>Ga0315900_10007219_pt1 | contig 14639 bp, 18 predicted proteins | sample LakEriMetagenome_FD_203521 | JGI IMG/M metagenome (GOLD analysis project Ga0315900, IMG submission 203521) | Freshwater fungal communities from buoy surface, Lake Erie, Ohio, United States - Buoy 12 MA114 | ecosystem: Environmental > Aquatic > Freshwater > Lake > Lake biofilm | place: USA: Lake...
ACCCCATGCTCCGCCAGAAATTTCCAATCAAATAATTCGCCCGGGTCTTGCTTGCGCTCCGGCGCGACGTCGGAATGGCCGACGACATTGCGTGCGGGGATGGCGCGGCGCGAAAGAATATCTTTACATAATTCTGCCACCGCTTCCATCTGCGGTTTTGGAAATGGTCGGTAGCCGAATTCATGGCCGGGATTGACGATCTCGATGCCGATCGAACGCTGGTTGATGTTGGTGTGGCCGCGCCAGTAACTAACGCCGGCGTGCCATGCGCGCATGGATTCATCCACCATCGCGTAAATCGTGCCGTCTTCATCCACAAGGTAATGTGCGCTTACTTTCTTATCGCTCATTGCATTGCATAGCTTGTCGCGCGCATCATCGGCGCTACGCATGCCAGTGTAATGCAGCACCAGCATATCGATGGTGTGTCCCTCGCGGTCGTTAAAATTCGGGGAGGGGCAGGGGATGATCTTCACGTAGCTTCTCCATGCGCCACAATTTTCGGGCGGCGGATGACAATGATAGCAACGCCCGCGAGCGTGATCAACCCGCCAAGCAAAATGTGCCAGGTGATTTGTTCGCCGAAGAAAATAGAAGCAAACCAGGTGCCCAGCACCGGCACCATCAGCGAATAAGGCGCGATATAGGTGATGGGGTGGCTCTTAATCAGGAAATACCACAGCCCATGCGCAACCAGCGTGGATAGCACCACGGTGTAAAGCAGTCCGAGCGAGGCGCTCATGGGGATGGTTTCAAGCGTCTGCCATGCGCCCGGCTCCAGCACGGCGCTGATGAAAAGCAGCTGCGGCGCGGCGAGCAGCGACATCCACCCTAGCATCTGCATCACGTTGACTTGCTCGACATGCTCCATTTTCATCACGATGTTCGATAAGCCCCAGAAAAATGCGCCGGCCAGCGTGAGCATGAAGGCGAGCGGATGATCTAGCGCATTCGGGCTGCCGAGCACGATGCTCATACCAAAAAACGCAATCACCATGCCTGATAGCCGCCATTTGCCGAGCCTGTCGCTGAGCATGATCGCGCCGAGCAGGCAGGAAAACGGCACGCCCATCTGTGCGACAATCGCGGTGGAAGAGATATTGAGTCCCATCGACATGCCGACATAAGGCAGCGAAAAATGGGCGGTTGCGAGCATGGAAAGCAGTGCGATGGCTTTCAGCTCGCGCCGAGTCGGGATTTTCACCCACCACACGACCAGTAGCGCCACCAACACAAAGCGAAGGCCGGTGGCAAAAAAAGGCGGCAGGTGAAAAAGCTGGTATTTCGCCGCGATGAAATTCCCGCCCCACAGCGTCACCACCACCAGCGCAAATACAACATGCAGCAGGGGCATCAACGCGCCTTTCGCGCCAGGGCGCTGTAGGCGGCATTGATCTCAGAGGTTTTGAGGCGCAGCAGCAGCGAAACTTCAGCGGAGGCTTCGCGGTGGAGGTCGGGGTGAAACTGGCGCATCAGCGCATGGTAGCGTTTTTTCAGTGCGGCGAGGCTTACGCGTTTTTCTACGCCGAGCACTTCATGCGGCCTTGCCGGGCTGGTGTGGCGGTCGTAGATGGCGCTGAATTCACTCGCGCTGATATCCAGCATGAAAGCCATGCGTGAGAGCATGCGCTCCTGATGTTTGCTGAGTGTACCAGCTGCCATGGCGATGCCGAATAACCGATCCACCAGCGAAACGAATAGATCCATCTGGCGCGGAAATAGGTGTTTGATCTGCAGCGTGTAGTGCTCCGGTGGCGCGGCATTTTCGCAGGCGAGCGCAAAAAGTTTTCTCAGCTTGCCGCAGATGCCGCCGGACAGCGGAAAGGCCGCGCGGAAGGCGAGGTAATGGTCGCGCGTGAGGTTGCCGCTTTCCATGGCGATGCGTGCCGAAAGCGCAATCAGCGCGAAAGTGAAGGAGAGATGGCGAAAATCATCGGCCTGTTTGGCGGCTTCCTGCCTTGCCTTTTCAGGCGCTTCAAGCACTGGCTGGCTGAGCCTTTCCAGCTGGTAGCGGGCGTGGGTAAGGGTGCGCGTGGGCACCAGCATACGTAGCGGAGAGGTTTTGCGAAGCTGCATGGCGCAACTATGCGTCATCACACGGATTTTGTCAGCAGACAAAATCCGTGAGGAATGTTTTCCTGCTGGATCCCGCACAAATTTTGCTGCTGCAAAATTTTGCGGGATGACAATTTCCTAAGCGGCTTAGCCGCTAAGGAAATATGTCACTTCACATCCGCCAGAATCTGGTCGCGGGCAATTGGCAGCAGGCGCGCCATTTCCGCGCGGATCTCCTGCTCGCTGATGCTGATATTCTGATGGGTGAAGTCTTTAATCAGCTTGAAAACAACGTCGTTATCACCGTCTGTTTCAAAATCGGCCATCACGACATCCTTGGCGTAAGCCTCTGCTTCTGCACCGCTTTTGCCAAGTTTTGCAGCCGCCCACAGCCCCAGCAGCTTATTGCGGCGGGCACCTGCCTTGAAAGCCAGTTCGGAATCGAGTGCAAACTTGTTTTCATGAGCTTTTTCGAGGTCTTTAAGGTTTGTCATGGCGTGTCCTTGTGTTATGATGGATTCTGGCTATATAGAGCCAAGTCGTGCCAACTGCAAGATTGCAGATTCGCCGCGTTTGTTTTACAAGGATCCCATGAAAACTCCCACCATGAAACCACAGAAACGAAAGATTTACACCATGCCGCCGCGTCGTCCGATTTACGAAGGAAAAGCCAAACAGCTGTTTGAAGGGCCGGAACCCGGCACGCTGATTCAGCATTTCAAGGATGATGCCACCGCCTTCAACAATATGAAAAAAGGCACCATCAGCGGCAAGGGCGTGCTCAATAACCGCATTTCCGAATATCTGATGCTGAGGCTGCATGATATGGGCATTCCCACGCACTTTATCCGCCGCCTGAATATGCGCGAACAGCTCATTAAACAGGTGCAGATTGTGCCGCTGGAAGTGATCGTGCGCAACTATGCAGCCGGCTCATTTGCCAAGCGTTACGGTGTGGCAGAGGGTAAGGCGCTGGGGCATCCGCTCGTTGAGTATTGCTACAAAAACGACAAGCTCGGCGATCCGTTTGTGACCGAAGAGCACATCTATGCGTTTGGCCTTGCCACGCCGCAGGAGATGGACGAAATCCGCATGTATGCGTTCCGCATCAATGATTTTCTCTCGGGGCTGTTTCTTGGCACGGGCATTCGCCTCGTTGATTTCAAGCTGGAGTTTGGCCGCCTGCAGGAAAATGAGCGCGAGCAGATTATCCTTGCGGATGAAATCAGCCCGGATAATTGCCGCCTGTGGGATGCGAATACCGGCCACAAGCTGGATAAGGATCGCTTCCGCCAGGATCTAGGGCAGATTGAAGATGCCTATCAGGAAGTGGCGCGCCGCCTTGGTGTGCTGCCGAAAGGTGAGGCCGAGGGCAGCTATGTGATTTCGGTGAATGTGAAAGAGCCGAAGAATAAAAAACCAGTGAAGAAGGCAAAGAAGAAATAAATGTCACTGTTCCTGCGAAAGCAGGAATCCTGAAGGTATTTCAGGATCCCCGCTTGCGCGGGGATGACTAAAGAAAGGAACATTATGAAAGCAAAAATCCATATTACTTTGAAAAACGGCGTGCTGGATCCGCAAGGGCGCGCCATCGCCGGTGCGCTGAATACCATGGGCTTTTCCGAGGTTGCGGATGCTCGTCAGGGCAAATATATCGAGCTGGTGGTGAATGAAACTGACCGTAAAAAAGCCGAAAGCGCGGTGGAAAAAATGTGCGCTGGCCTGCTTGCGAACACGGTGATCGAAAACTACAAGTTTGAGCTGGTTGACTAGAGGTTATGGCGCTTAACATCGAGATATTACGCAGCAACTATCGTGATGTGATATTGCAGATTGCTGCCAAGAACTGTATCGGCAACGTACGAGTTTTTGGTTCGGTGGCGCGCGGTGAGGCTCATGAGGCCAGTGACTTAGATCTTCTTGTACAACCGCAGGCCGGGTGCTCTTTACTTAAGCTTTGTGCGATGGAGAACGCTGTTTCGGACATGCTTGGTGGTATCAAGGTTGATGTGCTTACTGAAAACGCTGTGCGTGATGAGCTTGCACCCTTTATTGTACGTGAGGCAGTGCCGCTGTGACTCAGAAAAATGTTAACCCGGATCTGCTGCGTTTAAATGATATCAGGCAGGCAATAGAAGATATTGAATCCATCGGGCTTACTCCTGCCGGCCCACGAAAAGATTTGCTTGCTGTGGCTTATTCGATTGCAGTGATCGGGGAGGCATGCTCCAAACTATCTGACGGGCTTCGCCAGTCAAACCCTGAGGTGCCGTGGCGCGATATCATCGGGATGCGTCATAAGATTGTCCATGAATATGGCAAGCTTGATCCAGTGATCGTGGCTGCGGTCGTAAGTGATGATATTCCTCTTTTCAAAATACAAATTCAAACCATGATGAAAGCATACGCATGAAATCTGCTGTGATTGTTTTTCCTGCTTCTAACTGCGACCGTGATGCGAAAACGGTGCTCGCCGCAACCGGCAACAACCCCACCATGGTCTGGCATAGGGATAGCGAGCTGCCGAAAGTTGACCTTGTCATGCTGCCGGGCGGCTTTTCTTACGGCGATTATTTGCGCTCTGGCGCGATGGCGGCGCATTCGCCGATCATGCAGGAAGTGAAAAAACATGCATCGCGTGGCGGTCTGGTGCTCGGTGTGTGTAATGGCTTTCAAATCCTCACGGAAGCGGGGTTGCTGCCCGGCGTGCTGATGCGCAACGCGAAGCTCAAGTTTCTCTGCCGCGAGGTATTTCTGCGCGCGGATAACACCAGCTCGCCTTTCACCAAGAATTACAAAAAAGGACAGGTGATTACGGTTCCGATTGCGCATCATGATGGCAATTATTTCGCTGATGGCGAAACACTCAAATCACTCGAAGATAATGGTCAGATTGCCTTTCGCTACAGCGAGGCAGATGGCCGTCTGACGCCAGAGTCAAACCCCAACGGCTCGCAGCTGAACATTGCGGGCATCGTGAACAAGCAGGGCAATGTGCTGGGTATGATGCCGCACCCCGAGCGTCACGCCGAAAGCCTGCTTGGCGGCACGGATGGTGCAGCTATTTTCCGTGGGCTTGCCGCTTAAGGCTGTTTTAAGGCGCGGTTTTTGGGAATGTGACGACCACGCCGCGCTGCTTGAAATAGGACTGCATCATCTTGCGTCCCTGACGGTTGGCTTGCGGCAGGCGCGCAGGATCTGCCTCCACGGATGTGACGCCTTCTGAAACCATGGCTTTCTTCAGCGCCGCGATGTGGCTATCTATCTGGTCGTTATTGTTGTGCAGTGATACATACACCGCTTCCATGGCTTGCAAGGTAGCACTCATGAGCAGTTAAGACCCTCTTACGGTGCTTAAGAAGTTGTCGACTTCATGGCGCAGCAGCTCGGCCTGACGAGAAAGCTCGCCGGTAGCGGCCATCATCTCGGTAGCGGCGGAGCCGGTTTCGTTCGAGGTCTGGCTTACATCGGCGGCATTTTTCGATACCTGCTCGGTGCCGCTGGCGGCTTGTTGCACGTTGCTGGCGATATTCTGCGTAGCCACGCCTTGCTCTTCTACTGCGGCGGCGATGGTGGTGGAGATTGAGTTGATATCGTTAATCTTGCTGCTGATGGTTTTGATCGCGCCTACGGTTTCAGCGGTCGCACCCTGAATAGAATTGATGTACTGCGCGATTTCCTCGGTGGCTTTGGTGGTTTGGCCGGCGAGGTTTTTCACTTCGCTCGCAACCACGGCAAAGCCTTTGCCTGCCTCGCCAGCGCGCGCCGCTTCGATGGTAGCGTTGAGCGCGAGCAGGTTGATCTGGGCGGCGATTGAGTTGATCATCTCCAGTACCTCGCCGATTTTTTGCGAAGCGGCGGTCAGGCCTTGCGCGGTACCATCAGCCTGCATTGCTTCAGCGACGGCTGATGCGGTAATTGCCGTGGACTTTGCCACCTGCGAGCTGATTTCATTGATCGCCGAAGAAAGCTCGTTGGTGGAGCTGGCGACCATCTGCATGTTGCGCGATGCTCCGCCGATTTGCGTGTTGAGAACGCTCAGCTTCGAGCTATTGCTTTCTGCAATCGTAGAAACAGATTTGGAGGTGGCTTCCATCTCGGTGGCGGCTGAGGCAACCATGTCGACGATGCCTTTCACGCTTGATTCAAATTTCTGCGCCATATCGCGCATCGCTTGTTTTTTCTGTTCTTCGGCAGCTTTTTTCTGTAATTCCTGCTGCTCTTCCATCTGTTTCATGGCAATGCCATTTTCCTTGAAGACCTGTAGGGCGGAGGCCATATTGCCAATTTCATCCTTGCGACCTAGTGACGGCACTTCGAGCGCGAGGTTGCCATCCGCGACTTTGCGCATCGCATCCGTCAGGTTGCTAATCGGTTTGCTGACCGTGCGTGCAAATAAAATAGCAAGCACCGTCACGATGGATATAATGATAGCCGAAACCACCAGCTGGTCATTTCTTGATTTAATCACTGGTGCCATGATTTCGCTGTCTGCAATCTCATAGGTCATGGCATAGTTCACGCCACCGAATTGGTAGGGCATATAGGCAATATCAACGATAGTGCCATTCTCATTGGTGGCATGCTCAACCAATCCTGATTTGCCAGCGAGCGCTTCATTCACCGCCTGATTGTCCATTTTGAGCTTCAGGATCGTAGATTCCTTGGCAAAGCGCACATCGTTGCGAAGCATTTTATCGGCGCCAACCAGCATCATGCGGCCGGTTTCGCTTTTTTCGGTTCCCGTAAAGAGGTTGTTGAGTTTTTCAATGGGCATCTGGAAGATCAGCGCGCCGACATAGTTTCCGCTGGCATCCTCAATCGGGCGGCCCATGAAGCTGGCGGGGACGTTGTTACTTGGGGCGTAAGGCGCGAAATCAACGAAGGAGACTTTTTCTGCGCTATCCTGAGCCATGATCATGTTAAACACTTTGGCAAGGTCGCTATCTTTCCACTGGCCGGTTTTCAGATTGGTGGCAAAATCCAGCTCCTTGAATACGGTGTAGATCACATCGCCACTTTTATTTACGATAAATACGTCATAATAGCCATTGTCTTCAAGAAATTCATTGAAGTAAGGATGTTTAGCGGCATGTGTGCGGCTATAGCTGGAGCCATCGTTTGCGGCCATCAACTTGTTTTTTTTGCCGGTCTCGTGCGGGTTATTGGTGATATAGAGCGATTGCAGCTGCTCGGTCTGGTTTAAGCCGAGTTCATTCCACGCTGCGGTGAAATCGAGTGCCGCCTGAACCATGTGGGGGCTATCTGCCATCGTATGCAGGTCAGCGGTGATGCGCTGCATAAGGGTGTCCAGCGCAGAGGTGCGTTGTTCCAGCACATATTGCATGGATGTCTCGGCACTTTTTATTGCAGCTTCTGTGCTGGAGCGCACAGCAAAGAAGGCGACCGCAAGCCCGCTGATCAGCGATGCGGTGATGATGGCAAGCGGGATTTTTTTGGAAAGCGTGAGATTCATGGGGCACATCCTGTGGCAAAGTTACACTTTATATCCCGACTATCGCGCTAAAAAATTAAGGAAGCGTAAAGAAGGGTAAGCATTGCTATTTTGATTTTTGTCATTGCTTCGGCTTTGCCTCGCAATGACGGGTAGATCAGGCCATGTAGCCCGGCAGCCATGATTCATTGGTTTTGCGCAGGGTGGCGGTTGCAATTTTTTCGCCGGCAAACTCCAGATTCTCCGCTTGTGTTTTGCCGATGACAGCGGCGGCCACACAGGCCTTTTTTGCCGCCTCCAGAATGGTGCTGCTATTCTTCGTTGTAAGGATGTAGCGTGCTTGGTCTTCGCCGAAGCATAATGTTATGTCATCCCGAGCTTGCCGAGGGATCTTAAGATCTTTCGACTCCGCTTCGCTGCGCTCAAGATGACAGGTTGCGCCAATCCCATTTCGATAGGTCATCTCTGCAAGTGCGACCAAGAGTCCGCCGTCCGAGATATCGTGGCAGGCGGTAATGTTTCCGGCCTGAATCTGCGCGCGTACAAAATCACCATTTTTCTTTTCAAGCGCGAGATCAACCGGCGGGGGCGGGCCTTCCTCGCGGCCAAGAATTTCGCGTAAGTAAAGTGACTGGCCGAGATGTCCCTTGGTTTCGCCAATCAGGATGATGTCTTCACCCTCAGCGACGAAGCTATTGCCGACGGATTTGGTGACATCTTTGAGGAGCCCAACGCCGCCGATGGCGGGTGTGGGTAGGATGCCTTTGCCGTTGGTTTCGTTATACAGCGAGGCATTGCCGGAGATGATGGGGTAATCCAGCGCAATACACGCCTCGCTCATGCCTTGCAGGCAGCCGACGATTTGGCCCATGATCTCGGGTTTTTCCGGGTTACCGAAATTGAGGCAATTGGTGATGGCGAGCGGCTGGGCGCCTACTGCCGTGATGTTTCGCCATGTTTCCGCGACCGCCTGCTTGCCGCCCTCGACGGGATCAGCGTAGCAGTAGCGCGGCGTGCAATCGGTGGAGATGGCGAGCGCCTTGTTCGTGCCATGCACGCGCACCACGGCGCTATCACCGCCCGGGCGCTGCACGGTGTCGTTGCCCACCATGTGGTCATATTGTTCCCAGATCCAGCGCTTGCTGCTCAAATCGGGGGATTTGAGCAGAGTGTGGAGTATGGAGTGTAGAGTGTGGTTCGCGGGGATTTCTACACTCCACACTCCACACTCCACACTACGAACGACCGTGTACGGTCGTTCGTACATTGGCGCATCGGTCGAAACGGGCGCGATGGGCATATCGGCGACCGTCTCGCCGTGCCATTTAAGCACAATGTGGCCGGTGTCGGTAATCGTGCCGATGGTAGCAAACGCCAGCTCCCATTTTTCAAAGATTCCCCGCGCGAGCTCGGTCTTTTCCGGCTTTAAAATCATCAGCATGCGCTCCTGCGATTCAGAAAGCATCAGCTCATACGGCGTCATGCCCTCTTCGCGCATCGGCACCTTATCAAGGTGCAGCTCAATGCCGCATTCGCCCTTGCCCGCCATTTCGAGCGAGCTGGAGGTAAGACCCGCGGCGCCCATATCCTGAATGGCAATAATCGCATCCTGCTGCATCAGCTCGAGGCATGCCTCGATCAGCAGTTTTTCGGTAAACGGATCGCCCACCTGCACGGTCGGGCGCTTTTCTTCCGAGGCATCATCAAACTCGGCGCTGGCCATGGTGGCGCCATGGATGCCGTCGCGGCCGGTTTTGGAGCCAACATACACCACCGGGTTGCCGATGCCGCTTGCCGCTGAGTAGAAAATCTTGTCCTGCTCAGCGATGCCGACCGTCATGGCATTCACCAGAATATTGCCGTTATAAGCGGGATGGAACGTGCATTCGCCGCCCACCGTGGGTACGCCGACGCAGTTGCCGTAAGAGCCGATACCGGCGACGACGCCGGAAAGCAGGTGCTTGGTTTTGGGGTGGTCGGGCGAGCCGAAGCGCAGCGCGTTCATGTTCGCAACCGGGCGCGCGCCCATGGTGAACACATCGCGCAGGATGCCGCCGACGCCGGTCGCAGCGCCTTGGAAAGGCTCGATGTAGCTCGGGTGGTTGTGCGATTCCATTTTGAAAATCGCGGCCTGATTATCGCCGATATCGATCACGCCGGCATTTTCGCCCGGGCCGCAGATCACCCACGGTGCCTTGGTCGGCAGCTTTTTCAGGTGCACGCGCGTGGATTTATACGAGCAGTGCTCGCTCCACATCACCGAGAAAATTCCCAGCTCAATCAGGTTTGGCTCGCGGCCAAGAATTTTCAGGATGCGCTGATACTCTTCCGGCTCTAAGCCATGTTCATCAACGATTTCGGGGGTAATGGCGGGTTTTTGTGCGGTCGCGTGTTTCATGCGCCATGTGTTAGCATGGCGCGTGGTTTTTACAACTAAAATTCATATCTCAGGAAGGCCTTGAAACTGCCATCCTCGGCGGCGTCGGTAAGCCCAATCAGGTAGCCCGCCTGATATTTCACGCCCGGGGCAAGCTCGCCGTAGGCCATGGGGCCGATGCGGTGCGGCTGGTTTTCTAGGGAGCGCTGATCGACCAGCTGGCCGAAATTGCCATGATATTCAAAGCCCGGCTCGAAATATTTGGAATATTTATATTTGGTGCGCCAGCCCACCGTCAGCTCGGCGTCTTTAGTCGTATCGTTTCCCACTTCTTTGGAAACATTGAAATTCACTAGATGGAACCATTTTTCAAAATCTTTCTGCACCAGTAATTTGGTTTTGGCGATATCCGCTTTCTGGTTGTCATGGCGTAGCTCGTAGCCAAATTTAATTGCCGCATCCAGCCAGTAATCTCCTGGGTTATAAAGCCGCAGCTTGGTTTCCAGCTCGGTGCCGACATATTCATAGCCGCGCCCGGGCACATCCTGCCAGAAGCCCTGCCATTCGAGGGTCATATATTTTGTCAGGCCGTAATCCAGCTTGAGCGAATGGGCGGCGTAGCCATCTTTACTCGCGCGATCGTCTTCATCCCAGCGGTTACGAAGCTCCACGTAACCATGCCCCTCTTTGATGGTGGTGGCGTTGACATTGAACAGCGCGTGTGATGGGTTGCTCTGAAAGCTCATTATTGCAGCGGTGGCCGCAAGGGCGAGGCGATAATGCATGGTAGACTCCATCCGAGTAGTTGATTGGATGAGTCAAGATTATCGCTCATTAATTAATGAATTGGCGGTTGATAAAACGTTAAAATGAAAATTCGTGTTCCAAATTGAGCTTGAACACATGGTCTTCGGCGGCGCGCGAAATACCCGCCAGCCAGCCAATTTCATAACCGATACGCCCGCCCCAAACCGCACCATAAACGGCCGGGCCAAAGCGATGTTTCTGCTCTGCCCAGCTGCCCATGCTGTCTGTCGCGCCGAAATCAGCGTGGTATTCAAGGCCGATATCCAGCTTGTCCTCAAGCTCGTATTTGCTGCCGATGGCGAGTTCCGGCGTGGGGTTGCCATCGCGGCCGCTGCCTGTTTCTGTTTCAAAGCCGATATTTAGGAGGTGCTGCCAGCGATTAGTGGCGTGGCCGAGGAGAAGGGCGGTCTCGACGGTATTTTTTTCATCGTTCTGATGTGCGATACCATAGCCAAGCTCCGCGCCGACATCCAGCCAGTATTCGCCCTTACGGGTCAGCTGGAATGCTAGCTCAGCGCCGGTCGCGCGGTAGCGCATGCCGCGATCTGCGGGTTTTTCAAGGGTTCCTTCCAGCTCAAACGCCCACCAGTCGCTCGGTGCGTAGCCAATGCCCAGCACATGGCGCCGGTAGCCATCTTCTTTCGCACGGTGGTCACGGTCAAGGCGGTTTTTCAGCTCGATTTCCATCTCGCCTTTGGTGATGTAGGGCGAGTCGAGGTCATAGGCAGCAGCGGGGAGAGGGAACAGTGCCAGCAGGCAGCAGAGCAGACGTTTCATCTTAGCCTTGATTTACGGGTTAAAACCCATATATAGGGCGCATGCCGATGACCGCAAGTGAAATAGAAGCTCGAATCAAGCGCGCCCTGCCAGATGCAGCGGTGGAGCTGAAGGATCTCGCCGGAGACAATGACCATTGGCAGGTCACAGTCACCAGCAGCGCCTTTGCCGGCAAAAGCCGCGTGGCGCAGCATCAGTTGGTGATGGCGGCGATCGGCGAGGATATGGGGCGCGCGCTGCACGCACTTTCGATCACCACGAAAGTTGCTTGACTGCCCAGTTTGGCTTGTTAACTTGCGTTAACAACACTTTTTGCAGGTACCATGTCATTTACCGATCGAGTGAGGCGCAACGATCCGCTTCGCATCCTCACCGCTGATACGCTGATCACTGATTATATTGTTAAAGATGGGGTGATTCCAGAGCTGGTGGCGCGTTATCAAAAGGATGGCAAATTGCTGCCAGATAGCAAAATGCAGATTACCCGTGATGAATATGAACAATTCAAAAAGCAAATCGGCGATCGCTATGAAACCAAAGCGCCCGGTGGTTCGTCTTTCAATACCAGCCTCACGCTACGGCGCGCGCTGGGTGATAAGGTGGAGGTGAGTTTCATGGGGGTGCTGGGCGAGGATGAAGATAGCCAGCGCATTCTAAGCGATCTGCAGAAAGCTGATATCAAGTTAGTGCCGCTTTCTGCTAATGATGACCAGTTTGCCCCGAGGCCTGAAGCTGCGACGTCGTTTGTCGTGATGTATCCGGATCGCCGCCGCGCGGTGGCAAGCTATCCGGGCACCAGTAAATCCTATCTACGACCAACAGAAGTGAAAGAAAATCTCGTGAGTGATGCCGATGTGGTGTTCCTGCAGGGCTCGCTGTGGCAAAAGCTGGATGAAACATTTCCTGTTCATAACGGCCATGCGGAGGAGCATGCTCTCGGCTTTGCGGATAAGTTGATGAAATACCGCTGGTCGCTGGGTAAAGAGCTGTGGTTTGCACTACCAACCCAGCAGAATTATGGCACCATCAAGCGTTCACACCACGATAAAGCCGCGCATTTCCGCCATGTGATGGCGGAGTCAAATGTGATTCTTGGCAATAGCGAGGAGCTCGCCCGCGCCTATACCAATGATAACGAATATGAGGAGATCGCGCGTATCATTAAAGAGCGCGGTATCACCGCAACAGATCTGAAGCAGGATGACACCAATCCTGATCCCATTGCGCGGCTTGTTGAACAAGAAAAACTAACTGCGGATGAAGTGCGGCGCTATGATTTCATCAACCATTCCGTACAGGCGCAAACGGCGTTCGAACGCATGCACCAAACACTGGCGAAAGAGCCGCTACTGGCGGCTGGCAAAGATGACAAACACCATGGCGGCGCGTGGAAAGGCAGTACCAATCAGGTCGCCTTCATTACCTGTGGCAAGCAGGGAAGTGTCGTCATCACCAAGGATGGCACCCGGCATTTTCCGGCAGCGGTGATTGATAAGAATGACATTAAGAATACCGTCGGGGCGGGGGATACAGCCTTTGCGGGCTTTCTTACGGGCTATATTCATAAAGAACCCCACGCAGATTGCGCGAAGATGGCCAGCGAGCTGGCCTGCGCCAAGCTGCGCCACAATGGCGCTACGCTTCCTGACCCAAAAGCAGTCTTCCACCACCATTTTCCAGCGTTTGTACCCAAGCTGGAGGCTGGGGGGCGAGGCGCTGCACAGGCGGCTGGCATCTGATAGTGTCTTGTGCTAGCATGCCGGCCTTTCAATTCATCACACAGTCAAGGATCACATCATGAGCAACCCCATCTTCGAACAAATCAAAAGCGATATCTCAGCGAACGACATCGTGCTCTACATGAAGGGCACCAAGACCATGCCGCAATGCGGATTTTCGGCGACCGTGGTAGAGGTGCTGAAGCGCTGCGGTGTAGAAGAGTTCAAGGACGTGAATGTGCTCGCCGATCAGGAAATCCGCGAAGGCATCAAACAATTCACCAACTGGCCGACCATCCCGCAGCTTTATGTGAAGGGCGAGTTTATTGGCGGCTGCGATATTGTTCGCGAGATGTACCAGTCCGGTGAACTCGAAGCGCTACTTAAGGAAAAAGGCGTGAAGGCTGCTTAAGCGCCGCGTCCGCCATCTTTCTTAGCCGCTTCTTCACGCGCTAATTTTGCTTCGTAGGCTTCGGTATGCGTCACGGCTGGCACAGCCAGACGGCTTGGCTCCGTTGCGCGCGGCGCCCGCTCGATAGGTGGGGTTCCTTTAGGTTGATCTGCACCGCCTGCGGCAGCAAACGCTTCAGGCATGCTTAGAGGATTTTTCGTCTGCTCAATACGGCTTGGATCGCTCGGGTGTGACATTTTCTATTCTCCCTGATTGTTGTTGAACTATTTTTTCGCTGGGAGAGTTACATGATCACCGGGCGTTGTAAACCGCAGGATTATGAAGTTTTGAAGACGCTGCAGTGCAGCATACTACTTCATTTTTTCTTTGGTTTTTTCCGAAGTGCCGGTGATGGCTTCGCCGGCCGCTTCGATATCACGGCCAACGCCGCTCATGGTGTTGCACGCGGCAAGGGTGGTAAGGGTAATGAGTAGAAAGATGGTCTGTTTCATGGTTTTTTCCTTGTTGTCTTTGGTGTCATCCCGGATAAATTTTGCAGAAGCAAAATTTATCCGGGATCCCGTGCTCGCCGGTCTGCTGACCTGCTCCACGGGATGACGGGAACCCTAAGCGGCGAAGCCGCTAAGGTTTACCGTCACTTCCTTTTACTCGCATCCCTGAGCTCTCCCAGCCTGCTTGCCATACGGCGCAGCGGGCGCGAGCAGTCATCACGCGGGATGATGACCTCAATCAGGTGCATCGTATCTTTTTCTTTTACTGCCTGGGCGAAAGCGGCGTCAAGCTCGGCTTTGGTCGCCACCTTGTAGGAGCGGCCATAATTCAGCACATCCCGCAGCTTGGCATATTCCCAGCGGTGGATGTTATTAAATGGCCCATCGATGATATGGCGCTGCGTGCCATAACCGTCATTGTTGAGGATGCAGACAATCGGGTTCATCTTGTATTTCGCAGCGGTGGAAATTTCGATGCCGGTCATCTGGAACGCGCCGTCGCCGATGATGGCGATCACGCGGTCTTCCGGCTGCGCGACCATCGCGC
>Ga0315900_10007220_pt1 | contig 14636 bp, 13 predicted proteins | sample LakEriMetagenome_FD_203521 | JGI IMG/M metagenome (GOLD analysis project Ga0315900, IMG submission 203521) | Freshwater fungal communities from buoy surface, Lake Erie, Ohio, United States - Buoy 12 MA114 | ecosystem: Environmental > Aquatic > Freshwater > Lake > Lake biofilm | place: USA: Lake...
TCAGTATATGGACCATGTGGTCGATCAGGCCGTGCTGCTGCTGAAGAACCGCAAGATCTCCGCCATCTTCACCACGCCGAAGCTTCTCGAAGCCCTGGCTGAAAAGGTGGATCTCTATGCGGCAGGCATCCGCGGCTGCTTTGTTGGCGGCACCACCATGACCCCGCAGTATGTGCGCTTCATCGTTGAAGAGGTGCTGGAGGGCAAGATCGGCTTCTACCCGACCTATGGTAACACCCTCATGGGCCTGGCCGCCAGCGTGCCGCTGGAGCCTTCGGACAATTTCTCCATCACTTACTACGCCCCGCAGCCCCGCGCCGTGCTGCGCATCGTCAATCCGAACGAGACCAGCCAGACGGTGGATTATGACCAGTGGGGCCGCGTGGAGCTGACCACCCTGACCAGGGAGTTTTTCATGCCGCGCTTCCTGGAGCGTGACGAAGCCATGCGCCGCAAACCGCGTGCTCCGTATGCCTGGGATGGCGTCGCTGACGTGCGTCCGTTTGGAGCGATGGAGAAGACCATCGTCGAAGGCGTGTATTAAGAGAAATGGCCGGGCCCGTGCCTGGCGGCTGAGTTCAAAGCAGCGGTCGAAAGGCCGCTGCTTTTTTCATGGCTGGCTTGTGGGGCGCGGTCACTGATCGATCATTTTCAAAAACGAGAGGCAAAAAAGAACATGTTTCCAAAAATTAAGGTTTACTTAATTATTTAAAATCATTAAAAGGCTCGGCATTCTCCACCATGACTCTCGCTCCCGACACCCTGCGCCCCGAGACGCTTGCCGAGCTGGAAGCCAGCCTCGACCAGATGAAAACGGCGAATTACTTCCTCCGGGTCGCGCTCGACCAGGTGCCGGAAGGGTTGTTGATTGTTGAGGCTCAGACCGTTCAGCAGAACGGACCCCAGGTGTTGTTCAGCAACGCCGCTGCGGCGGTCCTGGTGGGAGTGGAGCCGGACAAAGGGCTTCGAGGCATGAGCCTCAGCGATCTGGCGGTCGGGGAGGCGGATGCCGAAACCTTGAGCCGCAGTCTTCAACTGGCGGTGGAAAACGGCGGCATGCATGAGTGCGAGTGCCGGATTCAAAACTTTTACGGCCAGGAACCCCAGCGCTGCCGCTGGCGCGTGCGGGCGGTTTTCAACAGCCTGCGCAAGCTGCTGAATTACACGCTGCTTGTCTCGCCGTTGCCGGCGTTTTCCGCCGCCTCCGTGAAGGTTTCGCCACTGAAGGGAGACGATCTCGACGCCACCTCCGACCAGCTCAAGAAGGACAACCTGGCGGCTCTGGCGCAGGGAATTGCGCATGACGTCAACAACCTGCTGGGGCCGGTGACGGTACGGCTTTCCGACCTCATTCAGAAGACCGATGAGCAGTCGCCGCTGCAGGGTGAGCTGCAGCTCATCTTCAGCGGCCTGAAGCGGGCGCGACAGTTCACTTCGCAGGTGGTGACCGCCTGCAAGGCACGGCCGCAGGACAAGAGGCCGGTGGACCTGGCGCCGATCATCAAGGACACGGTGAAGTTTGCCAGCGCCGGAGCGAACGTGCAGGTCAACATCCGGCTGGCGGAGCCGCTGCGCTGGGCGGTGGCCGATGGCACCAAGATCAGCCAGGTGCTGCAGAACCTCATCCTTAACGGCATCCAGGCCATGCCGCAGGGCGGGCACATGGATGTCGATGTGGAGAACACCGACATCTCTCTGGGCCAGGATGCCGTGCTCAAGCCTGGAAGTTATCTGCGCATCGCCGTGCGTGACCGCGGATGCGGCATTGCGCCGGAAAACCTATCCCGCCTGTTCCGTGAATCCTTCACCACGAAGGCGGACGGCAACGGCATCGGGCTGACCACCTGCAGGCGATTCATCAAGGAGCATGACGGTGATGTGCGGGTGAGTTCACGTCTGAACGTGGGCACTGAGTTTGTCGTGCTGCTGCCCGCCGTGCCGGCTCCGGCCCAGGCGGGTGACGAGGCTTCAAGGACCGCCAGCAGCGCGCCGGTGCCGCTGGTGAACGGCCAGGGCCGCGTGCTCATCGTCGATGACGAGGATGACCTGCGCAAGGTGGCCCACATGATCCTCAAGCGCTGCGGCTACGAGGTGGCGGAGACTGACAACGGTCAGGATGCGGTGAAGATTTATCAAAGCCTGGCCCGATCCGGCTGCACGCCCGACGTGGTGCTGATGGACCTCACGCTGCGAGGCGGCATGAACGGCGGTGAAACGGCGGCGGAGATCCTGAAGTTTGATCCTGACGCGAGGCTGGTGGTGACCAGCGGCAGCGTGAACGAGGACGTGCAGATGACCTTTTTGGAGAAGGGTTTCGTCGGAGTGCTGCCCAAGCCATACGAGGCGGGTGAACTGACGCAGATGGTGCACCGGGTCATGACGATGATGCAGCGTTCCTGAGACGGAGCGGGAGGCGTTGTGCCAGCGGGTTCAGCGCGCGGTTTTATTCAAAGATCAGTCCCGCCCTCAGGGGCCGTGTTTCATCAAAGAGCACGGGCAGGCGGATGGCGCGGTCAAGAATCCGGAGGTAGTCCGCGCAGGGGATCTCGTGACCGCCGAACATGGCCAGGTGCGTCGTGGTCCACTGGGTGTCATGCAGGATGAAGCCTCGGTCGCGCAGCCTCCATTGCAGATGGGTGAGGGCCACCTTGGAGGCCTGGCTCTCGCGGCTGAACATGCTTTCCCCGAAGAACGCTCCGCCTATGGCCACGCCGTAGACGCCGCCGACCAGCCGGCCTTCGCGCCAGACCTCGGCGCTGTGCGCGAAGCCGAGTTCAAAGAGGGCCTGGTAGCTGTCGAGGATCACATCGTTGATCCAGGTGTCCTCACGGCTCGCGCAGCCGCGCATGACATCGCCAAAGGCCGTGTTCCAGCGCAGCTCGAAGGGGTGGTGGCGGAGGTATTGTTCAAAACGCCGCGGCAAATGGAAATCCTGGATGGGAAGGATGCCGCGATGCGGCGGGCGGAACCAGGAGATGGAGCCATCCTCGTGCCCCATGGGAAAGGCGCCTTCGCAGTAGGCGCTGAGGAGCTGCAGGGGATCGAGCATCGCCGGAGAGGGAGGTGGGATGTCAGGAGTCCTGCCAGGCGATGTAGGCCCTTCGTTTTGCCCGCCAGCCCTTCCAGAGGTAGCTGGCGAGAATAAGGAGCTTGCGGGCCGGGTGAAGGCGCATGCGCTTTTCAAAGACCGGGTAGCGCTGGTCGCGCAGCTTTTCGAGAATCTCGCTGTAGATCTGGGCCATCATCCGGGAGGCCAGCAGGCTGTTCTCATCCTGGGGTGGCAGCAGACGTTCGGCCTCACGGTAAAAGCCGCGCGCGCGCCGGTGCTGCAGCTCCATGAGCTGGATGAAGCGCTGGTCGTGACGGCCGTTGAGGATTTCCAGCTCGCTGATGCCGAAATTTCGCAGATCCTCCAGGGGCAGGTAGATGCGGCCGTAGTCACGGGCGTCTTCTCCGACGTCGCGGATGATGTTGGTGAGCTGGAGGGCGTAGCCGAGCTGGACGGCGTACTCACGAGCGGCGGGCTGGGTGTGGCCGAAGATGTGGACGCTGCACAGACCGACGACGGAGGCGACCTTGTAGCAGTAGGCCAGCAGGTCCTGGTAGGTTTCGTAGCGCAGCGTGGTGATGTCCGAGGCGACGCCGTCGAGAATTTCCGCCAGCCAGGCTCGTGGGAAGCCGTACTTGCCGGGCAGTTCGATCACTTCATCCAGCACCGGGTGCCCGGGCGATTCACCGTTGAGCACGCACTTCTTCCAATGGGAGAGTTCGCGCTCCTTTTCCTCCTCGGTCAGCTGGACGGACTCGGCGATGTCGTCGGCCACGCGGCAGAAGGCGTAGAAGCTGATCATGTCCTGGCGGCGTTCCTTGGGCAGGCAGGCCAGCGCCATCGCCAGGTTGGACTTGGCCTGGCGGGTGATCTGGGTGGTGGACAGGGTGCTGCCGGGAGGGGGAGAGGACATGCCGGGGAGCGGATCAGAAGGCGGCACGCCCCCGCCGGGAAGGAGGGATCAGGCCAGGACGGACAAGGGCGAGCGTGAGGGCTAGAAACACCCAGTTGCGCACCGTGGCAAGCACCAAACCATGCACGGGCAGCAGCAGGAAATAGCGTCCGTTTCCCACGCCGGTCAGGCTTTGCACTATGGCGCTGGCATAACGGGTGAGGGAGAGCAGCAGCACACCCGTCAGGAGAACCCCGAGGATGGGGAGGAAGAAACGCCGCCAGCACCTCAGGGCAGCCATGCCCTGTCGGGCAAAGGGCGCGGGCACAAGCGCCACCGCCACGGGCAGCGGCAGGAAAAGCAGGGTCAGCTCAAGCCGCAACCATCTGGCGGCTCCGCCTTCACCGCTGCCTTGCAGCAGCAGGATCAACAGGTCGAGCACGGCAAGCAGCAGCACTTCACGCCAGCGTGAGACCCAGCGCACAAAGGCGATGATGAAGTCGGAGCCGCTGTCAGGCCGTTCCGGCTGGTTCCAGGCGATGACGAGATGAACCAGGAAGGCCTGACAGCAGGCGGCGGTGCCGGCTTGAAAGAGCAGGCGCAGGGCGAGCCGGATGGTTTCCAGGCCTTCGGGAAGCATGCCCCGCCAGGCGGATGCAACCTCCAGCAGCATCCAGCCCAGGGCTGGAAGCAGGAAGAGGCAGAACACGCGGTAGCTTCTGGCCTGCCGACGTTTGATGCCAAAGCGGTAGGGATGACGGGCGACCTGCCAGAGCAGCACGCCCAGGGCGGGGGGCAGCAGCAGGGCCAGCGGCCAGGGCGGAAGCAGGCAGTGGCCGAGCACTGCCATCTCGCCCAAGGTTTCCGAAAAAAGCGCGGGGCCGAGTTCCCGCCAGGCGCTGAGATCCCTCTGGACGAGGCTGCCGGTGATGGCTGGCTGGCCCAGACCCTGGGCGAGAGTCAGCAGCATGCCATGCAGGACGACGAGCCAGGGCATGCCGGAGACAAAGTCCCAGCCGTCGGAAAACTCACGCCGCTGCGGATGCCACCTCAGGTGCAACCAGAAACAACCCGCGGCGACGCCGATCGCGCCGGTGGTTTCAAGCCAGATGCTGGTGCTGGACGGAGTCACTCGTCCTCATCACTGGAGCGGACGGGCGCGGCTTCCAGGAGAATCCCTTGTTTCAGATCAGCTCGGGCATCGCTTCCCAGCCATCGACGAGGTACTGCGGCCGACCCTGAAGGTCGTGAACCGTGGTCTTGTGCGGATCGATGCCGAGGAACTTGTAGAGGGTCGCGAAGACTTCGCCGAAGTGCACGGGGCGTTCGGTGGGCTCGCCGCCAAGCCGGTCGGTGGCCCCGATCACCTGGCCGGTCTTGAAGCCGCCACCGGCGAGCAGCGCGCCGCCGACACGCGGCCAGTGGTCGCGTCCGCCGTCCTTGTTGACTGTTGGAGTGCGTCCGAACTCGCCCCAGGCCACGACGGCGACGTCATCAGAGAGGCCGCGCTCATGCAGGTCCTGCACGAGGGCGCTCATGCCCTGGTCAAAGAGGGGCAGGTGGCGCAGGAGCTGGGGGTAGTTGTTGTCGTGAAAGTCCCAGCGACCGAAGTTCAAGGTGACGACGCGTGAACCGGCCTCCACAAGACGTCTTGCCAGGAGGAAGTGCTCGAGGTTGAGCGGGGCGCCGTCGCCGTAGTTCTTCGGATCGCCCCTGCCGTAGCGTTCGCGGACCTTCGGGTCCTCCTTGTTGAGATCGAGCGCGTTCAGCAGCTTGCTGGAAGTGAGCACGTTGAAGGCCTGCTGGTTGAAGCTGTCCATGCTTTCCACCAGGCCGCTGTGGTCGAGTTCGCGGCGAAACTGGTCGAAGCCGGACAGCAGCGAGCGGCGGTCGTCCAGGCGAGCGACGGAGATGTTGTTCAGCTTCAGGTCTTCGACGCCTGCCCCGTTGGGACGGAAGGCGGTGTGGGCCGAGCCCAGATAGCCCGCATGACCCGGCGATCCGTAGGGCGGGTGGCCCGCCTTGGGGGCAAGACCGACGAAGCTTGGCATGGCGGGATCCGCCTGGCCTTTCAGCCGCGAGACCACGGCGCCCAGGGAGGGCGGGTCGGAGGCGCGGCCGGTGGGGGCGTTGCCGCCGTTTGGAGGCGGGGGCCTTCCTGTATAACAAATAAAGGAATCATGCGCGCCGTTGGGCGAGCCCCACATGCTGCGGACGGGGACAAGCTTGTCCATCATCCTCGCCAGCCTCGGGGAGTGCTCGGAGATCTGGATGCCAGGCACGTTGGTGGAGATGGGCTTGCAGGGGCCGCGGATTTCGAGCGGCGCGTCCATCTTCAGGTCCCACATGTCCTGGTGGGGCGGGGCGCCGCACAGGTAGATCATGATGATGGACTTGAACTGCCGCCCGGTCCTTGCCTCGGCCTCCGCCTTGAGCAGGTCGGGCAGGCCGAGCCCGCCCATGGCCAGGCCGCCGACGCGCAGGAAGTCCCGACGGGAGAACCCGTCGCAGAGTCTGCCATTGGAGGGACCGGAGATGGTGAGCATGAGGCCTAACCTACGGTTTTGTTTTTGCCGTTCTTGCGGCTGGCTTTCCTGCATCGCCTCCGGCATTTGGTGCTGGCGGCGGCGTGCCGTCCTGCTATGCGGGACGCATGAAGAGCCGTTCCCCGTCCAGTGTCGCCGTCCCGGTCGCCGGGGGCGTGCTGCTGGATTCGCGGCGGGCGCTGGTGCATGTGGAGCAGGGGTGGATGGCGGTGGCCGACCTTCATTATGGCTATGAACTCCATCGGCGGCGCGCAGGCGCCCTGATGCCGGACTGGGGCATGACGCAGTGTGAGGAGACGCTGCTTGCGCTTCTGGAGGAACATCGGCCGCGGCGGATGATCCTCGTGGGCGATGTCATGGACGGGGCCGGATCGCTGAAGGAGACGCTCGGCCTTCTGGAACAGCTGGGACGTCTGACGGAGCTGGTCTGCATCGAGGGCAATCATGACTCGGCGGGACTGAGAAAGGCGGCGTCCATGGTGACCGGCTGGCTTGAGCCGGGGTTTGTTTTCGAGCACGGTCATCGGCCGATTTCCCCCAATCCACCTCCGGGAGTGACGATCACCGGTCATGAGCATCCGGCGCTGCGCATTGAGGACGGCGCCGGGCTGCGGCTGAAGCTGCCTGCCCTGGTGATGGAGGAAAGGATGGATGGAAATCGCCGCTGGATCCTGCCCGCCTTTTCCCCCTGGGCCGCCGGCGGTGAATTCAAGCCGGAAACCGCAGGAGTGGTGCTGACCACCTGGGCCTGCGCCCCGGGCCGTGTGTGGAAGGCTTGCTGAGGGCCTTCAGTCCTCCCGGCCCTTCCGGGTTGGGTCAAAGAAGATCTTCACCTCCGCCTCCGTGGTGCCGAGAAGCTGCTGGGCGCGCTTGAGGGCGTTGCGGGTGGCGAGGTTGGGGTTGCTCGGGCTGGCGGGGAAGATGTTTTCGCGGCCGATGACGTCTGCCAGTCCGGAGTCGCGCAGAACGCGGTGGACATCCTTCATGACACCGCTGATGAGCAGTTCACGACCGTCACGGCGCAGCAGCCGAACCAAATCTTCGATCGCCAGCACGCAGGTGGCGTCAAGGTGGCGGGCGTTCTTCAGCCGGAGGATGATGATGCGCAGGCTTTCGTCGGAGCAGGTGCGCTGGATCTGGGTGCGGAAGAGGTCGGCGGCCCCGAAGAAGAGCTCGCCCTCGACATGGACGATGGAGACGGAGGGGTTCTGGCGGCTGCGGGCGGCGTCGGCCTCGGCGAGATGGCCCTCCTGGTTGAACTCATATTCGATGAGCTGCGGCTGGCTGGCCTTGCGCAGGTAGAGCATGACCGACATGCCGACGCCGGTGAAGATGGCGACATGAAGCGGCACCATCATGGTGGCGACGAGGGTGGATAGGAAGACAAGGGCGTCCGAACCTGTGGCGCTGAGGCAGACATGGATGGCCCGGCGGTGGATGAGCGAGACGGCGACGCAGATGATGAGCACCGCCAGGGAGGCGCGGGGGATGTAGCCCACGAGATGGCCGAGGCTCAGGGCGCCGATGAGGCAGAAGACGCCGTTGAGGAACGCGGCAACGGGCGTGCGGGCGCCGGTCTGGTAGTTCAGGGCGCTGCGCGTGAGCGAGCCTGAGCACGGCATGCCGCTGAGGTAGGCGCAGCCGAGGTTGGCCATGCCGAGGGCGAACATGTCCTGGTTGGAGTCAACACGCTGCCCCGTGACGCTGGCGAGCGTCTTGGTCATCGACGAGCTTTCCAGGGTGGCCAGGAAGGCGAGGGCGAGCGCCAAACCAAAAAGATGGCTGAAGTCGGAGAAGAAGCGCGGCGAGACGAAGTCGGGGAAGCTGGGGAGGAGGTCGAGGACGCCGAAGCGGGCGTCGGCGTAGGTGGAGATCTCGACGCCGCCGGCCCTTGCGGCCGCGGCGAGGGCGGAGGCGGTCACCAGGCTGAGCACCAGGCCCGGCCAATGCGGGCGCAGCCGGCGGACCAGGCCGTAGATGAGCGCGGTGCCCGCGGCCACGGCCACGCTTTCCCAGTGGGCCTGGCCGAGGTTGGACAGCAGGTGGATCAGAATGCCTGGAAGCGTGCGGCGCTGGAACGAGCTGCCGTCCTCCATCTGCACGGTCATGGAAACCCCGAGGATGGAGGATAGCTGATTGGCCAGGATCAGCAGCGAGGCGCCGGTGACATAGGCCACCACGACCGTGCGGCTGATGTACTGGGCGAGCTCCGCCACCCGCAGGAAGGCGCCGAAGAGCAGCATGGCGCCTACCATGAAGACGAGCAGCGGCATCATGACGGCACGGTCCATCTGGGGATCGGCGGCGAAGAAGGAGAAGATCATGAACGCCGTGGCGTTCGTCGGGCCGAGCACGGTGAAGCGCGAACTGCCGAACAGGGATCCGAAGATGCCGGAGACGGCGCTGCACATGGTGCCCGCCTGCAGGGGAAGTCCGGCGATGGCGGCATAGGCCATGCCCTGGGGCAGGTCGAGAAGGGAGACCGAGGCAGCCGCCTTCAGGTCGGCCTTGAAACGCCTTGGGCCGTAGCCCTTCAGCCAGCTCCGGAAGGGCAGGGGGTCCAACGTGCTGTCCGCCAGGGTCGTCCGGAGCCAGGACCGCGCCTGCCACATCAAATGCCGCAGGATCTGACGAAAGGTTCTGGGGTTGGGGCCGGACACGGGTTGAACCTAGTTGATCGGATGCGCCAAGGTCCGGGGAGGGCCTGAATGATGTTCGCTGGAGGCCTGAAGACGGGCTGAGGCAATCACCAGCGGCACCCAGAGCAAAAGGGTTTCAAAACGTGGGATGCTGAGAAGGGAGAAGGCGCTGTCGCCATCCAAAAGCACGCCGCCCAGGCCGAAGACGGCGAGAAGAAACCATAGGCTTTCGCCTTCAACCGCCAGTTTCCAGGCACGTCGCAGGCCCCAGGTGAGGGTGAACAACAAAGCGCCGAGACCCGTGATGCCCCCGCGCACGAGGGCGTCCACAAAAATACTGTGCAGGTGTTCCGGATACCACCCGAGCGAACAGGACCAGGCATCATTGGCCGACCAGAGTCCTTTGCCGATGAGCCAATCCTGCCATGTTGTCAGACTTTGCAGGGCGGCCTTGTAAATGGTAAAACGTCCGTTGTCAGCGCGGGTGATGACGCGTGCCGCAGGGTTGGGGGGGATGACGCTGTCTGACAGCATCTCGGGTGTGACAACGGATTCGGCGACCTCCATCTTGGCGGCGACCTGGCGTGTCGCCAGACGGGTGATCAGAGGCGCGCTGAACTGGAAGGCCAGAACGCAGGCCAGCAAAACGGCGGCCGGCTTCCAGCCTGCACGCCAGCCTTGCGGCAGCAGCCAGGCGGCATGAGCCAGCGAAAGGGCGAGCAAGGCCCCCCGGCTCATCGTGAACAGGGTGGAAAAGACGAGGAGGACATGGACAAGCTGCCAGGTGAGCCTGCGGGAGCGGGTTTGCTCACGGCTCCAGTTCCAGCCGGCCCAGACGGCGGCGAAGCCGAAGGTCATGCCGGTGCAGACGGTGTTCCAGCCGCCATAGACAAACCAGTTTTCCAGCCTTGCCCCAAACATGGCCTCGCTTCCCAGTCCATACAGGATGAGCACACTGCCCGTCGCCGTCAGGCTGGCACCCAGGGTGACGGCCATGCCGAGCCATGCCGATGACCTTGGATCCCTGCCCACCAGCCAAAGCTGGGCATGGCAGAGGAGCAGCAGGCAGACGCCCAGCCAGCCCTGCCAGAAGGCTTGCACCGTCATCCCGGGGGAATGGATCAGGCTTGAGCGCAGGGCCAGGAACAGGATGAGAGCGGCGGCAAAACGCAGCCATCGGTCAGATTTCCATCCTTGCATGAGGCCCTGCCCCCCACCGAATGCAGCCACGGCCAGGGTGAACAAGCCCACCCAGCCAACCTGAATCCACTGGTTGTGCATCGCATAGTAGCCAAGCAGTAGTCCGATCACGCTCGCTGCGTTCAGACGCAGGTTGAGGGTGGAGTCCACGCTGGCGGCGGGAGCTACGGATGCTGGGGAGAGACGCCAGGTGAGGTCGGGCGCCGGTACGGTGGGGCGTTCATCCATGAAGGGAGCGTTCCCTCCTTAGCACGACGCCGAGTGGTTGTCACGGAAGGCTTTATGCGCTCGCAATTCACCCTGTTGCCTCAAAAAGTTTTGGCAGCCTCTGCGCTCCTGCTGGATGATCGAATGCCTGCAACTTTGCCCATCACGGCAAGGATGCCGAACTGGCTTCCTTGAACGTGGCAGGGATTTTCTTTGATCTTTTAGGAGAATTTTGAGCGTGCCGGTGAACGCTCTTGATTCTTTTTGAGGGTTATTTTAGAAGGAATTTGATAACTCATGCGCTTTTTGAAATTTGCCTTTTTCTCACGAGCATTGCTGCTGGTGGTGATGTTCACCTCGGCCGGATGTGGCAAAAAAGCTCAGTTGGAGGCGGAAGCGTCGCAGATGCAGCAGACGACGAATGAACAGACGGCATTGCTGAAAAGCCTTCAGGCGGAGTCGGCGGCAATTGGCAACCTTGGATATTACAACTATCCCCAGCAGGCCCAAATGGATCAGCTGCGGGCCAGGATCAAGACCCTGCGTGATGAGACCAAGAGCCTTGAGGAGGACAAGGTCAAGGTCCAGAAGGACCTGGATGCCCTTCATGCACGTCACCTTCGCTGAATCCCAACCCAATCCAGCACCCCATGGACGCCAAAGTCATCATTTATGGATTCTGTCTGGCGCTGGTGGTCGCCTGCTCCTTTTTCTGGCGTTACACCATGCAGATTGATGAGGCGGAAAAGGAGATGCTGCTGGCCCGGCAGCAGATGTCCGCCACTGCGGACGGGGTCAAGGAGGCCAAAGGATGGCTTGCCGCACGCAAGGAGGCGGCCGCCCTGATTGCCGCGGCTTCAGTCATTGAGAAGGACAACAAGAAGCTCAAGGAATCCGTCGATGAATTGCAGCGCAAAAAAACCGAGGTCGTCAAGGTTTTCACCAGCAGCATCCAACGCGCGCGGCAGGAGACGGTTGGCATGGAATTCCCGGAACTTCAGCTCAATTCCGGCCTCAAGTTCAGGGACGTGAAGATTCAGTCCGTCGATGAGTCGCTGCTGGTTCTGAAACATTCGGATGGAGTTTCCAAAGTGCCAGCCAGCACGATGCCTGCTGAGTTGCTCGACAGGCTGCGATTCGGTTTCATCCCCGGCACTTCGGCAACATCCGCCCAACATCCGGCTTCCAGTTCAGGCTCGAACAACGAACGCAAGACACCTTCCTCCTAGGAACTTCAGCGCTTCAGTCGGTGAGCTTGAAACTCTTCCGAAAAAGGGCTGATGAGAGCGCCAGCCTTCCGATTTTTTGACTTGGCAGACGACTGGCCGGGTCCTTTCAATGAATGCAGAAGTTGGGGTCGCTTTCTTCACGACCCGGCATGATACAATCATCATCTCTTATATGGACGGAAAGATCATCGTTTATGGAATCTGCCTTGTGATCATCGCGGCTGCTGCGTCGCTCTGGTCTTACACGATGGGAATTGATGAAGCAGAGAAGGAACGGGCGCTGGCCCGTCACCAGCTTGCCGCCGCCCAGGAGGGGGTTCGTGCCGCCGAGGCGTGGATTCACGCACGCAAGGAGGCCATGGCCTTGATCACCGCCGGAGGCATTCTGGAAAAGGAGAACCAGGTTCTGCGCGACCAGGTGGCAGTCCTTCGGCAGAGGCAGAATGAACTCAAGGGCCTTTTCGCCTCCGCCATCCAGCGGGCAAGGGAGCAGATCACCAGTTTAGTCATCCCCGAAGTCACCCTTTCCAACGGGGTGGTGCTGCGTGAGGTCAGAGTCCAGTCCGCAGACCCGGAACTGGCCGTGCTGCTTCACTCAGGGGGAGTTTCCAAGGTTTCCACGGCCATCCTTCCCGCTGACATGCTTGACAGGTTTCGATTCGGGAGCTTTCCGGGGCAGGTGAAAGCCGAGGCCTCCTTGACAGGGCCGTCCATGTCCGGCGACCCGGCGTCGGCGGTCTCGGTCAAGCCGGGCACAAGCGCCAGCGACTCCGTCGTCAGGCTCGGCTTGGATGGGGCTGTTTCAGCGAAGGATGCCGGAAAAAAAAGGGCGATTCAGCCCATCGCGCCGCGTGATCCGGAACGGGTCAAGCGTGAAGGGGATCCCGCGCTTTGGAAAAGCGTGGAGAGAACTTCCGTCGGACGGGCCTACATCCCCGGGCAGGGCTGGCTGAGGGTGGGGGCGGACGGTCCCATCCCCGGCTCGGCACGCAAGTAGCCTTCAAAGGCTGCCGCAGACATGACGACCGCCGAGTCCTGTCGCATTCATGCCCGCCAGTCTGGCGGCATACGCCATGGCTGGGACGACATCGGGTTCATTCAGCCATTGGTGAATGAAAGCACCGTGGTAAACATCTCCGCAGCCGGTGGTGTCCACCGTTCTTCCTGCGTGGACCGCCGGTTGATGATGGACGCAGCCTTCGGCAAGCAGGGTGTGGCTCCCAAGAACTCCTTCGGTGATCACCACCACGTCTGCAGGAGGCCGGGAGAGCTCCCGCAGCATGCTCCGGACATCCGTTTTGCCGGTGTAGTCCCTGGCAAAGCCGGCTGAAAGGATCCTCAAATGACTGGACTCGACCAGGTCGCGCATCGACTCCCGATAGCGGCCGGCTCCACCATCGAAGGAGATCAGCGTGCACGACTGGGACGCAACACGGACGGCTTCACGGGCGGTTCGTTCATGCCTGCCGTTGATGTGCAGAATTCGGGCCGAGGCGACAAGCGCCCTTCCTGACTCGTCGAGTTCGGGTTCAGGGGCCGAGGAGGGCAGGTAGACGATCTGGCGGGCGCCATCAGTCTCACGCACCAGGATGCTGGCCAGGGCGGTGCGCGAACGGGGTGTCCGCCGCATCCAATCCGTTCGCACTCCATGGCAGTGAAGCTCTTCCAGCAGCACTTCGGCGGCCGGATCATCCCCATGGCTGTCGATCAGCGCGCTGCTTCGTCCCAGGCGTGCGGTCACGCAAAGCGCCGTTGCCACGGGACCTCCACCCATGGTGGTTTGGGCGGAAGCCTGAATGACCTGCTCATCCGCTGAGAAATGCGGCACAAGCCAGAGATGGTCGAGCGTGGCCGCGCCTACGCCGACGATCTCCACCGAAGGATCACAGGCCGACTCCGCCGCTTTTCGCAAGGAAGTTCAGGGCAAGGGCGGCAATGGCGAGAACAAAGACCAGGAAGGCGAGAGGCATGAGAACAAAAAGGGGGGAAGGGGATGCTGCGAAATCGCTGATGCCAACTTACTGGGGGATCTGCGGAAGTTGAAAGCGGGCGTTGCTCCAGGTATGATCTTCGTTCAGACGTTCCCAGGCCGCTGGATTGGGCTTCGGCACCATGATGGGGGAATTGTCACTCGAGGAGACACGGTCGCTGCCAAACATTTGAACGACGAGCAGCACGGCCGACAAGAGGAAGCAGACCACGGAAAGCGGCACCAAGCCTTCTTCCGGATCTTTTTCATCGTTGTAGAACTGCTCGGAATCCGCAGCGGCCGTGCGCTTGACCGGGGCGCTTGGCGGAGCCGAAATGCTCGGGCGGGTCATCGGCTGGGTTTGCTGCAGCTTCACGGTTGCCTTGGGCAGGGCGCCGGTAGCCGGGGCTCCGCCGGGGGCGGCAACCATCGGAGCGGTGCCTGTGCCTGCCGGACGAGGGGCGGCGGTGACTGGCTTCAGGGGAACGGTTTTGGCAAGAGGAGCCGTCGTGGCGCCCGTTTCAACCTTGGGCGGCGCTGACGGTGCTGAAGGCGGCCGCGGGACGGCGGGCGGGCGGGGGGCTGCCGGCGCTGACATGGCGGGAGGCGCACCCGGTGCGGGCGGAGGCACCATGGGAACGGTCGCCGCCGGCGCTGCAGGAGACGGAGCGGGAGCCACGGGCGGGGGCAGCTTGACGGGTGAAGAGGCTGCTTTGGGAGCCGGAGGAGGCAGCGGGGCGGATGGGAGCTGAACCGGAGCGGTGGCCTTGCGGGGGGCGGGAGGCGTGAGCGGTGCCACGGTGGATGTCACAGGGTTGACCGGAGCCGTGGCTTCGCGAGGCTGCACAGCACCTTCGCCTGGACGTGAACGCAAAGTGATTCTCACCGTCTCCTTCTTGAGCGGG
>Ga0315900_10007221_pt1 | contig 14635 bp, 15 predicted proteins | sample LakEriMetagenome_FD_203521 | JGI IMG/M metagenome (GOLD analysis project Ga0315900, IMG submission 203521) | Freshwater fungal communities from buoy surface, Lake Erie, Ohio, United States - Buoy 12 MA114 | ecosystem: Environmental > Aquatic > Freshwater > Lake > Lake biofilm | place: USA: Lake...
CGTCGAGCGCCGCATCGCCTTGAATGTGGCGGCTGGCGCTGATTCCTGACACATCTCTCATGACCCCCTTGCCGCTTCATTCCCGCATCACCGGCACCGGCAGCTACCTGCCGCCGCGGCGCCTGTCCAACGCCGACATGGTGGACCTGCTGGCGCAGCGCGGTCTGGAGACAAGCGACGAGTGGATCGTCGAGCGCACCGGCATCCGCGCCCGCCATTTCGTGGCTGACGGCGTGAATGCCAGCGACCTCGCCCTTCAGGCAGCGCGCAGCGCCCTCATGGCTGCGGGACGACAGGCCGCGGAGATCGACCTCATCATCGTGGCCACGTCCACGCCGGACATGGTCTTTCCATCCACCGCGGCCATCCTGCAGCACAAGCTGGGCGTGGCTGGCTGTCCGGCTTTCGACCTTCAGGCCGTGTGCTCGGGTTTTGTCTACGCCTTGACCGTGGCCGACGCCATGATCCGCGCCGGCACCGCGACCAAGGCGCTCGTCGTCGGGGCCGAGGTGTTCTCGCGCATCCTGGACTTTGACGACCGCACCACCTGCGTGCTGTTCGGCGACGGTGCCGGCGCCGTGGTGCTGGAGGCCAGCGACACGCCGGGCATCCTGGCCACCGAGCTGCACGCTGATGGCAGCCACGTGGGCATCCTGTGCGTGCCGGGCACGGTGGCCGGCGGGCAGGTGCTGGGCGACCCCTTGCTGAAGATGGACGGCCAGGCCGTGTTCAAGCTGGCCGTGGGCGTGCTGGAGGGCGTGGCCCGGTCGGTGCTGGCCAAGGCGGGCCGTACCGCGGCCGATGTCGACTGGCTGATCCCGCACCAGGCCAACATCCGCATCATGCAAAGCACCGCGCGCAAGCTCAAGCTCGACCCGGCGCGGCTTGTCGTGACCGTCGACCAGCATGGCAACACCTCGGCGGCGTCGGTCCCGCTGGCGCTGGACCACGCCGTTCGTGCCGGGCAGGTGCGCACAGGTGACACCGTCATGCTGGAAGGCGTGGGGGGCGGTTTCACCTGGGGCGCCGTGCTTCTGGACTTCTGACGGCCCTCAAGATCCGGCCAAGAAACACCCGAGAGATACCTCAGATCAATCCAAGAGATGTGCGCATGAAGCCCTTCGCCTTCGTCTTCCCCGGCCAGGGGTCCCAGTCCGTCGGCATGCTAGATGCCTGGGGCGACCACCCCGCGGTTAGCGCCACCCTCCAGGAAGCCTCCGCGGCGCTGGGCGAAGACATCGCCCGGCTGATCCACGAGGGGCCCAAGGAAGCGCTGGAGCTCACCACCAACACCCAGCCCGTCATGCTCACGGCCGCCATCGCCTGCTACCGCGCCTGGCGATACGAAGGCGGCGGCGAGCCGGCTGCTGTGGCGGGTCACTCGCTCGGCGAGTACAGCGCCCTGGTGGCTGCGGGCGCGCTGAGCCTGGACCAGGCGCTGCCGCTCGTGCGCTTTCGCGCCCAGGCCATGCAGGAAGCCGTGCCCGTGGGGGTGGGGGCCATGGCCGCGATCCTGGGCCTGGAGGCCGCTGCCGTGCGCGAAGGCTGCGCCCAGGCTGCCGCCGCCACGGGGCAGGCGGTGGAAGCGGCCAACTTCAACGATCCGAAGCAGACGGTCATTGCCGGCACCAAAGCGGGTGTGGACAAGGCCTGTGAACTGCTCAAGGCCGCCGGTGCCAAACGCGCCTTGCCCCTGGCCGTGTCGGCGCCGTTCCACTCGTCGCTGATGAAGCCCGCCGCCGAGCGCCTGCGCGAGAAACTTGCCTCCGTGACCCTGGTGGCGCCGCGCATTCCGGTGGTCAACAACATCGATGCGGCGGTGCAGGCCGACCCCGAGGCCCTGCGCGATGCCCTGTACCGACAGGCCTTCGGCCCCGTCCGCTGGGTGGAGGTGGTGCAGGCCCTGCGCGCGCGCGGGCTGACCCATGTGCTGGAGTGCGGGCCGGGCAAGGTGCTGTCCGGCCTGGTCAAGCGGGTCGATGCCGATGCCGTGAGCATGACCCTGTTCGACCCGGCCACCTTGGCCGAAGCCCGGGAGTTGCTGGCATGAGTGCGGAACCGACTTCGCAAACCCAGACCGCCCTGGTCACCGGGGCCAGCCGGGGCATCGGCCGGGCGATCGCGCTCACCCTGGCGCAGCAGGGCTTCCGGGTGGTGGGCACGGCCACTTCGCCGGCCGGGGCCGAAGCGATCACTGAGGCGCTCGCCCCCCTCGGAGGCCGCGGGCTGGTGCTCAACGTGAACGACGCGCCCGCCTGTGAAGCTGCCGTCGAAGTCCTGGTCAAGGAGTTCGCCGGCTTGCACGTGCTGGTGAACAACGCCGGCATCACCCGTGACACCCTGGCCATGCGCATGAAGGACGAAGATTGGGATGCGGTGCTGGACACCAACCTCAAAGCCGTCTTCCGCATGAGCCGTGCCGTGATCCGCCCGATGATGAAGCAGCGCTACGGCCGCATCATCAACATCACCTCGGTCGTCGGCGCCAGCGGCAATGCAGGTCAGGCCAACTACGCAGCGGCCAAGGCCGGCGTGGCGGGTCTCACGCGGGCGCTGGCGCGAGAACTGGGCAGCCGCCAGATCACGGTCAACTGCGTCGCGCCCGGCTTCATCGCCACCGACATGACCGAGGTCCTGCCTGAGGCGCAGAAGGCGGCGTTGCTGCAGCAGATTCCGGCGGGCCGCCTGGGCACGCCCGAAGAGGTCGCTCACGCGGTGGCGTTTCTGGCTTCGCCCCTGGCCGGCTATGTCACAGGCACCGAACTGCATGTCAACGGCGGCATGTACATGGCCTGATGACGGGGGTCTGAAGTCCATTCATCACGGGGCGGCGCTAGCGTCGTCCTCCGGTTCACGTCCCGGCCGGTAGAATCCGGGGCTGTTTTTACGCTCCCACCTGGGGCACTCGGAGAAGTCATGAGCGATATCGAAGCGCGCGTCAAGAAGATCATTGCCGAACAACTCGGCGTCCCTGAGGCCGATGTCACCAACGAAAAGGCTTTCGTGGCCGATCTGGGCGCCGACTCGCTGGACACGGTGGAGTTGGTGATGGCCCTCGAGGACGAGTTCGGCATCGAGATTCCGGACGAGGAAGCCGAGAAGATCACCACGGTGCAGCTGGCGATCGACTACGCGGTCAAGAACCAGAAGGCATGACGCGCCGGCGCGTCGTCGTCACCGGGCTGGGTCTCATCAGCCCGGTGGGCAATACCGTGCAGGACGGTTGGTCCAACCTGCTGGCCGGGCGTTCCGGTATTGGTCCCATCACCCGCTTTGATGCGGCGAACTTCGCCTGCCGTTTTGCGGGCGAGGTCAAGGGCTTCAACGTCGAGGACTACATCCCCGGCAAAGAGGCTCGGCACATGGACACCTTCATCCACTACGGCCTGGCCGCGGCCACGCAGGCTGTGCGCGATGCCGGTCTGCCGACGGGAGACGCGCTCACGGAAGAGCAAGCCGAACGCATCGGCTGCATGGTGGGGTCGGGGATCGGCGGTCTGCCCCTGATCGAAGAGACGGCGGACGAACTGACCCAGCGCGGCCCGCGCCGCGTGTCGCCGTTCTTCGTGCCCGCCTCCATCATCAACATGGTCTCGGGCCACATCTCGATCCGTTACGGCTTCAAGGGTCCGAATCTGGCGATCGTGACGGCCTGCACCACCGGTCTGCATTGCATTGGCGAGGCGGGGCGGATGATCGAGTATGGCGACGTCGACGTGATGATCGCCGGCGGTACCGAGAGCACCGTCTCGCCACTGGGCGTGGGTGGTTTCGCCGCGGCACGCGCGCTGTCCACCCGCAACGATTCCCCAGAAACCGCGTCGCGCCCGTTCGACAAGGACCGCGACGGTTTCGTGCTCGGTGAAGGGGCGGGCGTGCTGGTGCTGGAAGAGTACGAGCACGCACGTCGGCGCGGTGCCCCGATCTACGCGGAACTGGCGGGCTTTGGCATGGGCGCAGACGCGTTCCACATGACCGCCCCGAACGTGGACGGCCCCAAGCGGTCCATGCTGGCCGCACTGCGCAATGCCCGCGTCAACGCCGACGAGGTGCAGTACCTGAACGCGCACGGCACCTCCACGCCGCTGGGTGACATCAACGAGACGAACGCGATCAAGAAGGCCTTCGGCGATCATGCGCATCGCATGGTGGTCAATTCCACGAAGTCGATGACGGGCCATCTGCTGGGCGGCGCTGGGGGCATCGAGTCGGTGTTCACGGTGCTGGCGCTGCACCATCAGGTATCGCCGCCGACCATCAACCTGGCCAACCCCGACCCTGAATGCGATCTGGACTACTGTGCCAACGTGGCGCGGCCGATGAAGATCGACGTGGCAGTGAAGAACAATTTCGGCTTCGGCGGCACCAACGGCACGCTGGTGTTCCGCCGCGCGGCCTGAATCTCGCCTGCTGCACGGGGCAGGCCCGTGCGGGCCGGCATTCGGTAGGCGGATTTTGTAGTGGCCATTTCAAGGACGCCGCCAGCCGTGGCGGTCCATCTGCGTCCTGAGCCCTTCTGGCGCGCCTTCACGGCGTTGCTGTACGCGCTGGCGGCTGCGGTGGTGGCGCTCTGGCAAGGCCAGCAGTGGGGGATGATGCAGCATCCCGGCGCCTGGGCGGCGGCCTTGGCCCTGGTCGCCCTGGCGGCTTGCATGGGCTGGCGCGGAAGTACCCAGGCGGCGTGCCGTTTGGAATGGACGGGCCGCGAGTGGCGTTGCAGGCGGCGCCTTCAGTCGCGCGGGCCGGGTCGGCCTGAACTCTCTGAGATCGGTGTTGGCGATCGCGGAACTGGCGATATCGATACAGCGGGTCTTGGCGCAGAGCAGGCCTGTACGCCCGCGGTGATGATCGACCTGGGCGTGTGGATGCTGTTGCGCCTGGACGCGACGGACAAGGCGGACGGCTGGCGGTCTTCCTTCTGGTGGGTGGCGGTTTCCCAGCGTCTGGTCGGGCCTTCATGGCACGGGCTGCGCGTTGCGCTATATTGCGCGCCCCCGGGCCGGCCGGAACCTTTATCGACGCCTCCTCCCTCACCCTGAATGGCCGACCTCCCCGTCGACGCCGACCTCGCCCTCGTTGAGCGTGCGCGGCTCGGGGACCAGCGCGCCTTCGAGATGCTGGCCGTCAAGTACCAGCGACGGGTTGAGCGCCTGATCGGCCGCATCGTCCGCGACCCGGACCGTGTGCGCGACCTGACGCAGGACGCCTTCCTGAGCGCCTACCGCGCGTTGCCGAAGTTTCGCGGTGACAGCGCCTTTTACACCTGGCTGTACCGCATCGCTGTCAACACGGCGCGCAAGGCGCTGGCCGACATGCGGCGCGACCCGCTGGTCTTCGAGTCGGCCTTGTCGTCCGGCGATGAAGAGATGGATGGAACTTTTCCAGCAGAGCGGGAACCAACCACCACGGAAACACCTGAGGCCTTGCTGGCCAGTCGGCAGATCGCGCAAGCGGTGGAGAGTGCCGTGGCGCGGTTGCCCGACGACCTGCGTCAGGCTTTGGTGCTTCGCGAGATGGAGGGTCTGAGTTATGAGGAGATCGCCGCTTTGATGAACTGCCCGGTGGGGACCGTTCGATCGCGCATCTTTCGGGCGCGAGAGGCCGTCTCGCAACAACTCGAACCCTTGCTGGACCGGCGGCCGGGACGCCGCTGGTGAATCCCAGGATGCCAGGGTGTCGCGGTGCTGTCTGGCAGACTTCAAGCGGTTCTGCCCGTTCGGCCCGTTCTGCTCAGCACTTCCTGAACCCACGTTGAGGACTGTCCGCATTGAAGACTGACGCTGAGATGCGGCCTTCTGCGCCGGGGCCGCAGGCAGGGTGGGAGGCGCTCTCGCTGCTGGCCGACGGGCGCGCCAACCCCGAGCAGGCCCGGCAGGCTGTGGATCTGTGGGCTGGGGATCCCGCAGCCCAGGAGCGTTGGCAGACCTGGCACCTGATCGGCGATGTCATGCGCTCTGCCGATCTGGCGCCCGCGCATGCACCAGGTGATGTGTTTCTGCCGCAGTTGCGGGCCGCGTTGCAGGGTCAGGCACAGGGCCAGTCCCATGGTCCCTGCCAGGATCAGGTGCACGGGGGGGCGCTGATCCCGGTGCCGCCCGTACCGGTCGAGCCGCTGAACGGTCGGCAGTCCTGGGCTCCTGGCACCGGCAATGTCTTGCTCGCGATCCGCAGCCTGCTTGCGCGGTGGTGGTCCCCCCGCGGCCCGCTGATCGCTGGAGGCGGCGCGGCCGCCTTGGCGCTGGCCCTGGTGCTGGGCTTGACCCACCCGTGGGACAACGACGCGTCCTCATCGATCTTGAGTCTCAAGGTCGCCAACGACGGGCAGTCACCGGCGGCTGCGGCTGCCTTGGCTGCTGCGGAACCGGTCTGGCGCGCTGCCGATGGGCAACTCATCCGCGACGCCCGCCTTGACGAATACCTCCGGGCACACCGCGCGGGAGGCCCCGCCGTGCCGGGAGGTGCGACCGGGCGATTCGAAACCGTGGTGCTGGAGCGCTGATGCCCTCAACGGTCCGGTCCTTCTGGCGCGTGCTGCAGTGGCCTGGGTTCGAAGGGTGCTGCCTGCGCCGCTGTGCGGCGGCCGTGCTCGCCGGGGGCTGGTCGCTGGCGGCGGTGGCTGCCATGGCGGCCACGGAGCCTGCCACGGCCCTGGCCGAGGCCAAGGCAAACGCGTCGGAAGTCTCCCCGCAGGCCTGGCTGCAGCGCGTGCAGCGGGCTGCCGAGCGCCACAGCTACGAGGGCACGGTGGTGTTCACCGCCGGTGATGTCATGTCAAGCTCCCGCATCGGTCATTACCGCCGGGGCGCCGAGTCCTTCGAACGGATCGAGGCACTGGACGGTCGTCAACAGCGACGCTATCGCCACGATGACCTGGTCGTGACTCTCTGGCCCGCCGAGCGGGTGGCCAGCAAGGCGCGGCGCGACATCGCAGCGCAGCCGGGCTTGTTGCCCGGGGTCGAGCCGCGCTTGCAGCAGCATTACGAGCTGCGCCTGTTGGGGGCTGAGCCCGTGGCAGGCCGCTTGGCGCAGGCGGTCATGCTCAGGCCGCGCGACGCTTGGCGCTATGCTCAGCGCCTGTGGGCCGATCAGCTCACTGGCTTGCTGCTGCGGGCCGATGTGCTGGGCCCGGATGGCCGTGTGCTGGAGTCGTCCGCCTTCACCGAACTGAAGATGGACTTGGTGGGCGGTCAAACATCGGTGTTGACACCGCTGCGCAACCTGGGCGGGTGGCGCGAGGTGCACCTGGCCAGCCAGGAAACCCGGCTGGAGCAAGAGGGCTGGACCCTGGGTCCTTTGCCCCCAGGATTCAGCCTGGTGGGCGCCGTTCGCAAGGCCCTGGCCTTGCCGGCGGACCCCGCGGTGCGTCAGGCGCCCGCGTCCACCGTGCATGCAGTGTTCAGCGACGGCCTGGCCCGGGTGTCGGTCTTCATCGAGCCCGCGCAAGGGCCGCGGCGCCCCGCTTTCATGACCCAGTTGGGCGCCACCCACACGCTGGCCCAGCCCGGCGGGGCCGAGCACTGGCTGACCCTCATGGGCGACGTGCCCATGTCCACGCTCAAGGCCATTGCGGGGGTCTTGCAGCGGCGCCCCTGAACCTCACATTCCCCTTCTCACACACTCATGCAGTCCCGCAATCGTCAGTCACCGTCCTTCCGCCTTGTCCCGCCTCCCACGGGCAGGGCGGGCTCTTGAAACCTCACTGGAGAAACCAGATGTTCCAAGCTCTTCTTCCCAGTCCTGCGCGCGTGACGCCCGGGACCCTGCGAAGGCGCGTGCTGCAGCTGGCCGCTGCCGTGCTCGGCGCCGCCGCACTGGCGCTGCCGCCAGTGGTGTCGGCGCAGGCCTTGCCCGACTTCACCGAACTGGTGGAGCGGGTGGGGCCTTCGGTGGTGAACATCCGCACCATGGAGCGCAGCCGGGCCAATGCCCCCGGCGCAGGGGAGGTGGATCCGAACATGGAGGAGTTCTTCCGCCGCTTTGGCATCCCCATGCCCGGGCGGCCCGGGCCGCGATCAGGCCCCCGCGGTGACGACGAACCCCAGCAGCGCGGTGTTGGTTCAGGCTTCATCCTCAGCGCTGATGGCTTCATCATGACCAACGCCCACGTGGTGGATGGCGCCGACGAGGTGCTGGTGACCCTGACCGACAAGCGCGAGTTCAAGGCCAGGATCATCGGGGCCGACAAGCGCACCGACGTGGCCGTGGTCAAGATCGAGGCCGCGGGCCTGCCCTTCGTGAAGATCGGCGACGTCAACCGCCTCAAGGTGGGTGAGTGGGTGATGGCCATCGGCTCGCCCTTCGGCCTGGAGAACTCGGTGACCGCGGGGATCGTCAGCGCCAAGCAGCGCGACACGGGCGACTATCTGCCCTTCATCCAGACCGATGTGGCCATCAATCCGGGCAACTCCGGTGGCCCCTTGCTGAACCTGCGTGGGGAGGTGGTGGGCATCAACTCGCAGATCTACAGCCGCTCTGGCGGCTTCATGGGCATCAGCTTTGCCATCCCGATCGACGAGGCCATGCGCGTGTCTGATCAGCTGCGTGCCAACGGCCGCGTCATCCGCGGGCGTATCGGCGTGCAGATCGCGCCGGTGACCAAGGAGGTGGCCGAAGCCATTGGCCTGGGCAAGCCCACGGGGGCGCTGGTGCAGAGCGTGGAGGCGGGCGGCCCGGCGGACAAGGCGGGTGTGGAGGCCGGCGACATCATCACCCGTGTGGACGGTAAGGTGGTGGAGAAGTCCGGTGACCTGCCGCGCCTGGTGGGCGGTACGCGGCCTGGCTCCAAGGCCACGCTGCAGATCTTCCGCCGCGGCGCCACCAGAGAGTTGTCGGTGACGGTGGGCGAGTTCGAACCCGAGCGGCCTTCCCGCCGTGCCCAGGCCGAGCCCAGCGGCGCAGCGCCGGTCAAGAGCGCGCTGGGCATCACCGCCTCTGACCTCACCGAGGCCCAGAAGCGCGAGCTCAAGGTCAAGGGCGGGGTGCGGGTCGATGCGGTGGAAGGTGCCGCCGCGCGCGCAGGCTTGCGCGAAGGCGACGTGATCCTGTCGGTGGACAACGCCGAGGTCACGGACCTGCGGCAGTTCGCCACACTGGCCGCCAAGCTCGAAAAGGCCCGCGCCGTGAGCGTGCTGGTGCGTCGCGGGGAGTGGGTGAACTACCTGGTCATCCGCCCGAGCCGTTAACTGCTGCCGCCTGCGGTTGAGCGCGAAGCGGAGATTGCAGCTGCGGTCAGGCTGTGCATAAGCTGTGAACAAGCGGGGTGGCAGAGGCTGGAGCCCGAGAACCGGAGCTCGACTGTCCCCCGCTTCCTGGCGGTCGGTTTCGCTACAATGACCGTCCAACAAAGCAGTTGCCATATCTTGTTGGAAGGCGCGTCGATCCTTGGACGCGCCTTTTTTTTAGGACCCGGCGCTGCCCCGCTTCCTGGTGTGCCGTCGGGCCCGCGGCGCCTGCCATCCAGCCCAGTGAGCTTGCATGGGCAGGCGTGCCCGTGTTCCCATCCGAACCGATGAACCACATTCGCAACTTCTCCATCATTGCCCACATCGATCACGGCAAGAGCACGCTGGCAGACCGCATCATCCAGCGCTGCGGTGGCCTGTCCGATCGCGAGATGGAAGCCCAGGTGCTCGACTCCATGGACATCGAGCGCGAGCGTGGCATCACCATCAAGGCGCAGACCGCGGCCCTGAGTTACCAGGCCCGTGACGGCAAGGTCTACAACCTCAATCTGATCGACACGCCTGGGCACGTGGACTTCAGCTACGAGGTCAGCCGCTCCCTGTCCGCCTGCGAGGGCGCACTGCTGGTGGTGGATGCCAGTCAGGGGGTGGAAGCGCAGACCGTGGCCAACTGCTACACCGCGCTCGACCTTGGCGTGGAAGTGGTGCCCGTGCTCAACAAGATGGACCTGCCCCAGGCCGATCCTGACCGTGCCAAGCAGGAAGTGGAGGAAGTCATTGGCATCGATGCCTCCGACGCCATCCCCTGCTCGGCCAAGACCGGCATGGGCATCGACGAGATCCTGGAGGCGGTGATCGCCCGCATGCCTGCGCCGCGTGGTCAGCCTGATGGCCCACCCCGGGCCATGATCATCGACAGCTGGTTCGACAACTACGTGGGCGTGGTCATGCTCGTGCGCGTCGTGGACGGACGGCTGCGAAAGGGCGACCGCATCCGCATGATGGCCACCAACACGGTGTACGGTATCGAGCAGATGGGCGTGTTCACGCCCAAGTCGGTGCCGCGTGACGAACTGCGCGCGGGTGAAGTGGGCTTCGTCATTTCCGGCATCAAGGAGCTGAAGGCGGCGAAGGTGGGCGACACCATCACGCTGGAGAAGAAGCTGCCCAACAATGCCGGGCCGGCCACCCAGCCGCTGCCGGGCTTCAAGGAAATCCAGCCGCAGGTCTTCGCAGGGCTATACCCGACCGAGGCCAGCGAGTACGACTCGCTGCGCGATGCGCTGGAGAAACTGCAGCTCAACGACTCCTCCTTGCGCTTCGAGCCCGAGGTCAGCCAGGCGCTGGGCTTTGGCTTTCGCTGCGGCTTCCTGGGCCTGCTGCACATGGAGATCGTGCAGGAGCGCCTGGAGCGCGAGTTCGACCAGGACCTGATCACCACCGCCCCCAGCGTGGTCTACCAGGTGGAGCTGGGGGACGGCGAGGTGCTCGAGGTGGAGAACCCGAGCAAGATGCCGGACCAGGGCCGCATCCAGGAGATCCGCGAGCCCATCGTCACCGTGCATCTGTACATGCCGCAAGACTGCGTGGGCCCGGTGATGACCCTGGCCAACCAGAAGCGTGGCGTGCAGCTCAATATGGCCTACCACGGGCGCCAGGTCATGCTGACCTACGAGCTGCCGCTGGCCGAGATCGTGCTGGACTTCTTCGACAAATTGAAGTCGGTGTCGCGCGGTTACGCCTCGATGGACTACGAGTTCAAGGAGTACCGGGCGGCTGACGTGGTCAAGGTGGACATCCTGATCAACGGCGACCGCATCGACGCCTTGAGCCTGATCGTGCACCGCAGCCAGAGCCAGTACCGAGGCCGGGAAGTGGCGGCGAAGATGCGCGAGATCATTCCGCGCCAGATGTACGACGTGGCGATACAGGCGGCCATTGGCGCCAACATCATCGCCCGCGAGAACATCAAGGCGCTGCGCAAGAACGTGCTGGCAAAATGTTATGGCGGCGACATCACGCGCAAGCGCAAGCTGCTGGAAAAGCAGAAAGCGGGCAAGAAGCGGATGAAGCAGATCGGGACGGTGGAGGTGCCCCAGGAAGCCTTCCTGGCCATTCTTCGAGTTGACGACTGACGAGGCAACCCCCTTGATGAGTGCTCTCACCGCCGCGCTGTACGGCGCCCTGCTGGTCTACCTGGGCGGCTGGTTCCTGGGTTACTGGATGGGCAATTTCGCCCTGTTGTTGTTCCTGTTGTCGGTGGTGACTTTCGTCTACTGGCTGGCTGAACGCTTCCATTTCCTGCCGGCGCGCCAGGCCGCGGCCGCAGCGCTGGCGGCCCAGCAGGTGGCCCGCCGTGAGCAGTTGCAGCAGTTGGGCATCGCCAAAGTGGACGATGACCTCGGCGAGGCCCGTGCCCGGTTGCTGATGCAGCCCTGGTGGCTGGACTGGACGGCAGGGCTGTTCCCGGTGATTGTGGGCGTCTTCGTGCTGCGCTCGTTCCTGTTCGAACCCTTCAAGATTCCGTCCGGCTCGATGGTGCCGACCCTGCTGGTGGGCGACCTGATCCTCGTGAACAAGTTCGACTACGGCATACGCCTGCCGGTGCTGAACAAGAAGGTCATCGCCAACAACGACCCGCAGCGCGGCGACGTGGTGGTGTTTCGCTACCCGCCCGACCCGCGGCTGGACTACATCAAGCGTGTGGTCGGGCTGCCCGGTGATGAGGTCGCTTACCTGAACCAGAAGCTCACCCTGAACGGGCAGCCTGTGCCCGTCAAGGCGCTGGGCGAGTTCTATGACGAGGACAGCCTGCGCTATGCCCCGCAGTTCTCCGAGAAGCTGGGCGAGAAGGACCACCGCATCCTGGTCGATCCGCGCCGCTCATCGTTCTTCGGCACGGACAGCCCGCGATTCCCGTTCGCCGAGAACTGCCGCTACTCCGCGGAGGGCGTGACCTGCAAGGTGCCTGCAGGACACTACTTTGTCATGGGGGACAACCGGGACAACTCGCAGGATTCGCGCTACTGGGGTTTCGTGCCGGACCAGAACCTCGTGGGCCGCGCCTTCTTCGTGTGGATGAACTTCGGCAACCTGGGGCGCATTGGCGGCTTCCAGTGAAGCGGCCCACGCCTGCCAGACTGGCGCCGCAGCCTTGTGTGGTCATGCCGTGAAGGCCCGTCGCGCCACCAAGAGGTCTGTTGCAGGCTCGCAAAGGGGCCTGTTCACTGTGGCAGGTCTCGGCTGGCTGCTGCTGGCCGCGGGCGCGTTGGCCTTGCTGCTGAAAGTTGTCCCGGGCATCAGCGAACATGCCCGGGTGCACACCCTGGTGCGCGGCATCGCCGCCGCTTCTCCGGCCAACGCGCAGGCGGTGCAGGAGGCCTTTGATGCACGCAGAAACGTCAACCGTGTCGAATCCCTGGCCGGGCGTGATCTGGTGGTCACCCGGGAGGACGGCGTCCTCGTGATCAGCTATGCCTACGACCACAAGATCGTGATCCTGGACCGCGTGACCTTGCTGATCCGTTACGAAGGCAGCACGCGTGAGGCCGTGCAGTAGCGTGGACATGGATCACAAACTGCAGGCGCTTCAGGTGCGCATCGGCCACCGGTTCTCGCAACCCGGGCTGCTCGTGCGCGCGGTCACGCACCGCAGCTTCGGCGCCCATCACAACGAGCGTCTGGAGTTCCTGGGCGATGCCGTGCTGAACCTGGCGGTGTCGGAACTGCTGTTCGAACGCTTTGCAGAGTCTGACGAAGGCGACCTCACCCGCGTGCGCGCCCACCTGGTGCGCGAGGAGAGCCTGCACCGCGTGGCGCTGGAACTGGGCTTGCCGCTGGTGTTGAAGCTGTCGGACGGTGAAGCCCGTGGTGGTGGCGCCCAACGCCCGTCCATCCTGGCCGACGCGGTGGAGGCCCTCATCGGTGCGGTGCACCTGGATGCCGGATTCGATTCGGCGCAGGCCCTGGTGCGCCGCTGGTTTGGTGAACTGATCGAACGCAGTGACGTGCAGCACTGGGGCAAGGACTCCAAGACCGACCTGCAGGAGCGGCTGCAGGCCCGCCGGCTGCCCGTACCCAGCTACCGCGTGCTGGCAACCCGCGGCCAGGCACACGCGCAGACCTTCGAGGTGGAATGTGCGGTACCGGCCTTCGGCCTGATGGCCGTGGCCGAGGGCCGCTCCAAACGGGCCGCCGAACAGGAAGCCGCGCGCCGCATGCTGGACTTGCTGCCGCAGGCGATGCCGCCGCAGACGACCGGGAACCTTTCATGACCTCCACGACCCTGCCCCAACCCGCAGTTGAAGGCCCGCGCCGCTGCGGGATGATCGCCATCGTGGGACGTCCCAACGTGGGCAAGAGCACCCTGCTCAATGCCCTGGTGGGGCAGAAGATCAGCATCACCTCCAACAAGGCGCAGACCACCCGACACCGCATCACCGGCATCCGCACCGTGGGTGCCACGCAGTACGTGTTCGTTGACACGCCAGGCTTCCAGCTCAAGCATGCGGCCCCGCTGAACCGCACGCTCAACCGCACCGTGCTGTCGTCGCTGGGCGATGTGGACGCGGTGCTGTTCGTGGTGGAGGCGGGCCGTTTCGGGCTGGACGACGCCAAGGTGCTGTCGCTGTTGCCCGCGGACATGCCGGTGGTGCTGGTGGCCAACAAGCTGGACGCCGTGGCCCGGCGCACGGACATCCTGCCCTGGCTGAAGTCCATGCAGGAGCGCCACGCCTTCGCCGAGTACGTGCCCATGTCCGCCCGCAAGGCCTCGGACATCGAACGGTTGCTGTCCATCCTGTCGCGCTACCTGCCCGAGCAGGACTGGCTGCACGAAGAGGATGCGCTGACCGACCGAAGCGAGCGCTTCCTGGCCAGCGAGATCATCCGCGAGAAGCTGTTCCGCCTGATGGGCGACGAACTTCCCTACACCTCCACGGTGGTGATCGACAAGTTCGAGGAAGAGGGGGGCTTGCGGCGCATCGCCGCCACCATCGTGGTGGAGCGTGATGCCCACAAGGGCATGGTCATCGGCGAACGCGGTGAGCGCCTGAAGCGCATCGGCAGCGAGGCCCGGCAGGAACTGGAGCCTCTGCTGGACGCCCGTGTGTTCCTGGAGCTGTGGGTCAAGGTCCGCAGCGGCTGGGCCGATGACGAGCAGCACTTGCGCTCCTACGGCTACGAGTGATGGGCGCAGCGCTGCGCTCGGCCAGCCTGGCAGCCTATGTGCTGCACAGCCACGAGTGGAGCGAGTCCAGCCTCATCGTGGACGTGTTCACGCGTGAACGTGGTCGTCTGGCGGTGGTGGCCAAGGGTGCGCGGCGCCCGTACTCGCAGCTTCGGGCGGTGCTGCTGCCATTCCTTCCGATCTCGATCGCCCTGGGCAAGGCCCCCACCGACGAGGCCGCCGACCTTTTCACGCTGCGCCAGGCCGAGTTTCTGGGGGGGCATCC
>Ga0315900_10007222_pt1 | contig 14634 bp, 34 predicted proteins | sample LakEriMetagenome_FD_203521 | JGI IMG/M metagenome (GOLD analysis project Ga0315900, IMG submission 203521) | Freshwater fungal communities from buoy surface, Lake Erie, Ohio, United States - Buoy 12 MA114 | ecosystem: Environmental > Aquatic > Freshwater > Lake > Lake biofilm | place: USA: Lake...
ATCACAGAAAAACAAATAGATTTGGTCAGAAAATCAAATCCTGCTGCCGCTAGAAGAATGAGATTGTTCAAAGAACAACAGAAAAAAATAGAAGCAAGAAGGAGAGCGATTAAGAAAAAGTTTGAAAAGAAACAAACCAAATCCAATTAATAATGCAAATCAAAGTTCAAAATGACTCGTTTCTTGTGGAGGTTCCACTAAAAGATGGGGCCGATCAGAATAGTATCTTGTTCATTTCTGATCTTCACTTCGACTCAAAGAAGTGTAACAGAAGAGCCTTAAAGGCTATGATGGATGAAGCGGTTGAAAGAGATGCGAAGATTGCTATCTTCGGAGACATCCTGGATATCATGGGAGCTAAGTTTGATCCTAGATCAAGCAAGGGTGACATTAGACCAGAGTACAGCACCAACAACTACTTCATGGACGTGTTGGATGACGCAGTAAGATTCTTTGGTCAGTACGCAGACAGAATTTTATTCTTGTCCATGGGTAACCATGAGGACTCTGTAAAGAAGAGACATGAGTTTGACTTGTTGTCGATCATGTCTTACAAGTTGAAGCAGGAGTACAACTGGAAGGGTTTAACTGGACCTTACGAAGGTTGGTTGTTGTTCAGAGTTCTAGAAGGATCTACATCAATCAACAGAGGTACCATTAAGGCTTACTACACGCACGGAGCAGGAGGCAACGCGCCAGTGACTAGAGGTGTTATTCAAACATCTAGAAGACAGGTACAGATTAGTGCAGACATGTTCATTTCTGGACACATTCACACTCAGTTTGCATTCCCTATTCCACAGCGTGTGGTAAACAACCATGGTGTTGAAGAAATAAAGGACATCGTTCACTTACAACTAGGATGTTTTAAGGAAAGCCACAGAGGTTCTTGGGAAGCTCAGAGAGGTTTCGGCCCTGCAAATATCGGTGGTTACTGGGTGAAGTTTTTGTTGAAAGACAAGAAGCCAAGATTTATCGAAGAAAGAACTATCTATTAATGAAAGAAACTGCAAAGTATTACAGCGAGAACCCTGAAGCAAAGAAGAAGAAGGGTGAGTACGATAAAAAGTACAACAAGGAAACTGTTGAGGATCGCGTGGAAAGAAACCGTGCCAGACGAGAAGCAATGAAGAAGGGGAGAGTTAGAAAAGGTGACGGCATGGATGTGGATCACGTTGATGGCATCAAGTCTAAAAAAACTAGAGTAATGACCGCGTCAAAAAATAGAGCAAAGAAATGAATCAATTCGAAAATCCATTTGCAGGTAGCACACTAAAAGTATTGAGAGCAATCGACGAGTCGAAGCTTTCAACTTGCTCCATGCAAGACAAAATCAAATCAACTCCAATAGAAGAAGAAAATGAGTTTTACACACTATTCAACGACGGCACGCTTATCAAAAGAACAAGATCAAAGTTCCCAACAAGCGGATACCTCAAAGGAGAAAAAAGAATCTCATTCGTCGAGCATTACGGATTTTGAGAGGTCTCTGGTAAGCGTTCTCAGGGATGTAGGTAAACTGCTATCTGAGAAGAATAGACTCTATGGTAACGCTTATTTCGAGCCTACAGGAGTCTTCTCAAAGTTAACTCCACTAGAGAGAATAGACGCAAGGATTGATGAGAAGCTGGCACGAATAAAGTCAGCATAGAATGATGATCAGGAGGACACTACGAACGACTTAATTGGTCTACTAGTGATACGGAAGATCTGCTTAATGAAGTAAGAAGAAGCCCAGATAAAACTGGGCTTTTCTTATTATATTTGTATGAACCTAAAACAAAAAAGAAAATGGAGAAGTTTTTAAGTATCCCAGTAACGAACGAGCAGAATCAATTGCTATCTGCCACAGGTATCGTATTAATTGTACAAGCGTCAACAACTACTGTTGCCGTACACTACAAGTCAAGCACAGGAACTGATGTTGTGACAATCACTCATGCGGCAGCTCCTTCTGGTAATGAGGCCCAGCGTGACGCTATTCAAAATGCAGTTGTTGCTGCATTGGGAACATCATGGACAAACGTAGCGTTCCAAGTTGAGAACCTACCTTATGCCGTGTCAGCTATTGCAATTGCTTAAGATTACCAACCTATTAAGAAAGCCATTCTTCGGGATGGCTTTTTTATTATCTTTGCGTTCAAACTAATAATCAATGGCAGGTAAAGGTAAAGCAGCTGCGGCTCAGGTAAAGATTTCATTCGGTAAACGAAGAACAGGTGTAGCAAAAAAAAGCTTCTCTAAGTATGAAGAGAAGCCAAAGAAGTATAAAGGTCAGGGTAGATAATTACTTCCTATCTAACTTAATTTCACCATCTAAGTACGCTAATATAACTTCTGAAAGTTCAGAGAACTTCTCTGGATCTTCTATGGAGAACATTTGCTCAAACATATTGGTAACAGCAAAGAACCAATCTCTAGATGGACTTCCTTCCACATAAGAGAAGGACTTACTTGATACTCTTTCGAAGTTAGCCTTTAGATTTTTTAATTTAGTTTCAAGAGCTGGGTCATAGACTTTAAGCATGCTTGACTTTGACAATTGATCTAGCATGAGTTCATTCAACGCCTCGAACCTCATGTAGCAAGTTACTTGGTCTTTTAATTTCTGAGGCACTTCCATATTATTCATTGTTTTTTATTTGCTCTATTTCAATTATTGCTCTGCCAACAAATATAGACATTGCTATAATGAGTAGAGATATTAAGATTGAGTAGTCCATATTTTAAATAATTCTTTATCTTCTGCTTTATTTATAGTAAACCTCTTTCCATATTTTTTATACGCATATTCAAAAGCATTGCTATACGTACCATAGAATTTATCATTGTAGTCAAAATCATCAATTTCTTTATTCCATTCAATAAAGTCGTCTGCATATATTACGTACCATTCCATATTTGATTTTTGTAAGAGTTGTCCTCGCTTTTCGGACAAATTCCGAATTAGTGCTTATTTATTTGCATGAATTTTTACTAAGTATTCATTCACTATATCCTTAATCATAACCTCTTTATCCTGACTATTCACATAGCAAAATAGACCGTCAATAGTTGCAGTGCTGTAGTGCTTGATTAACCAGTTTAGAAATAGTCCATAATCATTCGCCTTCATAAACTTCTTTGTAGTATTCTTCAAACGCAACGTGAGAATCAAAAGGCGTATAGTAATGAGTGTCTGTAAAAGCATCCTTCATCTGCTCCTTCTCCATTTCTTTTGCTGGGTAAAAAAGATTATGTTTCATTATAAGAAAATCTGTAGGAGAAATTTGTTTTGCTTCATACTTTTCAAATAAAGAATTAACTTCTTTTTCATACCAATCTACTGCTGTCTGTTTCATAGTTCTTCGTATGTTTCTTGATAGTATGTTTCTGAATTTACGTATTTCTTATTATCATATTTACCCTCGATGAAAGCCGTTCTTATCTGCTCTTGTTCCATTTCTTTGGCTTCATTTAAAATGCTATTCCAAACAAACTTATCCTTTGGTGCTTCCCATAGTTTAGTAAATAACAAATCAACCGCTGTCTGTTTCATTTGACTATCTCTTTTAGCTGATTCCAAATATTAATTTGGTTCTCTCCCCAGTACATGTCACACTTACCATCCTTGATTGGTGGACTCATAAAGTAGGATTGCCTATACTCATTGGGAGTTGCCGTGAACCTATAGCAGGATTCTTTGTGGGGACAATCTGTCCCTACGCACATTGTGATATCAGCCATGATTTTTTATAATGTTAAACATGTTTTACAAAAACTGCCAAATTGTAAAATATATTTTACTTTTGGCAACTTATCTAATAAAGTGCCGAAATATAGTGGTCGCAATTTTCGATCGCAAATTATGGCAAATTATTCAAATAAGTCTTCCCCGTTGTAGTCAGGATAGTTTTTATGCATTTTATCAATGCCTCTGACCCAAAGAAATGAAATGACTGAGGAGATAATTAAGATAACTCCAATTACTATTAAATTTCTCATATATGTTTATGTTTATGAGCTCCCTCGAGGAATCGAACCCCGTTATTCTGAGTACAAATCAGACGCATCACCATTTATGCTTAGGGAGCAGTGCTCGTCTTTCCGAGCCGTCAACATTTTAACACAAAAGCCACTGGAAAGCACTGGCGACTTAGTTTAACATAACCCAAAATGAAAACTTCACTACTCATCATCAAAATCTGTAATAATATCTCTAAGGAGTCGTATAGCATGTTTGCACTTCTTAATGGACTCCTCTTTATCGTGATCCATCATGAGTTCATACAACTCATCTATGCAATTGTGAAGTTCTTCAATACAGAAGATAATGTACGACTCTCTCATGATATTTTTATATTATTTTCAAAATCTGAAAACTTTAACCCCCACACTAAAGCAACCATACCCATCTCTCTTTCAGCTCCAAATTTAGACATTCCGAGGTTTTTAATTAAATATTTTTCACCCCATTCTTTCCACCTTTCATTCTGATCCATCGTAATTGTCCAATCAGTATACCAATCGTCTCTCCTGTCTTTAATATCATCATGTGTAACTGAATGACCAGCAATCTCAAACATCTTATTGATTAAATCAATAATTGCTTTTTCTTTCTTTTCTTTAACGGTTAACCTTTTCCCCATCGAAAACTTCGGCCTTACAGCCATGATCTTTTAGTTCCTTTATCCTATAATCTTGTAACACGGATGGCTTCTTACCAGGAACCTTGACTTCGTAGAACTCTACTGGACAACCTGGTGGGATGGCAACAACGTCAGGGATACCATTTTTGTTGGTCTTGATCAACTTGATTACGTAGTAACCCTGACTTTCTAGACTCTTTATGAGTTTAGATTGTATTGCCTGCTCTCTCATATTTCTCGAAATATAGAACTATTCGGTAAAAAGAGAAACTAATGTTGAGAAAATTATCAGAAAATTAACGCAGAAACACAAATAAACTATATATTTCATACTTTTTCTCCTGAATTCAAGTTCTAAAGTCACTTCATACAAGAAATAGTAGAAGAAAATTTGACTAAGTGCTATGATTAAAATCATAAGAAATCTTTTTTAAAGTGTGACAACGTGTAATCTTTTTTCTTAGAGACAGCGTCATAAATTCTTTTCTCAATACCAACGTCAGAGAATACCCAGTACACACTACTACTCAATCGATCTATAGTAGTCATCCTGTCTCTGCTCTGCCAATAACTTGTGGCTGAGAAGTCGATGTTGAAATATACTAACGCTTCAGCATTTCTCAAAGAAATTCCCTCTCTACCAGATACAATTTGCAACGCAATGTTCTTATCTGTTGAATTAAACTCATCTAACTCAGTGGTCAATCTATCTTTGTAAACTGACTTGAGTAGATCCAACTCAGACTTGAACTTGTAAAAGATCCCAATCTTGGTACCCTTGAAGAAGTCAAAGATGAAGTCAGCCTTCGAGAAGTCAGTGATCAAGTAAGCGCCATCTTCCGTCTTCACTGATCCAGACGCAATCTGATGGATCTTAGTCATGAGTTTAACCGACGTGTCTCCAAGAACCACGTTGCCCTTCCCAAAATCCAAAACAAGATCTTTCTTTAACTTCTTCACTATCATGTGTGTCTCGTCAGACATCTTACAACTCAAGACAATCTCTGTCGTATTCACGACAAACCCTGCCTCCTTCTGCGTATAGTTAATCATGAAGGGTTTCATCTTATCTAGGATCTCATTCTTACCGTCAGAGTAATCGTTGACAGAGAAGCCGTTGATGATCTTAGAACTTACACGAACGTAGTCCTTAGCGAACTGGTAGAAGTTCTTGTAACTCCTAAACGGGTTTCCTTTTATCCCAAATACTTGATGATAGATCTGGGAGTAAGATTCTGGAGTAGGAGTACCGCTAAGAAGTATAACCTTTGAAGCCTTAGCAACGAGATCCTTAGAGAGTTTCGCTCTTCCACTTGGTTTAGGGAATGCTCCAAGACCATGAGCCTCGTCAAGTATAAGAACATCAAACCACTGGAACTCCCTCTTGTGTGCACTTTCATAATTAATTACCTCGATTAAATAGTCTGGAGATAAAGCCTCGTAGTCCTTTTGTACCGAAGAGATTGCTTTCTTCTTTGTCAAAAACAGAACCCTTTTCGGATTCAGCCTCTGACAGATACCAAGGCTCGTTAGAGTCTTCCCAGTACGAACTTCCATTGCTAGGTAGACAAATGTCTCCGTAGATAAGATGTTCATCGACTGATCGATTATCTCTTGTTGATAGTCTCTGAATTTCATTTTTGATTTTATTTAGTCGTGAACAGCACTCGTATTCTTCGATCGACTCCAGCACACGTATGAGCCTGTCCAGATCCTCCGTGGAGGGATCTGAATCAGGATCATGTGCAAATGGAATCACGCTGTTTGGTTTATACACCATTAAATCATATAGACTCATAATTTTAGTAATAACTTTATATGAGTTCCAGACGGCTTCAGTTTCAAAATTTGTCATAGTTCAAGTGTTTCTTGCTCATAAATTACAGACTTTTTTCTTAATCTAAACCATCTACCTCTAGTATCACGTCCTTCCTCTGGCGCCAGTCCTTCCTTGAAGTTAGCGTAAGCAACCAACCAGCGGTTGAATTCGATCCTAGATACCGCCCTCTTAGACCTTGGAGCAAAGTCAGAGTAGTCACCAACGAAGTCATCAAACAAGTCTGTCTTGTAGATCTTCTCCATGTTCATGAATCTAGTAAAAAGGTTAGAAGGGTTGTTATCGTTGATAAGCCCGCAGTACTCAACAAACTCGTGACAAGTCTCAGCAGAAAGCTGACGTATCTTAAGATTAACAAACTTACTTCTAACCATACCATTTTCCATGTAGAACTGCAAACACTTAATCATGAACATATCGAACTGGCACCACTCATCATCATCCCAGTCTGAAAAGAACATTCGACCAAACTCTTGGAAAGGAGTAAAGTCTTCTCTGTAGTGATTATGAAACTCTAACTCCCACTTACGTCTGGAGAATGAGTTACCTTTACCCTTAATCGCGTAGTTCGTAGTGATTGCAATCTTTGGAGAGTTTTCATAAGGAATCTTGATAGCATCCTTATTTTTCTTTTCTAGGGTAATACCCTCTGTAATATCTGAGAACAAAGACTCAAAGTCAAACCCCTTCTTGACGTCATCAAAGCATAGTATCTGGGTATCAGCAGACACGAGTTGATATGGGAAAGACTGAGTAAAACTAAACTGCTTACCATTAATAGTTACAACCTTCTTGATCTTTGATATAGCCTTCATGTACAAACCCTTACCAGTACCACCCTCTGGGTTGTCGCTGATCAACTCATCGTTAAGGATCACAGCCATAGACTTGGATAAGTCCTTGTACTGGTGGAGGAGATAACCTGTTGTAGACCTTAAAGACTTGAACCTGTCATCATCCTTAGCACAGATGTTGTACATAAACTTCTCGAAGTCACATCCTGTGTACTCGCAGTCAAGGTACATACGATCAATCACGTGATCCTTCCAAACGTAACCAGCAAGGTCGATGTAGTCGATGGCATCAACAGAATCCTTAGTTACCTTGACAGCGCAGTTCTTGTAGTAGATGTATGCCTCACTCGAAGTATCCTTAATGAATAGAACATCTACTGGAGACAGCAAGGTAAGGAAGTCCTCACTAAAGAACTTGGTCTTCTCAGCAAAGAAGTTATATACTGATTTGTTGTTTGACTTAAGCAAGTAATCCAATACAAAATCCTTGATCTCATCATCACTACTATTGCTTATCAAGTTGTTTACAACGCGCACGAATATGTGCTGAGTAGAACCAGAAGGGTAGTACTTAAAGAATCCATTGTCTTCAAGAAAGTTCTTGAACATGATTGGGATGATCTTTATTTGACCACTCTTAGGGTTTTCACTCCAGAAAAGTTCTGGCTTCTCTTCCTCCTCGATTTTTGAGATTATATCCTCAGCGTCCGCTCCAATCAGGCCGAAGGACTCCACCTGAAGGAGCAATTCTTTTTTTGAATCACCTCTCCTAATACCATCTCTAACTAGATCAATACGTTCTCTATCCTCATAGAACTTAGTTCTAAACTTGTCCTTATTTCTATCGTAAGCGTTGTCTATGGTCTGATATATTTCCTTGAGAGTAAACCCTTCCTCGGCGTACTGGCTGAGCACAGATGATGCGAACGACTTAGGCACACCAAACTCATTGAATGCCATGGCAAGAGTGAACGCGGAGTTGTTTCTGTTACCCTCGTTCATTGGAAAGTTCTTCGTCCACCACTTGATAAGGATCTCTGCCACTTTGTTTTCATCAGTAATTGGAATGGTCGGAATTCCATCCCTTACCTCTGTGTAGTCATCTTCTAGTGTATCCTCCCACACAGAAGAATTCTCATTGATATATATCGTAGGATCGTAAGACTCGTAGCATACACGAGACACGTTCTTAGAAGTTGTATCGAAGTGTGAGTTGTTGAAGAACTTACCAAGCGCGTTAAAATAATTCTTATGCTTAGACGCATCAGCTGGTATCTTAACTAAAACCTTGAGCCCGTTGCCAGATGGTGAAACGAATACAGAGTACACGTACTTTGACTTACAGAAAAACTCCCTGTCATCGTACATATCTGTACGCTTCTTATACTTATCAAAATCTAAACATATTAAACCGCTATGCTCTACAAGAGAATCGTCATTCCTCTTATTGAACTTACCAGAGAAGCAAATTGCAGGAAGTTTTAACTTCAATTCATATTGCTCTTGCTGAGTGTCGCACTCTCTGATTTCTTTAATCAGATTCTTTGACGCTCCAGACCTAATCCTCTCTAGCACATAAGTGACGTCTCTATAGAAAGGTTGGTCAGTATTTTTCACGTGTGAAAAAACTGTAACTTGCATGACAACTTTTTTTGATGTAAATGATTGATTTTCAGGGTAATGACAGAAATGCTCACTTTTTTTTCCTAATAAAAAAAAATAAAAAAAAGATCAATAAATAAAATCAAAAATAAATGGAGGGCAAATTCTTGTCATTCTTGTCATTTGCCCATCCATCCATTTCACATTAACTAACTGAATACTAGAAGTCTACAGATTCTTTTGGCTTATACGTGTTAAGCAAGGCAGAAAATTTTCCGTCATCACTTTTAGTAAAGTCAATCTTGACTTTGCCTTTCTCATTCTTGTTTTCCTCAAGCCACTTAGTGAATTGATCGACAACAATGTCTGCGCTTACAACAATGAAATGCGGCGCTTTCTCATTTCTCTGGGCGTAAAGCCCGTTTGCATAGGTTTTTTTTGTGGTGCTCATAGCGTTTGATTTAAATAAAATTTATTAGGGTTTAAAGATTTATTTTCTCCAAAGAACAACTCGTAGTTCTCACAGGCAGACTTTACTTTGTAGTATCCTCTCTCCAGAAACTCGTCTGAACAATTGAAGACTGCCAAATTACAGGTTTCTTTTTCAACTACAAAAAACTTTAGTTTTCTTCCGAATATTTCTTGGTAGATGTACGCTTGGCTATCGTAGTTGTACTTGTTTGCTGACCACTTGAAGTCCTTGATTGAACTGGTGGTCTTTAGATCGATCACGAAGTTGTCAGACACGATGTCTGCCTTACCCTTCCATGGCAATCCGAAGATCGTGGTGGTACCTGCTGACTCATACTCGTTACCAAATTGGTAGATCTCGTTATAGAAATCATCATTAGTCTTCATGGTTTCAACCATGTCCTTTACTTGATCAGCCTCAGACTGCAATAGGGCTATCTCTAGGCCACGTTCTTCAACGAACTCCTTGTACACCTTGGTAGTTCTAGTGGACGCGTCTATCACCATTGAATTGAACTCCTCGACTCTGTCTGGTTCAATCATTAGCGCGTGGAACAAAGACCCAGCAAGCATGTCCTTGGTGGTCTCCTTGTCTTGCTTGAACGCCTTCGGGTTGTAAAGTAAGGCATCGATGTCTGAGTTGGAAAGGTAAGCCTTGCCTACCTCTCCGTAATAGATCTTAGGATCGTTGAGATTTGAACTCATTTTCTATTCTTGTTTTAGTTTCTGGATTGATTGAATACTTGGTGGAGATTCTCTTGACGATCTCAGTCAAGCCTAGTTCTTTGTTGTTTTGTATCATGTCGACAACATTCACCCACTTGTCTTCTGGAAGTTCTGGAAGTGTTACAACCTTGGCAGGCTTAGGCTCTACGTAGATTGGCTTCTTGTCTGAATGATCATTACTTGCATCTGGATCTAAATAACTATCATCGATGAGGAGGAGGCCTGAAAGCGCATACTTCCGAGCATACGAGGAGGACGCTCCGAAGGACTGCCCTACATCCATACCCTTTCTATTGACATCTATTCCCGCTTGAGCGGTCACTGATCTCCCCTCCAACTCTTTCTGAATTGATACGGTAGACTCAATAAATACTAGGCCACCCACTTCTTTAACTTCGTCATGAATGGTCAAGGTGCACCCGTACTTTAAAAGTAAAGGCTTAAGCGCCTCAAGGATGTCCTCACATGATCTGTACTTGTACTTACCAAATGAGTTGAACTGACTCTTTGGCGCCTTAAGTTCTGATTGGATTTGAATTAGTTCTTTCATTTGCTATTTAGTTTAATATATCTGTCAATAAGTTTCTTCTTGTTTACGTAACGCTTCCACATTCTCTTGTCATCCTTCTTTGGTGACGGCTCTTTACTAAGTAGTAGTAAGTTGTATTGAAACATCACACTCTCATAGTCATCATACCCAGATTTCAAAGCGAAATCCTTCGTGTAGTCAGCACCCAAGTATTCAGTCATGATACCATAGAACATAGTTCTAGGAGTTTCTAATGTGTCTTCAAACCTAGTGTTAGCATTCAAAGATTTACCCTCTCTGGAGAATGCAAAGTTTGCTTTTACGGCCTTTTGTAGTAGGTATACAAATTGTTCTTCACTTGTCATAAATTAAATTGTCTTTAGTTGGATACAGGTCGTAGTCAACCCTCTCCTTGTTTAAAATGATTTCGATTTCAGTTTTTCTTTTTCTTTTATTTAATAAGTCAATCTGCTTTTGTATCAACTTCTTATCGATGAATGTACCCATGCCGTGATCTTGCCACGGCAATGGGTGTCCATTGTCATCAAAGAACCTCCTCCTTATTGAGTAGTTTGGCTTTGATACAACTTGCTTTTTCATTTTAGTGGTTTTCTAGATTCTTTGAAGATATGTTGGAATGTCTCATTGAAACTATAGTTTGATCTGATAGTACTTCTCACACCCTTTGGCGCAAGGTCATTTGGTCTCTTGATTTGATCTTTCATCTGAAGTTTTCTTTTGCTTTTCGTAATGCTTCTAACTCTGTGTCAGCGGATCCGCTGTCGTATGCCCATCCATCGGTAAACCAATAAACCCAGTCACCAGACTTGGATTGGAAAACGCCCACGGATTTTTTAGGTATGTCCATGTTGTAGAACATTTTTTTTGCTTGGTCGCCGATGTACACGTTCATAGTTCGTATGCTTGCTGAACGATCTTATCTAACTTACTAATCAACTCATCCTCTGGAGAATCTAAGTACAATGTGTCCGTGGATACGCAATCAGAAGTTCTGAATATACTTACACCCATGGTGTGTACACTGAAACTATAATGGTGACCTAACTCAAGCGCTAAGTCAAGCAAGGTGTGTGCGATCGATTTCTGTAGTCTCGTCATTCTTTTACAAATTTTCCGTCAATTAACTTACCCTTTCTTTCCTTAATTACATTGTATGCCGACTCTACACACTCTGTGAAGTCTAGTCCTTGCATTCTGGCTTGGATCACCAGAGTTACCACAATGTCACCGATCGCGTCTACGACCTCTGGTCGATCATTCTTAGTTACCGCGTCAAGGAGTTCAAAACACTCCTCCATGGTCTTCTCTGCTTGTTTCCTTGGCGTTGATCCTGCAACGATGTTGCGATCCTCAGCCCATTGTTCGATTTGTTTAATTAGATTCTGCATATTTTTGATAAACTGGTTTCTTTAATGTTGTGCTTGTTTGAAATTTCTACTGCCTTGTCTAGGTGCATGTCATAAAACTTTTTCCACCCAGCGTTCAAGATAATACCTTGGTCTTTGGCTTCCTTCTGGACTTCCTTTTTAAAAGCCAGATACTCCTTTGTTGCTTCCTCCACTCTAGTGCAGTACGCGTCCAAACTTTCTTCTTTCACTATCATCTTTTAAATAGATTTTTAATTTTATTAGTCATCGTTGCGTTATCTCCACACTTCAATCGCAACTCTTGGTAGTGATTTATCTCTGCCATGAGTACAAATGAAAGTGTAATCATTAAAACAAAAGCAAGGAACTTTCTCATTTCAGTTCCATGCTAATTAGTTGTGGCCTCACGAATGACTCCTCGTGAATCTTTACTGCCAAATCCATGGCGCTCTTCTTAGATGTATGGGCGCCACCAATTGGGCACCCATTAAGCATCAATATATGCACGTATCTCATTGTATTAAATTGTTTTTTGATGAGTGGTAGTATGTTGTTACTAGCGGACACCTAGCGCAAGGTCTTCGTTGTATTCCCACACGCCAGTCTGTAATGACTTGGCTATCTCCTCAGCGTACATGTACTCCATGGTCTTGCCGTCAACGATCACCGTGAACGTCTGCCTACCTTCCACGAGATCCGACTTACGAATCACCACGTCAGACTTTTTGTGTATCCCAAATGTTGAAAAGATACCAATACCGATAAATAAGATTATTGTTTTCATGATAAGTTTTTGTCTAAGAATCCTGCAACTCTTTCAATATACATTGTGTCAATACTTTTGCCATCCCAAATGACTCCATCGTGTTCAACCTCAAACTTATTAGTAAGGTCGATGCATAAGTCATATAGGCCATCATTACCTAAGTCATCTAAAGTATTTTTGATAACTCTAGGAATCAGTTCCCATTCAAGAGCAAGGGTGATTTGTGACACAATCTCGTGATGAGTCCTTGCCCAACTTCTAAATCCATTTGTCATATCTCTACCTCCTTACCTTTCTTGCAGTCGTATAAAGATTTCTGGTAGTTGCCAAGCGCAACCCTCTTTGCCCAACCCTTGTCTTGGATGTTCTCACAAATCTGTATGATAAGGTCGCCTTTGCGTTCTTTAATCGACAGGTATCCAAGGGATGACGCCTTCCAGTACAACTGCTTCAAGATGTCACTTGCCTCTTGCCATGGTAAGGATGCGTAACGTTCAACACGTGTGATGATTGCTGGTGATGCACTGCATACCACGTACCCCTCGTTGAATCTAATCTCGTTTGAGTCCCAATCGAGAACCAAGTCCTTGCGTCCCTCGTTTAATGCCGACTTAATCTTTGAATCTAGATTCTTTACTTGAGTAGCAATCTGTGATACCGATGTTGTCTTGTAACCAACATTCATTTGTCTACTGCTAAGTTCTTCGTTCTTAGTCTGCTCAATCTGTAACTTACTGAATACAGACAACACTAAGTCGAAGTGTTGTTGAGTTACTTTGTCTGCAAAGTACAATGCGTCAGATACAACTTGTTCTGCATGTTCCAAGTCTAGTCCGCTTGGGACGTTAATTTCAATTTGGTATTTCATAGTTCTGTTTTAATTACAATTGATGTTAGTACTGAATTTGTTTCCTCATCATATAAATCTTCCTCTACAAAATTTATCAACTCGACATCAGAGTCTGAGTCGTATCTGTAGTATACTTCTATCTTGGATAGATCGGATCCACCCTCCTCAAGTTCCAGTAGGAACTCTAGTATGTCTTGTGCTTTCATTTTCTTTCTAAGTTTAGTTCCTCTGCAAAGTAATCTATTGAATCATAAATAGCCTCTGTTGTGTGGTCATTTGTCAATGACTTGTACAAGATGTCTTGTGCCGTATCCTCATCGCAATCGTAGTTAGTCATCACATCTTCCACGTGCCATAAGTTTATCACGAAGTATCCATGGCGTTCTAAAATCTTTTTAGCATCATCAATGCTTAGGTGTTCTTTTGCGTACTCCAATACCTCTTGCTTGGCAGTATCACTTGCTGGTGTAAATTTCATATTTCAATTTGTTTTGGTTCTATAATTATATTGTCTCTGTATACATACTCTAACTCGTCCACCAAGTCTTCGTTGGTGTAGTCCTCGTTCAAGTCGCGCTTACGTTCGATGAACGGCACGAGAACGTCCATGATTTGACGTTCCGTTAGGTCGGTCGCAATCATGAAGTTCTCCTCACTCCATGCAGTTGTCTTGATTTCAAATGCTCTCATACAACTCCTTAAGTTCGTCCAAGTCATCAGCAGTTACGTATGTGAACTGAGACAACCACTCATCTAAAGTCAACACCTCATCAGCGTAGTCAAGTCCTTTCTCCACCTCGAATAAGAACGACTCGTAATCGAAGTGGTACAACCCCTCAAGAAATGGATACCTTACATCCTTCTCTCCCTTTGAGTCGATCGAAAAGATTCCCATGTAGTCATTACCAGACTCACTATACTTGTTGTCTACGTTAACTCCGTACTGCTCGTGTAGTACTCGTAGGAATCCGTTGCATGGTTCCCATGGAGTCTGGATATTCATGGAGATGTAGTCGTCCTCCATAAACATTCCGTCCAAGTCA
>Ga0315900_10007224_pt1 | contig 14629 bp, 13 predicted proteins | sample LakEriMetagenome_FD_203521 | JGI IMG/M metagenome (GOLD analysis project Ga0315900, IMG submission 203521) | Freshwater fungal communities from buoy surface, Lake Erie, Ohio, United States - Buoy 12 MA114 | ecosystem: Environmental > Aquatic > Freshwater > Lake > Lake biofilm | place: USA: Lake...
CGCCGTGACGGCGGTGCACGATCACGAGCCCTATGCCGGCGAACGCGATCGCCGCGTCGGGGAGCTGCTGAAGCAGCGGGGCATCCCTTTCCACACGTTCAAGGACATCAGCATTTTCGAACGCAGTGAGGTGATGAAGGACGACGGTGGCCCCTACACCGTATTCACGCCCTACGCGCGCAAATGGCGGGCGCGCTTCGTGCCATCCATGGCGGATCCCTTCCCGAGCGAGGCGCACCTGCATGCCCTGGCACCCATGGGGCCGCTGCCCATGCCCTCGCTCGCGGACATTGGCTTCCGTTCGTCGGGTGCTGCGCTGCCGCCGCCAACCGTGCCCGACCGGCTCATCGCCGGCTACGACCGCACCCGCGACCTGCCTGGTACGGCGGGCACAACGCGGTTAGGCGTTCACCTCCGATTCGGCACGGTGAGCGTGCGCGCGCTGGTGCGCCGGGCCATGAAGCTGAACGCCACCTTCCTGAACGAGCTCATCTGGCGTGAGTTCTTCATGCAGGTGCTGTGGCACTTCCCACATCCGGAGCGCGCCTTCAAGCCCGCCTACGACGCTATCGCCTGGCGGCAGGCACCCGGCGAGTTCGAGCGCTGGTGCGAAGGGACCACCGGCTACCCCTTGGTGGACGCGGGCATGCGCGAGCTGAAGGCAACGGGCTTCATGCACAACCGTGTGCGGATGGTCACGGCCAGCTTCCTGACCAAGCACCTGCTCATCGACTGGCGTCTGGGCGAGGCCTGGTTCGCACGGCACCTGCTCGACTTCGAGCTGAGCAGCAACAACGGCGGCTGGCAGTGGGCCAGCGGCAGCGGATGCGATGCGGCACCCTACTTCAGGGTCTTCAATCCCACGCTGCAACAGGAGCGCTTCGACCCTGCGTTAACGTATGTGAACAGGTGGTTGCCGGAGCACCGCTCCATGAACTATCCGCGTCCCATGGTCGTTCATCCAACGGCCCGAGCGAGAGCCATCGCGACCTATCGGGAAGCCCTCGAAGGAGGCCTGAAGAAGACGACACAACACACAATTTTCTGAACCATGCCACGCAGACGGAAGCCGATCCTTATCCAGCCCGTTCGGCAGGGGGCACCGGCGATCAAGGTGCGACTGGACGCACGGACCATCATCACCCTCGCGAGCACCAAGGCCTTGGAGTTCTGGCGCCAGCGCTACCCCAACCTGCAGGTACTGGGCTGATGATGCGCGTGCTGGAACGTGAACAGTGGCTCCCCATCACCCTGGAGGAGGCGTGGGCGTTCTTCGGATCCCCGCGGAACCTGGCCAAGATCACGCCCAACGACATGGGCTTCATGATCCGTGGCGATGTGAAGGATGCCCCTGTGCATGCCGGGCAGCAGATCACCTACACCGTGCGTCCGCTCTTCGGCATCCCGCTCACCTGGGTGACCTGCATCGCGGCCGCGGATGCGCCGCACCGCTTCGTGGACGTGCAATTGCGTGGACCCTACAAGCGTTGGTGGCATGAGCACACTTTCATCGCGAAGGATGGCGGTGTGCTGATGAAGGACCGGGTGGAGTATGAGATGCCCTGGGGCCCCTTGGGCGAACTGGCCCACCGCCTGTTGGTGAAAGATCGTCTGAAGGCGATCTTCGACCACCGCTTCAAGGCATTGGAAAGCATTTTCGGCCGGAGGCGCGATGAACGGCTCGGACTAGTTTAGCAGCTTCATGACAACGCCCGCTATCGTCGGTATCGTGGCCGCCACCTTCGTGGCGATGGAGTTCGTGGCCTGGTTCACGCACAAATTCGTGATGCACGGGTTCCTGTGGTACCTGCACAGCGACCACCACAAAAAGGACCATTACGGGTTCTGGGAACGCAACGACGCCTTCTTCCTGATCTTCGCGATCCCCAGTATGTGCCTGTTCATCGCAGGCGCGCAACTCGGCCTGCACACGCCGTGGCTGTGGATCGGTCTGGGCATCCTGGTCTACGGCATCGCCTATTTCATCGTGCACGAGGTGTTCATCCACCAGCGCATCAAGTGGCTCCGGACAAGCAATAATGCCTATTTCCTCGGGCTTCGCAGGGCGCACAAGGTGCACCACAAACGGATAACCAAGGAGGATGGGGAATGCTTCGGCATGCTGTGGGTGCCGATGAAATATTTCGCGGAGGCCAGGGAGCACCTGAAGAAGCGCTGACCCGCCGGGGTTGTTGGCCCGCCATCGTGGGTTCTTTCATCCGGACATCGGACACCAGGTGCACCGAGCCGGTACTTTCGCCCCTGCACAGCGACCGCGGCATGGAAGGGCAGCTTCAACGGATCGGCAGCTGGGTGAACCACCTGGTGAAAGCGCGCACGCGGCATTCCGTGCATTCGCCGTTCATCTACACGCTGGCATCCGACGTGCTCCGCGCCGACGAGGAGCTGGAGGCGTTCGAGGCGATAGAGCGTTTGCGGGAGGAGCTGCTGGCCAGCGACCAGGTGATCCGGGTGAACGACCTGGGGGCGGGCAGCCGCCGCATGGACATGGATGTACGGGCCGTGAGCGACATCGCGCGCAACAGCCTGAAACCACCGCGCCAGGCGCGGCTGCTGTACCGGCTGGCACGGCACTTCGCTCCGGCCACCGTGCTGGAGCTGGGCACCAGCTTCGGCCTGAGCACCCTGTACCTGGCCATGGGCGCGGAAGGCGGCCAGGTGCTCACGGTGGAGGGCTGCCCGCAGACGCATCGCATCGCGCGCCACCACTTCGAGCAGCTGGGCCGCACGGACATCGAGGCGGTGCTCGGTGGCTTCCGCTCGCACCTGCCGGACATTCTGCGCCGCATCGACCGCCTGGACATGGTCTTCCTGGACGGCCACCACGCCGAGCAGCCCACGGTGGACTACTTCGAGCTCTGCCTGGGCCGTGCGCACAACGACACGGTGTTCATCCTGGACGACATCCACTGGAGCCGGGGAATGGAGAACGCCTGGGAAAGGATCAAGGCGCATCCACGGGTGCGCGTCACGGTGGACCTGTACGACCTGGGGCTTGTGTTCCTCCGGCGGGAGCAGGAACCCCAGCACTTCCGGTTGCGTTACTGAACCAGCATCATGAAGATCTACACACGCACCGGCGACAAGGGCGAAACGGGCCTGCTGGGCGGGTCCCGGGTGCCGAAGGACCACATCCGTTTGGAGGCTTACGGCACCGTGGATGAATTGAACAGCCACGTGGGCATGTTGCGCGACCTTGCCGGTGGTCACCAGGCCATCCTGCTCGCGGGCATCCAGTCAACCCTGTTCAGTCTTGGGTCCCGGCTGGCATCCACGGATGAGGCGGAGGCCGACCGCTTCCAGGTGCCAGGCATCGGGCAGGCGGAGGTGGACGCGCTGGAGCAGGCCATGGATGCGATGGACGCCGAATTACCGCCGTTGCGCAACTTCCTGCTGCCGGGGGGGCACCCCGCCGTTTCCCAGGCCCACATCTGCCGGACCGTATGCCGGCGCGCTGAACGCCAAGCGGTGGCCCTGGCGGGGACCGCAGAGGTGCCCGATGCCATCATCCGCTACCTGAACCGCCTGAGCGACCTCTTCTTCGTGCTGGCCCGCTGGCTTTCGCTGCGGCTGGGGGTGCCGGAGGTACCGTGGACGCCCCGGGGATGATCGCCTGTACTGCCCGTGGCCGTAGGCAGGGACGCCTTCAACACCCGTTGATAAGTGGGGCTTGACCGGATCGCTGCCCGTCTATATTTGCGGCCTTGTAAAAAACACCTGCCCTCGGCACCATGTACTGGACGCTCGAACTGGCCTCCTATCTGGAGGATGCACCATGGCCCGCCACCAAGGACGAGCTGATCGATTTCGCCATGCGCACCGGCGCCCCGCTGGAGGTGGTGGAGAACCTGCAGGCCATCGAGGATGACGAGGAGATCTTCGAGAGCATCGAGGAGATCTGGCCGGACTACCCCAGCAAGGAGGATTTCTTCTTCAACGAGGACGAGTATTGAACCGTTCCCGACAACGATGAAAGCCCCGCGCGAGCGGGGCTTTTTACTTCCAGACGGCCGGATCATCAGGCCTGGGTCCAGGCAGGCTGCTGGCTGGGCGGGCGCGGCTACCTTTGCCACCTTCCATGAACCGCTGTCAGGAAGCCGGCGCCCGGGACCGGCCACTTGACAGCAAGCTCAGCTACCATGCTCGGATCGATCTTCAAGAAAGTCTTCGGCGACAAGCAGCAACGCGACCTGAAGGACGTGCAGCCGCTGGTGGTCCGCGTAAAGGAGGAATTCGCCAAGTTGGAGCGGCTTTCCCACAACGAATTGCGCGATCGCACGGTCGCCTTCAAGCAACGCATCGCGGACAAGGTGAAGGAAGAGCGCGCGCAGGTGGACGCCCTGCGGGCGGCCATCGATGGTGACCCGGCCATGGACATCCAGCAGCGGGAGGAGAAATACAAGGAGATCGACCGGCTGGAGGAGCGCATCGTGAAGGACATCGAGGAGGTGCTGCTGGAGATCCTGCCCGAGGCCTTCGCCGTGGTGAAGGAGACCGCACGCCGCCTCAAGGAGAACGATGAACTGCGTGTGCGCGCCACGGACCTGGACAGGGAACTCGCATCGCGGCGCAACAGCATCCGCATCGAAGGGGATGATGCGCTCTGGAGCCGCACGTGGAACGCGGCGGGCAGCCCCATAACCTGGGACATGGTGCACTATGATGTGCAGCTGATCGGCGGCATCGCCCTGCACAAGGGGAAGATCGCCGAGATGGGCACGGGCGAAGGCAAGACACTGGTGGCCACCCTGCCGGTATACCTCAACGCGCTGGCCGGGCGCGGCGTGCACGTGGTGACGGTGAACGACTACCTGAGCAAGCGCGACAGCGAATGGATGGGGCCGCTTTACGAATTCCACGGTCTTCGGGTGGACTGCATCGACAAGCACGAGCCCAACAGCGCCGCCCGGCGTGAAGCCTACCTCGCGGACATCACCTTCGGCACCAACAACGAGTTCGGCTTCGACTACCTGCGCGACAACATGGCCCACACGCCGGCCGCGCTCGTGCAACGCAAGCACCACTTCGCCATCGTGGACGAGGTGGACAGCGTCCTGGTGGACGATGCGCGCACACCGTTGATAATCAGCGGTCCCACCCCCAAGGGCGAGGTGCACCAGTTCGATGAGTACCGCCCGCGCGTGCAGCGGCTGTACGATGCCCAGCGCCAACTGGTGACCCGGCTGCTGGCCGAGGCCAAGGAGGCGTTGAAGGGACTTGAGGGCAACAATGTGAACAAGGCCGACCAGGAACGCGGCGGACTTGCCCTGCTCCGCGCCCACCGAGGCCTGCCGAAGAACGGGGCCCTCATCAAGTTCCTGAGCGAACCCGGCGTTCGCACCCTGCTGCAGAAGACCGAGAGCTACTACCTGCAGGACCAGCAGAAGGAGATGCCGAAGGTGGATGCGGAGCTCTTCTTCACCATCGACGAGAAGCACAACTCGATCGAGCTCTGCGAGAAGGGGATCGACCTGATCAGCGGAGACACCAATGACCCGCAGTTCTTCATCCTCACGGACGTTGGCGGCGCCATCGCGGACATTGAACGCAGCGGCGCACCCGTTGAGGAGAAGGCCCGTCGCAAGGACGAGGTGCTGCGCGAGTTCGGGATCAAGAGCGAGCGCGTACACACGGTGAACCAGCTCATCCGCGCCTACGCCCTGTACGAGAAGGATGTGGAGTACGTAGTGATGGACGGCAAGGTGAAGATCGTGGACGAGCAGACCGGCCGCATCCTGGAAGGCCGCCGCTACAGTGACGGGCTGCACCAGGCCATAGAGAGCAAGGAGAACGTGAAGGTCGAGGCCGCCACACAGACCTACGCCACCATCACCCTGCAGAACTACTTCCGCATGTACCACAAGCTGGCAGGCATGACGGGCACGGCGGAGACCGAGGCGCAGGAGCTCTGGGACATCTATAAACTGGATGTGATGGTGATCCCCACCAACCGCCCGGTGATCCGCAAGGACAACGAGGACATGGTGTTCAAGACGCGGCGCGAGAAGTTCAATGCCGTGATCGACGAGGTGGTGCAATTGCAGGACGCGGGCAGGCCCGTGCTGGTGGGCACCACCAGCGTGGAGGTCAGCGAACTGATGAGCCGCATGCTCAACGGCAAGGGCATCAAGCACAACGTGCTGAATGCGAAGCAGCACGCGCGCGAGGCGGAGATCGTGGCCCACGCCGGCCTTGCCGCAACGGTGACCATCGCCACCAACATGGCCGGGCGCGGCACGGACATCAAGCTGGGCCCCGGCGTGAAGGAGGCCGGCGGCCTGGCCATCATCGGCACGGAAAAGCATGAGAGCAGGCGCGTGGACCGCCAGCTGCGCGGGCGTGCCGGCCGCCAGGGTGACCCCGGCTCCTCCCAGTTCTACATCAGCCTGGAGGACGACCTGATGCGGATGTTCGGCAGCGAGCGCATCAGCAAGCTCATGGACGCCATGGGCCACAAGGAGGGCGAGGTGATCCAGCACGCCATGGTCACGCGCAGCATCGAGCGGGCGCAGAAAAAGGTGGAGGAGAACAACTTCGGCATCCGGAAACGCCTGCTGGAATATGACGACGTAATGAACAAGCAGCGGCAGGTGATCTACAAGCGCCGCCACAACGCCCTGTTCGGTGAGCGCCTGAAGCTCGATGTGCTGAACATGTTCCACGACGTGGCCACCGACCTGGTGGAGCAATACCATGCGGAAGGCGACTTCGAGGGCTTCCGGATGGACCTGTACCGGAGGCTGTTCGTGGAAAGCCCGGTGGAGGAGGCCGGCTTCAAGAGCGGCAAGGTGGACGCCATCGTCGAACAGGTGTTCCGTGCCGCCATGGACGCCTACCGCCGCCGCAATGGCCAGCTGGCCGCGCAGGCCCTGCCGGTGATCAGCGACGTGTTCCTGAACCAGGGTGCGCAATACGAGAACATCGTGGTGCCGATCACGGACGGCACGCGCACCATGCAGGTGGTGACCAACCTGCAACGGGCGTACAAGAGCGAATGCCGCGAGATCATCGACAGCATCGAGCGCTACATCACCCTGGCCATCATCGACAACGAGTGGAAGGAGCACCTGCGCGAGATGGACGACCTGCGGCGCAACGTGCAGAACGCGAGCATCGAGCAGAAGGACCCGCTGCTCATCTACAAGCTGGAGTCCTTCAAGCTGTTCGACGCCATGGTGGCGCGCGTCAGCGGCGAGGTGGTGAGCTTCCTGGTGCGTGCCGGCCTGCCCAGCGCGCAGCCGAACGTGCAGCAGGCACAGGCTCCCCGTGCCCCGCAGCAGCGCCTCCAGACCAGCCGCACCGAGACGCCCCAGTTCAGCGGCGGCAGCAGTTCATCCGCCGGTGCCCCACGGCCGGCCTCCGCCCCTCCACCGGGCATGCGCCAGTCCATGCCGCCGCCCGCCGCCCCGCGCCAGCCGGTCACCCCCGTCCGCGTGGAGAAAAAGGCGGGCCGTAACGATCCCTGCCCCTGCGGAAGCGGCAAGAAGTTCAAGCAGTGCCACGGCAAGGAGGCCTGATACCCACCACCTGACGAACGCCGAGCGCCAGCCTTACAGGGCTGGCGCTCTTGCTATGTGTATGGAACGTGGTTCTTACTTGATCGGCACACGCATCTCCACGCGCACCGGAAGGCCGTCCTTCGTGCCCGGTTCGAAACGCGGCGCCTTGTCGAGCGCATGCACAAGCTGTTCCGCGGCGAGCGGCGCAGCATTGAGCACACGGATGCCCGAAAGATCCCCATCCTTCTCGACCACGAAGGTGGCCGTGGCACCCTGGGCGTCGGGTACCGAGGTGCGCAGGTACGTGACCATCGCCTGCTCCCCCCCCGGATATTCGGGCATGGTGGGTGCCAACGTGTAGAGGATGTTCTCAAGGGGGGCGGGATCGTAGACCTTTTCGGCCAGTTGTCCACCCCAGGGGTCGAAGCGAAGCCACACACCGCTCTTGTTGCCCATGGCATAAGCACCCTCGCTCTCGAGCTTGCCGTTCTCGTGGTAAAAGCGCCAGCGCCCATGCCTGATCTGCAACGCCGCATCAGCGCACGAACCATCCGCCTTGAGACGGCCGTCCATGGTGTAGACCACGCACAGGTACACTTCGCCCTGACGGCCTGCCGGAACCTGGTAGTAGCTCGCCTTGCCTTTGGACGTGGGCGCCAGGTACCGGTCGAGGTAAATACGCTGGCGCTTGTCACCAGCGAATGCGATCACGTTCAGCGTGATGGCGAGGAGGAACAACAGGCAGCGCATGGTGGAAGCGGTCTCACACTTCCTACGCGACCCATGCCGGTGGGGTTACGATCATCCTAACCGGCCCAGCCCTCACGATCGAGGCTGCGGTACTGGATGGCCTCGGCGAGGTGCTCGGTGCGGATATCCGGACTTGCGGCCAGGTCCGCGATGGTCCGGGCCACCTTCAGGATGCGGTCGTATGCCCGCGCGCTGAGGCCGAGCCGCTCCATGGCCGTCTGCAAAAGGGCCTGCCCGGCCGCATCGATGCGGCAGAGCGCGCGCAGTTGCTGCGGGCTCATCTGTGCATTGCAGTGGATCTGCCGGTCGCGGAAACGCTGCTCCTGCACAACCCGTGCACGGATGACCCGCTCGCGCACAGCAGCGCTGGTCTCGGAAGGGCGGCCCGCACTGAGCTCCCCGAAGGCCACGGGTGTCACCTCGATATGGATGTCTATCCGGTCCAGCAGCGGGCCGCTGACCTTGTTCAGGTATTTCTGTACCGCACCTGGTGCGCACACGCACTCCTTTTCCGGATGATTGTGATAGCCGCAAGGGCATGGATTCATGGCGGCCACGAGCATGAAACTGGCCGGGTACTCCACCGTGAACCGCGCACGGCTGATGGTGACCACACGGTCCTCCAGGGGCTGGCGCATCACCTCCAGCACCGTTCGCTTGAACTCGGGCAGTTCATCCAGGAAAAGCACGCCGTTGTGCGCAAGGCTGATCTCGCCCGGCTGCGGGAATGACCCGCCGCCCACGAGGGCCACGTCACTGATGGTGTGATGGGGACTGCGGAACGGGCGGGCGCTGAGCAGGGCATCCTCGCGCCGCAGCCTGCCCGCCACGCTGTGGATCTTGGTGGTCTCCAGGGCCTCCTCCAGGCTCAACGGGGGCAGGATCGTGGGAAGCCGCTTCGCGATCATGGTCTTGCCCGCCCCCGGAGGACCGATGAGGATGATGTTGTGCCCGCCTGCGGCCGCGATCTCGAACGCACGCTTGATGTTCTCCTGGCCCTTCACATCGCTGAGGTCCACCGGGGACTGCCGGGTGCGCTCATCGAATTCGGCCAGGATGTCCACCTCCGTGGGCGCGATCGGGGACCGTCCCTCCAGGTGATCGATCACCTCGCGCAGGTGGTCCACGCCGAAGACCTGCAGCCCCTCCACGATGGCCGCCTCCCGGGCATTGGCCGAAGGCATCACCACGCCCTTGAATCCCTGCTTGCGCGCCTCCAGCGCGATGGGCAGTGCCCCCTTGATCGCACGCACCTCGCCATCGAGGGCAAGCTCGCCCATGATCACCAGCTCACCGAAACGCGCATGATCCAGTTGCTTGCTGGCACCGAGGATGCCCAGGGCGATGGGCAGGTCGTACGCCGTGCCCTCCTTGCGGATGTCCGCGGGCGCGAGGTTCACGGTGATCTCCCGTCCCCGGGGCATGTGGTACCCGATGTTCTTGATGGCCGCACTTACGCGCTGGTGGCTCTCCTTCACAGCACTGTCCGGCAGGCCCACCATGAAGAAGCTGGTCCCCTTGGCGATGTCGGTCTCCACCGTGACCACGGTGGCGTTCACGCCGAACACGGCACAGCCGTAGTTCTTGACGATCATCGCTCAGGCGTGGTGCTCGATGTGGTCGATGAGCGCATGGATCACCTTGATGTGCAGCTCCTGCACCCGGTCCGCATACCCGTTATGAGGTATACGCACCTCCACGTCGCACAGTGGTGCGAGGCGGCCACCATCCCTGCCGGTGAGCCCCACCACACGCATGCCCACCCCCCTCGCCGCCTCGGCCGCACGCAGCACGTTGGCGCTGTTGCCGCTGGTGCTGATGGCCAGCAGTACATCGCCACGCCGGCCATGGGCCTGAACATACCGCGCGAACACCTGTTCGAACCCGTGGTCATTGCCCACACAGGTGAGGTGCGAGGGGTCGCTGATGCTCATTGCGGCGAATGGTGCGCGGTCATCGCGATAACGCCCGGTGAGCTCCTCGGCGAAATGCATCGCATCGCACATGCTGCCACCATTGCCGCAACTGATCAGCCGGCCACCGGCCCGCAGCGCGTCCACCATCAAGTCCCCGGCGCGGGCCACCGCCTGCACGTTGGCCTGATCGGCCAGAAAGCGCTCCAGCAAAGTGGCCGCCTCGGCGAAATGGGAACGGATGCGATCGGTGCTCATGCACGGCGAAGATGCGAACGATCGCCGGGCCGCGGATCAGGGGCGACCGGCCTGCAGCTGTTCCATCGCCTGGAGGCCACATTCCAGGAAGGCCTTGAACTCGGGTACGGAGAACTGGTCCTCACCGGTGCCCATGGCGGGGTTCAGCAGGCGGCCGTCGGGGCTCAGCAGCACATACCAGGGCTGCGATACCTGCCCGAACGTCTCTGACTCCAGGGTGGCGTAGCGGTCGCCCACGGTGATGATCTGCTTCTTCGTCCCGTTCTTGTTGGTGTAGATGTGCTGCTCCTCCTTCGGCAGCTGCTCGCGGTCGTCCACATAGAGCGATACCAGCACGTACCTGTCCCGGATCAGCTCGAGCACACCATCGGCGCTCCAGACGTATTCCTCCATCTTCCGGCAGTTCACGCAGCCGTGGCCCGTGAAATCGATCATGAGCGGCTTTCCCGAGCGCTGCGCCTCCTCCATGGCCGCGCACAGGTCGTTATGATAGCAGGCCAGCGCATGGGGGCAGTCGCTGGGATGTATCCAGCTGTAGCCGGCCGGCGGAGCAAGCCCGCTGAGCAGCTTGGGCGCACGGAACGTGCCGGCATGTGCATCATACCGGAAACCGAGGGCCAGGTAGATCGTGGTGGCCGCGAAGACCGCGATGAACCCCCAGCGGACCCCGGAGCGCTCCTTCACCGGGCTGTCGTGCGGGAAGCGGATGAGACCGAACAGGTAGAGCACGATGCCCAGTGCGCACAGCACCCAGATGGCGAGGAACAGTTCGTACGGCAGGATGCCCCAGTGGGAAACGAGGTCAGCGGTGCTGAGGAACTTGAACGCCAACGCCACTTCGGCGAAGCCGAGCACCACCTTGACACTGGTGAGCCAGCTGCCGCTGCGGGGCAGTGAGTTGAGCCAACCCGGGAAGAGCGCGAACAGCGCAAAGGGCAGGGCAAGGGCCAGCCCGAAGCCGGCCATGCCCATGGTGAGCTGGATGGCCCCGTCGGCACCGGAGATGGCACCGGCCAGCAGCGAACCCAGGATGGGCCCCGTGCAGGAGAAGCTGACCAGCGCCAGCGTGAACGCCATGAAGAAGATGCCCACAACCCCTCCGAAACGGCTGGCGTTCTGGTCCATGCGGTTCACCCAGCTGGCCGGCAGCGTGATCTCGAAATAGCCGAAGAAGGAAATGGCGAACACGATGAAGATCACGAAGAAGAAGAGGTTCAGCACCGGATGGGTGCTGAGCACATTGAAGATCTCGGGGTCAACCCCGCCCAGGATGTGGAAGGGGACGCTGAACAACAGGTAGATGCCCAGGATGAAGGCACCGTACAGGAGCGCATTGCTGATGCCCTTGGCCCGGTTCCCGCTGCCCTTGGTGAAGAAGCTCACCGTTAGCGGGATCATCGGGAACACGCAGGGGGTGAGCAGCGCGAGCAGTCCGCCCAGGAAGCCCAGCACGAAGATCCCCCACAATGAGGTGTGCTCTTCCCGGGCGGCCGGCTTGCCACAGGTCATCACAGGTGCGTCGAGGTCAACGCTGGTGAGGACATAGGACCGGCATGGATCATCGGTGACCGGCGTGGTGGCCGTGGTATCGGACAGCCCACCCACAAAAGGCACCGTGCCCAGCTCGTGCGTGTTGGCCGCCAGGTCGATGCGCCAGTACACGTACTCGGGCATCAGGCAGCTGCTCTCGTTGCAGGTCTGGTAGTACACGTAGCCGCTGGCCATGGGCGGTGTGTTCGTGCACCGCACGTTGGCGCTGTAGGTCACCCACCCCTTGAACTTCTTGATCACGGCGTTGTCCCACAGCGGGTCCGCATGCTCGATGGTCTCCTTGGCCGTCTCCTCGAAACCGCGCACCAGCGCCAGGCCCGGTACTGAGTCAAGGCGCAGTTCCGTGGGTATCGGACCGGCCATCGGGTCCACATCCTTCGAGTACACGAAGCAGCCCGCAGCAATGTCGCCCTTCACCAGGATGTTCCAGAGACCCTCCCCCGCCGGTGTGGCGGTGACGGACCATTTCGGGTAGGCCAGCTCCGCGGAGGTATCGCCCTGCGCGAAGAGCAGGCACGGCAGCAACTGGAACAGGAACGGAAGTATGCGCAGCTTCATCTACTTCACGGCAGGGAATGGAACATTGAACTTCACCGTCGTCGGGGGCAGGCACATCTGGTCGTTGCAGCACATGAACTCCACCCCCCCCTCCACATTGAACGCCTCGTTGGAAAGGCGCTTCAAGGGCAGACGGAAAACAGTACCATCACCGTGGTAGCGTACCATCATCATGAAGTTGGGATCCTCCACCTCCACCGGCAGGGGCTCCACAACGGGACCCGCGGCCTGATAAGCAGCTGATGGAGCCAGGTGTATCACGGTGGGGAACGGACCATCCTCACGCGGTAACGTGAGGGCATAGTAGTGCCAGCCTTCGTCGCAGTTCGCGTGCAGCGCCACCACCGGCGCTCCGGAGGTGTCCTGCTCCGCCATGAAGGACCAGCGCACCGGATGCCCCTGCCCACGGGCCGGGGCCAGGGACAGGGCCAGGAGGAGGGACAGTAATGGACGCATGGCGATCAAGTTGCGCAAGGGTCGCGAAGATACCCCCATCACCGCAGCCCGGGCCCGATCCATTCGGAGCAGAAAAGGGATCCCGCCGGTTCCAACACAGGTCGGATCCGCAGCGGTAAGGGCCGTCGTTGCCCAAAGCCACCGGAACCCGGGTCAGGTAGCAACGGGCACCACCCGCGTCGGCACGCATGATTGCCGGACATGGCCGATGGCGCAGGGGTCAATGGGGATACCAGCCCGGTTCTCCGACACGGAAGCGGACCACAGGCCCCGGACCTGCCCCGGCCTGGAACCCTTCGGCAACGCGCACCCCCACCAGCCAGGCGATATGGTCCGCGCTCTGGAGCACATAGGCATGGGGCTTCATGTTGCGTGGCACCCGGGCCTCGGTGAGCAGGTCGCTGACCAGCTTGGATCCACCGAGCCCCAGCGGTCGCATCCGGTCCCCACGGCGCCAAGGCCGGAGCGCCAATGGTGGGGCCAGCGCATCCAGCCGTAGAACGGCCTCACCGGGACCTGCAGCCGCATATTGCCCCTGCTCGATCTGCCAGTCCAAAGCCCCCACCCGGCCCACCACAGCGGTGGACAGGTCCATGGTATAAGCTGGCGGAGGTTCCATATCGGCAATGACCAGGCGGGCCCGGTCCACCACCAGGGAGCGATCGCCCAAGGGGAACAGGGCTCCCACGCGCTGGCCCACGGCGGCCTCCAGGATGCGGGTGATCACATCCGGGTGCAGGCCATAGGGCCGCAGGATCATGGCAAGTGCGGCTTGCGGGGCGGGAGCGGCCAGGATCGGGGCCAGGGACCACGCCTCCGCGTAGGGGCCCAACGGCTCGGGTGCGAACGCAGCGGCCGCGCCTTCGGGGAGCGCCATCGCCACCAACCGGCGCAAGTCGCTCACGGAACGGGCAAGTGTCCTGTGAGCGCCGGGGCGCATGGCTTCCAAGAGGGGCAGTACCTGATGGCGTATCCGGTTGCGCAGGTAGTGGGGATCCGCGTTGCTGGGGTCCTCGCGGAAGGGAATCTCATGCGCGGCCGCATAGGCGGCGATCGCGTTCCGGTCGACACCGAGCAGGGGTCGGATGAACGGACCCGACCGGGGCGGAATGGCAGCCCAACCCAGCAGGCCAGTGCCGCGCAGCAGGTGGATGAACAAGGTCTCCACCGCATCATCGGCATGGTGCGCCAGGGCACAGGGGCCTCCTGCGGGCGCCATCATCGTTTCGAGCGCCTGCAAGCGCTCCACGCGGGCCGCCATCTGCAGGGACATGCCGCCCCCCGCCATCCGGGCACGGACATCCACCTGTCGCTTGAGGAAGGGAAGGCCCAGCCGTTGGGCCTGATCCGCAACGAAACAGGCATCGTCGGCGCTCTGCGCACCGCGTAGCCCATGGTCCACGTGGAGCACGGTGCACCGGTGGCCCAAGGCGTGCAGCACGTGCAGCATCACCATGCTGTCCACACCGCCGCTGACAGCCACATGCACCGGAGCTTCGGGGGCGAGCAGGCGCTCCCGCCGGATGGTGCGCAAGACCTCATCCTTCATCGCCGATCGCATCGAGTACACTGCGGGCCTTCACGGCACATTCCGCCCATTCGGCCAAGGGATCGCTCATGGCG
>Ga0315900_10007226_pt1 | contig 14627 bp, 11 predicted proteins | sample LakEriMetagenome_FD_203521 | JGI IMG/M metagenome (GOLD analysis project Ga0315900, IMG submission 203521) | Freshwater fungal communities from buoy surface, Lake Erie, Ohio, United States - Buoy 12 MA114 | ecosystem: Environmental > Aquatic > Freshwater > Lake > Lake biofilm | place: USA: Lake...
AAGGAATCCATCAACAAAGAAACCGTTTTTAAAACGATCAAGACCATTTTCGTCTGTTACCTTAAGATCAACAGCGCTTTTTTCAAGTAGCGTTAAAGCGTTGTAGTATTCAAGATTTTCGATACGATTCTTTAATACGCCAATTTCACGCATTGTATAGCGAATATTAGCAATTTTTCTGCTTGAACATCCAATTTTACGGTCGCCGATTAAACGAGCAAGTGTTTCTGAAACTGAAGGGTAAGGCGGAATGTAAATATTAGCAATGCCCATAACACTGTCAGGAACATTAGGAGAAATTGGCGTAATGCCTGGTTCACCCTGTATAACGTTAAATTCACCTTGTTTGTCTAAAGTTACAACGTCTCTTCTAGCAAGATAGAAAGAATAATCTGTAGAAATATCGCTATCTGGAGCAGCAATTCTTAAACCGTCCGCGTCAACGATAAATGTATTAGTTGTTCCAGGATTAACTGTGGCAAGGCTTAATACTTCAGCACTAACCGCTGTATTTGATTTAACTGATCTGTAGTCGAATACGTTTCTAAGGTTATATTCAACGCCAGCAGAAGAAATAAACTTTGGTATTTCATAAGTGAAAATTGTGCTATTTGATGCAGTATTATCGTTAATTGGATAAGAATCAACTGAGAAATAACCGAATCCGCTTGAGTAATCAGGCTCAAAGTGATCAAGTTCGACCAATAAATGCTTACTTGTTAGATCTAGCGCACCCACGTGCTTGATCTTGGCGTGATCGTAGTGATTGTCTCTTTGACCGTTATCAAGTACGAATGAGCTTGTTACGTTAGAACCTTCAGTACCCGTTGTAAATGCAGAAGTATGCATTCTAATAGATCTGATCTTATTAACGTCCGCAACACCAAGATTATATGGTCCGACAGAATTTGCGGCGTTGTTTGAAGTTTGAATCTTTACAAAACGATTGCCTCTTAAAAGTTTTCTAACTTCACCAGCAGTATCGCGGTTTACACGATAAGTGAGCTTTACAGAAGCTGCTGCAGGAGAATAAGTTGTATCTTCTTTAAGGTCGATATTAAGTATTCCACTGCTAACATTAGCAGTTCTTTGAACACCTGTGCTACCATTAGCCGTCAAATCAATAACGTCGCCTGAACGTAAAGCTTTGTAGAAAATGTTCGCACTAATAGAACCAGCAAAGCTATTTGCAATTTGAAGGCTTGTGTTGTTAGCGATAGAAGCAATATAATATTCAGTTCCGTTAACAAGTAATCTATCGCCCGTTGTAAGTCTAGTAAAGAACGTAGAAGTACCAGTCAACACATTAGCCGTTGTGTTTGAAACTGTGCCTGGAAGTTGAACGTTTCTATCGCCATTCATAGTAACGATTAGTTCACGTTTTTCAGCAGTAGATAAGAACCCTTCGCTATAAGAAAGAGTTTCGTTCGTAGTTGTTACTGTAGCCGTTATAGCTGCAGGATTTGTAAAAGTAGCAGTTTTATCTTCTGTTCTGATGAACTGGAAACTAGTATCAACCGAACCTGTATTGCTTCTAACGGTTCTGATGTGGTCAGCGCCGATTGGGAATAATAGAACATTGATATTGCTATCATAAAATACAGCTTGATTTGCGTCATTTAATACGATATCGGCAAAGAATTGATTAGGTGCGACAGTGAAACCTATGCCTCTTACATCAGAAACAATGTATCCTGCATTCATATTAAAATCATACAAATATGCGCGCATTTGGGCTGTTGAACGACCCAAAGTTCCTGCTTCATAAACCAGAGCCTTCAAACGGGCAGTACCGATTAGTTTTCCTGTTGGAGCAATAGTGTTTTTAATATTCGTAGAAATACGATTTTCAGCGGTGTCGTAAAGATTAACAATAAACCCTTCATCATGATCAACAGAACCAACAATCTCATCAATTAAGAAATAACCGCCTGTTCTAGCATTAACTAGCTGATTATTTACGAAATTGAAAGTGAGAGATTTGTCAGTAATTACGTGTTGAGTTATTAGTTTGTTAACTTCATAACCTTTTACGTAAGCGACACCTGGCTCGATATCAATAGAAAGCTTGGTTGAATCTCCTCCAGCATTAGCTAGGTACAAACCTTCATTAACACCAGTATCAAGATGTTCTCTTGTACGAACGCCGAATCCGTTTACGTAATAATCACCTGATTCGTCAAAAGTACGTTTTGCAAGTTCGTCATAAATTCTAGCATATTGAGAACGTTCTTCGTTTGTCTCAACTACACCGCTCAATAAGTCCATAAGCGGGATGTAATTTGAATCTTCATAACCTGTCTTATAGTCTACAACCGAAAGAACAGCCTCGAGTTGATATCTGTGCGCGCCTGGAGCGTTTTCGTTAGAAGAACCAAGGGCATTATCATTCAAGCTGTCATCTGTTAGTTCTGTGACAAATGACTCAGAAACCTGTAAACCAATAGACTTAGTTGGGGTTGAGCTATATTTGTCGATAACAACTGTTTGAGTTGGGAAAGCAAGGAAAAATCCTTTGCTGAATACAACACCCTGTCCGATAGAGAAAACAGAACCTGTGCCAGTGTAATTTGCAACGGTTGATGGAACAACTGTGAAACCTAGAGATGGATCGTCATCAGAAGTTATTACTTCATCGTTTAAAAACACATCAGAAGTATTTGAAGCCGATAGGTAGCGAAGAAGAATAACGTATACGTTATTATCAGAGTCATATACTGCAGAACGAACGTATGCTTTGATGCCTGAAGTAGCACCAACGACAGTTTTTCCAACCAAAGAATCTAAGCTTGTTGCTGCTGGTTGGATAGAAGTTGCTTTGATATAAGAAATATCAAGTTCGAGGTCGAAAGCGCCTCCTACGACGATAGAACCTTCTCTAAAAATGTGTGAACCAAAACGCTCGATCTGCTTTTGAAGCATAGTCTGCATTTGGTTAAGTTCTCGTGCCTGTACTGCGACAGACGGACGGAACATGATCTTATAATAACCTTTGTTCTCATCATAGTCGTCGTAATACGGAGGAACGTTAAAATTTGCCATACTTTTACCTATTAAATTTCGATAGTCAACTTGTAAGTTTCGGTTTGAGTGTTCGAACGATTTACATTATTTATATTGTCTACGTAAAGAGGCTTTATATCCTTGCTGTAGATAGAACCTACGGAGTTTATGGATATTGTGCCGACAGAAACTCCTGCAGTATTAGAAACATATTCGCCATCAATAAAGTATTTATCGCCAGACAACATAAACTGTGTAGAATTAGAAAAAGCTACTGTGCCTCTGGCGCCACTGTTAACACCTATTACTGTTTCACCTAGTTCGAATACATGAGAAGGAGTAACATTTGCTACGAATAGTTGATTGAAAGTATTTGCAACATATGGAACGCTTTTCGTAATCGTGCCAGTAGAAACATTAGAAGTTATTGCGCTTGGGTTCTTTATGATTCCTACTTTATTATAGACAATGCTCGTCGGAATAGTGTTAATCTCAGAATTTGCGAATGTAAAGTTGATCGCTAATCCTTTTACATTTAGCTCCGTAATAGGTTCAAACCCATGCCCGCCCGGAGGAGGAACTATAGCATATGCATTTGATCCAGAACCATAAGAGCTTTGTATTTTCACATTAGCCCAAGAAATATTAGAACCAATATCTAACATCACAACGTTTTGAATGGAATAAGAAGTAGTATTTACGTATGTAATAGCTCTAGGGTCTGAATCACCGTCTGTTTCAAAAATTACAGCAGGACTGATTAGATAGTTAGTAAGACCAGCAGTAATTGTACCAGTATTTAGAGCCGTATTAACAAAAATGAATTTACCACTTGAATTTGCTACATAATCTTCGATTAATCTTAGCTGAGATGTTGTTTCAATGGTGTTATAGATGTAGATAGCACTATTAACATAGAAGTTATCTGATCCAGAAGCTGAATTTTCTATCTGAATTACTGTGCTATTCTGAACCGACTGTACTGTTCCATTTGTGTAAGCTGTGTATCCGTTACCAGAATTTGTAATGACGATGATTTCAACGCCGCTATAAGAAGAAGCCGTTGAAGATAAAGTTGCGTTAGTAAATACAGGAAAATAATTTTCAGAAGCAAATTTATCGTAATTTGCGCTACTTACAGAAGAAACATATCTCCACTTATATCCATCGTTTGTAGAAAAAGATGTAACTTGAGTCGGAGTTCCTACTGTTCCCGGATCAACTGTAGAAGAAGCTCCATTTGCGTTATCTATACATTTATAGATATGGTAATAACCCCCAACAATAGATGGGTTAGAAATAACATAAAAGTTGTTGTTTGAAATTACCGTATTAGATGTGTTATCATAACGGCTGTAAACCGTATTAGAAACCCACATGTTTTTTTCGATAATTGGAGCAATGTCAGAAACTTTGAGAGCTTTTCCAAACAACATTTGCCAATTGTTTAGGAAAAGATTGTTATAATCCACATTATCAACATCCGGAGGAGTGCTCGGATATTCTATTGGATTTGATGCAAAAGCATAATATTTTGAAGTGCCAGAAGATACACCTTCTAGTATTTCATCAATTACTGACTTTTTGAAAGAAGGAAGAATTTTACCCATTATTTACCGATAGCCATCCAATAGACGTTTGTAGAAGTTGCGTTTGCTGTTCTTACTTGAGAAGAATCTTTAGTCCAAGATATAACGGCGGATTGATAAGTCGCTACAGCTGAATTAGAAGAAACTGTTACCGAATACGCATTAGTCGTAAAAGCTGGAGTAAACACAATTGTTCCCGCGCTACTGTTTGTAGAAACCCATCCCCAATTTAACTTGAAACCATTTGGAAGGAAAGTGTAGCCATTAGCAGCATCAGTTGAAGAACCAAGCGTTAGACCAGTATTAGAAGTAATATTTGCAGAAGATATAGTAATTCTAGAAGAATTAGCAGAAGCGTTTACGCTAGAATTACCAATAAACAAACTTCCTGCGCCGATAGTAACATTAGAAGTCGAATTACTTATCTGAAAAGTTGTTACAGAATGTGTGGTATTTACGGTAGAATTACCCACATAAAGAGCCGAAGAATTAATTACAGAATTACCAACCGTCAAAGCAGCGCTGGTTAAAATCGTGTTTACTGAAGAATTACCTAATCTTACAGTGCTTGAATTAGCAACTAAATTGGAGGTAGTGTTTCCTGTTCTTAATCCGCCAGTATTAGAAATTACAGTGTTTACGCTGGAATTACCAACTGTAATCGCACCATTTGCGATATAAGATGTGTAAATCTCATCAAAGTTGCTGTTTATTTTAATGAAGGCATCTCTTATAGGATCTCCTGTTCCGTCTCCCGGATTAGTGCCTACAACAACATTATTTTGTGCCAAATTCGTCTCCGTTATACTGTGTAGTAATATTTATCAACAGTAATCGTACTGTCTGCAGTCGTAGTAATTTCAGAAGCATAAAGATATATCGTAGCATTACTAGAACTGCTTGAGGTTTCAAATGTTACGCTGGCAGGGGAAGAAGCGTATAAGAATTTCAGATATTTTCCAAATATTTCAGATCCTGCCAAATGGAAAGTATCTTTAATGATTTCTTTGTATTTATTTAAAGTTTGTGCAACTCTGATCTCATAAGAATAATCTTGATAGTAGTAACTATCTTGTATGTATTTATCAGAGTCTAAAAATCCTCTCGTAGTTGACCAATAACCCTGTGCTCGTCCTGTTCCTGATTTTTCAACACGAGCGATAATTTCACTGGTTGTATTAAATTCTCTTAAAGTCGTAGTTAATAAAGCGCCAGATCCGTTGGCGCTTTTAATTCTAATTTCTGGAAGAGATCTATAACCAGAACCTCCGTTTAAAACGTTAACAGCAGTTATAGTTCCATTAGCATCTACACTTGAAATTTCTGCATTTGCACCTACGGCTGGATCTCCGCCTACAAAAATAAGTTGATCAGTATTTGAGTAGTTTAGTCCTCCAGCAATAATTGTGATGTTATTGCTAATCGGAGAATAAAGATAAGCTTTAATTTCTTCGCCTTCAACATATCCTTTACCAGAATTCAAAGCGACGGCTTCTTCGATAACGTTATTACCCGTATTTGGCGCAGCTTTAACGATTTCATTTTCACCAACGATTGAACCATTTGAAGTAAAGCCACCATTTTCATAAGATGCATATTGAGAAGGAAGTATAGTTGGGGCTGCCATATAAACAGCAGAACCTGTAGAATTTAATGTCGGAGGACCATAAAGTGTAATTTGAGTGTTTGAGACGACTTCTTTAATGACAGCGTATTCTAAAGTCGAACTTAAGAAAAAATTCGACTGAAGAGCAATTACGTCATCATTAGCAAAAATTGCTTCAAAAATAGTAGATGTTCCTGTAACCGTATTTGAAGTTGTATCATAAGACACTGATCCTTCCAATGGTTTGGAAAGTTGTACAGATCTAACAAAAACATTAGCAGCAGAGTCATATCCGTTGCCGGTTTTAATATCACTTAGTGAAAATAAAGTTCCAAAAGTATTAGAAGTTTTGGTAAATAATGATCCAATCGTCGAACTTAAATTACCTGTTGGATTAGCTGGTAAATTATAAGCTACGGCGTCGATAGAAAGATTTGCAACATCACAAACTAGATCTGTATTGTAACCTAGAATTTGTGTTGAAATTAAAGTGCCTATTTCGAAACTAGCACCCTGTCCATTAGCAGAATTTTTATAAACAAAGGTTAGAGCATCTGCCGTATAACCAAATCCACCATCTTTGATATCGAAATTCAAAGAACCAAACCCTCTCGAAAGTTTGGTAACCTTAAGAATGCCGTCTATACCATAAGATATAACATCGTTGTTACTGATGTCGCGCTGAACGATCTTAATAACATCTCCGATATTATAGTCTTGTCCACCGTTGACGACTTTAATTTTATCTAAAGAACCAAGTAAAGTAGGTGCAAGGTTGATAGCTATAGTATCTTCAGCATCTTCTAGTAACACAATTTTTTCGTTTACCGAAAAGCTCTTTTTCTTTGGCGTTACGTTTGAGATGTAAAGAATATTAATAACGTCGTTATTGTAGTTTTCTTGAACGAAATTTTCAACGACAGCTGTAACCTTTGAGGTAGTGCCGATAATTGTTTTTCCAATATATCCTGAAAGGTCTTGATTAGCCGTCACTTCCAAATATTTTGGTTCAACCCAAGTGCCGTCAGAAACTCTTAACAAATCTCTACCAGGAAGATAAACTTCGATATCTTCATTGTAAATCAGTTTGAAAAGAAGTCTATAACACTGAATAGTACCCTTTGAACGATAAACGTCGAGAATGTGCTTTAGAAGAAATCTCTTGTTAGCAATAATCTTAAACGGAATTCCGTATAGATACTTCTTTTGGAAAAATTCAAGAAAATCTTCTACTGTACTATCGATATCTCTATAGTCAAATAATCTTCTACCCTGATAAATCGCCTGACCTTCAGATTCTAACCATTCATAGTAAGCTTTCATAAACAATATGAAATCTGGCCCCTCTTCTTGGTAAAAAAGAGGAAACTGATTCTGAACAAAATTAGATATGAATTTTTCTACAGCAAATTCCATTAATTTCTCGTTTCAACAACTGTAACTGTTACATCGCTTGGTTCTATGACAATAATTTTATTTTGAGTAGCAAAAATATCTGCATATCTTGAACGGAAATATAAGTCAATGTGATCGTTGTAGCTTGCAACATTTATGTTATTTAGATTAACTTCTCCAGTCGCATAGTTGATGGTACCAACGGTTTCAACTGGTAAAATATCTTCTCCGATAGGAGCGTAAACTTTAACATTACCGTTAGCATCGTCTTCAAAAAATGCTAATTCGTATACTTTTCCATCGCTTCCATTATATGTAAATCTTGACGAAATCATTGTAGAATGTGTCATTCTTTTGTCGATTTCATTTTCATGCAACAACTTGTGCATTTCATTATCTACAAAACTTGACGCATCGTAGTACAGGATATTACCTAATAGGATATTATAAGTCGTTTTTTGGTTGAAATTTGGAGAAATTTTCTTGATAATACGTAATTCAGTATCATTACTCGTAATACTAATATCAGCATTGTCTATATCTCTAATTAGACGGCTATATCTTAAATCTTTACCAAATTTTTCTAAATTATTCGTGCTATAAGCGGAAATTGCAGAAAGAACATTTGTACGAATTTCTTCAGCTGTTTTATTCGTGGTGTTTTTGTCATACTGTACTTCTGAATATACGCTGCAGTACAAATAATCTGGGTCAGTAATTACAACTCTGTTAGGAAGTGTGATATATTCCAATAGATAATTTGAAATTTTATTTTTGATGTAATCCGGTGCGATAATTCCTGAAGCTGGTTTTAATGAAACAATAACGCGACCATATAGTTTAGGTTCGGCTTCTTGACCTCCATAAACAACAACGTCGGCGATTTCACCACCAAAATTACCAAGCACTAAAGCTTCGTAGTCGTCTGCACTAACGGCTCTTTGCTGGGTTGCGAAATATCTTGGCGCAGCAAATCTTACTGATTCAATATCTTCTTGAATCGCACCACTAGAAGAATTTGCAACAACTACAAAACTTGAAACGTTAGAGCTGCCGTTATTTACAGGGCCAAGATCTGTATCTAAAACAAATTCTGAAATGCCGTCTGCAGAAGGTCCGCTTGCAATTCTATAGCTTACCTTAACCGTTGCTCCATTAATTGGTTTTCTACCAAATAAACTATCACCAAATACAATTTCATATTGATTGTTTTGTGCACCTTGTAAAAAGAATACATTAGATTGACCGTTTAGACCAAATAAAGTTTCGACTCGAGTAAAGGCTGTATTTGTAGAACCGTTGTTTTCTATTACGTTAACAGAAATACTTGTTGTATCTACGTTTCTGTTGCTAATTAAAAACTGCTGATTTTCTATATTGTAATCAACAACGAATGTGTCGTTATAGTAATCGCCTTCATATATTTGTAAATTAGCTAGTGTAAAAGTTGAGTTACTAGATACAAAAATCTTAGCTTCGTCTGTTGTAAACGTAAAACTACCATTAGAATTAAACCCTGTAAAACGAGTTCCTTTTTGAACTGTCATTTTACCATTAAAACCAATAGTATCAATCGTTAACTGAACTTCTGCAGCGCTCGAGCGGGCGCTACGAGGAACATAGTTTAATTCTTTGGCGTGAGAAATAACAGAATCGTATTTTTGAGCCGAATCAAGAAACATTTCTGAAGCGACCATATTAAGGTAAAACGCATTCAGATATGAGTTGTAAGACATAACATCGATCAATACGTTGATGTTAGATCCGTCGAAATCGTAATCTTTAAATACAGACTGGGTTTTCAAAAACTCTTTAAAGTTCTGTTTTAGGCTGTCGAAATCTATAGAACTTAAAGTTAATGAACTATTGGCCATTTATCGGACTCTTTTTAAAATATATTCGAATGTTATTGGTTCTGAGTTATTTATTGTGTTATAAACAATACTAATCAGGATTTCGTTTTCGGAAGAACCAACTTCTAGATTTACTTCTAGTAAGTTAACTCTTTTCTCATTGTTTCTTATGGTGTTTTCAATGAAAAATTCTAGATCGGTTAGATTTTCTCTGTAGTTGTTTTCAAACAAAGAAGAAAGTATGTTAGATCCTATATACGGTTGAAACAGTCTTTCGCCAAGATTCGTCAAAATCAAATTTACCAAAGCCTGATTTATAGACTTTTCGTTTGTAACTCTAGACAGCTGATTACCGACTGGAGTTTTCGCAAAACTTCTTACAAAATCCGAATAGTATTCTACAGCTCTATTAGAACCTGTTAATGCTTCTGCTCTTGTTAATCTAGCCATTATCCACCTGCAAAAACGTTTGGAGAACCTGCAGCTACAGAAGTGCAGGCAGTTATAGCATCACCAATTCTACCTGCACCTTTACCGTTAACAAAAACTGTAGTTGATCCAATAGTTATAGGAGCTGCATGTGGAGGGCAAGGATCGCCAGGAAGCAAATGTGTTGTGTTAACGTCTCCTTGTCTAGACCAAGGTATACTATTAACATATACGTTTGGCGAACCTTCTGCTCTTACCATTCCTGAACAATGAGGAACATCGGCGTCGCCTATTCTAGTTGCTGCGGGCATTTTTTTCTTTCTTTAAAAGTAGGTGTAACTTTTCATTCCAAGTTTCAATTTCTTCATGTTGTTCATGAGTATGAGGGCCATCAGGTATTTCAGGAAGGAATTCGATCAAATTATCGAATTTTTCAGGTATATCTTCATATTTATGATAAGTTTCCAAAACTCCGTTTTTTAAAATAACAAATTTGTGAGCCATATTTTACCCTTAGTTCAAGTCAATGCGTGGGGCGATCATCTTAATACCACCAGAAGTAATTTCTATAGTAGAACCACCAACTTTTAGGGTTATCTTAGTTGCACTTTCAATAGTAATGTCTTTTTCGGCGTATAATCTAGCCTGTTGGTTAACAAAGGTATCGAAGTTACCGCTTTGAACATGCATAGCATATTCACCATTTTCGATCATTGTGATCTTGTTGCCTTTTACCGCTTCTACATGATCTTTTTCAAAGGCTTCATGCCAGTTTCCAGAATGTTCGTTGACCTGATCTCCATAAGATCCAGTAAAACTTTTAGAATCTGATGCAGCAACGACAAACTCTTTCTTAAATCTATTGTGAGATATAACAGATCCTTCGGTTGAAACCTGATATGACGTTTTACAAGAAACGCCACGATCTCCATAAACGTTGGTTCTTGAGGTAGATTCAATATTCAGATCATCGTTTCCATCAACTTGTTTAGAATTACCACCAGCGCAATATCCTCGGTTTTCGCCTGGATTAAACTGCGTGATAATTTCAGATTTTGAACTATCGTAATCTATCGTTTCATAAGATCCAGAAGCTCTTGTCTTTTGAACGAAATAGTTATCAGGTTCTTTTGGGCTTGCATACGTATATTCTGAATCACCCAAAAACCCAGAATATCCTGTTGTATAAGGATGTTTTGCTTTCAGTTCTTTGCGATCTAATCTAGTTTCTGGAAGCTTTTTGTTATCTTTACTCATGGTTAACTCTTAATCTTATCATATAAACTTTTAGCTGCAGGGGCCATGTTAGAAACAGAACCAGCAACATTTGTTAGTGTAGATAAAGCAGAAGTAGGTTGCGCCGCCTGTTTTGCCTTTTCTTTTTCTTGTCTAAGCTGACCAATATTTTTCATGAAAGCATCTTGTGACTTTTTAATAGACCCTTGATTTAAAACAGAAGTAGGAAGTTGTATTTTCTGCTGAAGATTTGTGATAGTTCCTGCATAACCTGCAAGCTTCATCAATAACTCCATAACATTTTTAGAAGAATTTTTACCGCCTGTTTTTTCCGCAGAATTACTTTCGACGTTTGAATCTTGTTCTGTTAATAGATCATTTAAGATTCTAGCTGTTAGGTTTATTTCAATAACGTAAGGCTCTAAACTCGTAGCAAGTTCTTGTTCTGCAGTTGAATAAACATCTTCATCAGGCGTTGAATAATAAGGATCTCCTATTTTTCTTTGAGTAAACACATAATCTGTTCCATCCGGCGAAACCCATTTGATGTAACCAGGATAAGGATCATCGCTAGAAGTATAATACTGCTGAATGTATAAGTCTGGAACTACGGTAACAACAGGAGTTGGCGCTATTCCAATTGTCGTTACTATTTCGGTTGTGGTTACCGGAATATTACCTTCGCCGTATGCGACATAATTTTTATACAAATTGGCCAATGCGTTTTTGACGATTTCTCTATATTCTACGTCTATAAGATTTATACCATCATTAGCCAAAGCTTTGTCAAAAACGTCTGTAATTTGGTCGAATGAATATTTGTTCGCTAAGATAGATAAAGCGCCAGACAACGCATCTTCCATAACAACTTTACGACTGGATTGAGACGAACCTTTTGAAGCAGAAGCGATCTGACCAAGCATACTATACATCATAGGAGCGATAGAAGACAATCCCTGAGGATCTACTGCAGCCATAGCGGCAGGTAAGTCCTTTAATCCTTTTTGAGCGCTTGCTGTAGTTGGCTTATCTCTATTTGGAGCACCTTTTTCTGCTATCTTGTAGTTTCTATACTTTTTCTTTTTAGGGCTTGGATGTTCCAAATAATTTGGTTTTTCTGGATCTATTACAGGCTCGCCAAGAACGTATTTTGACATCGTTCCGACTTCTAAATCTAACTCTTCAACATCTTTTTTATTCGTTGCCATAATAACCTCTTTAAACTTGAACTGTGCCTGAACCTTTTGCTACTGGATTATCGGGACCAGCTTTTTCAGGAGGAATTTTACCACCTGAATCCTGATCTGATTTTTTACCCAATCCTTTTTCTTTTGGTTCTTGACCTCTACCTAAAGAACCTAATATGATAGGATATTCTTCAGCAAAGTCATCGTCAAGATACGTTACCAAAACTCTAGATCCAACAACCATTCCTGCTGGAATTATACCAACACCAGCTGTTGCTGCTGAAGTAATAGGATGCAAAGGAGTTGCCCATTTTAAGTGTTCGTCTTTCACATTTTGTTCATCATTTTGATAATTGATTATTCTAACTTGACATGCTCCAGAATTACCAGGATCATTCATAGCTCGAACTTCACCCACAACAAATTTCGCCATTAAGCAGTCCCTCCTGATGTTTTAGAAAATGATGCCTTTACTAATTTCAACACCATGGTATATCTTGGTGATTGACCTTCTGGTCTTATTCTATGTCTAATACCGACGACTAAACATTTATCAGCAAATTGCGATTCGCCACCACCAAACCCTAAAGCGCCGTCCATTCTTTTTGGAATTTTCAAATTAACCATAGATCCTAAATGAATGTCTGGATTTCCTATTATTTCACATTCTGCGCTATTTTGCGCAAGGTGAGAAAGAAATTCTGATCTTTTTGTAGCTGCTTCTGCTGGAGAAATAGGCTGAGACGGTTCATTAACTTTACTATAAATTCCTCTTTGCGGAACAACTTTATGATTTGTAGTTTGACCTTTATAAACTTCTTTACCAGGTAAAGTAAACTTCTCAGTTTTAGGATCATCTGAAACAGCTTTGTGTGTGGTTAAATTAAAGGTTTGCTGAGAAGGCTTAGTCAAATGCCTACTTCCAGCAAAAAAGTTACTATCAACGTTACACCAGATAGCTGAATTTCGTTTTTCTTCTTCAGTACTAGCAGTAGAATCTAAAGTGGTTGAATATGTAATATCTGCTATAGTAGATTGTTTAAACAACTCTTCAACTGTTTTTATATTGTATTCTTGTGTTCCCTGCTTTTGATGCTGATATGTGAAAAAACACGAAGATTTATTTTGAGAAGAAACATGACTTTCATTAAGCTTGTCTAAAGTTTCACTTGGTAGCTCGCTAGAAGCAATCCAATTTCTTACTTCATTAGTTTCTTCAACATTGATCTTTTTATCAGTTTTATACCCTTCTTTCAAAACATTTTCAGCAATTTTACTGGTTTTGTCTTTCCAACTTTTTTCCATATAGTTGCCTTGGGCATTAAGAAGTTCTGGAGAAACGCATCTTATACTATATTGAGTGTTTTTACCTGAACCAGAATTATCTCCAGAATGATCTGTCACATCAGTACCTTCAAACTGTTTTAATTTGAAGGCGACAAGTTTACCCAAGTCATCTGTAAATTTGATAGAAACATCTTGTTGATAAGATCCATTTATGTTGTTGTTTGATCTTGCATCTACTCCGTCTACAACCCTTATTTCTCCAGCAGGTCCGTAAGAAGAAGTTATATCTTCAACAATATTAATCTCGTCAAAATATGTTTGAGATTTTCCAGTTAAATCCAAATTTCCAATTTTACATTCAACCATACGAACATCGCCTATCGCCATTATTCAGTCTCCAATAGCTCTCTCAAATTATCTACTGCCGTAAAAACGTTGTCTTTGTCCATTACTCTTATTGTCTTATTAAATTCGTTTCTTTCAACTTCATAGTCGTAATATGTAATTGGTTTCCAATAAATGATTTCTTCTTCAGCAATATTGTTTGCAGATGCAGAAACTGACGTTACGACGCTGTTAGCTTTACTTTCAGTTCCGTAAATATAACTGTTTGAACTTATCGTAACATCATTACTGGTGTAAAAAGTTCCAGAAACATGCTGAATATACAAGTAATTATTCGTAGATAAAACAACTTGACCCTTGCCTATTTCTTCGCCTTGAAGTCTTATGTTACAGATTTCATCAACAACGTAATTATTATTGCTTACCGCATACGAAACCACTTTATTGGTATTAGTTGACCAATCTAATTCTTTTCTTACATAATTTAAAACTTTTGAACCGACCGAATAATTTGGAGTCCAATATTTTTTCATACTTTCGCTCAACGCTTCATATGCGCTGATTAGTAAAGGATCTTTATTTTCCCAATCGTTTCTGTAAAACTTGATCTTTTCTTGTGCATCTACAATAGAGCCGTATTTCTTTTCTATGTATTCGTTCAATTCATCTTCACTTAAATACCATTCATAGTAAGGGT
>Ga0315900_10007229_pt1 | contig 14623 bp, 13 predicted proteins | sample LakEriMetagenome_FD_203521 | JGI IMG/M metagenome (GOLD analysis project Ga0315900, IMG submission 203521) | Freshwater fungal communities from buoy surface, Lake Erie, Ohio, United States - Buoy 12 MA114 | ecosystem: Environmental > Aquatic > Freshwater > Lake > Lake biofilm | place: USA: Lake...
CGTTGAGCCCGTGCGCCAGCCTGTTAATACGCACCAGCGGGGTGCGGCCGATGGTGTCGACGTTGTCTGCGAAGACCGGCATTGGAGAGCCTCCTGCTCGGCCCGCTTGCACGGGCAGTCAGGCGAGCCTCCAAGAGGACCGGTCAGCGTCGCGGTGGTAGTGAATCGTCGCGGAAGAGATCGCCTCGCCCGCAAACTCGACGCACTTTAGCGAGTCGGCTCCCGGTTGCCAAGCAGCGCGGCAGGCGACTGGTTGGCCGTCACCCGCCGATCATCCGTGCGGCGACGCCGATCGCCGCGGCGACGAGCACTACCGCCGGCGCGGGCAGCCAGCGATACGCCAGGGCCAAGCCACTCGCCACGGCGACGGCGATCGCGACCCCATTCGGCCGTCCTTCCAGCAGGAAACACGACCGGCCCAGCGTCAGCGCGAGGATGACGATGGCCGCCACGACCGCGGCACCGATGGCCTCCATGGCGTGCGCCAGGAGCGAGCCTGTCCGGATTCGCCTGATTCCGGGGGCGAAGGCGAAGATCATCGCGAACGACGGCAGGAACGCGAACCAGGTGGCGACGGCCGCGGCTTCAAAGCCGGCGGGCACGCCCGCCGCCCGCCAGCCGGCCAGATATGCGATGAAGGTCACGACGAGGATCAGTGGCCCGGGCGTCGCCTCGCCCATGGCCAGAGCGTCGGGCCGCTCACGCGGTTCGATCCAGCGACGCTCCACGGCCTCGTCGAGCGCCCAGGGCACCACGGCGTAGGCACCCCCCAGGGAGAGCAGCGTCGTTTCGGTGAACAGCGTGGCGATTTCCGGTCCGCGTCCGCCCGCCCATCGCGTGGTGGTCACAAGGCGATAGCTCGCCGCCCACACAACGGCAGCGGTCAAGGCGACCAGCACCGCATGCCTCGCCAGCGGGCCGGCCAGGGATGGGCCGACTGCCGGCATCGGGTCACTGGGCGGTCCGCGACGCCGCAGCAGCCACCCCAGCCAGCCGATGGCGGCCGCGGCGGCCACGACCCACGGGAACGGCGCTCCGGCCGCGAGTCCTGCCCCGGCGGCGATCGCGATCGCGATCGTGAGCGGAGAGTGAAGAGACTTGCGTCCGATTCGCCAGACGGCCATGGCGACGAGCGCCACTGCCGCGGGGCGGGTTCCCGCGAACGCCGCGGCGACCAGCGGGAGGGATTGGCCGACGGCGTGCAGCCAGGCCAGCAGCGTGACGAGCACCGCACCGGGCAGCACGAACAGCGTGCCGGAAAGCAGGCCGCCTGCGATGCCGTGGAGCCGCCAGCCGGCGTAGGTCGCCAGTTGCTGGGCTTCCGGGCCTGGAAGCAGCGTGCACAGCCGTAGCGCGGCGACGAACTCCTCCTCGTCGAGCCATCGCTTGCGTTCGACGACCTCGCGGTGCAGGAGTGCCACCTGGGCGGCTGGTCCGCCGAAGCCCGTGGCCCCGATCAACAGCCACGTGGGCCAGGCGGCAGCCATGGTGACCGGCACCGGAGCGGGAGCCGCTTCGTCAGGCGTCATCGAAACCTCCGTGTTCGCTGATCTCGTGGGCAGTCTTCGTGGCGAATCAGCCACGGAACGCCGCCGGGTCGATGCCCAATTTCCGCATCCTGGCGCGCAGCGTGTGCGGATTGATTTCGAGCAAGGCCGCAGCGCCGCGACGGCCCTCGATCTGGCCTCGGGTCGCCAGCAGGGCCCGCTCGACGTGCTGCCGCATGGCCGTCGCAAGCGACACGATGTCGCCCGTTCGTATCGCAGGTCCAACGCTGGGTGTGGCCGGGACGGGTTCTTCCGGCACCACCTCGTAGAGCGTGGCCTCGGCCGGTGGCGCCCGGGGGGGAGCTACGGTCTGCCGCCCGAGGCCGAGTGCCGTGCCGACGTCGAGCGTCCGGCCGCCACCGAGGATCACGGCCCGGTCGATCACGGCCCCGAGTTCGCGGATGTTGCCCGGCCAGTCATACGCGGCGAGCAGATCGAGGTCGGCCTCGCTGGGGGCCACGACGGGCAGCCCGAACCGCGTCGCCGCCCGTTCCACGAAATGCCTGACGAGCGCCGGAATGTCTTCGAGCCGCTCCCGCAGCGTCGGTAAAAGAATCGGAAAAATGTTGATCCGGTACCAGAGATCTTCCCGGAACGTTTTCTCCTTCACCATCGCGGAGAGGTCGCGGTGCGTGGCCGCCACGATCCGCACGTCCACGTGCAACGGCGCCCGGGCTCCGACCCGCTCGATCTGGTGATCCTGGAGCACCCGCAGGAGCCGCACCTGCGCGGGCAGGGGCAGTTCGCCGATCTCGTCGAGGAACAGCGTGCCCCGGTCCGCACGCTCGAACCAGCCTTGATGCTGGCCCGCAGCCCCGGTGAAGCTGCCCTTCTCGTGACCGAAGAGCTGCGAGTCGATGAGTTCGGGCGGGATCGCGCCGCAGTTGACTCGGATGAAGGGGCCGTCTGCCCGCTTCGAGCGCGTGTGGATCGCCCGCGAGACGACCTCCTTGCCCGTACCGGTCTGGCCGAGAATGAGCACGGGCACGTCGGACTGGGCGACGAGTTCGACGCGTTCCATGACATGCCGCAGCCCGGTGCGCGACCCCACGACGTCTTCGTTGACGTCCTGCTTGCCGAGCCGCGTGAGCAGCGTCTGCCGGTCGGCTTCCGCCGCCTCGCGCAGTGATTTGAGTTCATGGAACCGGCCGTCGTTCTCGAGCGCCACGGCGAGCGGTTCGAGCAACTGGCTGAACGTCGATCGATGGCCGGCGGTGAACGCCACTCCTGCATCGGCCACCACCACGAGCATGCCGGCGAGTCGGTCATCGGAACGGAGCGGCCCTGCAAGCACGGAACCTGCGACGCCGGCCGGCAGCACATCCCGCAGCCACTCATGATCATCGGCGGCCGCAAGATGAATTGCTTCCCCGGCCTTGAGCCATCGGAGGTACTTTCGCCAAGCGTGCGCCGAAACTTCCGCCGTGCGTGGTGACGGGCGAAAGCCGTCGTGGACCGCCCCGACCGCGAGCGTTTCGACGGTGCGGCTGTCGCCGTCGCCGCGCAGGATCAGGAGCCCGCGCAACGGCATGGCGGTCGCCACGGCGGCCGTGATGGCCGACACTGACTGCTCGATCTCGATGTGGCGGCATGCCTCCCGCCAGACGGCCGACAGAAGGTCGCGGGCGACGCGTTCCATCTCAGCTCTCCAAGGCCATGAGGCCGTGATATGTAACAGATCGCCGTTGTATTTGACGTCCTGAGTCCCGTCATATGACACGGGCGCAGGGTTTTTGCTCGATTTCCGCGAACTTGCGCATCCGCTGTCAAGTCTGAGGGCTGCTTTTAGCAAAAACCGGTCCGGCATGGGACTTGCGTTGAAAGCGGGTGTGGCGGTTCCGCTCGTTGACGAGCGTGGTGTTTGGTTTCCCGGAGGTCTGCATGGCGACGGCGTCGTTCTTCACGCGAGTGGCGCTCCTCGGCGCATTGGCCTGTGCCGTGACGGGATGCGGCGGGGAAAGCGGGGGAGAGCTCGCCAGCGGCGTGGCGAAGGCCCCGTTGGAACTGCTCAACGTTTCCTATGACCCGACCCGCGAACTCTACCGCGACATCAACGCGGCCTTCGCCCAGCGTTACGAGGCTGAGCACGGCCGGCCCGTGTCGATCAAGCAGTCGCATGCCGCCTCGGGCAGCCAGGCCCGGGCCGTGATCGACGGCCTGGAGGCGGACGTCGTCACGCTCGCCGTCTGGCCGGACGTGGATGCCGTCGCCAAGGCGGGGCTCGTGAAGGCCGGCTGGGAAGATCGCTTCGACAACCGGGCCGTGCCTTACCACTCCGTCGTCGTGTTCGTCGTCCGCAAGGGCAACCCCAAGGGAATCCAGGACTGGCCCGACCTCGTGAAGGGGGATGTGTCGATCATCACGCCGAATCCGAAGACATCGGGCAACGGCAAGTACAGCTTTCTCGCGGCCTGGGGCGCCGTGCAGACCGCCGGCGGCAGCGAGGCCGACGCCCAGGCGTTCGTCGCCGAACTCTACCGGCGGACGCCGGTGCTCGACACCGGCGCGCGGGCCGCGACTGCGACCTTCTCCCAGAAGGGCATCGGCGATGTGCACCTCACCTTCGAGAACGAGGCCCACCTGGAGGTGCAGGAATCGAAGGGCGGCCTGGAGATCGTCTACCCGAAGCGTTCGATCCGCGTGGACCCGCCCGTGGCCGTCGTGGACACCGTCGTCGACAAGAAGGGCACCCGGCATGCCGCCGAGGCCTATCTCGGCTTCCTGTACACGCCCGAGGGTCGGGCCATCATCGCCAGGCACCACTATCGGCCCTTTGGGCCGAGCCCGCCGCCGGCCGCGGGCGATGCCTGGCCCGCCGTCGAGATGTTCGACATCTCCGCGGTCGGCGGCTGGGAGCAGGCCATGAAGGCGTTCTTCGGCGAAGGGGGCGTGTTCGACTCGATCTATCAGCCGGGCGTCGGCACGTGACCCGACCGCACACCGCCTCACGATGAACGCCCCCGAACATTCCATGATTGCGTTCGCCGCCCCGCAGTCCCGCGTCACGCTCCCCGGCGTCGATCGCCCCGGTTCCGCGTTCCGCCGGCGGCGTGGGCCGGCGGTGCTCCCGGGATTCGGCACGAGCATGGCCATCACGTCGCTCGTCGTGACGGCACTCGTGATCGTGCCGCTGGCGGTGCTCATCCTCCGGGCCGCGTCGCTCGGCCCGGCAGGATTCCTGGCGGCCGCCTGGACGCCCCGCGCACGGGCCGCGTACGGCGTGTCGCTCGGCGCGTCGGTGCTCGCGGCTGCGATCAGTTCCCTGCTCGGCCTCGTCGTCGCCTGGGTGCTGGCCCGGATCGAGTTCCCCGGCCGCCGCCTCCTCGACGCGCTCGTGGACGTGCCGCTGGCCCTGCCCACCGCCGTGGCCGGGCTCGTCTACTCGTCCCTCTACGTGGAGAAGGGGTGGCTCGGCCAGTGGCTCGTGCCGCTCGGTATCAAGGGGGCCTACTCGTACCTGGGCATCGTGCTCGTGCTCGTGTTCGTGAGCCTGCCGTTCGCCGTTCGCGTGGTGCAGCCCGTGATCGAAAGCCTCGACCGCGACACGGAGGAGGCCGCCCGGATTCTCGGTGCGTCGCGAACGCAGACGTTCCTGCGGGTCGTGCTGCCCGGAATCCTGCCGGCCGTGGTCACGGGGTTCGCTCTCTCGCTGGCCCGGGCCCTCGGCGAATACGGCTCCGTGGTCTTCATCTCGGGCAACATGCCTTTCAAGACGGAGATCGCCCCGGTGCTGATCGTGGCCCGCCTGGAGGAGTTCGCCTACGCCGAGGCGACCACGATCGCGGTCGTGCTCCTCGCCATCTCGATCACGCTGCTCGTGGTCGTCAACACCCTCCAGCAGCGGCTCGCCCGCAACGCGCAGTAGGAAGCCGCCCGTGGCAGTCTCCCGCACCACCTCCGTCCAGGGCTCACCAGCGATTGCCGCGGCGCTCGTCGGCGCCGCGGTCGCGATCGTGGGCCTGCTGATCGTCGTGCCGCTCGTGAGTGTGTTCTACGAAGCGTTCGCCGGCGGACCGGCGGCCTGGTGGGCTGCCCTGGCCCAAGACCCCGACACGCGGCATGCCATCTGGCTCTCGCTCACCGTGGCCCCCGTCGCCGTGGCGATCAACACCGTCTTCGGCGTCGCCGCCGCCTGGCTCGTGGCGCGGTTCCGCTTTCCCGGTCGGTCGCTCTTGATCTCGTTTTTCGACGTGCCCTTTTCCGTGTCCCCGGTCGTGGCCGGCCTCGCCCTGGTGTTGATCTTCGGCCGGCAGGGGCTGCTCGGCCCCACGCTCGCTTGGCTCGACTGGAAGATCATCTTCGCGTGGCCGGGCCTGGTGCTGGCGACCACCTTCGTGACGCTGCCACTGGTCGTTCGCGAGCTCATTCCGGTGATGGAGGCGATCGGCCCCGACGAGGAGATGGCCGCGGTCAGCCTGGGGGCCAGCGGCTGGCAGGTGTTCTGGCGGGTCACGGTCCCCAATATTCGCTGGGCGCTGCTGCACGGGATCGTGCTGGCCAACGCCCGGGCCATGGGTGAGTTCGGCGCAGTGTACGTCGTCAGCGGCCACATCGCCGGGGCCACCGACACGATGCCACTGCGGGTCGAAAAGCTCTTTCAGGAATACCGCACGCCCGCGTCGATGGCCGTGGCCAGCGTGCTGGCCGGCCTGGCTCTCGTCACGCTCGTCGCCAAGTTCGTGATCGAGCGGCGGCTCGAGTCCGAGTCACGCGACCTGGCGACTGCCCGCTCGGCGGAAGAACCGGCGCCATCTTCAGCCCTGACCATGCGATTGGAGGGGAATGCATCATGAGTATCCACATCCGCGACATCTCGAAGTCCTTCGGCACCTTCAAGGCGCTCGACCGCGTCTCGCTCGACGTGCCCGACGGCACGCTCCTCGCGTTGCTCGGGCCCTCCGGCTCCGGCAAGACCACGCTCCTGCGGATCATCGCGGGGCTCGAGTTTCCCGACGAGGGCATCATCGTCGAGGACGGCGAGGACATCACCGAGCGGCACGCGCGGCAACGGGAGGTGGGCTTTGTGTTCCAGCACTACGCTCTCTTCCGCCACATGAGCGTGTTCGAGAACATCGCCTTCGGCCTCCGAGTGCGAAAGGCACCGCAGGCGGAGGTGCGGGCGCGGGTGGACGAGCTCCTCCGGCTCGTGCGGCTGGAGGGCCTCGGCGGCCGCAAGCCGTCGCAGCTCTCCGGCGGCCAACGGCAGCGCGTCGCCCTCGCCCGGGCGCTCGCCATCCGGCCGAAGATCCTCCTGCTCGACGAGCCTTTCGGAGCTCTCGACGCGAAGGTCCGCGTGGAGCTGCGCCAGTGGCTGCGCCGCCTTCACGACGAGATTGGGATGACGAGCGTCTTCGTGACCCACGACCAAGAGGAAGCTTTCGAACTGGCCGATGAAGTCGTGGTCATGAACCACGGCCGGATCGAGCAGCAAGGCACGCCCGACGCCGTGTTCGACCAGCCCGCCACGCCCTTCGTGATGGACTTTCTCGGGAACGTGAACGTGTTTCACGGCCGCGTGGAGAACGGCCGGGCCTTTTGGCACGGCATCCCCATCGATTACCCGGACTACCCGCACGCCCAGGTTCGTGAGGCCCGCGTCTACCTGCGCCCCCACGAATTGGAACTCTCGCCCGTGACAGGTGACGGCCGTTCCATGGCGGGGCACGGGTCGCACGCACCGAGCCTGCCGGCCAGCGTTGTCCGCGTCACCCGTTCCGGAGCGATTCTCCGCGTGGCGTGCCGGCCGCATGGTTCGGAAGCGGAACTTCATGTGGACGTGCCGGCGGAAACGGCACGCCGTTTGCGGATGCATCTGGAGCCGGGAGTGCAGGTCGCGATCACGCCACGGAAGGCTCGAGTGTTCCTGCCCGGCCCCGAGTACGTGATCTGATTCAACTGCCACGGAGAGGCAACCGACGTTATGAGCCCTTACGACCATGACCGTCGCGACAAACCAGATCGGCCGGAATCCGGCCGATCCGATGCGGCCCTGCAGCGGATTGGCGAGGCGCTCCACGGCCTGAAGTATGGGTCGGTGCTGGCCATCGTTCAGGATGGCGTCGTAGTCCAGATCGAACGCACCGAGAAGACCCGACTGGGAAAGTAACCACCACCAACCGACCGACAGCCACTCACAACCCACGCCGCGACTGACCGGAAGGACCGGAGGCACGCGACGGCTCGACAGGAGCCCTCGACATGACCTCTGCCGCCTTCTCCATGCCCGACGGCCACCAGGGACGGGTTTCCATCCGCCGGCGGAGCGCGAACACGGCGACCGCGACATCTTCAGCCGCCGACGCGGCGCTGCAGGACGTGCTGGACCGCCGTCTGCGCAAGCGAGAAGGTCGGCTGCCGCCCCCGCGGCGGGAGGCCGCGATCGGCGGGGTGAACGCGGGCGTTCCCTCGGCCAACCGGGTCGGCGGGCCGCAGTGGCTGTTCCGGGTCGGTGTGCTGGGCTTCGTGGCCGCCGTGCTCGGCGGCGGCGTATGGACGCTCGCGGCCAGCGGTTCCACGAGCCATACCGTCGCCGGCCGCTTGCTCGTCGGCAAGACGCCGCTGCCGCACGCCACGATCTCGTTTCATCGTGCCGGCGGTGGCGGCACGGGCGAGGCAGTCTCGCTGACGACCGGTCCGGACGGCAGTTTTCAGAGCCCGGTGGAGCAACCGCTGCCGGCGGGATTGTACGCCGTCGTCGTCGACGGTGTCCGCGCTGGCAAGACGGGCAGGGCGGCTCACGTTCCCTCGCCCTACAGGGATCGGGAGACGACGCCGCTCCGCGTACTCGTCACGGAGAACCTCTCGGGCCTGCAGTTGCTCGTGCGCCGGTAGTCGGCGGCCATCAGGTACGCACGCTCATCCTCCTTCTGTGTTCGTTTTGTGTTTCGTTGTTCCGGTATCCAGGAGAGAAAAAATGTCCCGTTTCCATGCTCGCCCGGCGACCCGCGGTCGGCCGGCGTTTACGTTGGTCGAACTGTTGGTCGTGATCGCGATCATCGGCACGTTGGTCGGCTTGCTGCTGCCGGCCGTGCAGACGGCCCGCGAGGCGGCACGGCGCAGTGCGTGCAGCAACAACATTCGCCAGCTCGCGCTCGCGTGCCACAACTTCGCCGATGCGACGCAGGGCACTCTGCCGAACAGTGCCCGCCCGGGCACCGTACGCATCTCGTGGGTCACGCGAATCCTGCCGTACATTGAGCAGCAGGCGCTGTACGACAAGTTCGACCAGTCTGCGAACTGGGGTTCGGGGACGGCCAACACGGCCGCGGGCTACACGATTCCCAACGCCGTTCTCGCCATGACGCGGCTCAAGAGCGTGGAGTGCGGCTCGTCGCCGAGCCCCGAGAGTCATTACGACGCGGACCCGCAGTCGAGCACCCAGCCGTTTCCCTACCCGACGACGGCAACGCGGGCCGTGGTCAACGCGGCCGGCACCGGGTTCTCGACGAACGGGCTGTTCTGCGCCCCGACCGACTATTCGCCGACCGTGTACGTTGATGCCGCGCTTCAGAACCCGACGCCGGCAACGCCGAATGACAATCTCGCCGACGTCGCGGCTTCCACCGCTCCGACGAACTCCGGCAACACGGCCGCCAGCCGAGGCGACGGCCTGATGAGCAAGGACTACGGCGACGGCTTCAAGCCGAGCCTGAAGGACGCGACGGACGGTCTGTCGAACACGATCCTTCTCGCCGAGAGCGCGGGCCGGCCGATCGTCTACCGTGGCCGTTCGCGGGCCGACGATCCGTCCGGACAATTCCCCGCCCGACGCGTGAATGCCGGCGGTTGGGTGCGGCCGGCATCGGATCTGTCGATCGACGGTTCGTCGGCGAACGGCGCTACCTTCCGTTCCTCGCCCACGAAGGTGATCAACGCCACCAACGGCGAGAGCGTGGAGACCGCGCCCTTCCAGTCGGGCTACTATGGCACCGACGGCGGAGGCGAGGTGTACGCCTTCCATCCCGCCGGAGCCAACATCGCGTTCGGCGACGCGAGCGTGAAGCTGCTGACGTCGGACATTTCGATCCGGCTGTTCGCGTCGCTCGTGACCCGCGCCGGTGGCGAGGTGATCGCGGGAGACAAGGGCAAGTATTGAGACTGGGCGGGATGCGTCGCGGCCCGCGGGCCGCGACGCCCTTGCGAACCGTTCCGGGCCACGGCACGTTCCAGTGTCGTGGCCCGGGTTCTTTTGAAGTCCGGCAAGATGCGGGCCCTGCGTGGCCTGGGTCGCGTGAACCAATCGCGGAGCATTGAACGATCCTGCTGCAGATGCCGATTCTAGGGGTGGCGTCATCGCCGGCCTGCCCGACCACGGGATGGCCTGTTCCCGATCGGCAGCGTCTGGCCGGAGAGACCGGAGGACGATCCCAGCGAAGGGCATGACTCCGTGGTTCGGTCGTCGCCGCTGCCCGCCGCAAGCCGCCGGCGTCGTGTCGCCTGCCTCGCTCTGGCCTGCGCGGTGATCCTCCTCGGCGCCGGCCATCTCGCCGCACATGCCGAGGCAGGGCGCGGTTCCGCGGCGCTTTCCATTCCCTCGTCGGAAACCGACGATGGCGATGCGGTCGTTCAGCTGCCCACGGATGCTCCGGAGGCCGTGCTGCCGCCGGGTATTCAGGAGGAACTGAAGTCGCTGCAGAAGCAGATCGATGAACTCAAGTCGAACGCCATGCAGGCCAGGAGGAAGGAGAAGGCCACGAAGTCGGACGATCATGCGCCGACGGTGAAGTTCACCGGCCAGGTGCAGGGCGACCAGGTGTGGTTCGGTCAGGACGATATCAGCCGCGACGCCGTGGGCGACCTCCAGGACGGCGCCCAGTTTCGCCGTCTTCGCATCGGCGCCCGCGGCACGACATGGCACCAGCTCGAGTACTCCCTGGGCGTCGATTTCGCCCTCGCTAACCAGCCGAGCTACCTCGACAACTACATCGAGGCCCACGATCTGCCCTGGCTGCAGAACGTCCGGTTCGGCCACTTCTTCGAGCCTTTCTCGCTCGAGCGGGTGACGCAGAACCGCAACAACACCTTCATGGAGCGGTCGCTCGTCGACACCTTCGCCCCCGCCCGCAACACGGGCGTGATGGCATATGGCAACGCCGAGAGCGAGCGAGCGACGTGGCAGATCGGCACGTTCCGCACGAACTCCGACAATATCGGCAACGACTCGTTCGACAGCGGTCAGGCGTTGACGATGCGGGCCACGATGCTGCCCTGGTGGGACGAGCCGAGTGACGGCGAGTTCTATCTGCATCTCGGGGCGGCCTACAGTTTCCGGGCGACGTCGCAGAACCAGGTCCGCTTCCGCAACACGCCCGAAATCCGCAAGCAGCAGCCAGCCAGCACCTTCGGTCCGGTGGGGCCGCCTTCGCCCAGCAACTATATCAACGGGCAGCCCGGGCCCTTCGCGCCGATCTTCGTGGACACCGGCTTCATTCCGGCCAAGAACTTCCAACTCTTCGACCCGGAGTTCGCTCTGATTCTGGGGCGGTTTTCCCTGCAATCCGAATACGCCTTTGCAGTGGTCGACCAGATCGACGGACCCAATCTGTTCTTCAACGGCTACATGGCCCAGGCGAGCTGGTTTCTCACGGGCGAGCATCGCCCCTACGATCGGAAGCAGGGCATTCACACGCGGATGAAGGTGCTCGACGAGTTCTACCGGGTCCGCGAGGGCGGACGGGTCCGGTGGGGCCTCGGGGCCTGGGAGATCGCGGCCCGCTTCTCGAACATCGTGCTCAACGACGAGAACATCCAGGGCAACAACATGACGGACTTCACGGCGGGGTTGAACTGGTACTTGAATCCGTACACGCGCATGAAGATCAACTACATCCGCGCCTTCCTGGAAGACACGCGGGTCGGCAACAGCATGACCGACGCCTACGGCATCCGGTTCGATTACGAGTTTTAGCCACGGCTGCCTGCTCGAGGCAGCGTTCGCGTGGGTCGGGGTTGCCCGTGCCCCATCGCCGGACGTTCGCTGCGGCCCTCCAGGCCTCCGCTCACTCGGAGGCGTCTGCGCTCCGGCCGACCAATTCGCTTCCAGCGAATCGGTGCCCGTGCCTGCGCTGGCCGCCTACGCCGGCTCCCGGGGCACGGGCAACCCCTCCCGAAACCCAGTACCGCATTCGTAAGACGGTTCTTGCCTGGTTTGCCCCGCACGCAGCGGCCGCAGGCCGCGCCGCGTGTATTGTTCGAGCCATGGCGCGGAAACGACGGTCAGAGACCGCCGCTACAAGCGTGCCGCCGCGAGAGCGGCGGCCACGGCCGTCTGGAGGACGGCTGCCGCCCGGCTGGTCGCACCTTGGCTGCGACCACGCCGGGCTAAGCCTGCCGGGGGCTGGTTTTCGCGCCGGCGCATCCCTGCGGGCCTGCTTCGGCTTACGCGAGGCTCGCCTGGAGGGCGAGCCATCGCCCGGGCTGGTCGCACCTTGGCTGCGACCACGCCGGGCCAAGCCTGCCGGGGGCTGGTTCTCGCGCCGGCGCATCCCTGCGGGCCTGCTTCGGCTTACGCGAGGCTCGCCTGGAGGGCGAGCCATCGCAGGGCGAGGCACACCTTGGCTGTGCCTCCGACCTGCCAAGCCTGCCGGGGCCATGGATGGCCCGGCAGGCGCTATTTACTGCCCACAAGAAAATGGCAGATGTCGCCGTCACGCATCACGTATTCCTTGCCCTCGACCCGCAACTTTCCGGCGGCCCGGATCTCCTTCTCGCTCTTGTAGTGCTCGAGATCCTCGAGGGCGTAGATCTCCGCCCGGATGAAGCCCTTCTCGAAGTCGGTGTGGATCACGCCGGCGGCCTGGGGGGCCAGGGCGCCCACCGGGACCGTCCAGGCTCGAACTTCCTTCTCGCCCGCCGTGAAGTAGCTCTGCAGGCCGAGCGTCTTGTAGGCGGCCCGCGCCAGTAACGCGAGCGCCGGTTCCGTGAGGCCGGCCCCCGCGAGCATCTCCGCCCGATCGCCCTCGTCGAGTTCCGCGATCTCGGCCTCCAGTTTCGCGCACACCGGCACGACCTCCGCGCCCGCCTTCGCGGCCGCCGCCCGCACGGCCTGGACGAGCGGTCCCTTGCCTGCGACGTCGCCCTCGTCCACGTTCGCCACGTAGAGGATCGGCTTCCCCGTGAGCAGGCCGAGTTCCTTCACCGCCTTCCGTTCCACTTCGTCGAGCCCGAGCGTTCGCAGCGGCTTCTGCTCGCCCAGCCAGGCAAGGCACTTCTTCATCACCTCGACCTTGAGCTTGGCCTCCTTGTCGGTGCTCTTCGCGGCCCGCTCCGCCTTCGGCAGGAGGTTCTCCAGGTGCTGGATGTCCGCGAGCATCAGTTCCAGTTCGATCGTCTCCATGTCGGACAGGGGATCGACCTTGCCGGCCACGTGGATCACGTCGGGGTCGTCGAAGCAGCGGACCACCTGGAGGATTGCGTCCACCTCGCGGATGTGGGAGAGGAACTTGTTGCCGAGGCCCTGGCCCTCGCTCGCCCCCTTCACGATCCCGGCGATGTCCACGAGCTTCAGGGCGGCGGGAATCACCTTCTGTGGCGGGATGAACTTCGTGATCCGGTCGAGTCGGCCGTCGGGCACGCTCACCATGCCCTCGTTGGGCTCGATCGTGCAGAATGGATAATTGGCGCTCTGCGCGGCCTTCGACTGGGTGAGGGCGTTGAACAGGGTGCTCTTGCCGACGTTCGGCAGTCCGACGATGCCTGCTTCCATGAGTACGACGATGGCTCCGCGATTCCTGGTGAATGATCCGGCATAATCATGCCCGATATGCCGTCATCGTCACAGACCCTGGATGCCGACTTCTTCGATCGCCCCGCGGACCGGGTGGCGCGGGACCTGATCGGGGCGACGCTCGTGGTTCGCGGGCCCGGTGGCCGCGTCACGCAGCACGTCGTCCACGAGACGGAGGCCTATCTCGGGGCCCACGACCTCGCCTGCCACGGAGCGAAGGGGATGACGCGGCGCAACGCCACGATGTTCGGCCCCGCGGGGCGGTGGTACGTCTACCTCTGCTACGGCATGCACTGGATGCTCAACGTCGTGACGGGGGCCGAGGGCGTGCCGGCGGCCGTGCTCATCCGTGGCGCGGGGGTGTTCACGGGACCGGGCCGCGTGACGAAGGGGCTGGGGATCGACCGCGGTTTCGACGGCCGGCCGGCCGCCCGCTCCGCGGGCCTGTGGTTCGAGGAGGGTGTCGAAGTGCCGCGGCGGCTGATCGCCCGGACGCCGCGGATCGGCGTGGGCTACGCCGGCGCGTGGGCGGCCAAGCCGCTGCGGTTCGTCGTCGATCCGGCGGAACTTCCTACAATGCGGGCACCTGTCCGAACCCCGCAGCGGAGGAGCCGAACATGATCCGCCTGCCCGCTTGTCTCCTGGCCCTGGGAGCCCTCGCCATGATGTCGATCGTGTCCTCGTCTTCGTCCGCGGCCGGCGCGGAACCCGGCCTCGCCAAGGCGACGTTCGCCGGGGGCTGCTTCTGGTGCACCGAGGCGGTGTATGCCGAGATCAAGGGAGTGAAGGGCGTCACCAGCGGCTACATCGGCGGCCAGGTGCCGAATCCCACCTACAAGGACGTCTGTAGCGGGCTCACCGGTCATGCCGAGGCGATCGAGATCGAGTACGACCCGCAGGTCGTGTCGTTCGAGAAGCTGCTGGAGGTGTTCTTCGCGACGCACGATCCCACCACGCTCAACCGCCAGGGCGCCGACGTGGGCACGCAGTACCGCTCGGGCGTCTTCTATCACGACGACGAGCAGAAGCGGGTCGCGGAGCAGGTTATCGCGAAGCTCGACGCGGCCAAGGTCTTTCCGGGCAAGATCGTGACGGAGGTCACGAAGGCTTCGACCTTCTATCCGGCGGAGGGCTACCATCAGGATTACTTCGCCAAGAATCCCTCGGACCGCTATTGCAACGCCGTGGCCGCCCCGAAGGTCGAGAAGGTCCGCAAGGCGTTCAAGGAGTTGGTGAAGGAAGGCAAGTAGGCAGGCGTTCGCGCGGGGCGGTGATGCGCGGCCCTGTATGGAGCCGCCGGTCGGGGCTGCCATGCCCCGTCGCCGGACGTTCGCCTCGGCCTTCCGGGCCT
>Ga0315900_10007232_pt1 | contig 14621 bp, 11 predicted proteins | sample LakEriMetagenome_FD_203521 | JGI IMG/M metagenome (GOLD analysis project Ga0315900, IMG submission 203521) | Freshwater fungal communities from buoy surface, Lake Erie, Ohio, United States - Buoy 12 MA114 | ecosystem: Environmental > Aquatic > Freshwater > Lake > Lake biofilm | place: USA: Lake...
CGCTGCGGGTATCCGAATTGAAAAAACACAGCGATACGAGTATTTCCTGTTCCTTCACTTCATTTGCAAGACTCCGGATGGATAGGATTTGGCTGTTGATGGACTCAAGTGTTTCGCTGCGTACATTCGACATGCTTCCGCTGGCATCGACCAGCAATTGATAAATGGTTTTTGTTTTCATGGCTTTATCCTTGTTTTGATGGATCAAAGGTGCGGTCGGGTGCCTTCGATTTTTCAAAACTGACAAGCTTGTTATCTTTTATGGCATTGTAAATAAGCTTATTAATTCAATGGGGGCTGCTTGTTGTTTTGTTTAACCGAGCGTACATTTGATACACCATGATACCCGGTTTCCGCCTTTTCCTGCTTTTTCTCCTACTTAATACCGCATCGGCCTCAGCCCAAAAGGTGTTTTCGGTTGATTATGCCTCACAGGCCGATGTGAAAGTCTTTGTGACGGATTACGCCTCACAGGCCGACCTCCTCGTATTCAAGGTGTCGTACGAAAGCCAGGCAGGGAAAAACGATGGCCTTTGGTTTTTCACCAAGCATGCCTCGCAAGCTGGCCACAAGGTGTTTTTCACCGAGTATGCCTCACAAGCAGATGTACTGATTCATTTTGTGAAGTACGAAAGCCAAGCCGGTTGGAAGAAGAAAGAAAAACAGGCCTTCTTTTATTGAAAAAGCCCCGCCTCTTCCGAAGAAAAGACGGGGCGACCGCTAAAAAGGGTAGGCCCGATCCGAATTAAAATCCGGCAAAAGTTTCCGGGTGTTTCGCTCATTAATCGGCTCGGGAGATACTTTGTAACCCGAGAATAGGGTGTGTTGGTTTATCTCATTGGTTATCAGTGATATTATTATTGTAATGTCGTAGTATGAACGGCTATTTCGTATCATTGAGCATGGTCAACGAGCAGGTATATTTTGAGTTGTACCGCAATTGCAGGGCTGACTTCCTGCGTTGGTCCACATTCAGCTACAATCTCTCCTCCGAGGATGCCCGCGACCTCTACCAAGAGACTTTTCTGCGCATTTGGGACAACCTTCAAAAAGGCAAGTTGCAGGCCTTCTCGTCCTCAGGTCGCACCTATGTGTTCGCCGTGGGCAAACACGTCGTTTTGGATTTTTTGTCGAAACAGCAGCGACTGGTTCCACATTCTGATTTAAGTGCCCTTGAACAGGGCGAAGACCTGCTACAGGATCAACACAATTCCGACCATACAAGCCATGTGATTCAATCCGGCCTAAACCAGTTGGAACAGAGGGAGCGTTCCTTAATCGAGTTGTTTTATTTTAAACGGCTCGATATGCATTCAATTGCTGAGCAACTGGGTTATAAAAACGCAGATGTGGCTAAAAAACGCAAGTACGAAGTATTCCGAAAGCTGTGTAACCTTGTGAATAGCCGGATTAAATCGCCGGTTTCCTGATTGAATGGATATCAGACCGGAAGATTTTGAGCGTTTTGAGGCCTATTGGTCAGGCGAAATGCTTGAGCCCAATCGACAACAACTCGAGATAGACTTGCTGGTAGATCCACTCCTTCAACAACGCTTTGCTGAATACAAGCGTATACGCGAAGGGTTGGACCAGCTCGCGCGGAAAGAGGTGCACAAGCAACTGAAAGCCCTCGATCAGAGTCTTGATGCCATTCCACAACATCGGCACCAAAAAGTAAAATCCAAAACAAGGGTCTTGTTCCTGTTCGGTGGGCTTGCTGCTTGTCTTTCACTTGGCTGGTTATTTTATCCAAAGGGATACTCCGTTAACAATTTGCCACACGAGGAAGGAATTCCGCTTTTAATGGCGGATCAGGATAATCGCGTGTTCGACTCGGCCATGTCGTCGTATCGTTCTGTCGATTTTTCGGAAGCAGCAATGGCCTTTTCGGGTCTTCCCGATATGGAGGAGAATGATACCATCCTGTTCTACCTCGCCAACGCCGAACTGCGATCGGGGAATTCGGCGATAGCACTAAAGCACTTCAAGGCATTGACGGACCGCAGAGAGTCTGTTTTTTACGACAAAGCGCGTTACTACGTGGCCATGGCTCACTGGTCGGCAGGAAACGACCGGGAGGCATTCGGCTTATTACGTCAGATTGCGAAAGAACCGAAACACCCCTACCGCCATCAGGCGCAAGCTGCGGTGGAACAAATGGAATGATTCGTGCCTGGACTTTTTGCATCTTGTTTGTCGCCGGACTGTTTTGTGGAGTAGCAGGTGCGAACCGATCCACAACATTCCGACAGTTGATCGAAGGGGGTGACAGCCTGATGCGCATCCCCGACTATGCGAACGCCTTCCGTAACTACCGCCTAGCCGACAGTTTACATCCGAATAGCGCTGAAGCAGCCGTAAAACTGGCACTGATTGACAATATTTTCACACGAAGTCGCGAGGCCATTTTCAGACTTGATGCGGCAAAGAAAAATCTTGCAACATCCAATATCATTACGCAGGTAAGCTGGTACCAACAACGGGGTCGCGCATACGAAGATATCGGCGATATAGAACAGGCTGGACGGGATTACCGTACAGGATTAAATAAAGCACAACAAGCATTCGGCATACGAAGCATTAATACTGCATATGCCCTGATGTTTATGGCGCGCTATCACAGTTTTCGCAAGGAGAACGATTCATCGTATGGGTATTCGAATCGGGCTTATTCGATCTGGAAAGAATCCGGCACAAGTCGCCAACTCATCCGACAGGCCGAACTTCTGCTACAACATGCGTTCGATACCAAGAACAGAGCATTACTTAGTGGCAGGGCCCGTGTAGCCCAGTACGATTCCGTCAGGACACTTTACACACAAACTTTGCGTTTGATCAAACAACTCTATTCAAATCCCTCAGCAGAAGAGGCTGCTGTGTACCAGGGATTGGCTAACACCTACAACGATCTGCTCCAGGAAGAGATGTCGATTAGTAAACAGCGCGGAGAGGTGTGCTGGAATTCCGGTATTTCATACTACGACAAGTCGATAGCGACGAAGGAAGCCTTGTTTGGACCCGTGCACCGTTCTGTTGCGGTCAGTTATTATACGCGTGGTCTTATGTTCGATATTCATCCCGACACGGCCCGGATGAAACAAGGTTTATGGGAATACCAAAAAGCCATGAGGGCGGCGGTAGTTGATTATTCACCCACGAATGGTTTCTCATTACCAGAACGCTGTCGGGTTGTTTTTCCGTACCAATTGAACGTTGTTCTGACTCAATACAATTACCTGGCTCGGAAACTCCATTCTAAAACAGGAGATAACCGGTACCTGGAAGCAGCACACCGGGCCAATCTCTACCGCTTGTCGGTTTTTGACGAAATAGTATCACAATTTTCGAGCAACTCATCGGGAAATACCATCTGGATATGGGTCAACGCACTTTTTGAAGAATCAGTCGAAACCGGCTACGATCTGTATGTAACTACGGGCGACAAACGCTACCTGGAGCAGGTGTTCAATGCAATCGAACGGGGCCGTAACAATGACTTTGCGGAACAAATCGTACGTCAGCACAATTCAGGTAAGGGTGTTGTTTATTCAAACAGCGGGCTTAGTCTATACCGAACCTGTACACCGCTTGATTCACTGCAGCGGGCCCTCAAGTCCACTAGTGCCTACATTGCCCTGGTGGGTTGGTCTAGGGCCTGGAAAGGCAGAAGTTTTGCATTAGCGGTTACCAACAAAAACTGTATTGTGATCGAGTTGCCGCAACCCGGATCTGTCGATAGCCTGCGAACTGCCTTGTTTACGGCTATGCGGAAAAACCAAGCGTATGATTATGCACGAGCAGCGAGATTGATTTATGCCAAAAGCCTGGAGTCGGTACTCAACAAATTGGATTCCGGCATAACTGAGCTCATCCTATCGGTCAACGGGGTTTACAGCGACATTCCTTTCGATGCCCTGGTGAAAAAAAAGCCGGGCCTCGATTGTGATTTTACAACACTCCCGTATCTGATGGACCAATACACCATTCGTTACTGTCTGAGTGCAACGCAATTGGTTCAATACTCCAATGAAAATTCCACTCACACCCGCCTAACGGGTTTTACACCGGAATTCACGTCCCATTCAGCCCTCGTTTTTTCAGCGCGTAGTGCAAAAGTTCTCCAACACCGGTTTGCCGGAAAGTGGTTTTCGGGCTCCCAGGCAACAAGCACGCATTTCCTGGAAGCATTGGGTGAACACAACATCGTTCATATTGCCAGCCACGCCGATGTAAATCCTACCGACGCCGACGCTAGCTCCCTTTTACTAAAAAGTGATTCGGGCGAGGAGCGCTTGTTTTTACACCAATTGCTTGGACTTCGGGTTCACGCTCCCCTCGTGGTAGTGGCCGCCTGCGAAACAGCTGCTGGTAAAGAGCAGTATGCCGAGGGGTCCAGAACCTTCGCACGGGGTTTACTTTTTGCGGGAGCAGGCTCCACCATAGGGACACTATGGCGAGTCGATGATAAATCCACCGCTGCGCTACTTGAACATTTTTACAACGCACTTGCAGCAGGGCAGGGAACGGCCGAGGCCCTGAGAACAGCCCGACAACAGTATAGATCGGCGAGTGCGTCCCCAGAAGCAGCAAATCCATTTTTCTGGGCCGGACTTGTCCTGACGGGTGCCGACCAAGCGTTGTTGCTGCACCGAAACGATGCACATTGGCCCTTCTGGCTGATAGGAGCCGGTGGAATAGCGGCGGTGATTGTGTGGAGAGTTGTCAAAAAAAGAAGGTTGAAACAAGGCTGAAGAGTGGCTGGAGCGTGTATCTTTTGGGCGCACGGCCATGACCTTCTCTAAAACATTAATTGACAAAAACCGTCAATCCTGGATCGCACGACTGATCGATACGACCCGACGGAACAACCTCCTCTTTTTCGCACCGGAACCTACTGAACGGGTGTTCCCACTCAATCGCCTCGGAAGTGATGCGCTCGAGCGATTGATGCGCTTTGAATCACTTAGTCCGAACAAGTTGCTGAAAGAGGATGGCGAAAAGAAAACCCTAGCGTCACTGAAGCAGATTGCGCGCCGGTCGAAAAGCAACGAAGAGGAGCGTAGCATCAAAACCTTGTATCTGGCAAGAGGCCTTTTTCGCTGGCCTGCCGGCGATGGTGGAAAGGACTTTTGTGCACCCGCCCTGCTCCTCGCTCTGGATTTGCGTAAATCGGATGGAGCCGGAAGAGAATTTAAAATACAACTGGAAGGCGAGGTTGAACTTAACCGTCCCCTTGCGGTTTACTGGAGCCGTGAATTGGGTATTGATTTGTCCGACATCGAACCGGCTATTGAAGCATTGGATCCTGATGCTGTGAACGATGGCTGGAAATTGGCGGTGGAGAATGTGCTTGAAACACTGAAGGGAAAAGGGGCTGCTGTCGCCGGTATGCAATTCGAAGATGGCGGATGGATCTCCAATTTCTCCTTCCAAAAACTAGGGCTTGTTCAGGATCTGGAGGCGTTTCGCGAACATGCTTATACGCACCCGCTCGTAGCGGCTCTGTGTGGGGATGAACAGGCCAGAGCTGCGCTGCAGGAAGTACCGCCCGATTTCCTTCCGGAAAACATTGATTCATTACCGGCCGAGGATGACTTCACTTTTTTGCCTTGCGATAGTTCACAGTTTACGGTCATCCGCAACGTGATACAAGGTAAAAGCGGTGTGATACAAGGCCCGCCAGGAACCGGAAAATCGCAGGTAATCGCCAACCTAATCGCCGAACTGGTAGCCAGAGGGAAAAGAGTCCTGTTCGTAGCGGAGAAAAAAGCTGCGCTCGATGTGGTATACGACCGTCTTCATAAAGCGGGTCTGAGTGAAATGGTCTTGAACCTGCACAGTGGGGATATGCGTGGACGTAAGTTAGCCGAACAACTGGCTCAAGGGCTTCAGGTGTTGCGTAGCCCGGCCGTAGCTCCCCAAGATGGAACACTGGGTGAATGGGAGCGGATACGCCATGAGTTAGTAGAGCACATCGACATCCTGCATAAACCCTGGAAACCCTGGAACCTGAGTGCCTATGCCTGTATGGAATGGTTGATGGACCACCCGGGTATTCCCGCTTCCGGTCTACGTATTGCTGCAACGACACTGGATCAGATCGGATCGGATCAAAAGTCCGCATGGATGCTATTGTTGGACGAGCTTGCACGTACCGAGGCGAGAATGATTCAGACCGGTGCAGTGGGTTGGCGCATGGCCGACAAAAATCCCGGGGAAGCCGTTGGTGATTTGCTTGAAAAACTGGAAGATCTTCTGGCAGCCATTCAAAAACTACGGGAAGCATACACGAAAACACCTGAAGGGTGTGGCAGTGTTCTGCCCGAAGATTCGGATCGGTTGAATACGGACATCGAATGGTTGAAATCGTTCGCGGCGCTGCATCCAAAACTGACATCGCCGGCCAAACACGATTGGCTTGAGGCTGATATCCGTTTGCTTCAGGAAAAGAAAAACCAGACGGTAGGCCGCTGGGCATCCAGCCTATTCTCCTCGAGCTATAATGCCGCCGTGCGAAGGGTGAACGATCTGTTCCGCGAAAAAGATGACCTCTTCGATGTGCTACTTCCTTTGGCCGAACAATGGTTGAAGGTGCAAAGCACCTGGAAAGGTGAAATCCCCTCCGCACCCCTTGACCTATCAGCATTTTTCTCCGCATACGATTCGTTTTCTGCCTCACGGGCACGGCTCGCTGAATTCATTCCCTGGTTCTCAAGCGAAAAAAACATCAATAACCTCACAGACGGTACAAAAGCCTTACTCTCAAGCCGCGATCAGGCCTTTCTGGTTCCGAAACTTGCCGGGATACGTAGTGAAATGAAAGCCAACGGACTCGATCTGTTTGTACAGCAATGTGATCAGGCCGGAATTGTAGCCGAACAGCGCGCAGCAGCATTTGACTTGCTTTTCCACCATAGTGTTCTTTCCCTCATGAAAAGCCGCGACCCGCGCATCGCCGCTGTTGATGGCCGCAGACAGGATGAAAAACGAAGCCTGTTTCGTGAGCTCGATATTAAACGGCAATCACTCGCCGTGACGCGAATCCGTCGTACACATGCCGAGCGAATGACCGCACTGCTGAACCGTTTCCCGAGTCAGGAAAATGCCATTCGCGCTCAATCACAGCGAAAACATCCACAACCGTTCAAACGCATTTTTCGGTCAGCACCAGACGTACTGCTGGGTGTTTTTCCTTGCTGGATGGCCTCTCCGCTCACCGTCACACAATTCCTGGGCGCTGGTGATGCACCGTTTGATGTCGTGTTTTTCGACGAAGCCAGCCAGGTACAGCCGGAAGATGCCATCTCCTCCATTCTGCGTGGAAAACAACTGGTTGTATCCGGTGACACCCGACAACTTCCCCCTACCAGCTTCTTTGCCGATGGCGGGGGGAATGGTGAGGATACCGACACCACAGGGGGGCCAAACACCGCAGGGTATGAAAGCCTGCTGCACCTCATGCTCGGAGCACTTCCCGGACTGGGACCTGCCGGGGATGGATGGTTCCTGCAATGGCACTACCGCAGCCGCGATGAGTCGCTGATCGCCTTCAGTAACACGCACATCTACAACGGCCGAATGGTGACATTTCCACGGCCAAGTACAGCACAGGCAGTCCACTTTGTGCATGTCCGACCGGAAGTGCAGACCGATGTCGGCCAGGAAAGCAGCAGTGCCGAGGTGTTGCGCGTGGTGGAGCTGGCCAAAAGTCTTTCGCGCGAGCACCCGACAAAAAGCCTGGGCATCATCGCACTGGGAGTCGAACACGCACAGCGGCTGGAAGAAGCGATTGACACCATGCTGGAATCGGCGAGTGATTCAGAGCGTGAATTCTTTTCGGAGAGCCGTAAAGAGCCCTTCTTTGTAAAAAACCTGGAGCGTGTTCAAGGAGATGAACGGGATATGATCATCCTGTCCATCGGATATGGACAAAATCGGTCCGGTGTTCTTTCACACAACTTCGGTCCGATTAACCAGGAGGGCGGAGAAAGACGGCTCAATGTGGCCATTACACGCTCCCGCGAGCAGATGTGGGTAGTAGCATCTTTTGATCCCGCCGAGCTCAATCCGGAACGGACGAAGGGAGAGGGTCCAGGACTGCTGCGGAAATATCTGCTCTATGCGCAAAGCGGTGGTCGCAACCTGGGACTGGAACGTCCGACTCACATGATGGAGAATGCCTTTGAACGGGACATACGTCAGGCATTGGAAGCGAAGGGAATGCAGATCACATCCCAATACGGTGTTTCGGGTTACCGCATCGATCTGGTTGTGCATCACCCCGAACGGCCGGGTGAGTTCATTATGGCAGTAGAGTGCGATGGGGCTGCCTATCACAGTGCGCCTTGTGCACGCGACCGCGACCGCCTGCGCCAGGAATTTTTGGAAAGCATGGGCTGGAACTTCCACCGCATCTGGAGCACCGACTGGTTCACCAACCGTGCAGAAGAAATAGAACGGGCCGTGAACAGTTACCGCAGGTTTGTGGAGGAATCCAAAACCCGACGAGAAAGCAAGCCGCCGGTTCCAGCAGTAGATAAAACGGTTCGGGATAACAGTGCCTCATCCAATCCGGTTTCGTCAAAGAAAAGGGGAGAGCGCCCTCCGATCCCGCAATACGACAGCATCAGTGATTATCAAGACAGAGAGTTATTCCTGTTGGCCCAGTGGATCCTTAGCGATGGTGAATTACGTACCGACCAGGTGTTGTTTGAAGATCTCTTTGACGAGTTGGGCTACAAGCGCAAAGGGTCAACAATCACGGCACGGTTAAACGATATCATCCAACGGATGAAAAACGTGTGATCCGGTCTTCGGTTTTTCTTTGATTTACAAAACAGAGAGTGATTTGACAGGAGCCTATCGTAATTGGATAACGGCCGATTGTCCGTTCACTGTAACGCGGGCAAGGTTGTCGCGGCCTCCGTTTACGTATCCGTAATCAATGTTTCGCGTGGAAAGTGTTCCGGGAGTAAACTGCAAGACGCCTTGTGTGAAATGTCGGAACCCGATTTCCTTGCGCAAGGGGCTTTGGGTGTTCATGGTGTAGGGTGTTCCGTTACGTGAAACACCGGACGCATTTCCACTGATGAGGTAAACATCGTCGAGCCAAGTCGGTGTGGTGTAGCCGGAAATCCAAACTCGGGTACGTGTTGAGTTGTGTGTGCTGGTTCCACCACCTCCAAAACTTTGAGGCGACCAGGTGACCGAACCATTTACCTGAACTGAAAAGGAAGGATTTCCCGCTGCTGTTGTTCCGTTATTGGTGACTGTTTTGGTACCGGCAATGCCGTTATCGTTTACAGAGTAATTTAAAAAACCAATGGTGTGGACCGATCCTGAATTGCGGTAAGGTCCGGTCCAGGTAACCAGAATGATTCCCCTGCGGTAATTTCCATCGGCGCACAGGCAATTTGTCGATCCGAAATCAATGCTCATGGTGCGCGGTGATGCATTGGTGTCGATTGCAATGCTTGCACAGGCACTCAATGTGGGGCTTGCTGCGCGGAAGGTTTCCAAATTACCCGAATAGGCTTCATCGGCGATGCCCGACACATCGGTATAGGCCTGATCGGCCAAGGAGTACTCGATCAATATGTCGGTGTCTAGGTTCTCCTCACGTTCCTTACGGCAGGATGCCAAAACCAGAAAGAGTATGGCAAATAACAGCGTGATAGTAATATGCAGGGCTTTCATGGCTTTTTGTTTCGGGTTTGGATGTTACTCCGAATTTTCGGTTTAATACGCTAGACCAATAACGCGAGCGGATGGATTTTCGTATTCGGGCGCAAGAGTCAGTTGGGGTTCATCCAAAACGCATCATGCCACACATTAGGGGTATCAGGCGTTTTTGTCGGGCAAGACACTGATCCAGGGCGACGATGTTGAACCGCGTTCAATACTTCCTGGGACAAATCTTCCTGCATCAGCTCAAACAACTCCCTCTCCTCAAATCGGATATGGGCTTCAAGGCTACGTTCCAGCAACTGAATGGCCTCTTCGTCGTGAGGTGTTTTTAAAAACAACATTTCGATTTTTTCATGCTCCTTCAGGGCACGTCGCACCATGGGGTGGTTTGTGCCGATCAGGGGAAACAGCTCCTCTTCTTCTGAGCGGAAATGAGTTTGAATGCTGTTTTCCCAGGTCCAGATCAGATAGGCGCTTATCCGGGCGGGTTCCACGTGACGCGCCAAACCCTGTCGAATCTTCAGGCAGAACATCAATGTATCGTGATGTTCACGACTCCAGCCTTGTAGTGCAGTATGTCTTCGCAAGGGTTTTCGGGCTTCCATCGTCATTCGCGGTGTTTGAAAATGTAGAGCAGGGAGGAGTTTAAGTTCGTTTGTTTTCGCGCGCGCCAGGTGGTTTGCGTTCCACGGTAAACAGCCTGTAGGGGACGAAAACCTCCATGAAGGTATCGCTCACTCAGCAGGCTTATATAAAAGGGATCAAAAAACATTCCTTCAACCGAAACGCAAGCCAATCCATGCTGTTGCATCAGTCGAATCATACTGTCCTGCGTGAAATGGTACAGATGTCGAGGGACATCGTATGCAGCCCAATGTTCGCCATAGTGTTGCACCTCGTCAGCTTGTGCATTGGGGACTGCAATGATCATGACACCATTGCTGGCCAGACAACGCTTGAGCTGTGACACGGTTTCCTGAAGTTCATGTACGTGTTCCAGTACATGCCAAAGCGTAATGGCGCCAAATTGACCGTCGGGTAAGGCCTTAAGCCCTGAGGGATCCTCCACATTAAGACGGTGATTATGACGTGCCTGTTCGCGCGCTCCGGGATCGGGTTCCAATCCGGCGCCCACCCAACCGGACTGTACAGCTGCCGCTAAAAATTCACCCGTTCCACAACCATAGTCCAATAAGGTCTTTGGACCCTTTGCAACCGTATTCAACAAACCAAGCTTCGAGCGGATGGCCCGTTTGCGCGCCCATTGATAGACGGTATTCAGGAGTCCCTTTTTACTATTGGTATGGCTGATGTATTCTTCCGATTGATAATACGGAGCAATTTCGGATGGGCCTGGCCGTGGATTCGTAAAGAGAAAGGAACACTCTAGGCACCGTTGAACCTGAAATGTTTCATGTGAAACACTGTGGTCCTTGACGTGCAGTGCACGCTGAAGCCTGGTTCCGGAACAAATCGGGCAGGAAAGGAGTTCTTGCATGGTTATTCGGATAGACTATCCTTTGGTGTGGTTTTGATAGATTTTTTATTGTATATGATTGATATTCAGACTTTTATCCATTTATAGAGCTGTGTCATAGCAACACACTATCTATTCGCCGGCAATTAAATATCATGAATAGATGGCATTTTTCTAACGGTTAGGTTTCACGTGGAACACAGGGTTTAACGACCTATAAACACCATTAATACAGATATATCAGCAGGATTAACACCCGATATACGGCTGGCTTGTCCGAGCGTTTCGGGTTTAAGTTGATTCAGTTTCTGTCTGGCTTCCATACTGAGGCTTGGTATTGCCAAATAATCCAAATCGATTGGTAAACGAACATGCTCCAGACGATTCATCTTTGACGCTAATTCCAATTCACGCTCAATATATCCGGCATACTTAATGTTGATCTCTGCCTGTTCCAATGCATCTACCGAAACATTGAGTTGGTCTACCAGGGATTGAACGGTAGGTAATTTCTCAATCATTGATCTCAGATCGACCTGGGGTCTTCCTAAAATGGATACCATTTTCAATTTCTGGCGGATAGGATCAGTACCCAACATTTCAAGCCAGGGATTCACTTCACTGGGTTCTATGGAAGTATCACCCAGTTTTTTCATAACTAATTGATAATCAATAGTTTTGGCTTTTACAGACTGGAATCGAGCCTCATCGGCCAATCCAATCTCATAGCCCAACGGTGTTAATCGAATATCCGCATTATCCTGGCGGAGCAAGGTTCTAAACTCAGCACGACTCGTAAACATGCGATAGGGCTCATCCGTACCCTTGGTAATCAAATCATCTATTAGGACACCGATATAGGCATCCGATCGATCCAGAACGACTGGAGCTTGAGCATTGACTTTACGGTGAGCGTTAATCCCAGCCATTAAGCCCTGACAAGCGGCTTCCTCATAACCGGTAGTACCATTGATCTGACCAGCGAAAAAGAGACCCTCCATAAGCTTGGTTTCAAGCGAATGCTTAAGCTGAACTGGGGGGAAATAGTCGTATTCGATGGCATAACCCGGCCGAAACATCTTGCAGTTTTCAAAACCCGGAATTAAACGTAGGGCCCGGTATTGAACATCCTCTGGCAAGGATGATGAAAACCCATTCACATAAATCTCAACAGTATCCCATCCCTCAGGCTCAACGAACAACTGATGCCGATCGCGATCCGAAAAACGAGAGATTTTGTCCTCGATGGAAGGACAATAACGCGGTCCCAGCCCCTGAATACGCCCCGTAAACATGGGGCTTTGTTCGAATCCAGTCCGTAAAATGTCATGAACCTGCTCGTTGGTGTAGGTGATATGGCAGGGTCGCTGTTTACTTATCCGTGGTGTATCCTTATAGCTGAACTTACCCGGATTCTCATCTCCTTCCTGGACCTCCATCTTGGTATAATCCAGGGACCGACCATCAATACGGGGCGGCGTACCGGTCTTCATTCGACCACTTTCAAAACCGAATTGCACCAATTGTTCAGTGATACCTGTAGCAGCTTTTTCTCCAGTCCTTCCTCCTCCAAATTGCTTCTCACCAATGTGAATAATCCCATTCAGAAAGGTGCCGTTGGTAAGCACTACAGCCTTGCACCGGAACGTTAATCCCATGGAGGTAATCACACCAGCCAAACGGTTATGTTCCACGTGGAGCCCTACTGCCATGTCTTGCCAGAAATCCACATTCGGCGTCTGCTCCAAAAGCTTCCTCCATTCTGCAGCGAAAAGCATACGATCATTCTGCGTACGGGGACTCCACATAGCGGGACCTTTACTGCGGTTAAGCATCCGAAACTGAAGGGCACTACGGTCGCTGACGATACCAGAGTATCCACCCATGGCATCAATTTCACGCACAATCTGACCCTTTGCAATACCGCCCATCGCAGGGTTACAACTCATTTGAGCTATGGTTTGCATGTTCATGGTCATCAACAAGACCCTTGAACCCATGTTGGCTGCAGCTGCCGCTGCTTCGCATCCGGCATGACCGGCACCAACCACTATAACATCATAATCTGGGAACTGCATGGTTTCACGTGGAACGTTCTGAACAAGCTGTGGATTGCTAGCAAATATATTGTTTATCAATGCGTTAAGCAAATTTATTCATCAACAATTAACGGAGTTATTAACAAAAAACGGCCATAGATTGGGTTCTCTGCACCTCACTTCCCCGGAAGGATATGGATGGAACAGGTACGCCAAGGTAGATCCAATATATGCCGAATATTGCCTATAAATACAACTGTTCGGTATAAATACATAAACAGGGTCTTGGTCCGATTAGGGACAAATCCGGCACGTGGAACCCAATGGGGGATTAAAAATTGCGCTTAGCCAGGCTGGAGTCCTCTAAGCTCCTCATCCGCTGTTGCTCCCGAGGGCTCTTATCGCCATGTCCACAGAGGTGTAGAAGTCCGTGAACCATAACACGGTGTAGTTCATCGCGTACACTTACATCCAGGGAACGGGCATTTTCGCGAACCCGTTCAATGCTGATGTAACACTCCCCCTCGATGGGACCGGAGGCGGGGCGGTGATCAAAGGTGATGATGTCGGTGTAGGTGCGATGGGCTAGAAAGCGCACATTCATGGCATAGAGGTACTCGTCGCTGCAAAAAATGTAGTCTAAGGACGCGATTCGCTGCTTTTGCCCTCGGGCTATACGCTCCAGCCAGTTCCGAACAAGGGTTCTGTCGCGCAGTTGATAGGAAACATCGGCCGTTGAGAACCGGATCATATACAGGAGCCTTTAGCTCATGTGGACATTGGTCCGGAAGTAAAGCTCGACCACACGTCCATTTTCGGAAAAGATGATCTGATCGGCCAGGTGCTTCATCAAAAAGACCCCACGGCCGGTAGGCTTTTCGAGGTTTTCGGGATCGGTCGGATCGGGAAGATTTAGGTAATCGAAGCCGGTACCCTGGTCGCTGATGGTAAAGGAAATCTGATCCGACTCCACTTCGTAGGACACATCCACCAGTTTAGCAGCGTCGTATTTATTGCCATGGCCAATGGCATTGTTGACAGCCTCAGTGACGGCGACAAGCATATTGCCGTAACATTCCTCGTTGACCTTGTGGTCGGATTTTAAGTCGTCGATGAGTTTCTCAATGACGTGAATGCTCTCCGGCTTGGAAGGGATCTGCAACTTAATGGTCTGTGGAGGAGTGGTCATGGCACGAAAGGGAAGCGGTAGCAAAAATAGGACTGCGACCGGTCATTACGAATGTAGGTGATTTATGGTGAATGAATGGAAGGTAAACCTGGATTTACCAACGGTAGTCTGTGTACGAATCAGGGTGTTTGGAGGTTCTGATAATAGGAATCAACCAGCTTGCGGTAAAACCCGGTGAATCCAGGTGGAATGGTCTTGAGTAATTCGGTTTCACGCGCATGCTGTCGCT
>Ga0315900_10007235_pt1 | contig 14617 bp, 11 predicted proteins | sample LakEriMetagenome_FD_203521 | JGI IMG/M metagenome (GOLD analysis project Ga0315900, IMG submission 203521) | Freshwater fungal communities from buoy surface, Lake Erie, Ohio, United States - Buoy 12 MA114 | ecosystem: Environmental > Aquatic > Freshwater > Lake > Lake biofilm | place: USA: Lake...
GCGGCTGCGCGAACTGCTGTCCCACCGCTGCGCCAACTGCCACGGAGCCGCCAGCGTCGAGAGCGGCTTCGACATGTCGACCCGCGAGTCGCTTCTGGCCGGCGGCGAGAGCGGCCCGGCCGTGGTGCCCGGGGACTCGAACGCAAGCCTCCTCTACCGGCTCGCCGCCCGCCTCCAGGAGCCGCACATGCCCGAGGAGGGGGACGCGCTCACCGCCGACGAACTGAAACTCCTCGCCGAGTGGATCGACCATGGTGCCCCCTTCGACAAGCCGCTCATCGCCGCCGATGACAAGGGCCCCTGGACCGAGCGGACGGTGCCGACCGAGGCCCGCGACTTCTGGGCCTTCAAGCCGCTCGCCGCCATCCTGCCACCCACGCCAGACGACCCTGACGGCTGGTGCCGCAACCCGATCGACCGCTTCATCCTCGCCCGGCAGCGCGGCGCGGGGATCTCGCCGTCGCCCGCTGCCCCGGCACACGTCCTCATACGCCGACTGGCGCTCGACCTCACCGGCCTCCCGCCCGCGCCCACCGAGGTCGCCGCCTTCGTCACCGACCCCACCGCCGCTCGCGCCGACGCCGCCGCCGATGCCCTGCTATCGCGGCCCGCCTTCGGCGAGCGCTGGGCCCAGCACTGGCTCGACGTGGCCCGCTTCGCCGAGAGCTTCGGTTACGAGCAGGACTACGACCGGCCCCACGCCCACCACTACCGCGACTTCGTCATCCGGGCCTTCAACGAGGACCTCCCCTATGACACATTTCTGCAGTGGCAGTTGGCCGGAGACGAACTCGCCCCCGACGAGGCCGAGGCCCGCAAGGCGACCGGGTTCCTCGCGGCTGGCGCCTTTCCCACGCAGCTCACCGAGAAGGAGTTTGAGAGCGCCCGCTACTCCGAACTCGACGACATGGCCGCCACCACGGGCACGGCGATGCTCGGCCTGACGATCGGCTGCGCGCGATGCCACGACCACAAGTTCGACCCGCTGCCACAGGCCGATTACTACCGCTTCGTCTCCACGTTCACGGCCACGATCCGCGGCAACGTCGACGTGCGGGTCTCCACCGACACCCACCGCGCGGCTCTGGCCGCCTGGCAGCGGAAGGTCGACAAGGCCGCGGCCATCCGGGCAGCGTACGAGCGGGACGAGTTGTCGCGGCGGTTCGCCGCCTGGGCCGAAACCCTCCGCGGCGGCGGCGCGCCGTCCCCTTCGTCGCCGTGGCGGACGGGCACGATCGTCTCCGCCGCGAGCCGGGCCGGAGCCACGCTGGCACCGCAGTCCGACGGGTCGCTTCTGGCCAGCGGGGCGGCCGGCGATCAGGACGTCTACACGATCGTGATCGACATGCCGCTGGAGACGGTGGCGGCCCTGAGGCTCGACGCCCTCACCGACGCGTCGCTGCCACGCGGCGGGCCGGGCCGCGTGGCGCACGGCAACTTTGCCCTCTCGAACCTGGTCGTGAAGGCGGGACCGATCCCGGCGACGCCGCAGGCCGACCCGACCGCGGGCCTGACGACGGTCGCGCTCGTCAACCCGCGGGCCGATTTCTCGCAGACCGCACCCGACCTGCCGGTGGCCCACGCGATCGACGGCGACGCCACGTCAGCCTGGGCGATCGACCCGCGGGTGGGCGTGCCACACGTCGCGGCCTTCGACTTGGAGCAGCCGGTTTCCCATCCGGGAGGCGTGCGACTGGCCGTCACGCTCGAGTTCATGAACAACGTCAGGCACGCCATCGGCCGGCCCCGGCTCACCGCCGCGGCGGTGCCGGGGCTGCCATCCGATCCGCTCACACCAGAACGTGATCCTGTGGCGGGCGACGCGACCGCCGCAGCCCGGGCCGCGGAACTGCTCGCCAGGCCCGAAGCCGAACGCACGGCGGCAGAGCGGCACGAACTGGGACGACTGCACCGCGAAGCCGACGACGGCTGGAAGGCCGTCGATGCGGCGGTCAGACGCCTGGAGGCGGAACGGCCGCAACCCGAGATCGCCAAGGTGCTCGTGGCCGGCGAAAACGTGCCCCGCATCCCACACCATGCCGACGGCCGCGGCTACCCGCACTTCTACAAGGAGACGCACTTCCTGCGACGCGGCGACGTCAACCAAAAAGACGGCGTGGCGGAGGCCGGATTCCTCCAGGTACTGTCGCGGCATCCCGCCGGGCCGGAGCACTGGCGCACTCCGCCCCCGGCCGGGGCGACGTCGAGTCACCGGCGCGCGGCGTTGGCCCGCTGGGTCACCGACGTCGACTACGGTGCCGGCCACTTGGCGGCCCGCGTGATCGTCAACCGTCTCTGGCAGCACCACTTCGGGGCGGGCCTCGTGGCCACGCCCAGTGATTTCGGCCATCAGGGGGAGCCGCCCTCGCACCCCGAACTGCTCGACTGGCTGGCCGGCGAACTGATCCGCGGCGGATGGCGGCTGAAGCCGATCCACCGTCTCATGGTCACGAGCGCCACCTACCGGCAGTCGAGCGCGGCCGACCCCGCCAAGGCCGCCGTCGATCCGGCCAACCGGCTGCTGTGGCGGTTCAACCGGCGTCGGCTGGAGGGGGAGGCGATCCGCGACACGCTCCTCGCGCTGGCCGGATCGCTCAATCCCGGGCTCTACGGCCGGGCCGGGGCGAACGAGGCCACGCCACGGCGCAGCCTTTATCTGGAGATGAAGCGCAGCCGACTGCCACTCTTCCTGCGCACGTTCGATTCCCCCGACTTCGTCTCGGGGCTGGCGAAGCGATCGAGCACGACCACGGCACCCCAGGCCCTGTTTCTGATGAATTCGCCGATCACGCGGGCCTGGGCGGACGCCTTCGCGAAGCGCATGGCGGCTGCTGCGGAGGCCGTGCCGCTGCTGCCGGCGGTGAACGGCAGCCCGCCCGATGCTCCCGCGACTCCGCAGGAGCGGGTCATCCAGGCCGCCTTTGCGACGGCGCTGGCACGGTCGGCCAGCGTGGCCGAACTCGAGGATGCCGAACGGTTCATCGTCGCGCAGGAAACGGCCTATGCCGCGACAGGCCGCGGTGACGCCGGGGCCACGGCACTTGCCGACTTCTGTCAGGTGCTGATGGGGCTCAACGAGACGCTGCACATCGAATGAGGCACGCCATGCGCGACATCGACTTTCATCGCCATTTGCCGCCTGCGCTCCTCCCGCGTCGTGACCTGCTCAAACGCGCCGGCGCGGGTTTCGGCCTGCTCGGTCTGGCCGGGCTTCTCACCGACGACCGGGCCCACGCCGCCCTGCCGGCCGCCGATCTCGCCGACAACCCCCTGGCCCCGCGGCCCGGCCACTTCCCGGCCCGTGCCAAGAACGTGATCTGGCTGTTCATCAACGGCGGCCCCAGCCACGTCGACACGTTCGACCACAAGCCGGAACTCGAGAAACGGGACGGCCAACCGCTGCCGGGGTTCGACAAGAACACCGGCTTCTTCGCCGACCAGGTGGGCGGGCTGATGAAGAGCCCGTTCGAGTTTCGGCGCCACGGCGAGAGCGGCGCCTGGGTGTCGAGCCTGTTCCCGCACATGGCCCGGCACGTCGACAAGATGGCGTTCATCAAGAGTTGCTGGACCGACTCCAACAACCACGCCCCGGCGCTGCTCAAAATCAACACCGGCATGGCGCGAATGGGCTTCCCCTGCGCGGGCAGCTGGGTGACCTACGGGCTGGGAAGCGAGAACCACGACCTGCCCGGCTTCGTCGTCATGTACGACACCAAGGGGCGCGGCCTGCCCAAGGGATACGCGCAGAACTGGTCGGCCGGTTTCCTCCCCGGCGTGTTCCAGGGCACCGGCATCGACACGGCGGGCGCCCCGATCCCCAATCTCTCGCGTCTGCGGGGCATGACCGACGGCGAGCAGCGGGCCCAGTTCGACCTCGCCGCCCGGCTCAACGGCCGCCACCTCGACGGCAGCGGAGCCGACTCGGCCCTGCAGGCCCGGATCGAGAGCTACGAACTCGCCTATCGGATGCAGATGGCCGCTCCCGAAGCCCTCGACCTGGCAGCCGAGACCAAGGAGACGCAGGATCTCTACGGGCTCCACGACCCGACCTGCGGCCACTTCGCCAAGCAGTGCCTGATCGCGCGGCGGCTGGTGGAGCGCGGCGTGCGCTTCGTGCAGATCTACTCCGGCGGCGAGGAGAACCAGAAGAGCTGGGACGGCCACGAGGACATCCGCGGCAACCATGCCGGCTTCGCGGCGGAGACCGACCGGCCGATCGCGGCGTTGCTCGAGGACCTGGCCCGGCGCGGCATGCTCGACGAGACGCTCGTGATCTGGGGCGGCGAGTTCGGCCGCCTGCCGATCGCCCAAAAGTCTGCGAAACCGGGCCGCGACCACAACCCGCACGCCTTCACGGTCTGGCTGGCCGGCGGCGGCACGAGAGCCGGTGCCTGCCACGGGGCCACCGACGACGTGGGCTTCAAGGCCGTCCACGACCGCGTCAGCGTCAACGACCTGCACGCCACGATCCTCCACCTGCTCGGCATGGACCACAAGCGGCTCGTGTTCCGCTTCAACGGCCGCGACTTCCGCCTCACCGACGTCGCCGGCGTGGTGGTGGCCGACGTCCTGGCCTGACCGACATCGTCGCCCCGGCTCCACGGTGTGAATTTCTCGCGCGGGCGGTGGGCCGCGCGACCAGATCGTCGCGGTGATCCGCAAATCAAGCCGCCGGCCGCGTCAGCACCGCGGTCCACCCGTCAGCCGACACTCCAGCCCGGCTTGGGCTGCGAATGGATCGTGGCTGGAACGCCGCCTGCCAGCGCCGCGGCCGCCGACCGCGCCGCGGCGATCTGCTTCTCGTCGAGCAGCTCGATCGCCAGGTCGAAACGCGCGCTCGCCCCCGGATCCAGCGGCACCACCCGGCCCTGGCTCTCCTCGTGGGACCGCGGATTTGGATAGTTCGTGGCTGGTTCCAGCCCGGTCACGTAGCCGTCGGCGAGGCCGCCCTGATTCTTCCACAGGGCGAAGCAGGGAAGCGTCGCTGCCCGCCAGGTGAGGCTGGCCCCCTTGTGACGGTCTGGTCCCACGAGCACTGCCGTCGCCAGGCCGGCGGCATCGGCGCGCAGGCGGGCGAAGTGCACCTCCTCGCGGCGGCCACCGCGCGGGGCGTCGTAGCGGTTCCAGGTGGGTACGTCGGGAACGGCGATCTCGTCGCGTGGCGCGAGCTCGTCGACGGCCGCCACGATCTCGGCGCCGGGGCCCAGGAGCGGCGGGCCAAAGTTGACGTGGTACAGCATCTGCGCCGTGGCCGGTCGGTCGGAGATGTTCTTCACGGTGTCGGTCCAGGCCACGCGCGGACGATCGGCCCGCAGCGTCAGCGACGTGGTCATGCGCAGGGCGTGGCACAGGAACCGCGTCTCGTCGACGGCTCCGCTGAGCGTGATCGTGCCCGATGAGTCGTCGAGCGTGACGTCGAGGTGATGCGCCGGGAGGTTGGCGATCCGACCGTGCAAGCCGTGCCGCAGCCGGCCCCGGTCGTCGAAGTCGGGAGCCCCGTTGCTGACCATCCCGCACCGGGCCACAAGCTCGTCGAAACCGTCGAGCCAGCCCAGACCGGAGGGCTCGGAGAGCGGCACGAACCGCGGATGCACCGGACCGTGCACCGGCGACTGCCAGCCCAATTCCACATCACCGCACATCACCTTCCAGATGCCCAGACCGCGATCCGGGAGCACGAACACCTTCGTCGTGCCGGCCACCAGTTCCACGAGCAGCACCCCTTCGCGCAGCCCCCCCGACAGCCGCCGCGTCCGCACCGCCAGGGGTCCGATCGCCACGTCCACGCGGTCGGCGATCGAAATCGCGGTCGCGCCGCGGGCCGCGGTCGCGCCTCCGTGATGCGGCCAGATCAGTTGCAGCGTCTGCGACGACATGTGGTGTCTCCTGCGGTCGATCGTCTACCATGCCCCGACTGTCGGTCGGCCGGTTCGAACCCTGTTGTTGTGGCCCGCACCATGAGCGTCAAGCACGACCCGTCGGCCGCGTCCGTGGCGACACCACTCGCCGTGGTGCTCGCCGCCGGCAGGGGCACGCGCATGGGAAGCGACCTTCCCAAGGTTGTCTTCGAGGCTGCCGGCCGGCCGCTCGTCCGTTGGGTGCTCGATGCCCTAGAGGCCGCGGGCGTCCGCGACCGGATCGTCGTGGTGGGGCACCGGGCCGAACTCGTGCAGGGGGCTTTGGCCGACATCCCCGGCGTGTCCTTCGCCCTGCAGCGGGAACAGCGCGGCACGGGGGACGCGGTGGCCGCCGCCGCCGCCGCCATCGAAGACCGCATCCGCAACGACCCGCCGGACACGCGGCGGCCCGTGGTGATCGTGTGCGGCGACTCTCCGATGCTCAGGCCGCAAAGCGTGACGGGACTGCTCGCGGAGTTCGAGCGGCGGGCCGCCGCCTGTCTGCTCGGCACGGCGGTCACGGCCGACCCCGCCGGGCTGGGCCGAATTGTCCGCGACGCCGCGGGCCACTTCGAGCGGATCGTGGAGGAGAAGGACGCGACGCCGGCCCAGCGGCAGATCCGTGAAGTCAACATGAGCACCTATGTCTTCGAGGCCCGGGACCTCCTCCGCGCGCTGGCCCGGCTCGACAATGCCAACGCTGCGGGCGAGTACTACCTCACCGACTGCCCCGCGCTGCTGCTGCGCGAGGGCCGGACGGTCGATGCCTCGGCCTGCCTCGACGCCTCCGAGACGCTGTCCGTCAACACGCCGGAACAACTCGCGGCGGTGGCGGCGGTGCTGTCTGCACGCGTGACGAGCCATCCATGGCCTCGTCACGCTGGGTCAGTCGGCGGCGAAGCCAAGGTTCGCACCGACTGACGAGTGCCCGTGCCGTCGGCCATACGAGCCCCCTGGAGCAAAATCCGCCGGCTCCGAGCATGTCGCCACCGGTGTACCAATCCAGAACGCCTCGGCCCTGCGCTCATGAGCCCGCCCGATCCAGGCCGCCATCCATGGCCTCGTCTCTCCGGGTCGGACAGCGGCGCGGCGAATTTGCGGTGCCGCCGCCCACGGCCATCGCCTGCTTGCACGGGGGAGACGATCGGGTCAAATGTCGATTCGGGCCGCGGCCACGCAGCCCCCCGTCGCCTCTCGAGCGATACCATGAACGACCTGAAGATCTTCAGCGGCCCGGCCAACCCTGCGCTCACGCAGGACATCTGCCGATACCTCAACCTGCCCATGGGCAAGATTTCGCTGGGGAGGTTCCCCGACGGCGAGATCTCCTGCAAGATCGACGAGGACGTCCGCGGCCGCGACGTGTTTATCGTCCAGCCGACCTGCCCGCCGGTCAACGAGCACATCATGGAGTTGCTCGTGATGATCGACAGTTTCAAGCGGGCCAGTTCGTTCCGCATCACCGCGGTGATTCCCTACTTCGGCTACGCCCGGCAGGACCGCAAGGATTCCGGCCGCGTGCCCATCACCGCCAAACTTGTCGCCAACCTGATCACGCGAGCCGGCGCCGACCGCGTGCTGGCGATGGATCTGCACGCCGCCCAGATCCAGGGCTTCTTCGACGTGCCGGTGGATCACCTCTACGCCGCCCCGGTGCTCAACAACCACCTCCAGTCGCTCGACCTGCCCCGCGACGAACTCGTGATCGTGAGCGCCGACGAGGGGGGCATCAAGCGGGCCGTTGGGCACGCCAACCGGCTGGGAGCCCCGTTGGCGATCATCGACAAGCGACGGCTCTCCGCCGACACCATCAAGAGCGCCAACATCATCGGCGCCAGCGTGGAAGGCAAGACGGCATTCATGTTCGACGACATGATCAGCACGGCCGGCTCGATTTGCGGGGCCGCCGACGTCGTCCACAAGCACGGTGCCAAGGCGATCTACGCGGCGGCCACGCACGGCCTGCTCGTGGGTCCGGCCATCGAGCGACTCAAGAGCGCGCCCTTCAAGGGGATCATCATCACCGACTCGATCCCGCTCACGCCGGGCAAGATGCTCGCCAACATCACGGTGCTCTCGGTGGCTAGTCTTCTCGGCCAGGCGATCAAGCGGATTCACCGCAACGAGTCGGTCAGCATGATGTTTCAGTAGGCCGCCATCCCCGGCGGCAGCCCCGGAGCCGGCCGACACACGGGGCCCCAGCCCGACGTGCCGCACACGCGGCCCCCCCGTGGCTGCAAAAAGGCTGGGGACCGCCTTTTCCGCCGCCGGCCGGCATCACGCCTTGCGGAAGCCGCGACAGATGGCACACTTATGGGCTTTGCAAGGTTTCCCCTCTCAGAGTTTCTCCATGAGCGAATCACTCGAAGTTACCGCCCGCAAAACCACCGGTTCGCGCGAGGCCCGGCGGCTGCGCCGCCAGGGGCTTGTTCCCGCGATCCTCTACGGCCACGGCGACAAGTGTGTTGGCTTGGCCGCGAAGCGCGAGGCCCTGGAGGCTGTCATCCGCCACGGCAGCCGCGTTGTCGAACTCAAGGGCGCCGTGAAGACCAGTGCGCTGGTCCGCGAGCTGCAGTGGGATACCTTCGGCGTGGAACCCGTGCATGTCGACTTCCTGCGGGTCAGCGCCTCCGACCGCATCAAGGTCCGCGTGCCGGTCGATCTCAAGGGTGAGTGCCCCGGGCAGCGTGCCGGCGGCGTCCTCAACCTCGTGATGCACGAGATCGAACTGGAATGCACGGCAGACCATGTGCCGGAACGCATCCACGCCCAGGTCGGCCACTTGGAGTTGGGACACACGATCAAGGTCCGCGATCTCGATCTCCCGCAGGGCGCCAAGCCGCTGGCCGATGGCGACGAGACGGTCGTCTCCTGCACACTGCCATCCAAGAAGGGCGAGGAGACGGTCTCCGCACCGGTGGAGCCCGAGGTGATCGGCCGCAAGGCCGCGGAAGAAGGAGCGGCGGAGGCCGGAGAGGGCTGATGGGCACAACGGGCCCGCTGCACCGCCGCCGCACGTCGCTAACACGTGAAACTGCTCATCGGCTTGGGCAATCCGGGCCACATTTACCAGGGCACCAGGCACAACGTCGGCTTCGAGGTGTTGGAGGTGCTGGCCACCCGGGCCGGTGCCCCCACGCGGCGGGCGCGGTTCCAGGCGGAAACGGCTCAGGCCACCGTGCGTGGCACGCCGGTGCTCCTGCTCTGGCCGCTCACCTGGATGAATCTCAGCGGTTCCAGCGTTCTGGCGGCCAGGGACTTCTATAAGATCGCGGATTCTGACATGCTGGTGGTGTGCGATGACTTCAACCTGCCGCTCGATTCCATCCGGCTCCGGCCCGGTGGGTCGGCCGGTGGCCAAAACGGGCTTGCCGACATCCTGACGCGGTTGGGAACGACGACGATCCCGCGACTGCGACTGGGCATCGGCCCCGTCCCGAAAGGCTGGAAGTCCGCCGATTTCGTCCTTGGGAAGTTCGCTGCCCAGGAACGTGATCGGGTGGAGGTGGCCCTGCAACGGGCTGCCGATGCCGCCGAGGCATGGGCGGGCCTGGGCATACAGGCCGCCATGAACACCTACAACTGACGATTCACCGGAACGATTCAACGACAAGTATCCACGATTTCGAGGAGCACGATCCCCATGGCGGTCTACGAAGGCATGTTTATCCTGGATCCGGCCAAGTACGCCCGCGATCCTGCCGGCGCGGCGAAGCAGGTCGCCGACATGATCGACCAGCACGGCGGCACGATCCTTGCCGCACGACTCTGGGACGAACGCAAGCTGGCCTACCCGATCAAGGGCCACAAGAAAGGCGTCTACTGGCTGACCTACTTCCGCATGCCCGGCGGCGGCCTCACGGCGCTCGAGCGGCAGTGCGAGATCAGCGACGACATCATCCGCAAGATGGTGCTCAAGGTCGACGATCGAATTGCCGACGCGCTCGTGCAGCACGCCCTGGCGGGCGACTCCGCTGCCCGTCGCACGGCGGCGCCCGCCGCGGGCCCGGCGCCGAGCTGAATTTCGGGAGGGCTGCTTGCAGCTGTCGGCTGGGGGGGCTATCCTACCGTCAGGTGTACAGGTATTCAGTAACGCGTGGGCCGTGAGGCCCGGGAGGAATGGAGTCATGGCGAGTTTCAACAGGGTGGTTCTGCTTGGGAACGTGACGCGCGATCCCGAGTTGCGATACATCTCCAGTGGCACGGCAGTCACCGACATCGGCCTGGCAGTCAACGATCGTCGCAAGAATGCGGCCGGGGAGTGGGTCGAAGAAACGACGTTCGTCGATGTGACCTTGTGGGGCCGCACCGCCGAGGTGGCCGGCGAATACGTCACCAAAGGATCGCCACTCCTCATCGAAGGCCGTCTCAAGCTCGACACGTGGGAGAAGGACGGCAAGAAGAACTCGAAACTCCGCGTCGTCGGCGAACGGATGCAACTGCTTGGCTCCCGATCAGGCGAGGGCGGACGGTCTCCCGGAAAGCCGCGGGTTGCGGCCGGACGAGGCGGATCCCCAGCAGAGAATTTCGACCAGAGTCCGAGTTATGATGATGCTGACGCAGGTCCGCCCCAGGGCGCCGACGACGACATTCCGTTTTGATCCCGCGGCCCCGTGCCGCGAACGAATCCACCCGTAGAGGACCGATCCATGCCAACGAAGGAAGAACCGCTCGTCTCGGCCGCCAGTGGCCGCCGCCTGCCCAAGGGAAAGCGCGGGGGCATCGAACTCCTGCTCGTGCACGCCGTCGAACACCTTGGCAAGCAGGGTGAGGTTGTCGAGGTGAAACGCGGCTACGCCTACAACTTCCTGCTGCCGCAGGGCCTGGCCACGATCGCCACCGAGCACCACAAGCGCATGGTGGAGAAGCACCGGGCCAAGCTCGAAGAGATCGCCCGGGAGCGGCTGGCAGGGCTGCGGGCCGTGCTCGAGGAACTCGTGCGCACGAGCGTCACGATCGAAGCCAATGCCAACGACGAAGGCCACCTGTACGGATCGGTGGGATCGGCCGAGATTTCCCGGTCGCTCAAGCAGCAGGATCTGATGATTTCGCCCGAGCAGATCATCCTGCAGGGGCCGCTCAAGGAAGTGGGCCTGTATACGGTGCGTGTGCGGCTGGCGAACGAGGTCGAGGGAGACCTCAAGGTCTGGGTGGTGCCGAGCAGCAGTGACGCTGTCGCAAAATAGCCCAGCGGTCGGCCGGCGGGCGGTCTGCAGGGAGGCCGGACGATGATCGGACCCCGCGACGGAGTTCAGGGAGAGACGGGCCGCCGGCGCGGAGGCCGTGCCGCGACACAGGCGGCAGCCCCGGCGGCCGTGCTCGACGGCCGGGACCGTCCCGCCAACGTCGACGCCGAGCGGGCAGTGCTCGGCAGCATCCTCCTGAAGCCAGACGTCTGCGACGACGTGGCATTGGTCGTCCGGCCCGAGGACTTCTCGGACGAGTCCCACCAACTCCTCTACCGGCACCTGCTCGACCTCCACGATTCGGGCAAGAGGATCGACGCCACCATCGTTCTGGAGCGACTCCGGACGCAGGGCGACTTGGAACGGATCGGTGGCGCCGCATCCCTGGCGGATGTGGTCGAGGCCGTGCCCCACGCGGCGCACGCCACCCACTACGCCCTCATCGTCCGCGACAAGTCGATGCTCCGCGCCCTGATCGATGCGGGAACCGACATCCTCCGCGAGGCCTACGATTCGGCCGACGAACCGCGGCAACTCCTCTCCAGGGCGGAGGAACGGATCTTCGCCATCCTGGAACGCAGGACGTCGGCCGAGGCGAAGCCGATCCAGAGCGTTCTTGAAGAGGTGATGGTGCGGATGGACGCCCGCATGAGGCACGAGCACGCCATTGGCGGCGTTGAGACGGGCTTCACCGAGCTCGACCGGCTCTTGGGCGGCCTGCACGACTCCGAGCTGCTCATCCTCGCCGCCCGCCCCAGCATGGGGAAGACCGCCTTCGCCATGAATATCGCGGAGCACGTCTCCATCGGCCTCCAGCAGCCGGTGCTGTTCGTGAGCCTGGAAATGGCGAGCATGGAGTTGGCCGACCGCCTGCTCTGCTCGGCCGCGCAGGTCAACGGCCAACGGCTCCGCAACGGCACGATCTCCCAGGAGGACCGGCGGCGCCTGGTGCAGAAGTCCTCCGAGATCGGCTCTTCGCCGCTGTTCATCGACGATACACCGGGTCGCACGCTGACGGAGATCGCGGCCGTGGCCCGCCGCCTGAAGCGCAAGCAGGGCCTCAAACTGATCGTGATCGACTACCTGCAGCTGATCGAGCCCGACAATCCCCGCGACCCCCGCCAGGAGCAGGTGGCCCGGATCGCCCGCCGATTGAAGACGATGGCTCGGGAGCTGAAGTTGCCCGTGCTCTGCCTGGCGCAGCTCAACCGCCAGGCTGAGGCGTCCCGCGACAATCGCCCGCGGCTCAACCACCTTCGCGAATCAGGGGCCATCGAACAGGATGCCGACGTGGTGATGTTCGTCCACCGCGAGGAGTATTACCAGACGACCGAAGAGGATCGCGAACGCGTGCGAGGCCAGGCGGAGATCATCGTCGCCAAGCAGCGCAACGGCCCCACCGACGACGTGAAACTGCTTTGGCAGCAGGACTATACCCGCTTCGTGAACCTCGAGCATCGCCCCTACGACGACTTCGAACAGTTCAGCGGATTCAACTGAACACGGCCGCCTGGGTGGCCGTCGCCACGCCTGCGATTCAATCCGCGGACGCCCCTTGTCGCTGCCGCCGTGCGCCCGAAACCAGATCCCCCGCGACGCGAGCGCCGCCTTTCGTCACGGTGGATTTCAGCGCTTCCGCCGCGAAGCGGCCCGGTCCGTGCCGGGGGAAACGTCCAGGCTGAGGCCGTCATCCTCGCCCCGTTCGATCCTCTCCCAGGCAATCGCTCCCATCGCGGCATTGTCGGTGCAAAGCGACCGGGGAGGAATGAAGAGCCGCAGACGCTGGCGACCGGCCAGCGATTCGAGCGATTCCCGCAGCAGCGTGTTGGCGGCCACGCCGCCACCGACGACCACGGCACTCGAACCGGTCCGCTCCACGGCCAGTTCCACCTTTGCCAGAATCGTGTCCACCGCGGCCCGCTGGAACGAGGCGGCGAGGTCGGCGAGTTGGCGGCCCCGTGGAGGCGGCCCGACGGCGGCACCGGGCGGTCGCACCAGGTAGCGCAGCGCCGTCTTCAGGCCGCTGAAACTCATGTCGAGCCGGTCGCGATCGTTGGCCAGCGGCCGGGGCAGCCGATGGGCCCGCGGATCCCCCCCGGCGGCCGCGCGCTCGATCTCCGGGCCGCCCGGATACCCCAGCCCCAGCAGGCTGGCGGCCTTGTCGAAGGCCTCGCCCGCAGCATCGTCGATGGTGCCGCCCAGCCGTTCCATGTCGAGCGGTCCGCGGACGTGGAACAGCGAGGTGTGGCCGCCGCTGGCCACAAGCCCCACGCACGGATAGTCGATCGCGCCGCCGGGACCGAGTCGGCAGGCGTAGAGGTGCGCCGCCACGTGGTCGTAGCCGACGATGGGGACGCCCAGGACGGCGGCAACCGCCTTGCCGGCGGCGAGGCCCACGAGCAGCGATCCCACCAGCCCCGGCCGAACCGCCACGGCCACAGCCTCGATCTCACCCCTGCCGACACCGGCCCGTGACACCGCCTCGTCGATGACCGGGATGATTCGCTCCACGTGGGCCCGCGAGGCGACCTCGGGTACGACTCCGCGCCAGCGGGCATGCAACTTCTCTTGAGAGGCCACGACGCTCGACAGCACCTCGCGGCCCCGCGTCACAACCGCGGCCGCCGTCTCGTCGCACGTGCTTTCGATCGCGAGGAGTGGCATCGGGCGAGTGGAGTTGGTGCCGTCGCTGGTCGTATCGGCTTCGCCCCGATGGGCCGAACCTCGGCTACGCTCCGCCGGGCCCAAGCCGGCGCGGGCCCTGGATGGCCGCGCACGCTCGTGGATCAAAAGTCATACCACATACCGATGCCGGTGCGATTCTGGTTGTAGTAGACGAATTCGTACTGTGGGTCAGAGCCGTACAGGTATTCCAAGCCGATGCGGAAGAGCTTCTCGCTGCGCCGCCCCCGCCACGCCCAGCCGGCCTGGACGCACACGTTGCCGCCCCAGTCCAGCTCCTGCCGTGACATGCCGTTGACCGCGAAGAACGGTGCCCCGTGGATGCCGGTGGGCCGGGCCTGGATCAACTCCGTGCCAAACTGGAATTCCCAGGGCTGCGAACCACCGGCGTTGAAGAACGCATAGCCCACTTCGCCGTAGAGACGCATCCAGTCCAGGGCGTACCAGGAGTTGCCCCACACGATGCAGTCGCGGACGTAATTGACCCTGGTGAAGTCCGGGTGTCTGAGCATCGCCTCGTCACCGAGGTGGGCGCTGTTGTGGTAGTAGGCGAGCTTGGTCTGCCAGCGCCCGATGCCGTACACGAGCGGCACGCCGAAGCGGTAATCAGCCGATCGCAGGTCGCGATCCTCCTGGGGATCGAGCCGCACGAACGCCGCTCCCTCGATCTGCACCTCGAAGCCCTGCGGGTGGAGCACCGTGTCGGATCCGTAGCGCAGGATCGAAGCTCGTCCACCCAGGGTGGTGTCCCACAGCCAGCCGTTGCTCGTGGTGGGGTTGAGCGGGTCGGTGGCCGTGTCGTCGTACCACACCGTGCCGATGCGGGCTTCCTTCGGGCCCGCCAGGTAGCTC
>Ga0315900_10007237_pt1 | contig 14614 bp, 12 predicted proteins | sample LakEriMetagenome_FD_203521 | JGI IMG/M metagenome (GOLD analysis project Ga0315900, IMG submission 203521) | Freshwater fungal communities from buoy surface, Lake Erie, Ohio, United States - Buoy 12 MA114 | ecosystem: Environmental > Aquatic > Freshwater > Lake > Lake biofilm | place: USA: Lake...
GGACAGCGACTTCGGCGCGTTCAGCCAGCCGCCCGGCGCGACGGGCACCAAGCAGGATGCTGGCCACGACAACGGCCACCGAACCCACCAGCAGGGCCTTGCGCCACACGGCCGACAGCAGGAGCGCGATCATCGCAGCCCTTTGCGGCGATCGTCGACCCGTGCCCAGACCACCCAGCCGATGCCGGCCAGGGCGATCGCGGCCGCCGCCCATGGCGCCAGCTCGATGAACCGCTGGGCCAGCGGGATGGCGGGCTCGATGTCCCGCACGGTCTGGGCGACCACCCCGGCCACCGTGGCGCCGGCCGCGACCTGGCTGTCGCGGATCGTGCGCGTGGCCGTGATCGGGACCTCGGGTGGCGTGACGCCGGCCAGAACCAGCCCAGCGTCGATCTGGGCGTCGGTGTAGGGCTGCATCCCGTTCTCGTGCTGGATGATCGAGACGACGAGAACCCTGAGCGTCGCGTGCTGGTGGAGATCGATCGGCTCGTCGGGACCGACCCCCAGCTTCGCCGCGACGTGCGCGACATACGCCGAGGTGTGATTCTCCACCGGGGGCGCGTAGCGCGAGATGATCGCGTTGACCGTGTTCAGGCCAAGCCTGTCCTGGTAGGCGATGAGCAGCCGCGCAACGGCGCGGATCCCCCATTTCGGCTCGGAGAACGTGAAGAACTCCTCATCGAGCTGGGCGTCCGCCAGGCCCTGCCACTTGTCCTTCGAGCGGCGGATGTTGCCCGGGTTGTGGTTTCGGATGCCTCTCGGCTGACGCTGGCTCATGGGCTCCCCCAGAAGAACGACTTGATCGCGGCGCCGACGCTGCCGGCGATCGCGCCGATGCCGAGAATCGCTCCGTAGCCGCGGTTCACCAAGCGATCATGGTCTCGGCGCTGTAGCGTTTGGGCATCACTCAGCGCCTCGACCTTGCGGATGAGCTCCGATCGCTGCTCTCGGGCCGCCTTGGCCTCGTTCTCGAGGCCGCCCAAGGTGCGCCACAGGCGCTCGGCATCGATTTCGCTCACGACACGCCCTCGTCCATGGAGATTCCGACCAGCTCGCTTCCGGTGAGGAAGTAGAGCGCCGCCTTCAACACCGCGGTGTTGTAGGTGTAGGAGTTCGAGCAGGCCTGTTCGAACAGCGGCCCCTCGAGGAACATGCAGGCGCCCTTGCAGAGCTGGACCACGGGGCAGGACAGGCACTCTGGCCGGGTCGAGAAGTGGTGCGCCTGCGTCAAGCGGACCTGGTCAAACTCCGACACGCTGCCCATGCGATGCTTGGTCGATGCGCTGGTGTTCTGGCAGGTGATGACAGAGCCCTTGAGGTCGACCGCAAGGTTGTCTTCGCGATCCATGCCGCACTTCTGTCCCAGCGACATCACCGGACGGCCGGTCGCGATCGAGCCGAAGAAATCGTTGATCTTCGAGCGCACCTGCACGACGTCGCGAGCCATGCCAGCGACGATGTCGTTGAACACCTGCTCGTGCATCGTCGCGTGGTCTTCCTGCTTCAGCGGCGACATCGCCATGCCGCCGAGATCGTAGGGCAGCAGCACCTCCTCGGTGTTCAGCACCACGTCACGCGGATCGACCTCGAGCCCCTGCGCGATGTGGCAGCGGATGGCGTCGAGTGATTCGTTGCCGCGGGTCAGCACGCAGTTGAAGGACAGGCGGCCAAGGGGATGCAGCCGCTTCCACGCCTTGCGAAACATCGCCGCCTGTTCAGGGATGTCGAACGGATCAGCCCCACGCGCCGCAACATGGCCGGGGCCGTCGTGCGAGATGCAGATGGCGAAGCCTTGGCGCGCCAGCCACTCGAGCTTGATGTCGTCGAGCAGCGAGCCGTTCGTCACCATCGAGAACATCGTGCCGGGCCAGCGCAGGCGCAGGGCTTCCGCCAACGGCCGCAGGGACTTCCAGTAGGCCAGCGGCTCGCCACCCCAGAACTCTACCCGCGCCGGCGCGCCAATGATCCATCCATCAAGGGCAGCAAGGAATGTCTGGACGTCGGCAAGGTCGCCCTGCTCGTCCTGCGGCTGGCTGGCCTGGTTGCAGTAGCTGCACGCGTAGTTGCAGCGCAGGCCAAGCTGGATCTTCAGCGTGCCGACCAACGGCGACTTGAGGCCGGGATTGTCAGGCGTCACCACGATCGCGTCACGATGCTGCCTGTCGACGCGCTGCAACCTGACGGGCAGAAGGTCGACGTCGCTGCCGTCATCTGCCCAGCGCAACGTGCTGGAGTGCGTGTCGTAGATCATGTCGCGGCGCGATTTCGCGCCCTGCATCGCAAGACGAAACTGCATCACGCGTACTCCCGCTCCATCACGAGTTTCACCTGCGCGGTCAGCGTGACCCTGAACCCAGGGCCGGGGTAGACGTTGGTGTCGTGCAGGACGTAGCCAGGAAAGCAGGCCATGAGGCCGGTGTGCGGATGGATGCGAAACGCAGAGCCATCGCGGAATCGATGGTTGCGGTTCCTGAACAGATAGCGCCACGACCTCTCGTCGATGAGGCACAGCGCGCCATCGTTCAATCGATCCTCCCGGATCGGCGCATCGACGTGCGGGTAGTAGACGACGGTGAAATCGTGGCTCGCATGACGATGGGCCGGAATGCGGTCGCCGCTCTTTGCAATCATGCAATGACCAACCAGCTCGAGCGTGCATGACGGGTTGGAATGGAACGCGTCACGAATCGTGGAGCGCACCAGCTGCTCGACGTTGGAGAGCCACCAGTCGATTGCGTTCTCGTTGCCGGTTGCCTTGAGCATCGGCAAGTGGTCGAGCGTGCTCGACACGAAGTGGTAGTCACGACCATTGATGCGCGTGTCGGCGACGACCTTGCGCGCAGCTTCGACAAGGGCGGCATTGACACCGTCCGGGGCCTTGAGATCGACGCCAGACACGATCGTGGGCCACAGCATGGTCAGGGCCGGCGTCACAGGTCGCCCTCCCGTATCCTGCGCTCCTCGATGCCCTCGTAGTTGATCGTCATGTCGGCGACCCAGCAGGCGCGCACCGAGCCGGAAAACTTGTGCGTGCTGTGGCGGACAAAGCCGGGGAAGACAACAAGCAGGCCGACTTCCGGCTTGATCATCTTGTAGTGCCTCTCCGGATGGCGGTCGCCATGGAGATCCCAGTCCCTGTTGATCGGGCGCGGATCTTCAAGCCAGAGCTCGCCACCGGAGCCGACCGCCGTGTAGTAGATCGCCGTGAGATGCGCCGTGCCGACATGAGCGTGCCACGGCGTGCTGTCGCCATCGCGCTGCACGGACACCCACCCGGTGATGTCGACGCGGAACGGACGCTTCTCCTCGTATCCGACGCTGACGTAGTCGCGGCAGGCGCGGACGAACATCCGGCCCATGAGGCGAACATCGTCGTCGTCTCGATGCGTCTCGAAGAGGTTCTCCTTTCGGCGATCGAAGAACGCCTTCGGGTCGCCAGGAAGAACCTGCGCGTTGAACTCGATGGCCTTGCGCGTCAGGCGCTCATGGAGCTCGCCGGCATCTCCACGCTTGGCCGTCCACAGATAGGTCGGCCACAGCGGCATCATGAACGGCATCACACCACCGCGATGACGTGTTCAGCCGCGCCAGTGAAGTTCCAGAAGCCCGCCTTGATCTTGATGCTGTCTCCAGATTGGAGATGCATTGCGTGGACGTCGAAGGTAGCCACGCCGTTCTCCGCGATCACACGACGATGCGGCAGATACCCTGCTGTTGCCTCAAGGTGGATTTCCACGGGTCGCGGAACGGACGGGTATTGCGTGCCGGTCTTGGGATCGACCAGCCGCACGACGAACCTCTCCGACCCGTTCGGCAGGATGAGGTCCGATCCTTCGATGCTCAGCGTCGGCAGCAATGTGCGCGACGTTTCCGGCCCATCTTCCATCGGAAGATCGAGGCCGATGTCCATGTTGGAGATGCAGCCGAGCGGGCCGATCGAGAACAGCTTCCAGACATCGTCGTCGTCCATGCTGTCGGCGCCAAAGCGCGCAGCGAGCAGGATCAGCTGCTGACGCCCATGCACGGCAGACGCATGGCGACGCGACATCTTGCTGTTCATCGTGTCGAGGAAACGCTCCATCGCCTGGCTCAGGTAGCCGGTGTGAAGAACATTCACGTGCCAGTTCTCGCGAGCACGGAAGCCCCTGTCAAAGTCCATCGTCACGACGCCACAGAAGCGGAAGAACCCGGGCGCGTTCTCCTCTCGTCCGTTCTCGTTGCCGATTGCGTTGGGATGGCGCAGGAGATCGCTCGCTCGTGCGAAGAGAACGCGATCGTCGTTTCGTGCGCCTTCCCACGCGATGGACGGCGTCGAAATCGTCCGATGGAGATCCTGCTCGAGCATCACCTGCGACGAATCCGGCGCGTTGTAGGGCCAGCGACGGAACAGGCCCACGATGAGCTGCTGCGTGTCTGGAACGCGCCAGAACGTCGGCACCATGTCCTTGGGCAGGTTGCGGCTGTAGGTCATGGGTTCCTCACGGGCACGAAGTGCAGTCGGAGCAAGCGCAGTTGCAGTTGCAGTTGGTGTAGCAGTTGTTCGAACCGCAATTGCAGTTGTTCCAGTTGGCGTTCCACGCGGCGATGTCGTCGCGATCCTCGGAGAACGAGAACGATCCGACGATCTGTCCGCCGTTGAGGGACCATGTGGAATTGGCGCTGTTGCCAACCTGCATCGTCCCGCCGTTGTAGCTGCTCGGGTTGCCGATGTAGGCATAGGGCGTGTTCCACCAGTCTCCGTCCGGCGTGTCGTAGAAGACGCCGCCGGCGTAGCTGGTGCAGTTGCCGTTGCCGATTGTGCCGCTGCAGTTGGCGATGCGAGTGCGCTCGTCGCGACGGAATTGGGCGTAGTCGAGCTCTTCGGCGGTCTGGACCGACGCGATGTTGTCTCGCGGTCCCTGGCCGGGGCCTATCGAGAGATTGCCCGGCACGTCCACCAAATGCGGAACCACGCCGGCCAGGCCAACAGCCTCGCCAATGGCTGCGCCGCCACCGGGGTGATCGATCAGAGGCAGGAGTTTCGCCGCGCCCTGACGAACCACCGGCCGAACCGGGTGGTCTATCGAGGTAGCGTCGGGGAACTGGTAGCCGCGGGGCATGGCACGATCAAGTGCCGTAGTCGCCAAGGCCGACGGTAACGTCGGTGCGGTTCGTGCTGGTCATGGCTGTTCCCAGCTGACCGACCAGCAAGTCGTTCGGCCCGAGCGTCAGGAACCGGCCGGGGCTGCCGTCGATCATCGGCCATTGCGTCGTGCCAAGCGCCGCGACTGCCGGCACCGCGTTGTTGGCACCGGCAGACGCCGGGATGTTCAGCATCGTCTGGGCGAAGACCTTGTAGAGATGCAGGTTGTCGCTCATCGGGCTTTGGTTGGTGAACGGCGTGCCGGTCACCGTCAGCGCCGTTGCCGTGACCGCAGACACCACGCCGAACGTCGAGTGGTTGGCGTCGGTGAACCCGTCCGTCGGGTTCACGAGCATGACGATGTCGTTGACGCGCCAGCCGTCCGTGATGAACGAGCCAGAGGCTCGGTTGATGGTGTTCGTCGCCGTCACGGTCTTGGTCGCGCCAAAGTTCGCCGGCTGGGACAGGCGGCGAGCGATGCCCAAGGACAGGTTGCGCGCCGTGCCTTCGGTCTGCGCGGCATTGAGGTAGTGGATGCGGCAGCCATTGGGCGACGGGCTGAGCGCAAGGACGCGCCAGTTCGTGCTGTCGGCGATTGCGAACGAGTGTCCCTGGATCGGGTAGCGTGCGACGTAGTTCGGATTCGTAGCCATCGGTCACCTCGTCAATAGCCAGCTGCGCGGAAAATCTGGTGGGGGAACACGCCGGGCTGGAGGTCGTCGCGGCTGACGTCGTTGCGCGTCGCCATCGTGCCCAGGCCGAGATTGGTACGGGCAGCGGCCTCCGTGGTCGCGCCCGTGCCGCCGCTTGCCACCGGAACTGGCAGCGAGATGGCAGCAGCCGAAGCCGCAGCGGCTGCTGCGCTTGCTGACGCCGCGGACGCCGAGCTGGCCGCGGCAGTCGCCGAAGTGGTTGCAGCAACGGCATTGGCGGCCGCGTTGGTGACATCTGCGGAGGTTGGGCCAGCCGTCGGATTGCCGCTTGCGTCGAATGCCAGCGTCCGGTTGGCGCGAGCCGCCTTGAGCGGCAGCACGCTGATCGAGGAGCCTTCCGTCTCGTCCATCCGCAGGGTGCGGGAGAAGGTCGTCTTGATCTGCTGGAGGACCGCGAAAATCTTGTCGATCCAGGTGTTCAGGGCGGCCACGTTGAACGGGCCGGCGGTCGGGAAGTCGGTCGTCCTCGAGCTCGGAACGTCGCGCCAGACGCGAAGGTCACCGCTGGCGACTGGCGACGTCAGCGTGATGCTGCCCCCTTCGAAGCCAGAGTCAGCCGTCAGCGTCGGCGTCACCGTGAAGTTGGCAGCGACGATTTCCGTGCCGTTGAAGGCAACACGAATGTCGCTGCTCTGGAAGTAGCTGAACGCGAACGTGAACGGTCCCGTGGTCGACGTGGTCACCACGAAGACGGATTCTGTCGCGACGTCGGGGATGGTCACATGCGCCATGGCGTCTTCCCGTTGGGTTGGTCTTGTCTACCGAGATCAGGGCTTGGTCGCGTTCGCGTTTGCCTCAGGATGCGGTCCAAGAGCCTCTTTGATCCTGTCCCTCGCCCACCAGAAATGCGTGGTGCGGCCAAGGATCGGCGCAAGGCGTGAAAGCTGATGCGCCGCATCCTTGGAGAAGGGATCCTTTGCCATGTCGTTTGCCGCTTCGGCGTAAGACAGCGCCAGAGACGGCGCCGGCCCGGCAAGGTCAGCAGCCTTCTGCACCCAGTTCTGTTCCCGAACCGGCGCGCCAATCATCGCTGCATAGCCAAAACGACCGTCAGTCAGGGTATCCGACACCTTGGCAAGATCGACGAACCAGCCAAGGACCCCGGAGCGGTCTATCGCCTTGCCAAGACGCTCGGTGAACTCACGCTCGCGCTGGCTGCCGCTAGCCGCATACTTGAGCTCATCGACCATCCAGCCAGCACCAACCAGCATGGCAACGCCACCCATCAAACGCTGGTCCTTCTCTTGGAGCGCAGGGATGAGGACGCGATTGACGGTCGCGATGCCGAAGCTCTTGAACTGTCCGATTATGCTGCCGGCCTGCGTGCTCATCCACAGGGGCGACTCCGCCTTGGATGGCGTCACGACGATGCGGTTGACGAGGTCGCCGACGACCGATGCGAACTCTTGTCGCGTAGCGTCGTCGGACCAGTTGAACGCATTCGGCAGGAACATTCCGCCAGTTTGCCGGGTTGCAACCGCAGTGCCTGGAGCGGCGGTGCGCTGATAGGCGATTTTGTCGGCGGCAAGCGTCGGCATGGGTTGCACGCCATCGAACACGCGTTCGCCGTGTTGCGCCATCTGGGACAGGAAGCGGTCGCGCATTTCGTCGGTGATGCCGCGAGCGCGCAGCTCGGCAAGCTCCATGGCCGGCAGGGTGCCATCAGCCCATGACCTCAAGCGACGCTCGAGGTTGTGCTGCACGATGACGCCAGCCCATTGCTTCATGAACGCAGTCCATGGGCTCATGAGATTGGCGACAAAGCCAAAGGCATGAATGTTGTCGAGGCCGCGCTCGAACAGCGTGTATCGTCCGTGGATGTCCGAGAGATCCGTGATCGCCAGGGCTCGCGAGTTGAGGACCATGTCCAGCGCCTGCCCCGCTTCCTTGACGAAAGCGGCGTTGTTCTGGACCGCCAGCCGGATTGCCGAGGATTGGTTGGAGAGCAGGCCGAAATACGGGCGGAAGGTATCGGCCACGCCCTCTCGAAGGGCGAGGTTGGCGATGTCGGGCAACGACGCGACCGCTCCGGTGAGGAGCGTCATGGCGCTTAGCTGCTTGCCAATGCGAACGGCTCGCGAGCTTACCGAGAACGGATCTGCTACCTGGCCGTAGGTGCCGCGAAGCAGCCCGAGAAGATCCATGGCATCCTTGTGGGCGGCGCGAACGTCGTTGAAGATTTGGACGGCCTCTGCACTCCCGGGCATCGTGTAGCCATCACGGGTCACGGTAGTCGTGCCAAGCGTCCTGCGGACAGATTCCTCAAGCTTGATGACCTCCGCGTCATACTGCCGGCGGATGGCATGAAGCAGGCTAGCAGGCGCTGTCGTGCCGTTGATCTCTTCCCACGTTGCTACAGACTTGCGAGCCGTGGCCTGCAGGATGTCGAGCTCTTGCATGAAATGCTGCATCGTTGCCATGCCGTGATGATGCAGCTTGCTCCTCGTGTACGGCACGCTTGGCCGCGGGAAGAGCTGCGCCATCTTCTGGCCAGCTTCGGCGTAGAGCTCGGCGATTGCCGTGCGCAGCTGGACGTCAGGAGCCGTCCCATCGGCATTGCGAAAGCGACGGCCTATCTCGAGATCCGTTCCCATCGTGCGCGCATAGAACCGCGCCACGGCTTCAGGATCGGTGTTGATGAACTCCTTGAAGAACGTCGATGGCACGTCGAGGCTGCGCTCATGCATCGACTTGGCCTTGCCGGCGATCTCGCCATCGACCGACACGAACGGACGATCCAGCACGATGTAGTCGGCCGCGGCCATTGGGCTGAGCCGTGCGTGCGGGTGGCTCTGGTCGAGCATCGAGCGATAGTGGTTCCAGCGACGCTCCCAGAGCGCAAATCCTTCCGGCGTCTTGAGGAACGGCTCGTTCCAGATGCGCGGGAAGTAGCGCTCGTTGATCGTCTGGTGCCGCAGCACGAACGTGCGGACATCTGGCGCCGTGTCGCTAACGAAGCCAAGCGCCTTGCGCTCGGCCGAGAACTCGTCGAAGAACTTCCGGTATGCCGCAACGGCGTTGTTCACTTCGGGGATCACGTCTTGCGTGTCCTCGATGAGGGCTGTCGTGACGCGCCTGTTGAAATCCTGGCGCGTCAGTTGTCCAGCAGCCGGCGACGTCACCAAGTCGCTGACGCCGGTGCCAAGCTTGCCGAAGTACCCGGCGCCGGGCTTGCCGCGATGCGCCATGAAGGCTTCGTCGGCATCAAGGATCGTCTTGGCAAGAAGCGACTGCCAGCGCCACGAACCGACTTCGGCGCTGATCGGATTGGACGTGCCACCTTCGTTCAGCCTTGTCTTGGGCGACGAGAACAGCCGCGTGGTGATGTCGTGCATCCCATCAAAGATCGATGTCACGCCGCGCATCAACGGGCTGATGCGCCAGTTCTCGAAGCCAGCGCCGGTAGCAGACACAGTCGTGCCAGCTTGCGGCGCGTTAGGGTTGCGCGCTGCACCAGCACTGCCAGGAGGCTCGTTGGGAATGAAGGTGCCGTCGCCTTCGTCGTAGAGTCCCGGCTTGATCGAAGAGCGTGGGTTTTCCGCGGCTCTATCGAACCCATCCGCAAATCCATTGGTTTCTGTCTTCAACGCCCTTGTTTGCGGCTGCGAAGTTCCTCCTTCATCAGAGCTGGACTTGCCGACTATCGGCTTGCCATCAGCGTCCGCGGGGATGAACTCGCTGGCGCTGTAGAAGCCCGGCTTGATGGTGCTTCCGCCAGGTGGCGTCTCTTCGCCAGAACCCGTCGTGATGCGCTCGCGTTCATCAAGCTCTCGCAGCGGGCGGAGCTTGAGGTTCTGCTCGAGCTGATGGCGAGCAGCACGCTTCTCCAACCAGTACATACCGCCGCCGAGAGGGGCTGCCATCACGGCACCAGTCGTCACGTTGGCGACGGCATCGCCAAGCTCGAACGTCGGCTGCGACATATAGGACGCAAATGACTGCAAGCCGGTCTGTGCAAGGGTTGCCGCTTCGGCACGCGCCATGCTGCGCATCAGCGTTGGCGCCTTTCCCAGGAAGCCAAGGCCGACGGCATTCATCGGATCCGTCGCCGTGGCCGCAAGGCTTAGCCAGAAGTACGATGTCGGATGGTCTTGCGCGACGCGGGCGTTGTAGTCGAGCTTGCGCGACTCGATCAGCCGAGCATCGAACTCCTCGCGGCTATTCGAAGTGTTCAGCCAGAGGCGATACCGCGACATCCGCGGATCGTCCTTCATGGCCTGATCAGTCAGGCTGTTGGCGCGGAAATCGGGATCGGGAGGAAAGGACTGACGCTGGTAGGCATCGAACATCTGGTAGGTCGACCAGTTGTCGGCGAACGCAGACTTGGCAACATCCAGGAGACCGGAGCCATACGCCTTCCACCGATAGTCCATGGCCTTGGCCATGGGATCGACCAGCGGCAGCTCATCAAGGGGCGTCGCACGAAAGCCGGGGATGACAAACGGATCGCTCATCGGGGCGATGCAGAGCCGCTACGAGCCAGATCGACGATCATGCCGATTTCAAGCCACTTGGCCAGCCCCTTGACCTCGTTGTAGTTCCGACGGTTTTCGACAAAGTCCACGACTTGCCGGTCCGTCATTGGAGCACCATCTGGATTTCTCATGGCGCGCAGCGGATCAAGCATCTGACGCTGAAACTGCTCACGCGACATTCCATGTGGCATGCTGGCCGGAGGTTCTCCTCGGTCGCGAATGCGTTGAGCAATGCGATCATTGACGATGTTGGTTGCCTCGATTTCCGCGTCTTCGCGAATGCGCTGGAGCTGGGCGTCGTTGATGGTCGGGACAAACACCTTGCCTACTGGCACTAGATCCTTGGCGCCGTTCTCGCTGTGAACCATGATGCGCACGTCGTAGCTGCGGCCTTGGATCTTGCGGCCGTCACGTTCGACTTCGCCAAAGCTGTCGAACTTGACGTTCCAGAGGCCGGGCTTTGACACCGCCTGCGCTGCTGTCGTCACGGAGGGATCGGCAAACCGACCGCCTTCCTTGATGAAGCGATCCGCCAGCGGATGCAGAACGCCCCGAGTCATCATCGGGCCACCAGGCCCGCCGTCGATCGGATGGGGCGCCCATTCCGCGACGTACTTGGCATTCGGATCAAGCGCCTTGGCGTTGTTGGCGCCGCTGTAGAAGGACGGCGCCCGACCGCTGGCGCTGAATGAACGCTGCGCTTGCGATGCTGCGGCGTCGATGTCGCCACCATTTGCAAGCGCCCTGCTCTCGACTTCGTTGCGAAGAATTGCCTTGTCGACGGGGTTCAGGACGGTCGGCGCCGTTTCGAACGCCAAGCCAATCAACGGCAAGCCAGCAGCAACGTCGAGACCAGAAAACGGATCGCGACCAAAGATCAGCGAAAGACCAGTGACTGCTTTCTCAACGATCGTCGCGGTGTAGCTGAGACTGTATCCCTCTTGGAACGGCCGCATGGATTGCTCGGCGCCGCTGAACACGCGGCGACCTGGCGTCGTGGAGAGGCCAAACCACCCATCCAGCGCGTCGACGCCAATCTTCGAAAGCTCGTCGGTCACGCGACTTGCGGCCGCGCCAGCTTGCGCATCAAAGTTCGGGATGCGAGAGCGGACCTCGGGACCAGCGATCCTGCTGTCGTTGAACTCACGGCGCATGTCGGTAACGACGCCGGCAAATCGACGCATCTCGACGTCTTTGCGAGCCAAGTCACCGCCAGCGTCGCTGAGGTTGACGGCGTGCTGCTGGAGCTCGCCCCACATGCGGCCAAGCTTGGCGCGATCCTCGGCGCTTGAAAACGTCTGGTCGATGATCCCTGCCCTGAGATTGGGCTCGCTCATCACCAGTCCGAGGAAACGGCCATACTTGCGAAGCACGCCTTCGGTCGGCGTGTGCATGAGCCCCTTGATGTCGTCCTTGATGGCAGCCGACATGCCGCCACCACGCAGCATCATCTCAGCCATCATTGGCGCGTGGGTTTCGATCTTGAATCCCCATCCCGCCCACACTTCGTCCAGGGCAATGGCTGCATCCGAGTTGACTGCCAGAGGGTTGCCTTTGCCATCAAGCACATCACGGACAACAAGAACGCGAGCGGCGTGTTCCTTTTCCTTTTCGATGAGACGATTGAGCACCCTTGCCTGAGCGTTGGCCTCCGTCTGGAAAGCCCTGTCGGCAGAGCGAGCTTCAGATCGATCCCTGTTGACTTCTTGTACTCCGGCGTTGCTCGCGTATTCCCGAGTCTGCGCCTCGAACCTTGGATCGTATGGCAGCTCGCCCGACTCGAACTTGTTGAGCATCATCGGCACGACGCTCTCGGGATCGATGTCGCCACGCGCAACGGCCGCCTTGATCGACGAGAACCACTCGCTCTGCGCCTTGTCGGCGCCAATCACGCCGGGATCCCAGTCAGCAGTCCTCTCCCTGAAGTTCTGGATGAACCTGTTCTGGAACAGGCGCGCCAGCTGCGGGTTGTTCTTGAACTGCTCGTAGATGAGCTCGCTCTGCTGCTGCAGGACGGTCTGAGGGTTTTCGCCATTGTTCTTGAGGGCTGCGATGACCGGCTGGCCAAACTTGATGTTTGCCGCAAGGTAGGCATCTTCTGCGCGGCGCATGGTCACGGCATCGACGGCATCGCGGGTCGAGGATTCGAGCTGGATCTTGGCGTTGATGCGGTTCATCCACGCGTTGGCAAGGTCAGGACCAAACCTGGCAATGGCATCGTTCATCGCCGCATCGACAACGCGAATGCCGGCGGCCCTTCCAAGGCCAGACTCACGAAATGCAGCCGAACCGTTGAACGCTCCAAGCGCCTTGCGCTCAACGTCGGTGAAATAGACGGCAGCATCAAAGGTCTTGATGGCGGCGTCCTGCTTGTCCTTCGTGTATGCAGGGTTGATGTCGGCGATGCCGGAAACGGCTGCAACAAACGCCGCTCGACTGCGTTCGACAGACGCGGCGTTTCCAGACCGTGCGTAGGAAATCGCTTCTCCAACTAGCCTGTTGGATTCCGCATCAAGCTCGCCCTGGATCTTGTCGACGTTGCGCTTGTGGACATTGTCGACCACCCAAGTGCGATGCTCGGCCGCAACCTGTCCGATGCGCGTGACAAGAGACGACCTCACGTCGTCGGGGATGTTCTTGTCCCTGAATGCAGCAGCGATGTACCCCGACGCCTGCTTGTCGAACACATCAATCGGGTTGGCCGTCTGCGGAAGCGGATTGCCTGATGCATCGCGAGGATTGAGGGCAGCGTGCGCGTAGCCCTTCAACGCGGAAGCGGCATCAGCAGAAACGGCAGCAGCCCAGGCTTGACGCTGCGCGTTGTTGAACGCAAGCGCCGATGGCGACGAGCTGTTGCGAAGCGCGATGGGCTTCAGGTTTCCAGCATCGTCACGGGCAACAACGGCACCAGCTTGCTCGGCCTCGTTGATGTTTGCGCGCTCGACCTGTCGCATGAAGTATTCGGAAACGTCGGCGGCCGTGCGAGATCCTTGGAGCGCAGCGAACGTAGCGTCTTCGAGACCACGCATGCGATGCACGCCGATGTCCGGCGCATTGACGCGTGGCGTCTGGGTTCCATAGCGAGGAAGCTCAGCCATCAGCTATTCCACCACTTGCGGACGCCTTCATTGTCGGCAACCCTGCCACCGAAATCGAACAGCGACTTGCCAGCCTGAGCCGTGGCACGACTGCGCGAAGCTTGAGTGGAAACAGCAGAGTCGTAGCCGTAGAGGTCCAAGTTACGCATGCGCGATCCAAGGCCTGCGCGCATGGATGCCTGATCGAGATCGTACTGGCTTTTGTCGTCGCGACGGATTGCATCGAAGCTTCCGAGCTCGATGCCGCGAGACGAAGCAAACGCCATCTGGGCGCTGCCTGACTGCTCGAACTTGCGGGCGCGTTCGCCAGACTGGATCGAGTAATCGGTCTCCGCCTGTCGGCGTGCGTTCTCGACCTGGGCGTTCATGCCGGCTTGCTGCGCGCCAGCAAGCTTGTAGGCGCTTGCTGCGCCGTAGAGCGACGCTGCGGTTGAAGCGGCTGCAAGTGCAAGCTTGGCGACCATCAGTATCCCACCACGGTTGCGAACCCGAGGATCGTGACGGGCAACGGCACCTGGATGCCAAGCACGACCGTAGGGTCCTGTTTCCACCCAAGCAGACGGAAATGGTAGGTGTTCGACTTCCGCCGGTCCTGCGTGTTCGGATCAAAGGCGACGTCCCAGACGTCGAGATCCTGGCCGTTGGCGCGCACGCTCACGGAGCTGGCGATCGTGACCGACACCTGCGCCAGCCTCTTGGGGCGAACCAGAAGCGAGCCGATGGGCGTTTCGATCTCTGGCGGCAGCGTCTCGATGATCGGCGACCATCCGATCCCGATATACGTCTCTTCCGTCGGCGCGACTTCCGGCGTGATCGAGCCGCTGACGACGGCCAGCGTGCCGTAGTGCTTGCCGCCGGCGACGACGTCGCGCTTGCTGTTGGCGTCGGCCGGTCCAAGCGTGCCGCTGGCAAAGCTGGCGGCCGCCGCATGGATCGTGAATCCGTCGATCGACGCCTCGACGTCGAACCGGAACTTCTCGAGGCTGTAGACGGTGCCGCGCTGGACGAGTGCAAAGACCTCGTTGTTGACGACGGCAACGGAACGGAATGAGCCGCCCGGCGTCGTCCAGAACGTCCAGCCGGTGATTTGCTGGGAGCGCAGGCTGTGCAGCACGGCCATGCCGCCGTTGCTCATCACGGCGAACAGGTACTGCTCTGGCACGGCGTTGGATGCCGGCAGCACCGCAATCGACTGGGGGCTCGAGA
>Ga0315900_10007239_pt1 | contig 14613 bp, 12 predicted proteins | sample LakEriMetagenome_FD_203521 | JGI IMG/M metagenome (GOLD analysis project Ga0315900, IMG submission 203521) | Freshwater fungal communities from buoy surface, Lake Erie, Ohio, United States - Buoy 12 MA114 | ecosystem: Environmental > Aquatic > Freshwater > Lake > Lake biofilm | place: USA: Lake...
GGGCGGCATCGGCCTGCGGCGGTTCGGCGAAGCGCAGGCTGACCACCTCCACCCGGTCGCCGCGGCGTTCGTCGAAGCCGACAGCGGACCGCGCCAGGGTTGCGATGCGCTGCATCTCCTCTGGCGTGCGTTCACGCCAGCGTGGCGGGCCGGAGGGCTGCGGGTCCCACACGCCATCCACCAGCACCGCCAGCGAGACGCGCCGGATGGCGGGCTGGTCGCGCAGCACGTTGCGTGTCACGCGGCCGATCTCGAAATTCGTCGTTTCTTCCTGCCGCGACTGCTCGCTGCGGCCGCCGCCGGCGGGGTCGGCGCCAGGCAGCTGGTTCTGTACCGAGACATTGCCCGGCTCCGCGCTGCGCTGCGTCTCGTTGGTGGATTGCGTGCTGCGGGGGACCTGGTTGTCCGGGTCGAAGCGCTCCTCCACCGTCTGCACGCGGTCGAAGTCGAGATCCACCGAGGCTTCGGCGCGCACACGGCCGGGGCCGAGGGTGCGCTCCAGCAGGTCTTCCACCGCGCGCGCCAGGCGCAGTTCCTGGGCGCGGCGCAGCTCCTCGGCGGTTTGCGCCGCGGCAGGGCCGGACAGCGCCTGGCCACCGCGCGCCAGCAGCTCGCCGCGGCTGTCGACGATCGAGACATTCTGCGGGCGCAGCCCGGGCACGGCGGCGGAGACCAGGTGCAGCACGGCCTGCACGCCTTCGCGATCCAGGCGCTGCGCGCCCTGCATGGTCAGCACGACGCTGGCCTGCGCTTCGCCGCGTTCGCGCGAGAAGGGCTCGCGCCGCGGCAGCACCAGGTGCACGCGCGCCTGGCGCACGCCCGTCAGGCCCCGGATGGTGCGCGACAATTCGCCTTCCAGCGCGCGCAGCCGGTTCATGTCCTGCTGGAAGGGCGTGGTGGTCAGGCTTTCGCCGCGATCGAAGATCTCGTTGCCGACGGAGCCGCCAGCCGGCAGCCCGTCGCGCGCCAGCAGCAGGCGGATGCGCGGCACATCGGCTTCCGGCACCAGGATCTGCGCACCGCCACCGGCGATGCGGTGCGGGACGCGGCTGCGTTCCAGCGCGGCCACCACCTGCGCGGCGTCGCGCGGGTCGAGGTCGCCATAGAGCAGCGCCATCGGCGGTTCCGCCGCGCGCAGCACCAGAAAGGCGAGCAGCCCGAGCGTCACCACGCCGACGCCGGCCATGGCGGCAAGCCGCAGCGGGCCGAAGCCGCGCAGCTGCGCGATCAGCCTTTCCATCCGGCGCTCCAACTCCGCGCCGCGGATCCTGCGCATCCTGCGCATGGCGGCGTGCCGGACGGCATCCCCGACTGCATCCTGCATCCTCATCCCGCCGGTCTGGCCGGCGGGCAGCTTTTGCCGGGGGAGGGGTAACGGGCCGGTTAATTGGCGCCCGGCACTTCGCGCAGCCGGTCGAAGCCGATGCTGGTGCTGCCGAGGCTGAGGCGCAGCTCGCCCTCTTCGCGCAGGGCGCCGGTGACACGGCCGGTCACGTTGAAGCCGAGCGGCACGGCCGTGCCATCCGCCGCGCGCCCGGCGACAACGGCGCTGTAGGCGCCATCGGGGCGCGCCTGGCCGCGCATGTCGCGCCCATCCCAGCTCCAGCGCGTCGGTGTGGCGCCGAGCGCGACGGTGGCGCTGCGCAGCAGCGTGCCGGCAGCGTCACGCACCTCCACCACCGCGCTGGTGGCGCGGCCGGCGGGCGGCAGCACGATCTCCGCCCGCCCCTCCTGCAGCGGCAGGCGTTCGCTTTCGAGCGTGACGCGCTGGCCGACAAGGGACGCGGCGCCCGCCAATTGCCCGGCCTGCTGCAGATCGAGCAGGCGTCCGAGCGTCTGGTTGCCCTGCAGCTGCTGTTCCACCGTTGCGAATTGCACCAGCTGCTGGGTCAGCGTTTCGGTGTCCATCGGCTTGGTGGGATCCTGGTTGCGCAGCTGCGTCGTCAGCAGCGTCAGGAAGGTGCCGAGATCGGCCGACAGCCGCGGGCCGGCGGGGCGGGCGGCGGCCGTGGCGGCTGGGCCGGTCTGGGTCGGGGCAAGGCTGCCGCTCATCGCATGGGTCCTTCAGATGGCAAGGTCGAGCAGGCCGCGGGCGGCGGCCGGCGGGGGCAGGGTGGCGGGTGCGGCAATGCGCGCGGCGCCGCGCGGGTCGGACGCGGTCTGATTGGCGGGCTGGTTGGCGGGCTCGCGCGGGGTGGGGCGGCGGTCACGCTGGCCTTCGCTGCCGGTGCCGAGGCCGAAGGACAGGCTTGGGCCGTGCCCCTCCTCGCCGCCGAGCCCCGCGCCGCTGAGGGCTCGTTCCAGCTCTGCGCGGTCGCGCAGCAGCAGGGCCAGCGTTTCGGGTCGTTCGGCACGCAGGCTGATCTGCGCTTCCGTGCCGTTGCGCGCGATCTCGACCTCGACGCGGCCGAGGGCGGCAGGTTCGAGCGTCAGGCTCAGCGAGGCATCGGGCCCGAGGGCGAGGGCGATGGCGAAGGGCGCGACCTGGCGGGCCGGCCAGGGGATCGGCGCGGCGGACCGCGCTGCGGGCGACGCGGGTGGCGTTGCGACGGGGCTGGCAAGCGGCGCGGTGGCGGTGGGCGGCGACGGGGTCAGGCCGGGTTCGGCGGCCAGTGGCCGCGTGGATGCGGGCGCGGCTGGTTCGGCCGGTGCGATCTCGCGCACCGCGAGGTCGGGTGGCGCGGGCTCGGGCGGCGCGGTCTCGCGCGAGGCGATGGCGAGCGCGGCGGGCTGGGACGCGGCAAGCTCGGGCGCGATCGGCGCGCGGGTCGGCGACGGCGGGCTTGGGGCTGCGATGGGCGGTGTGTCGGCCTCGGGCACTGATGGCGTGGTGCCGATGTCGGGCGTCACCGCGATGCGCCGTGGCGCATCGGGCGTGGCGGTGGATGGTGTGGGCACGATCCCGCCGGCGAGCAGGGCGGTTGTGGTGGTGGCCGCGTCGGCGACGGGTGTTGTGGGCGCCTGGGCAGCGGGCGGCGGCGGGGGCGCAGTCGCGTCGGAGCGCAACGCGCCGGGCACTGCCGCGTCAGGCTGCGGCAGTGTGGGCGCTGCCTGTGGTGGCAAGGCATGTGGCGGCATGGCCTCGGGCGCGACCATGGCCAAGGGTGTGGCGGCGGGCACGGCGAGGATCACGGCCGGCGCGGTCGGCTCGATGGGCAGCGGCGACGTCTGCTGCATGGTGGCGGGCTGTGGCGCCACGAGAGGCGTGGCGGCGATGGAGGGCGCGACCGGTGTGGTGAGGACCGGTTCGGGCTGCGGTACCGCATCAGGTGGCGCGACATCGGGCGTGGCGGTGCGCGCCGCGGTCTCCGCGCCGGGCGCCACCGCTTCGGGCGCGGCCAGGGCTGGCGGCACGGGCAGCGGGGGCGCTGCGGGACATGTCGGAAGGGGTGCGGCCGGCAGCAACTCCGTCGGTGCGGTGGCTGCGTCGGAGGATGCGAGGGCGCTCGCGATGACGCCATCCTGCGGCGCGATGTCAGCCAGCACGCCCGCCAGCAGCGCGGCGAAGCCGAGACTCTCTGCAGTGTCCGCCGCCGGCATGCCGACAGGCGCTATCGCAGCCATGGCAGGCAGCGTCGGTGTGGCAGGCGGCAGGATCGCGTCCATTGGCGGGCAGGCAGTCCGGCGGCAACGGCCCGATGCCATCGCACGGATGCGGCTTCGCAAGCGCCGTGCCGCACTTGCCGGGCCGCAGCCGGCAGTCCGCGCCGCTGCCGCGGCGGGAACTGCCGTGCCGGCGGCAGAAGCTGCCGAGGTGCCGGCCGCACGGCCTGGCACGGCGCTTGCGCCAGCGGCCCCGAACCTTCTTGCGAGGATACGGACCCGATGTCGCTACTCGGCTCGATGACCACCGCGATCAGCGGGCTCGCCGCGCAGGCGCGCGCGCTGGGCCATGTCTCCGACAATGTGGCCAACAGCCAGACCGTCGGCTTCAAGCGGACGGATACCAACTTCACCAGCTGGCTGACGCGTTCGACGATGCGCCTGCACATGCCGGGTTCGGTCGAAGCGCGGCCGGACTACACCAACACCGTGCAGGGCACGATCGAGCAGGTGGAAAATCCGCTCGCACTCGCCATCGCCGGGCAGGGCTTCTTCTCCGTCGCGCAGGCGCGCGGCGGGATGGGGGGCGATGTGCTGTTCGACGAGCGGCAATTCTACACCCGCGCCGGCGACTTCGCGATGGATCGCGACGGCTTCATGGTGAATGGCGCGGGCTACTACCTGCAAGGCTGGCGCATGCTGCCAACCGGGGAGCCGGACCGCACCTCGCTGAACCCGATCCGCATCAGCGAACTGGTCTTCAACCCCGTGCCGACGGGGCGCATCGACCTGGCGGCCAACCTGCCGGCGAGCCTGGCCAACGCCGCGCCGGTGACGCTGCCTGGCGCCGCCGCGCCGGGCACGGACCCGCAGCAGAGCTCCATCCTGCAGATCTACGACGCGCTCGGGAATCAGCGGCAGATCAGCCTGAACTGGTGGCGCGTGGATGGCGACACCTGGCGGCTGCGCATCGACGCGCCGGGCGCTGCCGCGCCGGCCGCAGCACCGAGCGACCAGCGCGTGGCGGAGATCAATTTCGGCGGTACGATCCCGGGCGGGCCGCTGGCCCCGCCGGGCACCATCTCCTCCATCACCAGTCAGCAGAACATCAATGCGCCCGGCGCCGGGCCCTTCGCGTCCGGCGATCCCGCCGCGCTGAGCTTCGTGGTGGATTACGGCTTCGGCGCGCAGACGGTGAATCTGCGCCTTGGCGGCTATGGCGTGCCGACGGGGCTGACCAACTACTCGGGCACCGATTACGGGGTGCGCGACCTCAGCCAGGATGGCGTGCCGCTCGGCGCCTATTCCGGTGTCGCGGTGCGCGAGAATGGCGATGTGGCCGTGAACTACGACAATGGCCAGACGCGCGTTGTGGCGCGCGTGCCGGTGGTGGCCTTCAACGACCCCGACAAGCTGCAACGCCTGGATGGCCAGGCCTTCATGCGCACTGTTGAAAGCGGCGAGGCGCGGGTGACGGATGCCTCCTCCAACGGGGTGGGCAAGCTGGTGACCGGTTCGCTCGAGCGGTCGAATGTGGATATCGCCGCGGAATTCTCGAAGCTGATCCTGGCGCAGCGCGCCTATACGGCGAATACGCGCATCGTCACCGCGAGTGACGAGATGCTGCAGGATACCATCAATATGCGGCGTTGATTGATGCCCTCAAGCGCCGGGCGGCTGCTCCGCAGCCTTGGCTTGCGCGCCACGCACTGGTGCGCGGGCGACGCGGTTGGTTTGGGCGCGGGCCGCATTCGCGCCCTCGACCGGCCGTTGGCCGGCCGCCAGTTCCTTGTCTTGGTAGGTGGGGCCCCATGAGCATGGACCTTGCCCTGTCGGTCGCGCGGTCCGGCTTGCGGCTGCTCGATCGGCAGATGGCGCGCACGGCGGACGACATCGCCAATGCCGGCACCGAAGGCCATACGCGCAAGACGCTGGAAGGCCGGGCGCTGTCGGCGGCCGGAATCGGCATCGGCGTGCGCAGCGGCGTGCCGATGCGCGATGTGGACCTGGCACTGCAGGCGGCAGCGGCGAAGGCGGGTGGCGATGCAGCCGCCGGCGAGCTCCGCACGCGCCTGCTCAGCACGGTCGAGGCCGCGCATGGGCGGCCGGGCGATGGAGACAGCCTGGGCGGCTTGCTCTCGGCGCTCCGCGCGCGAATGGCCACGCTGCGCGAGGCGCCGGAGGATCCGATCCGCCGCGGCGCGGTGGTGCAGGCGGCGCAGGGTCTCGTCGCGCGCTTCAATACCGTCGCGGCCGGGATCGGCGCGGCGCGCCAGCAGGCGCATGAGATGCTCGGCACCGAAGCCGCCGCAGCCAATGCGGCGCTGGCGGAGATTGGCGCGCTCAGCTGGTCCATCCGCAACGAGCTGGCGGCCGGGCGCGCCGCGGCCGATCTTGAGGATAAGCGCGATGTCGCCATCGCGCGGCTGGCGCAGTCGCTCGATATCGGGGTCATTCGCGGCAGCATGGGCGAGGTGACGCTGGTCGCGCGTGGGGGGATCATGCTGCCGCAGGACGGCGCGGCCTTTTCCATCGCACCGGCGACCGTCGCGCCGGGCGTCTTCCATGGCGGCGCTGGCGCGCTGCCGGGCCTGATGCTGAACGGCCAGGACGTCACGCGGCTGGTCGCGGGCGGGCGCCTGGCGGCGGCGGCGGAGCTGCGCGACCTGACCTTGCCGCGCATGCAGGCCGAGCTCGACCTGGCCGCCGCGCATGCCGCCGCGCGGATGGAGGCGCAGGGCCTCCGGCTGTTCACCAACGACGCCGGCGCGGTGCCGGATGTCACGCTGCCCTATGCAGGCAGCGCGATGGTGGGCTTCGCCGGCGCCATCCGCGTGAACGCCGCGGTGGCTGCGAACCCCGCCTTGGTGCGCGACGGCACGCATGCCGTCGTCGCGGTCCCCGGCGGGCCGAGCGCCTTCACGCCCAACCCCGCGGGCGGGCCCGCCGGCTTCGGCGTGCTGCTCGACCGGCTGGTGGACTTCGCCTTCGGCAAGGAGGTCGCGGCCGGCCAGCCGCAGCCGCCGATACCTGCCGGCGGCCTCGGGCCAGATGGCACGCTGGTCTCCAGCCTGTCGGGCCTGCTGACGCTGGAAGCGCATGCCGGCGCGCTAGTGGCCGTGCAGACCGCCGCGCGCGCCGCGGCGGAAGACGGGCGGGGCCGTGCCGTCGCGCTGACCGAGCTGCTCGGGACGCGGTTGCAGCAGCGCTCCGGCGTGGATGTGGATCGCGAGGTCGCCGCGATGGTGGAGCTGCAGAACGCCTATGCGGTCAATGCCCGCGTCGTCGCCGCCGTGCAGGCGATGTGGGATGCCCTGCTCGGCGCGGTGAGGTGACGCATGTCCATCCTGTCCACCATTGGCGCCATTGTCCCCGACCAGGCGCGCCTGCGCGAGCGCATTGCGGTGCTGACCCGCCAGGTCTCGACCGGCGAGGTCGGGCAGACGCATGGCGCACTCGGCCTCGATGCGCGGCAGGCGATCGACCTGCGCGGCGACATTGCGCGGCGTGAGGCCTATCTGGGCGCGGCGGCGACGGCGCTGGGGCGCATGGGCGCCACGCAATCCGTGCTCGGCCGCCTGGAGACAATTGTGCAGCAGACGGCGGTGGAAGCGCTGCGCGCACGCACGCTCGGCACGGCGGCGGTGGAACAGCTGGCGCAATCGGCGCGCATTGCGCTGGAAGAAGCGGCGACGCTGCTGAATGCGCGGCATGGCGGCGAATACCTGTTTGCGGGCAGCAACCTCGCGCTGGCCCCGGTGCCGGGCGCGGAGGGCATCGCCACGGGCCCGATGGCGGCGGGCATCGCCACGGCGGTCGCCGCACTCGATCCCGATCCGGCCAATCTCGGCCCGCTGCTGGCGGCAACCGCGGCGGCCGCGTCGGCCCCGACGACGACGCCCTTCAATGCGTGGCTGGAGGGGCCGGGCCTGACGGATCCGCGCCGCGCGCTGGTCGTGGCGGATGGGGAACGCGTGGCCTGGGGCGTTCTGGCGAACCAGGACCAAGCGGGCGACACGGCCGCCGCCTGGGGGCGCGAGATGCTGCGCGGCCTGGCGACGCTGGCGGCGCTGACGCCGGCATCCGTCGCGCAGGGCGCGGGTTATGACGCGCTGCTGCGCGAGGTCGGCACCGCGCTCGGCGCCGCACGCGCGGGGATCTCGGAGGAGCGGAGCGTGCTCGGTGTGCGGGAGCAGCGCGTGATGGCGACGCGGGAGCGGCATGCGGATCTGCTGGTGGCGCTGCGCGCGCAGCTCGGCCGGGTGGAGGAGGTGGATGTGGCGGAGGTCACCTCGCGGCTGCGCCAGGCGGAGCTGCGGCTTTCCGCCAGCTACGAGACGACGGGCATGATCTCGCGGCTGTCACTGGCCGCGCTGCTGCGCTGAACGGCGGCGCCTTCAGCCACGGTTAAGCCGGGCGGGGCATAACGGGGGCTCAGGCTGGTCGTCCCGCAGCAGGTGGCGGCGGTCTGGCAGGGGCCCGAGGAACGGGCGCGCGGTTCTCCGCGTGGCAGCGAAAATCGCGCATCGGCCGGCAGAAGCCGGTTGTCGGCACGGCGGCGCGGGCCAGCCGGACCGGGAGGTTGGGAGAGTTGGATGTCCACCTTGGTGCTCGAGTTGCGGGCCGGCGACCTGATGGTGGTGAATGGCGCGTCGCTGCGCTTTCGCGGCCGTACGCGGGTGGAGGTCGTGGCGCGCGCGCGCTTCCTGTTCGGCAAGCAGGTGATGCCGCCGGAGGCAGCGAACACGCCGGCGCGGCGCATCTACTTCGCGCTGCAATGCGCCTATGTCGGGCCGGAGGAGGAGCGCGAGCCGGCGATGGCCGAGGCGCACCGCCTGGCCGCAGCGTTCCAGGAAGCGACGACCTCCCACATGGCCCGTCAGCTGCTGGACCGCGCGCTGACGCTGGCCGAACAGGATGAATGGTACCAGGCGCTGCGGCTGGTGCGGCATGTGATGCGCCACGAGGCGGCGGTGCTGGGGCTGGATCCGGCGACGGGGCAGCCCGTGCCGGTTGCGGCATCGGCGGCGGAATGACGCGATGCGCGTTCACGCTTTCTTCATCCCCGGCTGCGAGGATGCTGACATGGCCCGGCGCGATGCGCGGGCCGGCTGGCGCGGCGCTGCCGCCCCGGCCCCCGCGGAGGGCGGCAAGATGCCCAACCCGTCGCGGAACCCTGCATAGGGAGTAGGGGACGATGTCCTCGATCAACACCAATGTCGCCGCGATGGCGGCCATTCGTTCGCTGTCTGCCATCGGTACCGACATGGCGCGCACGCAGCAGAGCATCGAGACGGGGCTGCGCATCGGCCGCGCGAATGACGACCCGGCGGTCTTCTCCATCGCGCAGGGCATGCGGGCGGACCTGAAGGGCCTGACGGCGGTGCGCGATGGCTTGGCCTTCGGCCGTTCGGCGCTGACGGTCAGCCGCGATGCGCTGACCAATGTCAGCAACGAGCTGAACTCGCTGAAGCAGATCGTGACGCAGGGCCAGCAGCAGGGCCTGGACCCGACGGCGGTGAACAACGACATCGCGAACCGCATCAACGCGATCCGCGGCCGCGTGGAATCGGCCAGCTTCAACGGGGTGAACCTGCTGAGCAACCAGGGGACGGGCGACCGAACCCTGTCCGTGCTGCGGGACGCCACCGGCAACACGATCAACACCGCCAACCAGAACATCATCAGCTCCGCCGGGGCGCTGCTGAACATCGACAACCTGAACGTCGCCCAGGGTGCCGTGCGCATCACGCCGCCGTCCGATGTCGGTATCGGGGATGCGAACAGGGTCGTGGTGCAGCTGAACCGCGGCAACGCCGCTGATTCAGCCAATCCGCCGCGCGAGATCGTCTTCGAGTTCAACACTGACCAGGGCGATCCCCTTGACCGCACGCTGAGGGAGGAGTCGAACGGCGTGCGGCAGGTGGTGGAGGTCAAGATCGGCACCGGCACGGACCGGACGCCGCAGGCCGAGCTGGGTGCGCTGGTGAATGCCATGAAGGCGAACGGCATCGGCGCCCGTATCAACAATGACGGCACGCTCGACATCATGGCGGGTGGCCTGACAGGCGTGTCCTACTCGCTTTCGGATGCCGACGACGTCGCTGCCGCTACAACCGCTGGTACCCCTCCTGCCACTTCGATCGTCGGCAGCGTCAGCCGCACCAGCGCGACGGCGACAACCTGGACGACGAGCGCCGCTGCCTTCGGCGCTCCTCCCGGCACTCCGCCCGGTGCAACCGCCCTCAGCGCGGTTGGCGGTGCCGGTGCCAATACGTCCATCATGGTCGTCGGCGGCACGCGCGATGGCAGCACCATCGGCAACGCCTCCTCCGCCATCGCCGTGGTGGACACCGCCATCGACACGGTGAACGCGGCGCTGGCGACGATCGGCTCGCGGCTTGGGCAGATCGAAGGGCAGCAGGACTTCACCAAGCAGCTGACCGACTCGATCAAGGAAGGCCTCGGCGCGCTGGTGGATGCGGACCTCGCCGAGGAATCGGCGCGGCTGACCAGCCTGCAGACGCGCCAGCAGCTGGCCACGCAGTCGCTGTCCATCGCGAACCAGCAGAGCCAGTCGCTGCTCAGCCTGTTCCGCTGATCATAAAAGGCCGGGGCGCCGCGCGCGCCCCGGCCGACCTCTCTCCCGAAGGCTTCCAGGACGGACCCGCCGCATGAGCGTCGCGCGCTACGCCGCCACCCAGAACAGCGCCGCCTCCCCGCGCGAGATCGAATTGCGGGCCTTCCGCTACGTGAACGGGCTTCTCGCCGCCGCGACCGACACGCCCGGCCGCGCGACGGCGCTCTACAAGACCACGCAGCTGTGGTCGCTGCTGATCACCGACCTGCTGCGGGACGACAACGAACTCCCCGCCGACCTCAAGGGGCGGCTGGTCTCGCTCGGCCTCTGGGCGCAGCGGGAAGCGGCGGACCGGCTGGCCGACGGCGGCAGCCTGGCGCCGCTGATCGAACTGCACCGCGACATGATCGCGGGGCTGGAGGCGCAGCGGGCGGGCACGCCGTCGCCGCCGCAACGCGCCTTCGTCGCCGGGTCGGCCTGACATGCTGCCCGGCCTCGGCGGGGCTGCGGCCCTTGCGATTGCCGAGCGCCAGGGCGCCGCGCTGCAGGCGCGCTTCGCCGCGCGGCGGGACAACGCTGCCGAGGTCGCCGCCTTCCGCGAGGCTGCGCCCACCATCGCGGATATAGACCGCCTGCTGTCGGACCGCCGCGCGCTGCGGCTGGTGCTGGAAGCCTTCCAGCTGGAAGGCGAGGTCGACAAGCGCGCGATGCTGCGCCGGGTCATGACCGAGGACCCGACGGAGCGCACCAGCCTGGCGGCGCGCCTGGCCGATCCGCGCTGGCGCGCGCTGGCCAACGCCTTCGCCCCGGCGCGCGCGCTGGAATTGACGCCGGAGCAGGTCACGGCCCAGACGCCGGAGGCGCTGCGCCAGATCCCGCTGAACCGCATCGCACGGATGACCACCGCACAGGTCGTGGCGCTGACGCCGCAGCAGATGCCCGCGCTGTCGCCGCAGCAGGTCGCCGCCATCCCGCCCGAGGCGATCGCCGGCCTCGGCCCGCAGGAGATCGCGGCGCTGGATGCGCGGCAGGTCGCGGCCCTTACACCAGCGCAGCTGCGCGGGCTGCTGGGCTTCCAGGTGGCGGCGATCGAGCCGCGCGACATCGTGGCACTTGGCCGCGACCAGTTGCGCGCGCTGACGCCGGCGCAGCTTCGCTCCCTGACCAACGACCAGCTGCGCGCGCTGCGGCCGGAGCAGGTCGGCGCCTTCACCGCGGGCCAGGCGGCGGGCTTCGCGCCGGGTCAGCTCAAGGTGCTGGGCCCGGCAGCGCGCGCGATCCTGTCGCGGGCCGAAAGCGTGCCGGACAGCATCCCCTCCACGCCGCTGCGCCCGCCGCTGGCGGAAGGCGCGCTGGTGGACCGCATCGTCCAGGACGCGATGACCAACCGCTATGAACGGGCGATGGGCGAGGCCAATCCCGGCCTGCGGGAGGCGCTGTATTTCCGCCGCATGGCGGCGACGGTGCAGACCATCCCGCAGCTGATGGCCGATCGTGCGCTGACCGAGGTCGTGCGCGGCGCGCTCGGCCTGCCGCGGTCCTTCGGCGCGCTCACCTTCGAGCAGCAGCGCGACCTGCTGGCGCGGCGGCTGGATGTGAAGGATTTGCAAGATCCGGCGAAGGTCGCGCGCATGGCTGGCCGCTATATGGCGCAGCTGCAGGCGGCGCCGGCGGCCCCCTCGGCGCTGGCGCTGTTCCAGGGCGGCAGCGCCGGCGCGGTGGCGGCACTGGCCGGGCGGCGGGTCTCCTTCACCGCCTGATTCGGCTCAGCCTTTCAGGTCGAGTGCGGGCGGCGTCTCGGCACCTGGTTCGGCGGTGCCGTCGCGATACGCCTTGATCTCCTGTGCGGAGGGGATGCTGCGGCTGATCTCGCCCGCATCGTCGCGGAACTCCAGCACGACGATGTTGAGCGCCGCGTCGATGCGCAGGCGCGGGTTGGGCAGCATCGGGGCAGCCGGGCTGGCGGGCGCGGCGTCGGTGCGGCGCGGCGCGGTGTCGGGCGCGGGGGCCACGGCGCCGGGGCGCGGCGTGGCGACAATGTCGCGGATCATGGCGGACGGATCCGTCTGGGCCGTTCTGGCGTGGCAGCGCTGGCGGGTCGCCAGCCAGCGCATCGGCCGGAGCGTAAGCGACAAGGGTTACGAAAGAATTAAGGTGCGCCGGACGCGACGTCGCGCGCCCACCCCCCTTTGACGCATCGGATGCGCGGGCCGATGCTGCGACGCGAGAGATCCGCCTTGCCCTTCAAGCCTGCCTTCGCCCTCCCCGATCCCGTGCCGATGGGCGCTGTCCTGGTCACCTTGCTGGCCGCGACGGCGGGCGGTGCGCTGTTTTCCTGGCTTGGCGTGCCGCTGGCCTGGATGCTGGGCGCCATGGCCGCAACCGGGGCGCTGGCCTGGAACGGGCGGGCGCATGTGGTGAAGCCGATGCGGCCCGCGGCGCTGATCATGCTCGGCCTCGGGCTCGGGCAGACCTTCACGCCGCAGGTGATGGCCGCGGTCGGGCTGGCGCTGCCCTGGCTGCTGGGGGCGGCGGTGCTGTCCATCCTGGTCGGCGTGCTGGTGGCGCGGCTGTTTGCGCGCTGGGCCGGGACGGATGCCGAGACGGGCTACTACGCCTCGGTCCCCGGCGGCGTGGTGGTGATGGCGGTGCTCGCGCAGCGGGCCGGTGTCTCCGTGCCGGCGGTGACGCTGGCGCATACGATCCGGGTGATGCTGGTGGTCGCGCTGGTGCCGCCGCTGGTCACCTGGTTCGCCCCGCGCGGCGGCGCATCCTTGTTTCTGGCCGATTGGCCGGCGGTGCAGGGCCCGGGGCTGGCGCTGTTGCTGGCCATGGGGTTGGGCGTGGCGCTGGCGGCGAAGCGGGCGGGCATGGCCAATCCCTGGATGCTCGGGCCCTGCGTGATGGTGATCCTGCTGTCCTGGTCGGGGCTGCTGCCCTCGGGCGTGCCGGGCTGGATGGTGGATGCGGCGCAGGTGGGCATGGGCATGGCGCTGGGCCAGCGCATGACCCGCAGCTTCCTGCTGTCCTCTCGTCGGCTGGCGCTGGCGTCGGTGGCGATGTCGGTGCTGCTGATGGTGGTGATGGCCGGTGCGGCGCTGGGGCTGGCGGCGCTGTCGGGCCTGCCGCTGGCAGAGATGCTGCTGGCGCTGTCGCCGGGCGGGATGCCGGAGATGACGGTGACGGCGAAGGCGCTGGCGCTGGGCGTGCCGCTGGTGCTGGGGTTCCACATCACGCGGACGCTGCTGTGCAATTTCGCCGTGGCGCCGATCTGGCGCGCGATGGTGCGGCTGCGGCTGGTGTGACGTAGAGCAATATGCGTTCAGATGGAAACATCTGAACGCATTTCTTGCTCTAGATTCAATGACTTATAGAGCAGCTTATGCCCGATCGGCGGAACCGCGTAGCGGTTCCACTCGATCGGGCGCTGCTCTAGATCCGGCCGCCAAAGGCGGCCCGCGCGGCGACCGTCAGCTGGCGTCAGCGCGCCCTGTCTGCGGCGCGCAAGCCAAGCCTGCGGAGCAGGCGCCCGGCGCTTGAGGGCCGATCAAGAATCTTCCGGCGCCTGAGGGCTCATTCAACTCGCCACCCAGTTCAGCCGGCGGCGCAGCCAGCCGCGATAGGCGAGTTGCGCTTCGGCCGGCGGGCAGAGCGTGGCCAGCGCATCCGCCGCTTCCTTCCCCGCCACGCGGCGGGTGCCGAATTCGACGGGGGTGGGTGCGTCCTCGGCCCAGCGCTGCGCGGCGCCGCGCCACAGCGCGACCGCATCGGCCGAAGTCAGCGCCGGCAGCACCAGCAGGCCGCGCACGCGCAGCGCCGCGCCGGCCGCGCGCAGCCCGGCGACGAGCTCCGCCGGGGCGGGGTCCGGCAGCAGGGCGCCGAAGGGCATGACATCCGGCAGGGCCGGGTCGCGGGCGGCGGTCTCGTCGTCAAAGGCGAACCAGGGGCTGAGGCCGAGCGCCAGGGCGCGGGCATCCGGCGCCGGGCCGCCGAGCACCACCGCATCGGCGATGCCCGCCGTGACCGCCGCGTCGGGCGCCATGCCGGGCGGCAGGAAGACCGGGGTGGCGGCGCGGCCGATCAGGTCGAGCGCCAGCAGCGCCGCGGCTTCCGGCGCGGCGGGGCCGGGCAGGGCCAGGCGCAGCGGCTGGGTTCCGGCTGGCGCGCCGCGGCCGGCGACCAGCACCGGCATGAGGCTGCCGGCCACCGCCGGCCAATGGCGCGGTTCGTAGCGCGCCCGGGCTTCGCCAATCAGCTGTGCCTGGGCGGCCATGCCGGTCAGCAGCAGCAGCAACTGCCCATCCGGGGCGGCAGAGGCGGCGAAGCGATTCGCGGCGGTGATCCCGTCGGGCCCGCCGAGCACGCTGACGCGCAGCGCGGAGGCCTGCACCAGGCCGCGCGCGAGCCCGTCTGCCGCAGCCAGCGCGAAGCGCGCGGCCGGGCCATCCTCTGGCCCTGGGGCCAGCAGGGTGGCGGCTTCGGGCACGCCG
>Ga0315900_10007240_pt1 | contig 14612 bp, 12 predicted proteins | sample LakEriMetagenome_FD_203521 | JGI IMG/M metagenome (GOLD analysis project Ga0315900, IMG submission 203521) | Freshwater fungal communities from buoy surface, Lake Erie, Ohio, United States - Buoy 12 MA114 | ecosystem: Environmental > Aquatic > Freshwater > Lake > Lake biofilm | place: USA: Lake...
ATTGATTGCTTTATTGTTTATCTAGGCGTATGCAATGTAACATTTTGTTAATTTATTTAATTTATTTAATTTATTTAATTTATTTAATTTATTTAATTTTTTTATAACACATCAACATATATAGAAAAAATTGAAATATTAAATCATGAGATGGTCCATTCAATGTTAACCTATTTTCAGTTTTAATCAGCGCATATTCATATCGTGTAGATACACTATGAGTTTTTTAAAGTCTTTCGTTTCATCATTTTGGTCTGGAAGTGAGGAAGATGAAGTTTCAGTTCAAGATAAGGAATCAGTACCAAATGATCCGAATGCTCAATTGGACACAAAACTTGCACCAAAATGGGGTGTCCATCCAATTTGTGATGCAGGTACCGATGCATATATTTATATGCGTTCGAGCATATCCGATGAGGATAGACCATTCTGTTTTCGTGTTCCGGTTACTAATGGATCCTATTACGATATTAGAGGAGTATTTGATGGTCATGGTGGGATAGGATGTGTAAAGTGGGTTGTTGAAATCCTTCCAGGACTTTTCAACAAGTATGCTCACATCCCATCCAAAGACATTCTTGGAGTGGTTTTGTTAGCACTTAAACAAATGTACACAGAACACGCGAAAAACAAATTATCTCAGATTCCCAAATCTGATTTGAGCAAAGTTCCATTTGACAATTCAGGGACTACCATTCTGTTGACACTGTACGATCCAGTTGCTAAGAAAATTTATTGGGCATCAATTGGAGACAGTTCGTTAATTGTCTATGATTCAAGTACTGGAAAGATTGTGCGACTCAACCCTCATGATGAGCTTCCAGTTGGTGTAAAATTACAAACTGATTCTAATTTTTACTATGAATGTTTCGGCGGGATCTATCCAGTAGAACATAAGGAAGAAACAGAGTATGATCTAATCAGAGACAAGGATAAATTCTGTGTGTTCACAAAGACTGTGCAAAAACCAATTGGAGATGGCAAATTTGTTCCTGAAACAAAAATCAAGTATAACCTTCCTGAAGAATTGCGTTTTGGCAGATGGCAGGGTGACATTAGTTTGACTCAAACATTTGGTGTCCCTTTGTATCCACGAAAAGTTATGGATATTCACACCGGAGAGTACAAAATTCAAGAAGGTTCCGGTGTTGTCATGATCTTGTGCACAGATGGTGTTTCTGATATCATTGATGAAAATGAATTTGGTGCAATGATATCTAACAAAGATATCAGTGGTGTAACTGGTGCAGTCGATACAGTTGATCCAATGCAATACAAGAAAAATGTGAGAGGACTCCTCAAATCCATTGCTGGAGACTGCAAGGATTTGCTTGACAAAAAGTTAGCATCATCAACAAAACGAGACGATGCAACATTTATCGTTGAGTTTTTGCACAATTAATTAATTAATTGGCCAATCGGAAGCTTTCAATATTTCTATTTTTCATAATTTCAAAATTTTATATATTAAAATATTTAATATATAAAATTCCTAATTTATCCAAGATCCTAAAATATCCATAGTAGTTTTAATTTTAATAAAATCATCATATATATGATCATTCATAACACGTATAGTTTTCAAAATATCTTCATTAATCATATTGTTAACCTTTAAATAATCAAGTGTAACAATTAACATTTTACTCTCATAATCATACGCAATAAGTTTTAACAAAATAATCAAATCGTTCTGATTTAATTTTTTTAATTTTCCTTTATTTATTGCATCAACATATTTATTATAATTTCCTTTTTGGACTATATCAAAAATATTTCCATCATTATTCTCATCCTTTTCATTGATGGATGGTAACATTGGTGATGATGATATATTCTCTATTGATGGAATGGATAATCCATTATTTATGGACATTGGTTTATTAATACTATATTTATCATTATAGCGTGTATACATGTCTTTATTTTGTTCTTGTACAGCGTCGCCGATATCAATAAAGTCATCAATCGATTGTATATTTGAAAAACTTGTCATTTTTGTCGTGTTTGTTGTATTTATTGTATGATTTGTTTTATTAGATTCAATATCTGTTTCTAAATCTGTATAATTATTTTTATGAACATGTAAAAACAACGTATCTATCATTTCTTTTTTTGTGCATGTATAATATAAACTATTAATTTCTTCCTGGCTTAGTTCAAATATTAAATTATCCTTAATTAAAGCATTTAACAAATTGACATTTTCGGAAATTATACATTCATAAAATATTTTATATGTATTATTTTTGCCATAAGTATTACCGGCATAAGAATTATCATATGTATTAATAAAATTTGTATTTGTTGTATTTGTTGTATTTGTTGTATTTGTTGTATTTGTTGAATTTATTGTATTTGCTGATTTTGTTGAACTAATTGAACTAATTGAACTAATTGAACTAATTGAACTCATAGGATAATTAGAGTAATTAGAACACTCAGATCGTATTTTGTAAATTTTAGCAATACATTCAAGTATTGAATTGTTGTTTGTTAATTCTATGCATCGATTCAATATTTCATTATAAGTTACACCAATAAGGACTGTATAATTTTTTCTGGTGTTATTTTCCTCATTAATTGTAGTATTTATAGATAATGTATCGCATTGTATTGCACTGGTTTCAATAACTGGACAATTGGATCTAGTATCTATTGTGTCATTTATTATAGAAAAAAATATATCATAATCATCCACATATGCAGAATACAATAATAATGCATAATTATTGCTATTAATTTCCATATTTATCGACGTTTTATTTTTATGTTGCATTTTAATTTCATGTTTTTTTGTCAGTACAAAATCAATATTAAAATGGTACAGGTAAGTACTTAAAATAATATTAAATGCATTTATTTTATTATTATTTTTTGTCTTCATTAATAATTGATATATCTCTTCACAAAAAATATTAAATATTTTTGTAAACCCATACGATGGCAAAACATGACTTTGTGCCGATTGATTTATCCCGTGATACGGAGTATTGTTATTATTCAATATGCTGTAATAGGTAACAGTAATACCTTCCAGTAGATGAAGTTTTTCATCAATAATGTATGAATTTATAATTTGCATACATGTGTCAAATAAATAATTATTATTTCTAATTTCATTATTACAAATAAATACATAAAATGAATCAATAATTTTTTCTCCTATGTATTTAGCAAATAAATGTGCTTTTTTTAAAATTAGATATTCACTGTTGGGATAAAAAAGTTTAAACAAGTCAAATTTATATTCGATAAATAAACACATTAATTTGTTATCTAATTTATCAATGGCATCATTCAGTAAATATTTACATTTATCATATGTTTCTGAGTAATGTGGATCTGCTAATCCTAATGAATAAGATGATTCTGATAAATCTGGATGATTATTTTTAAGTTCGATTAGTAACATTTTTGCATTATCATAATAATTAAATGAAGCATCATTTTTGATACTATTATTATTATTGTTAATGCAATAATTTGATTGTGTTGATATGTCTTTTAATTGAAACGATGTATCATTTTTTAATTCCTGCATTTTAATTAATTGTGTCGTATGTTATAGTTATATAATTATATAATTATACAATTATATAACTACATGTCCAAACTATAATGATTTTAAATATCAATTTTTTAAATTTTTTGAATTTTATACATTGCTCTTTAGGATTTTTACCATCAAATAAAGTTAATTTCATTTTGAATTTTAGTACAGTAATATATCACAACATATTATGTGGATGTTTTGTAGCTATTATAAATTATATGCATAACACAATACATAATAAAAAATAACTGTTTAGCCTAACCATAATATTTAATTTAATATTTTACAATATTAGAAGAACAGGTAGAGTAATATTAATGATAAGAATTTTTATATACGTATTGTTATATTTATTTAATTTAATCGATAACAATGTTCGGCCTGATAAAAATTCAGATTTAGAATTATCTATAGCATCTATAAATGAATTGTTTAAACCTATTAATTTTTCTATGATTAATGACATGTCTATACCAAAATTTGACACGTGCTATTTTAAAAAATACATATTAGCACATTCAAAACCATTTATTAAATCATTACCCTATCAAGGAAAGTTCCATAAAGGGACATTTATGCAACGGAACAATTACATGAAATCATTAATGGAAATGTCACAAAAATTATATGAACAGCGCAATAATAAATTTAAACCAACTAATACGATTGATATGATAGACTCAAAAGTATCAACTGATTCAACTAAATCAACTAAATCAACTACATTAACTACATCAATTAAATTAACAACAAATACAGTCAATACAATTAATACAATTAATATGATCAATACAAATTGTCATGAAAAAAAATGTTTTTATCCGCCCAACAAATGTAATGATATTGAATTTGCTGGTCTTATTTTTGTTGAAGATTTTAAAAATTTTAATCAAAAACTTTTAAGTTCTGTATGGGTTAATCTCGTATTTGATGATCCAATTGATCCTGCAAATAATCCTCCTGTTATATCAGATGATGGCGTAATTGTACAAGAATGCGATGGTGTTATACTGAATTCAGATGTTTACAAAAAAATATTACCACATCCATTAACACCGTATAATTATGGTGTATGTAGAATTTTACCTTATGATAATGCTGCATTAGGAATATGTATTGAATTTGTTGTATCACAAAATACTTTTGGAATTGGAAATATTAAAAACACAATATTTAGCGACTATTATGAAACAAATGGTTATAACCCAAAAAAAGATTTTAGATTGGCAAATTCATCTGTTTCATTTTTTGATTTTACAGATGATTTCCCATTCGCACAAATAACATTTACAAAAAAGAAAATATATTTTATGTACGGTATAGGCGACCACATAAGTGGTATTAGGGATAGTTTTGTAGCCGCAATTCCTATATTAAAAAGAAAAGGTAAATGGAATGAAAAATTTATGTTCAGAATATGTGTTGGTTATGACGGATCTATCGATGTACATGTAAAAAATGATGATACATGTGAGTACGCGTGTATATTGCATATTAATAATATTGGCGTGCCTCCTAAAAATAAAAAATATATTAAATTAATAAATAGCAGATCATATGCTGATAATCCTGTAGCACCATCCACGTTTATATTTGAGCCTATAACATTAAGTGTAATGTCTGTATGCATTGGAAATTACAAATATATGCATTTAATGGATACATTAAATTTTAATTTAGATTCAAATCATTTGCTTAATACGGAATCAAATTATTTAAAAAAAAATTACTATCAATCGAATGATCTTCCGACTACTGTTTTGTATGATGTAAATGGAGATTTACAATATAAATCTATGAGATATTTATGTAAAAATACATTGACTGTTGCAGAATCTTTAATTACATTACCTGATGTAGTATCGACCGATATATTAAATTTTGGACAAGGTGCCGCTATTAAAATTTATAATTTAACCGCATATTATTATGCCTAATGAATACAATGCTATATTCTATACACTGGCTTGTATTACACTGTGAAACGGGATAATATCCCTGGCGAATACAGGTGTATTACACTGTGAAACGGGATAATATCCCTGTATTCGACAAGTATATTACACCATATATTGATAACAGATGTAACAAATGTGATAAATATAGTTTTAAAATAAAACTATATTTATTACAATTGAAATTTTATACTGGTTGTTGCTGAACTATTGAACTTAATATCGACGGATAATATCGTTCAATAAAATATATCATTTTAAATTGTTGATCACGAGTAAAAAAATATCGCCGACCGATATAATTATCAGGTGTAGTATCCATTAAATTCATAAACATTGGATCGTAATCATTAGCATCATTAAATATATTTGTTAAATGTGTATCAAAATCTTTGTTGACTTCCAATACTTTAGGTACAGTACCTAAAATTTGATAGGGCGTATCAACAATTAAATCATCAGTTGTATCCGCATCAGTACATGTATTATAATTTATTAATAAATTATTATATTGAAAATCAGGAGATGCATAACTAGTATTATCAAATGTATTTAACAGACCAAAATAATGTCCAATTTCATGAGAAAATGTGGTGTAATTGGATCTTTCAAAATTTAGTGGAAAATTTGGCCCAAAAACATTTTTATTTATTTTTATACCATGATATTTTTCTAATAAAGGGTCCAATGTTATTTTATCTGGTAATCTATTATCCCAAGGATATACGGAAGATCCATCAATATCACCATAGGAATTAATCCATATATTTACACACATATTCGGATTCATCGCAGGTGATAAATCTATTATTGAATTATCATTTACAGGTGATCCTGTAAATGGGTTAGTATTGTTTACATAAAAATTTGTAGTACAATGATAAAAATTCCACAGTACAAGATCAGTATTTTTAAGTATTTTAAAATAGTGAAACATATATAATTTACCTTTATTTGGATAATTTGAAAAAATAGTTCTCACAATTGCGGGATAATTTTGTAAATTTTTTTGATTTCTATTAAAATCTCTATTTATCGAAGGAATAATATTAACATCGATTTGTTTATCAATTTTATCATTCGGTATACCAAGATCACACATAATGTGAAACACAATTGGCACATTTATATTTATTTTTTTTTTAATTCTGATATCTGTACCAATTAATGGGCGTAAATTTGAACCAAATGAATTGCTCATGTTTAATTATAAAATATGTATATTTTATAATTTTTTTTATAAGAAATAAAATTTTACATTAGTATTCTATTGTAAAAAATTTTTCAATATGCATAACAAGAGTATATGTATTAGCTTGTTATATCTAATTATGTTCGAATATGATGAAATTTAATGTGGTATATATGCATTTACATATTTAAAATAATACAATATTACAATATTGTATTATTACAAATACATAAATACATAAATATATTAAATTATATTACATTAAAATGAATACAACAAAATAACTAGATAATGATAATGATAATGATAATAATTTTAGTTATATGGAATTTTATATTTGTATAAATGATCCTATGAATGACATTACAAATAGTAACATATTGCTAAAAAATTTATGAATCAGACAAATAATTCAAAAATTAATAAAATGCTTAAAGAAAATAAAAATGATGTTCATTTGGTATTTCATAAATCAGCAATTTATGAAGAAATATATATTATCATGGCAGTGTGCAATAATGAATTTGTATAATCGTTAATATCGACTAATATACACGATGATTTATCTATACATATAACATTAGAAACCGGGCAACATGCACCAAAAGAAATGAAAACGTGCGCCATAGCTGTTAATAATAATTTATCCAACATACAATTACCTACAAAAAATGGTGACATGCTTTATTATCAATTATCAACAATGAAGCAAATGCAATGTAAAATAAAAATATTAGCAATATATGGTATATAAAGATTTAAAATTATTAATTTAATTAGTTCAATTTGATTAATTTGTTTAATCAAATGGATAGGTATGTATCGGATGATTTGGCAAATTCATTTTTAAATGATATTTTAACAAAATTCAATAATGTGCATTGTAATGGTGTAATAGTTTTTAAAAACACTAATAATGGTATTAAATTTGCAGTTGCAATAAAAAATGATACGCATTACAGTTTTTTAAAAGGAGGATATGAAAAGAAAAAGGACGCAAATATGTTATCTAATGCAATTCGCGAGTGCGAAGAAGAAAGCGGTTTTAAATTAGGTGTTAATATAGAAATTGTGTATAATTTTTTTATTCATGAAGATAAATTATTAAAAAAACCAAATCGCGATCATGACACTATACAGAATGGACGTATAAATATTGGATATTTTTTAGGTCAATTCATTGGTCCTGATAATTATGAATTTAAATTTGACAAAAATGAATTAACAAATGTTGAATGGTTATCTTATAATGATCTAAAAAATAAAATGTTTGCTGATAGAAACAGAGTTTTACATGACGTACACGATTTTATAAATAACAATGTTAATAATATGAAATTTATAAATAATGACGTTATAACAATCATAATCAATTCGTGGCCATCAAAACAAACACGTATATCGCATAGTAGGATAAAGCCATTGGCACAAAGTTTTGCATCACCACCATCTGATATTACACTGACGACATCTGTTACAACAAATGATTCCAATGTAAATAAAAATAATAATAAACAATTAATACGATGTAGCAAATATCTTTCAAAATATTTAAGACATTCATGTCCAAATGAAAAAATAGATGAATATGGTTGGGTTTTAATAAAAGATGTTTGCGATGAATTAAATATACCCATAAATACATTGAAACAAATAGTTGAAACTAATGATAAAAATAGATTTGAATTTTATTCATCATATGATAATGAAATTTTATGTAAAAATGATTATATAAGAGCGTTACAAGGTCATTCAATTAGTAAAGTAAATACTAGAGAAAATAAATTAATTGATCCAAAAGATGTAGGTACATTTAATCCTTTATTAAATTGTCATGAAGCTATTCATGCAACAATAATAGATATGAATGATCCAACTATTCTTAAAATAAAAAATGACCAAATGGAAAAATTAGATGACAATATTGGATTGAGTAGAATGGCTCGCAATGATATTCACATGGTTAAAGATTTAACAAATGATAGAATCCTTAATAAAAAATTTAAAACTTTAATATTTGTAAATGTGGAAGCAGCAATGAACGAAGGTATTGAATTTTACAGTACAAAAAATGGATGTATATTAAGTCAAGGAAATAACAATGGAATAATTCCATCAAAATGTTTACGTCTCGAAAAATACAATCTTTTAAATTAACATTAATATAAGTTAATTTAAAAAATTGAAATTTTAATTTTAAATACATTAAATACATTAAATACAGTAAATATAATAAATATAATTTAAATACAATGGATTCCAATAAAATCCAAACTTTTCAACCATTATTTAATTATGATGATCGCGATAATAAAAAAAATTATATCATGGTTAATAATAAATATTTATTTAAAATATGTCATCTTGATTGGAGTGATCTACAAAATGATGAAGGTGAATTAACAAAATTAAAAACAACATTTGAAAATATTGATTATTTCGGTATAAACTGTTTTTTTGAAAAAGATAATAGAAAGACAATTTTTATTATTAATGCTGATAATAAATTATCTACCTACAAATCAAATAATAATGTTGAACATATATACGGTATTATTAAAAATAAATGTTTACTATACACTTCAAATTATAATAATTATTGCCTATCTCAAAAATTGAACATACCACTTTTTTATATTAATGATAATAATGAAATAATCTCATCAGTACCAATTATTAAAATTGAAACGTTAGATCCATATATTTTGATTTATATTAAACATTATATTTTTATTATTAATGGAACTACCGGAAATATCTTACATATGATAAGTGATAATATTACTTCGTTTACAGCAAGAAAAAATTTTTTATATTATTGCCTGGATAACAAAATATATAAAACTAATACAAATACACCACCTTTATTAGTTTTAAACAATATTAAATTTATGCATTATGATTTGATATACCACAATGAAAAAAATAAAATAATAATTGAAATTATGACTAATAATTCTAAAAAAAGGAAGAATATCAGTAGCGAAGATATTAATGGCAGTGATGGCAGTGATGACAGTGATAATAGTAATGATAATAATGATGCGGATGATTATATAAAAAATGAAAATATAAGTCATATAGATATTGTAGACAATTTCGATAATGTAGATAACATAGATAACATAGATAATGTATCTACAGATACTGAAACTACATCAGTTACATCAGTTACATCAGTTACATCAATTGCATCTATGACAATGGAAGAAAATGAAGCTGAAAACAACACAGAAATATTGGAAAATTTAAATCCAAATATAGACAACAATGAATTTTATGTTTTGAATAGAAAATTAAAAAACAGCAATGTTAAAATTTTTAAAAGAGAAATTATCGAATATACATCAGATAAATGTTTTTTACATATATATAATAAATTATATGAAAACATAAAACATTTTTACATTGATAAGTATGGTTTTATATTTACTGTAAATGATATATTTTTTTATTACCACAATGATAAATCAATTGAATACAGCTATGATATTGAAAATGTTATTGATATTAAACTTGGGAAAGAAATTATTTATTTTCTCAAAAACGATGGTATATATGCAATGAATTTACAACTACAGGATACAAAATTAAAATTTTCTTTTAGTAATGAAAAACCATTTTCAATATCATTCACATCGACAATTGATCAAAGGGAATATTCTCTACATGAAACCTACAGTAAGTATCAACAATTATTAAATTTAATATTATTATATCAACCAAATGTTTATAAATATAAGTTGAAACTAAAATCATGGTCTAATGAAAATATGGATATAGCGGGAATATCAGTAGGTGATGGTACAACACGTCATATATTTAATAATATTATTGATGAAATCCATAATTTATTTTTTGTTACAAAAAAATTATATTCAGAATTTAATTTAAATGGTTTAACAAATGTAATTATTAGTTCAAATAACATTATGTCAAATACTTCTGAAATTGATATTGTAAGAAATAATTTTGATCAATATTTTTGGTTAGGTGTAATATTGAGTCAAATGATTTTAGTACAGGACATTAAATTATCTTTTAGATTACCTGTTCCATTAATAATAGATTTATGTAAAATGTTAAATAAAAAAAAGGGTAAACATTATGAACCATCCATAGATGAATTATTATATTTTTTAGAATTACAAGATCCGGCTACTTATAAAATTATTTCCAAAGTAAATGATGACCAATTTGATACTATAGATATGAATTTTAAATCCAAATATGATGCATGTATGTATATTTTAGATATAAACTCAAACGAAGATACGTGTAAACACATATATAAAAATATTGTGTTAGGATTTGAAAAAAATTTAAAAAATTGTGAATATCCTTTTTGTGATGCTATAAAACTTGATTTATTTATAAGTGGATCAATAAATTTAAACAGAAGTAAATTTTTTAAAGAAATACAAATATATTCAGCTGTTTCATCCACAAGAAATGAATTGTTTAAAACAAATATTATGAATAAATTACAAAACTCTACGGATGAACAATTATATACATTTATAACAAATGTAACTGGATTAAAAAAATACAATGAGTTTTATAAAATTAAAATTGTTGAAGATAATAATTATGATGATATAGATAATGACTATAAAATTCATGCATGCAATACTAAATTAGAAATTTATAAAAAAACAGATGATGATAAAATAAATTACATACAATATAATAACACACTAAAATTTCTCATGGAAGTGTTGGAAATTAATATACATGGATAACTTAGATAATTATGATTATAATATATTTTAATATATTGTAACCATAAAATTTTTACAATTTGATGTTTTATGGTAAATACACAAATATTTTTTCCCTAATTTGTTTTCTGCATATTGGACAATTATTTATATCGGAACTGCATTTGTCGCATGTACACATGTGATGACATGGATTAAATAAAATATTCCTAGATTTATCAAGACAAATTACACAAGTCATATCTTTATTGTCTTTATTGTCTTTATTATCTTTGTTATCTTTGTTATCCACATTACTAACATTCGTATCTTGTCGTCGTTGATATGTTGTATGCATTGTTTTTGTCAATGTTTGATCTATATGATCTATCTGATTTAGATTGGACTGGTTTAAATTAGGTTGATTTAAATTAGAATTTATTCCAGTAATTGTGTTAATAAAGTTGTCAAAAATACTATTATTACTATAACCATTGTAATGAGGATTTGGTATTGGAATTGAATTTGTATTTGCAGATGGATTAGTTAATTCTCTGCTAAGCGTAATCGCAATATCATTCAGTGGTTTAAATGATAAAATAGGTGTAGGAATGTCACAAATTCTCGCATTATTTGTTCCGTATTGGCTATATTGATCATGTTGATCATATTGGTTATGTTGATTACGAGAAGATTTTGATCCCATTATTAAGTATAATATGACTATAATTTATAACTTTTAAATTATAAGATTCCATTAAGACTTAAATTTTCAAATTTTTTTATTAATTTTGCGTTAACAAAAATTGAATTTATTTTCAAATATTATCGTTTAAATAAAAATGTGTTCAAATTATTTGGCTACAATACATGTAGCAAGTACGTATGAAGATAGTCAAGTATATGCAAATAAAATATTAGATGACATTAATAATGGAATAACCATGATAGGTTTTGATACACCAAAACATTGATACCATGGAATTTATTAATTTATTTAGTAAAATAAATGATTCATCAATTATATCATGAATTCATATGCTCCGGTTGCATTTTCTCTTATAAAAAAAATAGAGAACATAACAAGTTAATAAAGTTTTTAATAAAAATTGAAATATATTAAATATATTCAATAGTTTAACATATTTAGTACATTAAAATTAATTATGTTAAATAATTTATTAAAACAAAAGGATATTTTTACGCATGTAATATCATTTATTCAAATAAATGATATTAGTAATTTGGTTCTTGTATCAAAGGATATAAATAATTTTATAAACAAAAATAAATTATCGATACTTATGGAAATGTTTATAAAAATAAAAATTACTTACTATACTAGAAAAAATACTATGGCAAATATACACAGTTTTACACATAATAAAATAAAAAATGGAATTTATTGTGATGATAATTTTGTTCGTAGTATGAATCAATATATTATAATGTATCCGTACAAAATGAAGGACACAAGTTATGACCTAAATCGAAGTTATTATAATTCTGCCAATAATAGTTCATCAAAATCTAATAGATCAAAAGGATGCACTGTTCAATAAAATATTATTCATTGTATGTATATATGAAAAAGTAATGTTTGATGTTTGTGACATTTATTTAATAGATTTATCAATTAATAAATCTATTAAATAAATACAGTATGATGCATACACGAGATAATACAACTAATTTAAATTAATTTAAATAACGCATGGATTTATTTTATTTATCAATTTGTGTAATCATGACACTGTAAATTTAATTCCTTCAATATATGATTTTATATTTCCATAAGTAATCTCTATGGAAACAAATGTATTTATTTTTCTATTTGTTGTCAACAATTTAAATGAAAAATAATCTTCATTGATATAACCATTTTGATTCAGCATAGAAAATGATTTTTCATTTGGATAATTTAATTGAATGGTTCTATCATTTGGATAGATTCTGAACATTACATTAGTTAATCCCAATACATTATTTACATATACTATTATCCATTGTGACGTGTTAGAAATAAAGGTAGTAATTGTGGAATTTGACAGTGTTGGTAAATTATATATGCATGAATAATCCGTATTTAATTGTAATGAACCGGTTATTATAAATGGTGCTACTAAGTGGGAATTCATATATGTACATTTTTCTAACCATAATTCTATATCGATGTCTGTCATTTCATACCAATTCCATAATGCATATCCAGAAAAAATATTATTTGTTTCATACATCGCTTTAAATAATCCATCTATACATGTTGCTATATTTTCAATTGAAGGATTATGATATTCATTAATTGCATACGCAGGTAATGTTGCTATAATACTTTTATTACAATTTCGTAACCATACTTTAGCTCCTTTATATACATAATTTATATAATCAATAATATTTGTAGACTCCGTATCATATATCATTGGACAAAATATGTCAACAAACTGTTCTAATTGTTGGATATATGATATTGACCATGATGAATAAGGAGTTGCTATTGATAATATTATATTATTAAATAAGGATTTAATAATCGACAATAAATTTACAAAATTTTGATCATTATTATTAATTGGTTCAATGTCTAAATGAATGCCATCTATATCGTATCTATTGAATAAATTAATTATAGTATCATTCATATTTTGATAAAAATTTAAACTTGTAAATATAATTGATGAATCACCATTGATCCATGCCAATATTTTTTGTTGTGGTAATATTTGTTTCACTAGTCTAATATATTGAATAAAATTATTGGGAGGTAATGTTAAAGTACCATTGTCTGTAATTGTTCCAATATTACAAAATGCATAATGTATATTCAGTCGTTTCATTAATATTATATTATTCAATAAATAGGATTCATCTTGATTATAAATAGACCATCCATATGGTAAATAAGCTGCATTTTTTATTAAATTTGGTAATATGGATGTATGTGTTGTGTTTTTTATATTTGGTATATCTGTTGAATTTATCGTATTTGGAACATTTGTTGAATTTGATAATGTTGGTAATGTTGGTAATGTTGGAACATTTGTTAAATTTGATAATGTTGGTAATGTTGGAACATTTGTTGAATTTGATAATGTTGGTAATGTTGGAACATTTGTTGAATTTGATAATGTTGGTAATGTTGGAACATTTGTTGAATTTGATAATGTTGGTAATGTTGGAACATTTGTTGAGTAAATTAAGTTATAAAT
>Ga0315900_10007243_pt1 | contig 14607 bp, 14 predicted proteins | sample LakEriMetagenome_FD_203521 | JGI IMG/M metagenome (GOLD analysis project Ga0315900, IMG submission 203521) | Freshwater fungal communities from buoy surface, Lake Erie, Ohio, United States - Buoy 12 MA114 | ecosystem: Environmental > Aquatic > Freshwater > Lake > Lake biofilm | place: USA: Lake...
TCGGCATATTCGTGGCCTGAGCAGACCAGCGTCTCTGATGGCAGGGCAGCCAGTCGCGTGAGTGTCGCCCACATCTGTGCAGCTGTCCCTTCGAAAAGCCTGCCGCAGCCCATTGCCATCAGGCTATCGCCGGTCATGACCGCGCCGGATCGCGGGAAGTAAAACGCAATGTGGCCGACGGTATGTCCGGCGGCGTCCAGAACCTCAGCCTCTTCGCCGCAAACAGCGATCCGGTCGCCCGGAACCACGGCAAGGTCGAGCGGCGGGAGACGGTGGGCATCGGCGGCGGCGCCGATCACCCGCGCCCCCGCCCTGAGCGCTGCGATGCCGGCCACATGGTCGTCGTGGTGATGCGTGATCAGGATATCGCTCAACCGCCAACCCCGTCGCGCGAGCTCGGCCTTGACCGCTCCAGCCTCTGGCGCATCAACCAGTACGGTTGTACCGCTGTCGGCATCATGAAGCAGATAGGCATAGTTATCAGTCAGACAGGGGACAGTGACGATTTCGAGAGGCATGGTGTTGACCGTTCTGCTTGCTATGCTCAGACCGAGACTGATCGTAAACTAACGTAGCGGCAATGCATCTGGATGTGCAGGACCTTCGGAATTTCTATTACCGCAGTCCGCTTGGGCGTGCCGCCCAGACGGCCATACGCGACCAGCTTGTCGAACTCTGGCCAGAGGCAAAGGGGCTGACGGTCGTTGGCTACGGCTTTGCAGTCCCACTCCTTCGTCCCTATCTCGAACAGGCAAGGCGCGTGATCGGGCTCATGCCTGGGCCGCAGGGGGTGATGCAATGGCCGGCGGGAATGGCGAACGTTACGGTATTGTGCACCGAAACACTCTGGCCTTTGCCGACCGGCCTCGTGGATCGGCTTGTGCTGCTGCATGGTCTCGAAACTTCCGAACACCCTTCAGCGTTACTGGAGGAATGCTTTCGCACGCTAGGCCCCGGGGGGAGGGCAGTATTTGTTGTCCCGAACCGAGCGGGTCTCTGGTCGCGGTCAGACCGGACCCCCTTCGGCTACGGACGTCCCTATTCGCTGTCCCAGCTCGAGGCGCAACTCAGACGCCACGGCTTTGCCATCGAGCGTGCGCTGTCCACATTGTATCAGCCGCCATCAACGCGCCGTTTCTGGCGCCGATCGGCAGCATTTCTCGAATCCTTCGGTCGCCACTTGCCGGTCTTTGCCGCAGGGGGCGTTCTGATGGTTGAGACGTCCAAGCAGATCGCGCTGCCATCGCGTGGCAGGCGAGCTGCAGTCCGCGACGCTGTTCGGATCGGCGACCCACTGCCAAGCCCGGCCGCGCGTGGGATGTCCTGATCCTGGAATCAGTCTGGGAGTCTTGGGCTGCTGCAGTGCAGCATGGATCGAACAGGACATTCTGACGCAGTCGGGCCGACAGTCCCTTAACCAGCCAGAGCACCTGCGCAAACCCCTGCGACACGACCCGAAAACCGGTTGCGACACCGTTTGCCCTCTGCTAGACGCGCCCGGAAATCATGGTCCTCCGGCAACGGGGGGGCGGCCCGGCTGCCCCGCAACAGCACCCCCGCCGGACCGGGCCCGAACGTCGAAAGGGTGGAAGTGTCCGAACCAGCATCGATCTCGACTGGCATCGCCGGCCGCTATGCCGCCGCGATGTTCGAGCTTGCCCGCGAACAGGGTAAAATGGCCGGGCTCGAAGCCGATGTCGATGCGCTCGACACCGCGATGAAGGACAGCGCCGACCTGCGCAGGCTTATCTCGTCCCCGCTCTACAGCCGCATGGAGACGGAACGCGCGATGGATGCCGTCGCCGCCGCGGCGGGGCTTTCGCAATCCTTCCGCAACCTTCTCGGCCTGATGGCGCAGAAGCGCCGCCTCTTCGTGCTGCCGCAGCTTCTGACGCGCCTGCGCTCCCTGATCGCCGAAGCCAAGGGTGAGGTCACGGCCGAGGTCGCCTCGGCCAAGACGCTGACCAAGGCACAGTCCGAACGGCTGGCAAAGGCGCTCTCCGCCTCGGCCGGCAAGGATGTGCAAATCGTTGCAACCGTCGATGAAGGTCTCATCGGCGGTCTTGTCGTTAAGATCGGCTCGACGATGATCGACACTTCGATCCGCTCCAGGCTGATGGCCCTCCAGAACACCATGAAAGAGGTTGGATAATGACGATCCAAGCTGCCGAGATTTCGGCGATCCTGAAGGACCAGATCAAGAATTTCGGTCAGGAAGCCGAAGTCGCAGAGGTCGGCCGCGTGCTGTCGGTCGGCGACGGGATCGCGCGGGTCTATGGCCTAGACAACATCCAGGCCGGCGAGATGGTCGAATTCCCCGGCGGCATCCGCGGCATGGCGCTCAACCTCGAGACCGACAACGTCGGCTGCGTGATCTTCGGCACCGACCGCGACATCAAGGAAGGCGACGTCGTCAAGCGCACCCGCGCCATCGTGGACGTACCCGCGGGAGACGCGCTGCTTGGCCGCGTGGTCGACGCGCTCGGCAACCCCATCGATGGCAAGGGGCCCATCGCCTCGACCGAACGGCGCGTCGCCGACGTGAAGGCCCCCGGCATCATCCCACGCAAGTCGGTGCACGAGCCGATGGCGACGGGGATCAAGTCGATCGACGCCATGACCCCCATCGGCCGCGGCCAGCGCGAGCTCATCATCGGCGACCGTCAGACCGGCAAGACCGCCGTCGCGCTCGACACGATCCTGAACCAGAAGGGCTACAACGCCGCCGCCGGGTCGGACGAAAGCAAGAAGCTTTACTGCGTCTATGTCGCCATCGGTCAGAAGCGTTCGACCGTCGCCCAGCTGGTCAAAAAGCTCGAGGAATCGGGTGCGCTGGCGTATACGATCGTCGTGGCTGCGACCGCGTCGGACCCCGCGCCGATGCAGTTCCTCGCCCCCTATTCGGCCACAGCGATGGCGGAATACTTCCGCGACAACGGGCGCCATGCGCTCATCATTTACGACGATCTGACCAAGCAGGCCGTCGCCTACCGGCAGATGTCGCTCCTGCTGCGCCGCCCGCCCGGGCGCGAGGCGTATCCGGGCGACGTCTTCTACCTCCATTCCCGCCTGCTTGAACGCTCGGCAAAGCTCAACGAGGAGAACGGCGGTGGCTCACTCACCGCTCTGCCCATCATCGAAACACAGGCCGGCGACATCTCGGCCTACATCCCGACCAACGTGATCTCGATCACGGATGGCCAAATCTTCCTTGAATCCGACCTCTTCTTCCAGGGGATCCGCCCGGCAGTGAACACCGGCCTCTCGGTCAGCCGCGTGGGCTCGGCCGCGCAGACCAAGGCGATGAAGTCGGTCGCGGGTCCCGTCAAGCTCGAACTCGCCCAGTACCGCGAGATGGCAGCCTTCGCGCAGTTCGGCTCGGACCTCGACGCCTCGACTCAGGCCCTCCTGAACCGCGGTGCGCGCCTGACCGAGCTGATGAAGCAGTCGCAATATTCGCCGCTCACCAACGCCGAGATCGTCTGCGTGATCTACGCCGGGACAAAGGGCTATCTCGACAAGGTGCCTGTCAAGGATGTGGGCCGTTGGGAGGCCGGGCTTCTGGCCCATCTGCGCACGAAGGGGCGTGACGTGCTCGACATGATCACGACCGAGGACCCCAAGATCGCGGGCGAGGCCGAGAAGAGGGTCCGCGCCGCGATCGACGCCTATGCCAAGGACTTTGCCTGAGCGCTCGCCCCCGATCATAAGGAGACGCGGGCATGCCCAGTCTGAAGGCCCTCAAGAACCGGATCGCGTCGGTCAAATCGACCCGCAAGATCACCAAGGCGATGCAGATGGTCGCCGCCGCCAAGCTGCGCCGCGCCCAGGACGCGGCCGAGGCGGCGCGGCCCTATGCCGAACGCTTCACCGCCGTCATGGCGGGGCTCGCCCAGGCCTCGGCTGGCGCAGCCGGTGCGCCGCGACTCCTCTCGGGCACGGGCAGCGACAAGGTGCACCTGCTTGTCGTGATGACCTCGGAACGCGGGCTTTGCGGCGGCTTCAACTCCTCCATCGCCAAGCTTGCGCGCCAGACGGCTGACCGGCTCACCCGTGACGGCAAGACGGTGAAGATTCTGACCGTCGGCAAGAAGGGGCGCGAGGCGCTCAAGCGCGACTGGGGCAATGCATTCGTCGGCCATGTCGACCTCTCGGCCGTCCGCCGGCTCGGCTATGGCAATGCCCAGGACATCGCGCGCCAGGTGCTCGACCGGTTCGAGGCGGGCGAGTTCGACGTAGCGACCATTTTCTACAGCCGCTTCCAGTCGGTCATCTCGCAGATCCCGACCGCGCAGCAGGTGATCCCGGCGACCTTCGATCAGGGCGGGGCTTCGGCGCTTTATGACTACGAGCCCTCGGAGGAGGCAATCCTGTCGGACCTGCTGCCACGCGGGGTGGCGACGCAGCTTTTCACGGCGCTTCTGGAAAACGGCGCCTCGGAACAGGGCGCGCGGATGACCGCGATGGACAACGCGACGCGCAACGCGGGCGACATGATCGACCGGCTCACGATCGTCTACAACCGGTCGCGCCAGGCCGCGATCACCAAGGAACTGATCGAGATCATCTCGGGAGCGGAGGCGCTCTGATGACGGCAGAGACAGAGAGCCTGATCCTCGACATCCTGAAGAATATTCAGGGCTGCATGTCGCCTATGGAGGCCGATCTCGGCCATCTGAAGCTGCGGATGAGCGCGATGGAAGGCCATATGGGCCATCTGGAGACCCAGGTGGCGGGCACGAACCGCCGCATCGACCGGCTAGACGAACGCATCGGCCGGATCGAGCGGCGGCTTGATCTGACCGACGCCTGAGCCACAGGACGGTGTCGCGCGACACCACAGGATGATACCGCTCGCAGACGAGCGCCCAGTGACGAACGGAGAGACGAGATGGCAAGTGCAAAGGGCAAGATTACTCAGGTGATCGGCGCCGTCGTGGACGTGCAGTTCGGGGATCACTTGCCGCCGATCCTCAACGCGCTCACGACCGACAACAACGGCAAGACGCTGGTGCTCGAAGTGGCCCAGCACCTCGGCGAAAACACCGTCCGCGCCGTGGCGATGGACGCGACCGAAGGTCTCGTGCGCGGCCAGGCGGTGACGGATACGGGCTCCTCGATCACCGTGCCCGTGGGCGACGCGACGCTCGGGCGTATCCTCAACGTCGTGGGCGAGCCCGTGGACGAGAAGGGCCCCGTGGTCACGACCGAGCGCCGTTCGATCCATGCCGCCGCGCCCGAGTTCGACCAGCAGTCGACGGCCTCCGAAATTCTCGTCACCGGGATCAAGGTGATCGACCTGCTCGCGCCTTACGCCAAGGGCGGCAAGATCGGGCTCTTCGGCGGCGCGGGTGTGGGCAAGACCGTGCTGATCCAGGAGCTGATCAACAACATCGCCAAGGTGCACTCGGGCTATTCCGTCTTTGCCGGCGTGGGCGAACGCACGCGCGAGGGCAACGACCTCTATCACGAATTCATCGAATCGGGCGTCATCAACGCCGATGACCTGACCAAGTCGAAGGTGGCCCTCGTCTATGGCCAGATGAACGAACCCCCCGGCGCGCGGATGCGTGTCGCGCTCTCGGGCCTCACGCTCGCCGAACAGTTCCGCGACCAGTCGGGCACCGACGTGCTCTTCTTCGTGGACAACATCTTCCGCTTCACACAAGCCGGGTCGGAAGTCTCCGCGCTTCTGGGCCGCATCCCCTCGGCCGTGGGCTATCAGCCGACGCTCGCCACCGACATGGGCGCGATGCAGGAACGCATCACCTCGACCAAGAACGGCTCGATCACCTCGGTGCAGGCCATCTACGTACCCGCCGACGACCTGACCGACCCCGCGCCCGCGACCTCCTTTGCCCACCTCGACGCGACGACCGTGCTCTCCCGCGCGATCTCCGAGCTTGGCATCTATCCGGCCGTGGACCCGCTCGATTCGACCTCGCGCCTGATGGACCCCCAGATCCTCGGCGAAGAGCATTACCTCGTCGCCCGTTCCGTGCAGGGCATCCTGCAGCGCTACAAGTCGCTGCAGGACATCATCGCGATCCTCGGGATGGATGAGCTTTCGGAAGAGGACAAGCTGACCGTGGCACGCGCCCGCAAGATCCAGCGGTTCCTGTCGCAACCCTTCGACGTGGCCAAGGTCTTTACCGGCTCTGACGGAGTTCAGGTCCCGCTGGACGAAACCATTGCGTCCTTCAAGGCCGTGGTCGCGGGCGAATACGACCACTTGCCCGAGGCCGCCTTCTACATGGTCGGTGGCATCAAGGAAGTGATCGCCAAGGCCGAACGCATGGCCGCCGCCGCGGCGGCATAAGGGGGAAACATGGCCGGTACGCTTCAGTTCGACCTCGTCAGCCCGGAAAGGCGACTGGCCTCGGTCCGGGCGCAGGAAGTCCAGCTTCCGGGCGCCGATGGCGACATGACGGCCATGGCCGACCATGCCCCCGTGATCACTACGCTCCGGCCCGGGCTCCTCCGGGTCGTGCATGACAAGGGGACCGACGAATACCTCGTCTTCGGCGGTTTCGCCGAAATCGGCCCGGGCGCTGTCTCAGTGCTGGCCGAACGCGCCCTGCCGCGCGCCGAGGTGAACCAGCAGACGCTCGACGCGATGCTGGCAGAGGCGAAGGGTGCAACGGGCCTGCCCGACGTCCTGGCGAAAACGGTCGCCGACCTTGCAGCGGTCGCCGACCAGATGGGGCTTTCGGTCCGGGTCTGATCTTCTTGCCGTATTTCGGGCCGCTTACGAGAGAACACATGGCTTGACGTGTTCAAAGGTATTTGAGCTTTGCAAAGATAACCATGCGAAGGGGTTTGTCATGCGCAGGTTCGGATCGCGGTCGATCGGTTTGGACGAAGGGGAAGTAATACTTTTTTCAGACTATGAAAGCGACGGACCGATGTGGAAAGGCGAAGGCCAGCGCCGAGTGAGTCAGGTCGTGACCTTTTCGGAAAGCTTCGCCGAGCCGCCTTCCGTGCGCGTCTGGCTTACAATGTGGGATATTTCCCACACGGCAACTTCCAGGGTGGACATATCCGCGCGCGACATCAATTCCGAGCGCTTCACCATTCAGTTTCAGACGTGGGGCGATACGCGCGTGGCAAGGGTGCGGGCAGGATGGCTTGCTCTGGGCACCCTGCAGGATGATGACCACTGGGAGGTTGACAAGCCCTGACCGCACAAATCCGCGGTGCCTTGGCTCACGGCATATCCGTTCAGTAGCCCGGAATTATCCCTTGACCCATTCCAAAACAAACCGTTTCGTTCACAAAGCGGTCTTCAAGGCGAAGTGTCCTGAGGGGGCAACACCGGCATTGCCATGTTGAGAAGAGTGTCAAGATCAAGATGGGCCGTGACATGACGGGCTAGAGAATCGAGCGTCGACTCAACAGTATAGTCGTAGTCGACTCTTGGAGTTGCCAGACCAAACCCTGACAGAAACGCCGAACGAAAAGCGTCGCTCCCAAAAACACCGTGGATGTAAGTCCCCCGGATACGACCGTCAGCTGACTGGGCGCCTTCGGCGCGGTCACCAACCCTGAACCAGGGCCGGCTACAGCCGGGCCCGTGCGTGCGACCGATATGGATCTCGTAACCTTGTACGGGTAGCCCGGTAACAGCGTCGGTTGCCGCTGTAAGTGAGAGCCGTTTTTCCCTCGTCATCACGGTTGCAACATCGAGAAGACCAAGGCCGTCGATCCCGCCGGGCGGTCCCTCTACTCCCTCGGGGTCCTCGATTCGGACTCCGAGCATCTGGTAACCGCCACACAGACCTACAACATGCCCGCCGCGCCGGACATGGGCCCGGATGTCGATGTCCCAGCCCTGCGCGCGCAGATGGGCGAGGTCGGCGATCGTCGCCTTGGACCCCGGGATGACAATCAGGTCGGCATCACCGGGTAGCGCGCGGCCGGGGGGCACGATGTCGACCGTGATGCCGGGATCGGCCTGGAGGGGGTCGAGGTCGTCGAAATTGGCGATTCGGTTCAGCCGGGGAACGGCGATCCGGAAGCGGCCGCCCGCCGCGGGGGGCTTGCGGGCGAGGTCCATGATATCCTCGGCCGGGAGGCGCCAGGCCTCGGCGAACCAGGGCAGGATGCCGAGCGGCTGCCAACCGGTGCGGGCGGCGATGATCTCCATCCCTTCGGCGAAGAGCGTGGGGTCGCCACGGAACTTATTGATCGCAAAGCCGCGGATCAGGGCGCGGTCGGCCGGGGGCAGGACGGCATGGGTGCCGACGATCTGGGCGATGACCCCGCCGCGGTCGATATCGCCGAGGAGGATGACGGGCACACGGGCGGCGGCGGCGAAGCCCATGTTGGCGATGTCGCCCAGGCGCAGATTGACCTCGGCGGGGCTGCCCGCGCCTTCGACGACGATCAGGTCGCGCCCGCCGGCGAGGCGATGGAAGCTGTCGAGCACGCGCGGCAGGAGGCTGGCCTTGAGGCGGCCATAGTCGCGGGCGCGCAGGGTCGCCTCGCGCCGGCCCTGGACGATGACCTGGGCCCCGGTATCGGATTCGGGCTTGAGCAGGACGGGGTTCATGTCGGTCAGCGGGTCGAGCCCAGCCGCGCGGGCCTGGAGCGCCTGGGCGCGGCCGATTTCGCCCCCGTCGGCGGTGACGGCGGCGTTGTTGGACATGTTCTGCGGCTTGAAGGGGGCGACAGATAGGCCCTGCTGGCGGAAGGCGCGTAGGAGGCCCGCGACGACCATGGACTTGCCCACGTTCGAGCCGGCCCCCTGGATCATGATGGCGCGGGTCATGCAGGGCCCTTCAAATTGAAACGCGGCCCTCAAGGGGCCGCGCTGGGCATAGCTCTTTGCGCAAATACTCAGGCAGCGGCGCGTGCTGCCTGTTCCTCTGCTGCATGGCGACGTTCGCTTTCCTCACGCGAGAGTGCCACTGACGTCCGAACGCCCTTGGCGACAAAATCCATGAGCCCCTTCACAACCCTTTCGTTGGGATCAATGCCAGCGCAGGTCAGCACATCACGACCGTCGCGAGACCGCGCCCAGCGAGCAATCTGGTCAGGGCCGTTGCCATACTTCTTGTCATCGGCAATGGCGTCGTCGAGGGCGGCCAGAACAACGGCAGCGAAAAGCTTCCGGGCACGGTTGCCCTGCTCGTTGTTGTAGGCAGTACCATCGATGAAGTCTTTCATAATGCTTCCTCTGCTTGTCTTTTTCTTGCTCTTGCGTCATCCAGCCTGCCGGGGATACGACACGTGGTGACGTTTCAGGGGCGTTGATTTTGCATGTCTGTCATGCAGAAGTTGCATGTATTTCGGGCGATCAAAAAAAGCCTGACCTCATAACCGACCAGTGTTAGGGTACTTAGCTAATTGAAACGAGATATCAACGTTTCTGACACGTCCCTGTGACCTTTCGACGGGGTAACCCGAAAGGTCCCTTGGGGCAAACGGCAATCGCGCTTTCGTCATCAGCAGCTGGTTCGGTCACGCGGTCGCCACATCTCTTCAGGACAGAGGGCCCATGCTGACCGAAACCCAAGCTGACATGATCATCAATGCCGTGCGCCGCGCGGCGCAGAACTGCATCCTGCCGCGGTTTCGAAACCTGGCCGCCGGGGAGGTGGCGATGAAGTCGGGGCCGGGCGATCTGGTCACGCTGGCCGATACAGAGGCCGAGGCGCAGATTGCCGCTGATCTGGCGCGGGACTGGCCCGAGGCGCGGGTTCTGGGCGAGGAGGGGGTCGCCGCCGACAGGGGGCTGCGGGCCGAGATGGCGCAGGCGGACTGGGCGGTGATCGTCGATCCGGTGGACGGGACCTGGAACTTTGCCAAGGGGCTGAGTGTCTTTGGCGTGATCGCGGCGGTGCTGCACCGGGGCGTGCCGGTCTGGGGGATGCTCTATGATCCGGTGATGGACGACTGGATCGCAGCAGGGACAGATGGGCCGTCCGTGATGGTCAGCGCGGCCGGGCGGCGGGTGCTGCGCACCGCCAACGAAGCGCGGCGAGGGCGGATGAACGGCTATGTCACGCTGGGCCTTTATCCCAAGGCGGTGCAGGCGCGGATCGTGACCGAGTTTCCCGATTTTGCGCGCGTCACCTCGCTGCGCTGTGCCTGCCACGAATACCGGATGCTTGTGCAGGGGCATGTGGATTTCTGCCTGTCGGGCCCCGTGCCGCACCCCTGGGACCATGCCGCGGGCGTGCTGGCCGTCGAGCGTGCGGGGGGTGTGTCGCGGTTCCTTGACGGCGAGCCCTATCACGCGGAGCGGACGAAGGGAGTGCTCCTGTCGGCGGCGACTGCTGCGGTCTGGGAGGACCTGGCGCGGCGTTTCGCCTATCTGGCGTGAGGGTCAGTCGGGCGGGCGCAGGGCGGTGAGGCGTGCCGGGCCGGCGGTGAGGGGGCCTTCGGCGCGGTCGTGGCGCAGCCAGGCGATGGCACGGTCGCCCGACCTTGTGAAAAGCGTGCCCGCTTCCCTGTCGCCCGACAAGACGGGCGTGCCGGGGGGGGCCTCGCCCTCGATCCGGACGGGAAGGAGGCCTTTGCGCAGCTCGGTCTTGTGCTTCATGCGCGCTGTCACCTCCTGCCCGACATAGCAGCCCTTGCGGAAATCGACGCCCTGGAGGCGTTCGAAGCCGGCCTCGAGGATATAGGTGTCGGGGCCGAGTTCGATGCCGGTTTCGGGGATCAGATGGGCGACGCGGATCGCGTCCCAGTCGGTGGGCTGGGAGATGTCGGCCGGGCCGTAATGGCGCCAGCCGAGTGCGGGGTGGCGGGGGTCGGGCAGGGCCCCGGCGGGGGCGGGGCCGGTCCCGCGCGAGACGACAAGGTTGGTCGGGGCGATCTGCACATCGGCGCGCAGGCGGTACATCGAGAGGCGCTGCACAAGCGGCTGGGCGAGCGGTGTGGCGACGTCGATCAGGTGGTGGTCCGGCTGCCCGATGATGAAGAAATCCGCGATGTACTTGCCCTGCGGGGTGAGCAGCGCGGCGTAGACGATGCCGCCCGCGGCCTTGCGCAGGTCGTTGGTGACAAGGCCCTGGAGGAAATGTTCGCGGTCGCGGCCGGTGACGGCAAGAACGCTTCGGTCGGTCATGATGGATCCTCGGTCCGGTCGCGGAACTGGAGGGCGTGGAGATCGGCATAAAGACCGCCGCGGGCGATGAGTGCCTCGTGGCTACCCTGGTCGACGACGCGGCCGGCCTCCATCACGACGATGCTGTCGGCCGAGCGGACGGTCGAGAGGCGGTGTGCGATGACCAGCGTGGTACGGCCATGGGCAAGGCGGTCGAGGGCGGACTGGACCATCGCCTCGGAGCGGGTGTCGAGCGCGCTTGTCGCCTCGTCCAGCAGCAGGATGGGCGTGTCGCGCAGGAGCGCGCGGGCGATGGCGACGCGCTGGCGCTGCCCGCCCGAGAGCGCCGAGCCGCGGGGGCCGGCGGGCGTGTCGAGGCCATCGGGCAGCTGGGGCAGGAATTCCGAGACATGGGCGGCGTCGAGCACCTCGCGCAGGCGCGCATCGGTCACGTCGCGGCGACCGAGGAGGATGTTCTCGCGGATCGTTTCGTCAAAGAGCAGCGCGTCCTGGGTGACGACGGAGAAGAGCGCGCGCAGGTCGCCGATCGCCATGGCGGTGGTGGGGATGCCACCGATGGTCACGCTGCCCGATTGCGGATCGACAAGCCGCGTGAGAATGTTGAAGACCGTGCTTTTGCCCGCGCCCGAGGCACCGACGAGCGCGGTCGTGCGGCCGGCGGCGGCGGTGAAGCTGGCTCCATTTAGCACGGGCAGGTCGCTGTAGGCGAGGCGGACATCGGTGAGCACGATGTCGGGCGCACCCTGCGGAGGGGGCAGCGGGCGCGCGGGCGAGGTGAGCGTGGGCTCTGCGTCAAGGATCGCGCGCATCCGTTCGACCGAGGCGGCGGCGGATTGCCAGAGGCCGGCGAGGTTGCCCAGCCGCCGGAGCGGCTCGAAGGCGAGCGACATGGCGGTGAAGAAGGTCATGAACTGGCCCACAGTCTTTTCGCCGGCAACGATTTCGGAGCCGCCGAAGACGAGGACGCCGACGAAGCCGATGCCGGTCATGATGTCGATGAGCGAGGGGATTGCGGCCTGGCCGGCGGCGGCCCTGACCTCGGTGCGGACGCGGTCGGCGATGAGCGCGTCGTAGCGCGCGCTCTGGTAGGGTTCGAGGGCGTTGAGCTTGATTGCGTTGATGCCGTGGAAGACCTCGTCAAGGCGGACGGACATGCGGGCGGCGACTTCGCGGGCGCGGGCCGCGCGGCGGCGAATGTAGCGCTGGACGAGGAGCGAGGGGGCGATGAGGAGCGGGATGCCGACGAGGGCGAGCAGCGTCCAGCGCCAGTCGACAGAGAGGGCGACGGCGAAGAGCGAGAGGACGGCGAAGACGTCGCGCCCCAGGCCGGTGATGATCGCGGACCAGACGCGGTTTATGGCTGCAACATCGCCCTGGACGCGTTCGATGAGATAGCCGGGCGGATGGGCCTGGTGGAACGATCCGTCGAGCCGCATCAGATGGGCAAGCAGGTCGGCGCGCAATTCGGCCGAGGTGCGTTCGTTGATCCGCGTCAGGATGATGCGGTGCGCCATCGAGGTTGCCGCGCGGGCGAGGAAGATCGCAAGCACGATGGCGCCGATTTCCCAGATCGCGCTGCCGTCACCGGCGACGAAGACGCGGTCAAACATCGGCTCCATCTGGGAGGCGAAGAGAGCGAGGCTGCCACCCTCAATCGCCATGAGGATGAGGGCTAGGACGAGCCAGGGCCAGTGGCGGGCGAGGTAGGTACGCCAGAGCCAGAGGAAGAGACCTTCACCGGGGGCGGGTTTCATCAGCGGTAGCCGGCTTCGGCGGTGGCGGGGTCGTAGTGATGGCGGAACCAGTCTTCGACTCCGATACCGGAATCGCGCTGGGCCTGTTCGAAAAGGTCGAGGATATGGTCGAGAATTCCGGTCTCACCATGGCGGAAGTGGAGAAACCGCCAGTGAAGCTGGCGGCGCGCCTCGTCCGCGGTCGCGCCGCGTTCCGCCAGAAGGTAGAGGGCGGCGGCGAAGCCGGCGCGGTCGGCGCCGGATTTGCAGTGCATGAGAAAGGGCTTTTCGATCCGGCGGAAGGCGTCGAAGAGGGCGAGCACCTCCTTGCGGTCGGGCGCCTTGCGGGCGCGCAGGCCGACGCTTTCGAGGGCAAGGCCGATCCGGGCGCAGCTTTCCTCTTCGAAAAGATAGCGCGGATTGCGGGAACTGCCGCGCAAGTTGAGGATCGTGCGGATGCCCATCGCCTTGTAGCGGGCAAGCTGGGAATGGCTGGGATGGTTGGCGCGCCAGACGCCGGGGGCGACTTCGGAGAGGTTGGTCCAGAGGCGGCGCAGGAAGGCGTGATCCTCGATCTCGAGCCGCCAGGCCTCGCGGCGGCGCGTGGCAGGGTCGGAGAGGTCCCAGGTCTTCCGGACCTTCGGTTCCTCGTGGTCGGCGTCGGAATTGCGGAAGGGGTTCATGAAGGGGCGGCGCGGCCTGAGGGGAGCCGCCAGGGGCGGCGGTCCGGTCCATTTAGGCACTGGGGGGAGAGGGGGCAAGCTTGACGCGAGCGCGGCCGGGCGTAGGGTCGCGCGCATCATCAGCGAAAGAGCCCCCAATGCTGGCCCAGGGTCGTCCCTATCTTGCCATTCCCGGGCCTTCGGTCATGCCCGATGCGGTGCTGGCAGCGATGCACAGGGCTGCGCCCAACATCTATGAGGGCGAGCTGATCGAGATGACGGCGGGGCTGATCCCCGACCTGCGCGCGGTGGCGCAGACGGCGCACCAGGCGGTGATCTATATCGGCAACGGCCATGCGGTCTGGGAGGCGTCGCTGGCCAATGTGCTGTCGCGGGGCGACCTCGTGCTTGTCCCGGCGACGGGGCGGTTCGGGCATGGCTGGGCCGAGATGGCGCAGGGGCTGGGGGCGGAGGTCGAGGTCATCGACTTCGGGCCGGACCGGGCCTGGGACCTGGGGCGGATCGAGGAGCGGCTGGCTGCCGACCCGGAGGGCCGCATCCGCGCGGTGCTGGCGGTGCATGTGGACACGTCCTCGTCGGTGCGCAACGACGTGGCGGGGCTGCGCGCGGCGCTGGACCGGGTGGGGCATCCCGCGCTTCTGATGGCGGACTGCATCGCATCGCTGGGCTGCGACCGGTTCGAGATGGACGCATGGGGCGTCGATGTGATGGTGGCGGCCAGCCAGAAGGGGCTGATGGTCCCGCCGGGGATGGGGTTCGTCTTTTTCAACGACCGCGCCGACCGGGCGCGCGACAGGGCGGGCTCTGTCACGCGGTACTGGGACTGGCGGCCACGGGCCAACCCCGAGGAATACTGGCATTATTTCGACGGGACGGCACCGACGCATCATCTTTACGGTCTGCGCGTTGCGCTTGACATGATCGGGGCAGAGGGGATCGGCAATGTCTGGCGGCGGCACGAGGTGCTGGCGCAGGCGATCTGGGCGGCATTTGACGTCTGGTCCTCCGGCGGGCCGGTGCGGCTGAACCTGGCGGACCCGGCGGTGCGGTCCTGGGCCGTGACCTCGGCCCATGCGGGGTCGCCCGATGCAGAGCGGCTGCGGGCCTGGTGCGAGCG
>Ga0315900_10007246_pt1 | contig 14599 bp, 5 predicted proteins | sample LakEriMetagenome_FD_203521 | JGI IMG/M metagenome (GOLD analysis project Ga0315900, IMG submission 203521) | Freshwater fungal communities from buoy surface, Lake Erie, Ohio, United States - Buoy 12 MA114 | ecosystem: Environmental > Aquatic > Freshwater > Lake > Lake biofilm | place: USA: Lake...
CAGTACGCTGTTGACTGAGTCAACCAGCTGACCGGCAATAAAGGGAAAGCTCATGGAAGTGAGCCCGGATAAAAGCAGTACCAGCATACCAAGGAAGAATTTCCCCCTGTATGGCCTCAGAAAGCTCAGAATCCGGCCTGCTCTTTTCAGGGAATCTGCTGACAGTGGCTTTTTGTCCCTTGGGTCCGGTTCCTGAAATCTGCTTTTTGCCATACCTGCTTACGCTTTTGCAATCAATCGCAAGGATGATGCCAGTTTTTTCATCCGCCTTAAACCGTTTAATTCAGACTGAAGCGAAGCTGAATGCCAAAGCGGGTAGTCCGGGTAGGAAAGGAATTTGACGTGAAGGGATTTGTGGAAACATAGCTGAAGTAAGCCTGCAGGTTCAGCCGCTGATTGAATACATAGCTTAACGTTGGCCGGATCTGCAATTCCTCGATGGAGCCGGACTGATAAGCATGGGCCTGCTGGAAAAACCGCTGAATATTGGTTGAACTCCGGAAGGTAATGTCGCAGCGCATGGTTACCTCATTTTTCAAAACCACCTGCTGACCCTGAACCCTGAAGGGAAGCTTCATTCCTGCTTTCTGATATCCGGCCCCGAAAGTAAATTCCTTGGTACGCTGTTCCGTGAGGGATGCATTGGAAGTATTGAGCAGGACAGAACGGTCTTTATTGTAATCGAACTTGAGGGTAATCTTGTTTTTGGTTCGGATGTTTATACCTACAAGCGGAGAAAAACGCTCCACAAGACTCACCTGATTGATGTTGTAAACCGGAAGTAATACACCGGTTTCGGATTTCTGGTCCGGAATGCGGTCTCTTCCACGGGAAAGCAGAAGCTGTTCGCCCGCATATCTCAGCGAAGATGTAAACTGATCAACCGTGTAGGTACATGTATACCCATGGGTGAGGTTGATGCTGGAAAAATGCTCTGCAAAAAGGGGCACCTTGGTAAGGCCGGCGTAATCCAGGCGCCAGTTTGGTAATGGAATCTTAGGGAAGGCTGTGAGTTCTACCGATGATGCAGACTGACCGGTATATGCCGCAATGAATGAAGGTATCAGAATGGTCTGACCTTCTTTTTTATAAAGGGAATCGCGTTCTTCCGGACTTCCCGGCTTAATTGTGCCGGCGGCGATGGTGCGCTCCTGAATGATATCCCGGTTAGCCTCAAACGCATTGAACTCGGGAGAACGGTTTTTGTTATTGGCATCGTTTTCATTGAAAGCAGTATTGATGGCTATCAGCGAAACAGAATAGGAACCCATGCGGTTGGGTGTCTGTGAAATATAGAGCGGTTTGCCGTCTGCACCCCGGATCAAATTGCCAAGTGTATCAACATCTGTCCTGTAGTTTTCATTGTAACTGTCGGTCTCCGTTCGCTTCAAGTCAACCTGAATCCTGAAATCCTTGAAAGGTTCTATGGTAGCCCTGGCGGTCATATTGATGGTGCGGCTCTGGGTAAATAATTGATTCTGATCCGGACTCTCGGAGAGCCATCCATTCTTGCCTGCCCGTATCCGGATACCCGGGTCCTGTTCACCAAGAATAAAGGGAAAGCCGGGTGCATTTGTAACACGGTTATTCCCGAAATTGTCTACAGTCTGAGTAAATCCGGGCAGCACGGTATTCTCAGTCTGGGTAATGGAGCCATTGATGTTCCGGACCGACATCACCGCACGAACCAGCGCTTTCAGCAGCTTCAGCTCCGGCATTTTCTTTTTGGCCGTATCTCCTTTACTCTTTTCTTTTTCGGATTTCGGAGGAACCTTAACTCCTGCTTTTTTCAGGCTGTCCTCTATGGCTTTCTCTCTCTTTTCCCGGATTTTGGCTTCCTTCTTTTCTTTTGCAAGCTGCGCCTTTGTTTTCTTTTTCTCAGGCTTTTTCACGGGAGCAGGATTTTTACCGGCCCCTTTCTTGTCATCGGTCTGAGCGGCCGACTGCGGCTTTTTAGGTTTGGGCTTCGGGTTATTGATGTCATTGAGCCATTTTACCTTGTTGTAGAGCTTTACAAAATCCAGCCTTCCGTTCAGCGAAATTTCTCTGGAATTTTCTATCCGGTTCCCGAGGAATCTTGCCGAATCATCACTCAGGCCAAGCGGGGCCGCGTTCCAAAGATAGGTGGCCGCATAAGCGGCATCAACCGATGTCCAGTCGGTGAGCGGAAATTTATCCAGCGGAAGCTTGTATCCAAGGCGCACATTCTGGTCAAATCTCTTCATCCGACCCAGCTTTCTGAGATTTTTATAAAGTGAATCTTTTTTAGTGAAGCCCGGACGAATCGGAGTTTCATCAATTTCACCCGCCGGCTCATCGACCAGTGCGGCTACATTGGCATTGTAGTCAAACGTCAGGCTTCGGAACGGAGCATAGCGAAGGGCATAGTTCCGGTTGAAAAAGAAACTCTTTTCATAGTTAAGGAGACCCGGTGGAAGAAAAGAGCTGAACACATCCGAACCCCTGAGCTGGGTTTTGGTGAAAGTCCGGTTCAGGTCCCCGCGTACGGTAATGCTGCTGGGCAGATAGGCAAAATTCAGATCCTTAATGAATTTGAAATAGGGCGACTTCAGGAACTTGGCATCCTTAAAGGGCTCAATCGGGGCAGCAGATGAATTGTAACTATAGCCTGCTGCATAAATCGTATTGATGCTGTTGTATGCCTGTATGTTAACATTTGACCGGATGATTTCCGAGCGTGAAAATGTAAAATTGAGGTTCTCCGGATCCCAGGGATAAGACTTCCCCCCTCCGGTTTTTACCTTGGTAACATTGGTGAAGTTGATGGCCTTTTTCTCGGTTCTGTCCTGTATAAATGACCGGTAATCCAGATCCTTGTATTTTCCTGTCTTCGGAATGAGGGCTACCTGCACATCCGGATTGAGCGGGTCGAATTTTGGCGTTATGGTGGTGTTTTCATAGGAAACAAACATGGGGATTTTGAGTCCCAGCTTTTTAGGAAGGATCTTATCCAGCACCACATTGGAAGAAATGCTGAAAGTTCCGAAGGTTTCCCTGCTTCGCTCTGAAATTTTCTGTTCTATGGAACCGAATCCCGGTGTAGAGTACTTTCCGCTCATATTCACCACAGCGAAATCAGCGAGCTTCAGGTTTACGCGTCCGGTGGTTGCCCATCCATCATTTTTGTCATAATCCGTTACACGGAGTTCATTCAGCCACAAACAAACCGATTTGGCAAAACCATCATTACCCGCAACCGTACCGGGATTCCGGATTCCGATCATCACCGTCATGATGGCATTCATATCCGGGTTACCAACCAGGTAAATTTCGGAACGCTGCTCACCGTTTATCACAGGTACAGAATATCGGTACCGGATCTGGTAATTTACTCCGGCGGCATTACGCTCCAGCTTGGCCTTAATCAGATCGGAAAATGCAAGATTAAGGGCATTGGCTTCCGGCCAAATCAGCTCCGGATTGGTTTCTCCCAGTCTGGTGAGCTTAAGCGGGATCACCACCTCATAATAGTTTTCATTGAAGTCGGTTCCCAGACGCACAAAAAGCTGTGTTTCCCCGTCACGTACATTGCTGTTGGCTGGTGCTTCCGCATGCACAAACATCTGCAGGCGCTTGTAGTTGAGGAAGTCGAAATTTACATTTTTGAAGGCCGCCTTGGCATCGCCATCTGCCAGATTATCGGCACAGAGAAGAAGTGATTGCTCATTCAGGCGGCGGTTTACCCCTGAAGTAATATCACGATCACGCTGTTGTGCACCCGGAGGAGTAACATAGGCCGTTTTCTGTCCTTCTACTCCGTTTCCATTCTCTTCGATGTTCACGGTACCTATGCGAAGTGCTCCCTTATCTTCATTATCGGTGAACACGCCGTCATTCGTAATCCGCTTGGGATAAGGCCTCCATTGGGAACCCACATACTGAAACTGCACAAGCCTGATGACAACCGGATCTGCCATGCCGGTCATACGAAGGCGCATGAAGCGCAGAGTTTTAAAATCGTTAATGTTGCCGGTAACACCGCCGAAATTGGGATGTGTTCTGTCCTTGATGGGGATACGGAACAGGTACCAGTCATAACCCTGACCCTGAATCTTATCGATGATGTAGTTTTTACCAACTTCCATTTCATCCTGATTGAGCCGGATGTTGTAGGAATAATAGGCATCGAGGTCGCTCAGGGTATTGTCCTGATTGATGTCTTCCATATCGGGCTGGTTGGTGTAACTGGGAGTGAAGGCCCCGGTTCCACCCGTCGGGGAATTTCCCTGAAGGTTATTGAAATCCCGGTAACGCTCCAGGATTTTCGCATCTTCCTCATCATATTTTGAATCAAGGAAATAGCGGAAATCATCTGCTGCAGGATCCGCTTCAATCCGGGCTGCAGCCTCCGGCTCCAGAATGGGTTTCACCTGATTCAGGAAATCGCCGAAGCGGCCTTTTTCCTCATCATTGCTAAGTCCGTCCAGCCCAACATCCTGATAAGGACGTGAAGTGGGATCATTTTCAAAGGCATACTGGATAATTTGTCCACGCCCTACTTTTCCGAAAGGCGTCTGGTCTGCATCCAGGTTTCCTCCGCGTGTTGGAAGTCCCTGCTCGAAGGACAGCTTGCTGTCGCGAAGCACATCTTCCGAAATATTGCCCAGATCCAGGGTAAGCGTTCCTTCCCTGCTGCGGGTTGAAGGATCGTATTCTTTCCCGCCGATGGCACCCAGAGGTCCGGTGATGAAGGGATTCATCATCCAGAATTCCACATACTCAATGTTGGCTGCATCAAAGTCGGTATCGGTATTAATGGCCCGCATCACCCCTCCCCAGTTCTGTCGCGGGTTCTTTAACCTGCCCTGAGGCGTGAGGTCAGGATTGTAATTATACTGGCCTCGCTCTTCGGGATAGTAGGCAATGTCGAATACCGTTTCATTCAGGTTTACAGCGTTCAGGTCGCGGTTACGGAAAACTTCCTGCGGCCCTACCGCTCTGGCATAATGCAATTTAATGTCTTCAGGACCAATATTTCCCGGCTTAAGTCCGCCGCTGGCACGGTAAAACAGATTATCCACAATGTACCAGGACGTTTTAGCTCTGCGGTAGTTCGAAAAACGCCAGGTGGCGGTATCCGACAATTTGTATCCGGGGCCCTCAAAACCAACTGGTACAGAAGGGAGCTTCCATCGGGTTGCCTGACCGCCCATGGTATATGGCGTTCTAACCCCTTCAAAATCATCGAGATAAGAAATACCTCTTCCGCTTGCGTCCACAAATTTATTGGTACCCGGAAAAAGCCGGGCATATTCCATGGAGGCGGTAATGGTCGATGTTTCCTTGGTGGAAATCAGGGGAAGCGCATCCACAATCTTGGTAATAAGCCGGCTGTCTGATTTGTAATTGGCATCTACCCCGACCATGACATTCTGGGAAGGCTCTGAACCGACCTGAACACGGCGGATGATGGGCCTTTCATTCAGGTAAAGCATAGTTCCGCCCAGGTTGATGTTTTTGGAGTAGGCATAATCGAAACGACTACCGAAGAAGGACCGCTGCTGGAAGGAAAACAGATCGGCCTGCTCAAATTCAACCTCCAGATCCTGGCCGGAAGTAAGCAGACCCTGATTGATGATTTTCACCCGGCCCAGACTATAATCAATGGTATAATCCTGCTCGGGAGTAAGCAGATTGGAGCCGGAATACAGTTTCACAGAGCCCGGGGCAATGTTCACACCGGGCAGGCTGATGTCGGAAGAGGATGCTCCCTCCATCCGGCCCTTTATAAAAAACTTGGCTTTATTGGCAGCCTGAAGCGCATCCGGCTGTGTCAGCCGGTAGAGGTCCCGGAAAACATATTTGTCTGCCTGCTGTATTTCATCCGGAAAAACAAACTGCTTTTCCAGTGTGGCACCAAAGGGTTCAAGAACTGGGAAAATAATTCTGCCGTTCCGGGAATCGATGGTCACGTCTTCTACAAAGTCGAAGTTCCCATCGGGCTGAAGTTCGCCGGCAGGATTGAGTCGGTCAAGGTTGAAAACCTGCACCAAAGGCTTATCCTGAAGATTCCGGCCGGAACCGCTTGGCATGGCCGGATTATCGACACCGGTAGCATCGTCCCTGTAAATTACCCGAAGCTGGAAGTTGTTGGCCCCGATTTGCGAAGTACCCAGGTTGTAAATATTCTTCATCTGCAAATCCCATGTCGGCAGCTGTGTATTAATTACAGCAGGACGAATCAGTTTCAGAATAACCACATCGGATTCTGACCGTACTGCATAATCCTCCTGAAGTTCCCCGACTTTATAAATTACCCCGTTGAGGCTGTACTCGTAGGCAACACCCAGCACCTCATCATCCCGCAGGGCAAAATTGAGCGAGATGTATCCCAGTTGCTTCTGAATTTTAAAATCCCTGTCCTGAACAAGTTTTCTGGCACCCTTGAGCAATTCATAATCCACAGAGCGCTGAAGGCCCATTCCTTCCAGCACGGCCTTGGCATTATCGCCACCGAGCAGACTCTGACCTTTATCCAGCACCGACTGGTAGAGGAGATTGCTTTTATTATCAGATGGTTCCGTAATCCGGGTTCCTGCTTTTTTCCAGACCGGCCGGTATGGGTTTGCCTCACCCAGATCAAGCAGTGGTATTACATTGCGGAGAGTCTGGGTATTGCCTGCACGGTTTGTCACATACACCTCAACACGGGTAATGTTGAGTCCGGAAGTAATCTGCGGAATGGTTTTGAGCGACTTTTCATAGTTATTCCGGAACTGCTGTGACAGGAAAAAGTGCTTGTTGGCTTCATACTGGTTGCAGGGAACAAGAAACTCCCGGCTGGAAACCCCGCCTCTGAGCTTGAGGCGGCTGGCCTTACCCCTCTGATTGGAAATAACGGAAGTTACTTTCAGCTTTCCGAACTGCATGGTGGTCTTGAGCCCGAAAAGATTCTGCGCACCTGTAATCAGGGTTGAACTCAGTGGCATACTCACGTTTCCGGCCTCCAGCCGCTGGATGATCTCATGGTCCTTACCAGAGTAATCCAGTTTAATCTGATTATCAAAATCAAAGGCAGCCTTGGTGTCGTAGTTCAGGTTCATTCTCAGCTTTTCACCAATCTTACCCTGAACAGAAACGTTGATTTGCTGATCAAACTGAAAATTACCAAAACTCTGCTGGCGGATGGGCACATTGGGATTGGCTATCTTCTGATACTGTCCGCCAAAGTCCAGCATCACAGAACCATTCGGGCGGATGTCGATGAAGTTCCCGCCGAAAATCCGGTCGAGTGCCGGCGAGAGGTAGATTTTAGGAATGAGAGCCTTGCCGGTGGTGGGCGTTTCCGCATTGTTACCTTCCGACTTGGCCTTCATGTAGCCCTTTTGCAGTTTGGCCTCCATGTACTTCTCATACTGCTCGAAGGTCATGGTGCTTACCGGCCGGTAATCCAGGTTGCCGACTTTTTCGTAGATGGTGTAGGTTTTCGATAAAGAATCGATTTCTACCTTTGTTTTAATGTTGTCCGGGTCATCCAGAAAAAGCGGAGAGCGGGTCGGAGGATTGGAAAACCTGTCGCCGAGGCGGTCCGGAATTTTAAAATCCGGCTTCACACCCGGCTTGTAAACACCGGTTTTGGTGCTGTCGTCGTCGTCATTGAATCCCTGGCCTGATGCAGCATTGCATAAAAACAAAAGAAGCAGGAAACTTAAAAGCAACCTGCCTGTTTTTGTAATTCTGCTATGATTAAGGAGCACTGGTGGGGTCAGGGGGATAGGGGCGCATTCAGGGTTTTAAAACTTGCAGCAGCAGTTCAGAATCACTTCCGCGGAGGCCATCACAGATTGACCTGCCTGCACTCACGCCCGAAAAATTAAATTGAATAATTGGATGATATCCGGTTTTCATTGCTCAAAAAAAAACAATCAGGCGCTTCGTTGCAGCACCAATCTGATGAGTTCTTCTGTGGTGTAAGTTTTATCCGCCTGTCTGAGAGCTGCATCGAGCACTTTTTCAGCACTGGAACGCGGAATACCAAGGGTGCTGAGGGCCGACAGCGCATCATCCAGCGAACTGGAAACAGCCTTTTGCCCGGAGCCCGGCATGGCCGAAACCGGACCGCTTTCTTTCAGCAATTTGTCCTTCAGCTCAAGAATCAGTCGCTGGGCAGTTTTCGGACCGATTCCCTTCAGAGACTGTATTGCCCGCACATCCCCCTGAACAATGGACTGCCGAAGCAAATCCGGGCTGGAAGAACTCAGGGCAACAAGGGCGGTATTCGGACCAACGCCATTCACCGAAATCAGGTGCATAAAAAGATTACGCTCCTGTTTCTCCGAAAAACCGAAAAGCGAAAAGCCGTCGGTCTGGCTGTAATGAAGGTAAGTATGAATGATCACGTCATTTTTATGGTCTTTTACTCCGGCATAGGTATTAAGCGAAATACGCAGAAAGAAGCCTATTCCGCCAACCGAAAGGACCAAAAACGCAGGTTCAGCCTGTTTTATTTTTCCCTCAAGAAAATCGAGCATCAGTAATAGGGCAAGAAGGCCCAAAGGAAGTCTTAAAATAGGATTTTTAAAAGCCTGAATCCTTTATTCAGAACTGATTTTTCGGTTTTTTTTAAGCCCCCTCATTCCAGCCGATCCTGCACATTTTCTGTTTTTTTCAGGCGCCTTTTCCGGCTATCCACTTCAAGTCCTCGGCCTGCCTGCGGGCTTTCCGTTTCTATCCGGGGCGTGTTGAAAACCATCCGGTAAGGGCGAATTGCAATTCGCCCTTACCGGGCCAGCAATTTCTCCAGAGCCAGCACCTCGTCGCGGAGACGGGCCGCCTCGATAAAATCCAGGTCACGGGCTGCTTTTTCCATGGACTTGCGGGTGCGGGCAGCGAGTTTCTGCAGTTCCTCGCGGCTCATGTGCGCCGTAACCGGCTCCGCCGCCAGCGAAACTTCTTCCGGACCGGCATAATACCGCGTTGCGCCCTGCTCCTGCCCGCTCTGACCAAGGGCATTTTCCTTGTTCTTGATAATGGTTTTCGGCACAATGCCATGCTCCTCATTATACGCCATCTGAATGCTGCGGCGGCGGTTGGTTTCCGAAATGGCCTTTTCCATGGAATCGGTCATGCGGTCGGCATACATAATCACCATGCCACGGTCGTTTCGCGCCGCCCGCCCTATGGTCTGAATTAAAGAGCGGCCGTCTCGAAGGAAGCCTTCCTTGTCGGCATCCAGAATCACTACCAGCGAAACTTCGGGAAGATCAAGTCCTTCTCTGAGAAGGTTTACGCCCACCAGCACATCAAACACGCCGGCCCGCAGGTCGTTGAGGATTTCCACCCGTTCCAGTGTCTTAACCTCTGAGTGAATGTAGCGGCAGCGCACATGCATGCGCTCCAGGAAAAGCGACAGTTCTTCGGCCATGCGCTTGGTCAGCGTGGTCACCAGCACCCGCTCTTTGAAATCAATCCGGGTACGGATTTCACCCAGCAAATCATCAATCTGGTTGAGGCTCGGCCGCACATCAATCACCGGATCCAGCAGACCGGTTGGGCGGATGATCTGCTCCACCACCACGCCTTCCGATGCACGCAGTTCAAATTCCGAAGGCGTGGCCGACACATAAATAATCTGGTTGATGAGCCCTTCAAACTCATTGAAGGTCAGCGGCCTGTTATCCAGAGCCGAAGGCAGTCGGAAACCAAAATCCACCAGATTTACCTTGCGGCTGCGGTCACCGCCCCACATGGCCCGGATCTGCGGAATGGTTACATGGCTTTCATCAATCACCAGCAGAAAATCATCCGGAAAATAATCCAGCAGGCAGAAAGGCCGGGCACCGGGTTCGCGGCGGTCGAAGTAGCGGCTGTAGTTTTCTATGCCGGAACAGTAGCCGAGTTCCCGCATCATCTCCAGGTCAAATTCGGTTCTTTCCTTAATGCGCGAAGCCTCGAGAAATCGTCCTTCCCTTTCAAAATAGCTGATTTGCTGCACCAGGTCATCCTGAATTTCCCGGATGGCTACCTGCAGCGCTTCTTTTCCGGTAACGAAGAGATTGGCCGGGTACACCACCATGTGAAGTACCTGTTCAAGGCGCGAACCGCTCTCCGGATCAATGCGCTGGATGGCTTCCACCTCATCGCCGAAAAAGAACACGCGAAAGGCGAAATCGGCGTAAGCCGGATAAATATCCACCGTATCGCCCTTCACCCGGAAAGTTCCCCGCTTGAATTCCACCTCTGTGCGGTGGTAAAGAATGGAAACCAGGGCGTAGAGCAGGGTGGAACGGCTGATTACATCACCCACAGTGAGCTTCACCACATTGCGGCCGAATTCTTCCGGATTTCCGATGCCGTAAATGCTGGAAACCGAGGCCACCACCACCACATCGCGTCGGCCGGAAATCAGTGCCGAGGTAGCCGATAACCGGAGCTTCTCTATTTCCTCGTTGATGGCAAGGTCTTTTTCAATATAGGTATTGGTACTGGGAATGAAGGCCTCCGGCTGGTAGTAGTCGTAGTATGAGACATAGTACTCCACCGCATTCTCCGGAAAAAACTGCTTGAACTCACTATACAGCTGGGCGGCCAGTGTCTTGTTGTGACTGAGAATGAGCGTTGGCTTTCCCGTTCCGGCAATCACATTGGCAATGGTGAAAGTTTTTCCCGTACCGGTGGCGCCGAGCAGTGTCTGCGCATGGTCGCCTTCCTGCACGCCCTGAATCAGTTTTTCAATGGCCTGGGGCTGGTCGCCGGCAGGCTGGTAATCCGAAGTGAGCTGAAAATCCAAAGGTGTCAGGGAAAAGACCTGCAATTTCCGGAAAAAAGCGGGTTATGCCGGTGATAATTTCAAAAGCAGCTGTTCTTCCTTTCTTTTAGGGCGTTTCCACCGCCTTCACCTCATCATTTCGCATCCATAAAAAATTCAAGGCTCCGACGGTGGCCGGGTGCTTTGGTACAATCATTCCGCCTCCTGCTTCAGCAGGCTCAGCCATCGGGCGAAAAGCATTTCCCCGTCGCCCCCTTACGCAGGCAAATGAAAAATCCCGCTTAGCCCACACAATCCCAGACAGAAAACATCATTCTTCCGCCTGTACAAAAGCCATCCTTTATCGGTAGTGGCATGGTATATTTGTCCGATAATTTTTTTTCAATCGGATGAAGTCATTTTTCAAATACACCCTCGCCACCGTTCTGGGCCTGTTTCTCTTTTGCTTTTTCGGCATACTTATTCTGGTAATCATCGGAGCTGCTGCTGGCAGCGGTGCCGGTACGGAGGTGAAGGAAAACTCCGTACTCAAAATCAATCTGGACAAGCCCATCAATGAGAGGGAAAGAGAAAATCCGTTGGAAGATCTCGACATACCCGGCTTCGAAGGAGGCAATGCAGGTCTTTATGAGATGAAGGAAGCTATACGCAAAGCTGCCAAGGACGACAAAATCAAAGGCATCCTGCTCGAAGGCGGCTTCGGAAGGATGGGCTGGGCCAGCAACGAAGAACTGCGGGAAGTCCTTAAAGAATTTAAAAAATCAAAGAAATTCATCTACAGCTACGGAGAGTATTATTCCGAATCTGCTTTTTTCACCTGCAGTCTGGCCGACAGCCTGTTTGTTAATCCGGAAGGACTCATTGAATTCAACGGCCTCAATTCCGAGATTATGTTTCTTAAAGGCACGCTCGATAAACTTGAAATCAAACCTGAAGTGTTTCGGGTTGGTGAATTCAAGTCAGCCGTTGAGCCTTATCTGCGTGAGAACATGAGCGATGCCAGCCGCCTTCAGGCCACTTCCTTCATGAACAGCCTGAACGACCATCTGGTAAGCCGGGTAGCAGAAGGCAGGAAAATGAGCTTTTCTGCAGCAAAATTATGTTCCGACAGCATGAAGGCGCGGAGTGCGCAGGATGCGGCCGATCTGGGTCTGGCCAGCAGAACCGCCTACTACGACCAGGTGCTGTCATCCCTCCGTAAAAAACTCGGGCTCGGTAAAGACGAGGACATCAATTTTATTTCCCTTTCCAAATACAGCAAGGCAGAAAGCGAAGAAGAGGAAGAAATTTCATCCAATAAAATTGCCGTTATCGTTGCCCAGGGAGAGATTACTTCCGGCAAAGGAAGCGAAGAAACCATCGGATCAGACCGGATCTGCGAAGCCCTGCGTTCTGCCAGAAAAGACAAAAAAGTAAAGGCCGTTGTCCTTCGCATCAATTCTCCCGGTGGTTCAGCCCTGGCATCGGATGTGATGTGGCGCGAAATTCAGCTCACCCGCAAAGAAAAACCGGTCATCGCTTCTATGTCGGATGTGGCTGCCTCCGGCGGTTACTACATGGCCATGGGCTGCGACCGTATCATTGCCCATCCCAATACCATTACCGGTTCCATCGGTGTTTTCGGACTGATGTTCAATGCCCAGGACATGTTCCGCAATAAACTTGGCATCACCTTCGACGGCGTTAAGACTGGTGCCTACTCCGATGTGGGCAACATGACCCGTCCCCTTACGGCGCAGGAAAAGGCCATGATTCAGAAAGAAGTAGATAAAATCTATGATGGCTTTACCGGCAAGGCAGCAGCCGGCCGAAAAATGCCGGTCGAAAAACTGAAAAGCCTGGCGGGCGGCCGGGTCTGGTCAGGAAAAGAAGCCCTGCAGAATGGCCTGGTGGACGAGCTTGGCGGACTTGACAAAGCAGTGGAAATTGCCGCTTCCCGTGCAAAACTGGGCAAGGACTACCGCATCAAACTGATGCCGGCAAAAAAGAACTTTCTGGATGAACTGATGGAACAGCTTGCCGGTGAGGCCAAAACCCGCATGCTCAAAAATGAGCTCGGCGAGCTTTATCCTTTAGTAATGCAGATGGAAAAAATCAAAGGCTGGAACGGGATTCAGGCCAGACTGCCATACGACATTTCCATTCAGTAAAGAGGCACGCCCGCCATTTTGATTCGGCTTTGCTATCTTGCCGACGATGAAGAAGGTCCTCCGGCATTCCCATTTTCCCTCTGACCCCTGGGGTGACGGTGGCAGCAAGCGCACGGCACAGATAACGGAAATCCTCCGCGAAGCCGGGATTGAACAGGAATTCTACGACCCTGACCTTACCCGGATTTTTGAGAAAAAGTTCGCTGCCCTGGAGGGGATCAGATTGCTGCAGCAGCACAGCATCAAATCCAAACTTACAAAAACAGCTCTTACGCAGCTGGGTTTCAACTATTTCAAAAGGGAAAAGACCTTTGCCGAATACGCCCGCAGCCACAAGCTTCTGCTCTGGGAAAGCAACCGGCAACAAAATTTTCTGATGAGCTACGCGGCCCGCGACAACGGCCTGAATGTGGTTGGAATTCCGCACAACCTTGAATCACTGGTGCGGGGGCAGTATTCGGAGTTTACCGGTAAGGCGGCACCCTACTGGTTCGAAGAAGAACTGCAGAGCCTGAGCCAGTGCCAGGCCATTTTTACCATCTCGAGGGAAGAGCAGTACCTGTTGAAACTTTTTGGACTGCATGCCGGCTTCCTCCCCTATCATCCGCCATCGGAAGTGCGCGAATACCTGATTGGCATCCGGCAAAACCGCAAAAACAGTGAACCCCGGAAACAGATTTTCCTGATGGGAACAGCTGGTAATAAGCCCACCTTCGACGGCATGCTCGACCGCATCCGCTTTTTTCATTCGGAGATAAAAGATCCGCAGGCCGAACTGCATGTTGCGGGTTACCTTACAGAAAGTCTTTCCGACCACATGCCGGCCGATGCCCGCATCAGACTGCTTGGCAGCCTGAGCAATGAAGACCTGTCCCAAAAACTGAGCGAATGCCGCTGCTGCTGGATTCACCAGAACATCAGCACCGGATCGCTTACCAAGATACCTGAACTCATGATGGCCGGCGTGCCTGTACTCATCAACACCGATGCCGCCCGCAATTTTCATAATATTGCCGGAATACGGGTGTACGAAGACGATGCCGACTGCCTTCAGGCACTTGGAGAAGAATTTGAAATTCCTCCCGTTCCCCCGAGGCCTGTGGTATATGAGCGGATTTTTCTGGAAAAAATAAAGGAACTGATTCCGTTCTGAAACCGGGTTAATTCCATGTTGTTACCATGCTGAAACGGCATTATTCGGAAGAGGCGAATTCCTCTGCTAAGACTTGAAAAGGAATAATATCTGCCTTACCCGATTATTTCCCTTACCTTTGCAGCACCTAGCAGGATGGCAGGCTTACAGGCCCCGCCGCTTTTCCTGCAGGGATTGACCGGTGCTGCCTCGACATAGCAGACCGGTACCGGAGCTTCCCTCGATTTTTTTTCGATTGATTTCTCAGGCAATCCCGCAACGCAGGATTCAGTATGTCGGAAAAAACAGGGTGCCTGCCATTTATTAATAAACGCAATTTTGAATTTTGACCAACTGGGTCTTATTGAACCCATTCTGCGTGCCCTTCAGGAAGAAGGATACAGCAAACCAACTCCCATTCAGGAAGCAGCCATACCGGCCCTACTCGAAGGAAGAGACTTACTGGGCTGCGCCCAGACCGGCACAGGCAAAACAGCCGCCTTTGCCATCCCGATTCTACAGCACATGGAGAATCTGCGAAAACAAAATCCGGCTGCTTTCCGGAACCGCCACAGAAAGGAAATTTTA
>Ga0315900_10007248_pt1 | contig 14598 bp, 13 predicted proteins | sample LakEriMetagenome_FD_203521 | JGI IMG/M metagenome (GOLD analysis project Ga0315900, IMG submission 203521) | Freshwater fungal communities from buoy surface, Lake Erie, Ohio, United States - Buoy 12 MA114 | ecosystem: Environmental > Aquatic > Freshwater > Lake > Lake biofilm | place: USA: Lake...
TCGAAGAACCCGGCTCAAAGCAAGGCCGTCAGGGCATCGTCAAGAGTCGGGCAGGCGAACCGATAGCCCAGATCCGTGGCAACGCGAGGAAAGGCTCGCTGGCTGGCGAGCAGCATTTCATCGGCCATGCCGCGCAGCAGCAGGCGCAGGGCGAAGGCCGGTGCGTGCAGCAAGGCGGGGCGGTGCAGCCGGGCGGCGAGCCTGCGGGTGAAGTCGGCGTTGGTCACGGGGTCTGGCGCGCAAAGGTTCACAGGGCCGGACACCGCTTCATTTTCCAGGGCCCAGAGGATCAGGCCGGCCTCATCCTGCTCATGAATCCAGGACAGCCATTGCCTGCCACCCCCGAGACGTCCGCCGACACCGCAGGCAAAGGCGCGCCGCATCAAGGGAAAGGCTCCGGACTCCTTGCCGAGCACCATGCCGCTGCGCAGCAGCACGACGCGCACGCCCAGCTTTTCGGCCTCCCGCGCCGCCGCTTCCCACTGCTGGCACAATTCGGCCAGCCAGCCGCCGCCCGGCGTGCAGGTCTCATCCAGGGATTCGTCGCCACGCGTGCCATAAAAGCCGACGCCGGAGGCGCATAGAAGCACACGCGGCCGGTTGGCCGACTGCCACTGGCGCAGGTCGGACACCAGACGCTGCGTCAGCTCCACGCGGCTGCTCCAGATGCGCTCGCGCTTGGTTTTTGTCCAGAGGCCGAGCAGGGATTCACCGGCGAGGTGAACGATGGCGTCGAGCCGTGTTTCCGGGACGGGATGACGGCTGTCGGAGCTGAGCCAGCGTGAGAAAACCGGGCCGGGCTGCGCGGGCCGGCGCGAACAGCCAATGACCTCATGCCCCGAGCCTGAGGCCAGTGCGGCAAAGGCACTGCCGATCATGCCTGTGGCTCCGGTGACGGCGATGTTCATGTTCTGGATACGAGTGGAAGCGTGAAAAATGTCGCGCTGAAAAAGGGTTCGCTTCGTCCGAGGCCTCCGTCAGGATGAAGGGACCATGAGCCGATCCCCCGTCATTGCCGCCGAACAAGGTGTTGTACTCGACCAGCCCTGGGGCAGGCTCACCTGGCTGGTGTCCCGCGAGCTGGGCAATTCGGAGCACCTGACCTTCGGCCGGGTGGTCATTCCGGCGGGAACGATGAACCCGCGGCACCGGCATCCGAACTGCGATGAAATCTTGCACCTAATTTCAGGCAGGCTGGAGCACACTCTGGGCGATCAGATTTTTCAGCTTGGTCCGGGTGACACGATCTGCATTCCCGCAGGTCAGTGGCACAACGCCCGGGCGCTCCCTGAGTCCGAGGCGGAAATGGTCATCTGCTTTTCGTCGGCGAACCGGCAGACGGAGTTTGAAGAGGCGGTTTGACGGGCGGAGGGAAGGGAAGATTTGGGAACAGGGTGGTGATCTGGGGGGCGCGTGGCGGAAGGCTTGCGCCGGAATGCAGACGGCTTGGACGTCGTGGATGGTTGAGCTCTCGGGACGTGCAGCTCATCTCGACGGAGCGAGATGGCCACGATGCTTCGCCCGAGCGGTGGCGGAAGGCCTGCGAAAAAGGGCCTAGCCTTTGCGGCCGCCGCGTTTGGGCCGACCGTAGGCGGCTTTCTTGGGCTTCGGCAGCGTGCCGCCGTCATCGGGGTTGAGGCCCGCCTGCTTTTTCAGCTCCCGGATCTGGTCGCGCAGCAGCGCGGCTCTTTCGAACTCGAGCTTCGCCGCCGCCTCGGCCATTTCTCCCTCCAGCTCACGGATGACGTCCGTGACCACGACGTCCCCGGAGCCGCCCTCGCGCAGGACGCCCTCCTCAACCTCGCGCGCCTTGCCAAGCACCTGCAGGCTCTCCTGCACGGCGCGGCGCACGGTCTGCGGCGTGATGCCATGCTTTTGGTTATGCTCTTCCTGCACCTGCCGGCGGTGGCGGCTGATGCTGAGCAGGGCGCGGATGCTCTGCGTCTCGATGTCGGCAAACAGCACCACCTCGCCGGCGACATGACGCGCGGCGCGGCCGGCCGTCTGGATGAGCGAGGTCTCGCTGCGCAGGAAGCCCTCCTTGTCGGCGTCCAGGATGCACACCAGGCTGACCTCGGGCAGGTCGAGCCCTTCGCGCAGCAGGTTGATGCCGACGAGCACGTCGCAGTCGCCCTTGCGCAGGCTGCGCAGGATCTCGACCCGCTCGATGGCGTCGATGTCGCTGTGCAGGTAGCGCACCTTCATGTCGAGGTTGCGCAGGTAGTCGGTGAGGTCCTCGGCGGTGCGCTTGGTCAGGGTGGTGACGAGCACGCGCTCGCCGCGCTCGATGCGCTGGCGGCAGAGCTCGATGGTCTCGTCGATCTGGCCCTTGAGCGGCTTGACGGTGATGATCGGGTCGAGCAGGCCGGTGGGGCGGATGATCTGCTCGACGACCAGGTGCCGACCGCGCGTGGTGACATCGAACTTCTCCACGGGCTGCGAGCTGCCGCTGGTGCGCACGCTCAGGCCGGGCAGGGCGGCGGGCACGGTCTCCTCCTGGCCGATGCGGTCGCGCTGGTGCGGGATGTAGGTCGTGTTGCCGACGACGCTGTTCTCCATTTCAAACCGCGCGGGCGTGGCGCTGACATAGACGAGCTGGCCCACCTTGCCCATGAACTCGTCAAACTTGAGCGGGCGGTTGTCCAGGGCGCTGGGCAGGCGGAAGCCGTGCTCGACGAGGACGGTCTTGCGCGACTTGTCGCCCTCATACATGCCGCCGATCTGCGGGATGGTGGCGTGGCTTTCGTCGATGAAGACCAGCGGTGGTTCGCGGAAGAAGTCGAGCAGGGTGCCGGGCGTGGCGCCGGGGGCGCGGCCGGTGAGGTGGCGGCTGTAGTTTTCGATGCCCTGGCAGAAGCCCATCTCCTGCATCATCTCGATGTCGTGCTCGGTGCGCATGCGCAGGCGCTGGGCCTCGAGCAGGCGGCCGTCCTTCTCGAAGCAGGCGAGGCGCTCCTCGAGCTCCGCGCGGATGGCCACGATGGCTTTCTTCATCTTGTCGCCCGGCGTCACAAACTGTTTGGCAGGAAAGAGGGTGTAGCTGGGCATCTTCAGCGTGACCGTGCCGGTGAGCACGTCCACCGCGCTGATACGGTCGATCTCGTCGCCGAAGAACTCGATGCGGATCGCCTCGCTGTCGAGGTAGGCGGGCACGACCTCGACGACGTCGCCCCGGGCGCGGAAGGCGCCGCGGCGGAGCTGGATGTCGTTGCGCTCGTAGAGCATGTTCACCAGGGCGGTGAGCAGCTCCTCGCGGGTCATCTGTTTTCCGACATGCAGCGGCACCATCATGCCCTCGTAGTCCTCGGGCGAGCCGAGGCCGTAGATGCAGGAGACGGAGGCGACGACGATGGCGTCCGGTCGGGTCAGCAGCGCGCCCATGCTGGACAGGCGCAGGCGCTCGATCTCGTCGTTCACGTTCGAGTCCTTCTCGATGTAGGTGTCGGTGCGCGGGATGTAGGCCTCGGGCTGGTAGTAGTCGAAGTAGCTGACGAAGTACTCGACCGCGTTCTCGGGGAAGAAGTTTTTGAACTCGGAGTAGAGCTGGGCCGCGAGGGTTTTGTTGTGGCTGAAGATGAGCGCCGGTCTTCCCACCTCGGCGATGACGTTCGCCATGGTGAAGGTCTTGCCCGAGCCGGTGACGCCGAGCAGCGTCTGATGCCGGTTGCCCGCCCGGAGCGACTTCACCAGCTTGGCGATGGCCTGGGCCTGGTCGCCGCGCGGGTGGAGTTCGGGGTTGAGGCGGAACGGGGACATGACCGCACTTCATGGCGACTCCTGCCCGCGTGGTCAAGGTGAGTCGGGCAGGGGGGTGGCGGATGCACAGGGTTGGCGATGGCTTCTCGCGTCCTGCCAGGACGCGGTGAAGAGGGGACGTGGGTGTGGGGACCTGGTCCTGGTCCTGGAGTTTCACTCCAGGCTAATCTCTTTCGAGCCTCCGGCTCGCAGGGAACTGAGACGTGCAGCCTTGTGGCAGCGTGAAAAAAACCCGAGGCCAAGGGTGAGGGCACCGTTGCGGGGCAGGGGAGGCGTCTGGTAATTGGCGAGGGCAGCCTTGATACCACGAAACAGATTGGATCGGTGTTCGGCCATGAGGCCTGGAAAGATCGAGCCGAGCCGGAGGTTCGGAGGAGGTTAGCCGGAGGTGAAGCGAGGCTTGGCGAGCGAGAACCACCGGATCGATGGGGCGTGACGACCCTCACCCTGGGGTGCGCCCTGGAAGGGCGCGAGAAGGGGGCGGTTGGCTTATCGCGGCGGCACAGGGTTGGCGATGGCTTCTCGCGTCCTGCCAGGACGCGGTGAAGATGGGACGTGGGGGTGGCGACGTGGACCTGGTCCCTGGAGTTTCACTCCAGGCTAATCTCTTTCGAGCCTCCGGCTCGCAGGGAACTGAGGCGTACGGCACTTGGCGAGCGGCCACATCACCCGCGAAGCTGGCTAGACCGGTGTTGGGTCATAGAGCGGGACACCAAGCAGGTTCAAGCACTGCCAGGTGCGCCTCAATCATGCTTGGGGGCCGGGCGCTTGGGGAGTCATTTCCGCACCACAATTCCAGCAGACTTCAAAGCCGGCGGGGTTGTCCTCGCCGCACTTGGCACAGGTCCAGTCTGAGTTGGCCGCCTCCTCGGGATAATGATGCGGCTTCAGCAGTTCCAGGGCCTCCTCGTAGCAGCTGTCATCGACGATGCACAGGGTGGGCTGGAAGATGGGCGAGATCACGTTCAGCGTCTGGGCGCCGATCTCGTTCTGGATGAAGCAGACGATGCCGGCTTCATCGAGCACGGACTTGTAGAAGCCGATGCGGCTGGAATCCATGCTGGTGTAAAGCTCCTTCATAAGGGGGTGGTGGGGTGGTGACCGCAGTCCCAGGGCAGGCGCAGCGACCCGGGTTCTATCATTTCCAGGCGCGGGTGACCATGCTTTTTGTGTTCAGCCTCCCGGGCAGGGGCACGCAAGATCGGCGCAGCCTCTGCCATGCTTTGGCCGGAGGCGTGCGGGCTGCAGCCGTTGTATCCACGACATGAATGCACCGCTGATGAATCCTGAATGGTCCCGGGTCAGTTCGATGAAGTATGAGGGCTTCGATGAGCGGCCCTTCCTGGTGTTCTGGGAGATCACGCGAGCCTGTGCACTGGCCTGCAGGCACTGCCGTGCGGAGGCGCAGGCGAGGCGTCATCCCGACGAGTTGAACCGCGAGGAGTCCAGCCGATTGATCCAGCAGCTGGCCGAGCTGAATCCGCCCATGCTCATCCTCACCGGCGGGGATCCGCTGATGCGTCGCGACTGCCTGGACCTGGTGCGCGAAGCCACCGCCGCCGGTTTGCATGTGGGCCTGAGCCCGTCAGCCACCGGCCTGTTGATGAACAGCGACTTTGCCGCGATCAAGGCGGCGGGAGTCGAGCGCATTTCGCTCAGTCTGGATGGGGCCACGAAGGAGACGCATGACGCCTTCCGCGGGGTCACCGGCACCTTCAGCCGCACGATTGCCGCCGTGCACCGGGCGCATGCCGCGGATCTGAGCGTGCAGATCAACACCACGCTGACCCGTGGCAACCTGCATGAGTACGAGGCCTTCAAGCAGCTCATGTTTGAGCTGAAGCCGGCCATGTGGAGCGTCTTCCTTCTGGTGCCCACCGGCCGCGCTGGAGCGGCGGACCTGCCGGATCCGGAGGACATCGAACATGTGTTCAAGGACATGGCGGAGCTGGTCGGCAAGGCGCCGTTTGCGATCAAGACCACGGAGGGTCATCACTTCCGTCGCGTGCTGATCCAGAAGCATGGAGCCGCGGGCAAAACCCGGCCCGGCATGCGCTCGCCCCTGGGCATCCGCGACGGCCGTGGCGTCATGTTCATCTCGCACACCGGCGTGGTTTCCCCGAGCGGCTTCCTGCCCTTCGACTGCGGCAACGTGCGCGACGAGCATCTGGCGCAGATCTACCGTCGTCACCCGTTGTTTGTGTCGCTGCGCGACAACGATGCCCTGGGTGGCAAGTGCGGCCGCTGCGAGTTCCGCAGCGTCTGCGGCGGCTCCCGCGCCCGGGCCTACGGCATGACCGGAGATCCCTTCGCCCAAGACCCCGCCTGCAGCTACCAGCCGCGAGTTCAGGAGGCTCGGCTCAGCTCCATGGTTGCCTGACCGGCCTTTCCAGGATGCGGGAAGACGCCCTCGTCACGGTGGCCTACACCCGCAGGTTCAGGCATCCAGGAAATAGCCCACAGGCATGGCGAAGTGGTGCGCCAGCTTGCGAATGTGGGCCGTTGTGAGCTGCCGTGTGCCATGCAAGATCTTGCTGCCCATGCTGGGTTCCAGTTCGAGCAGTCGCCCAAGATCCGCCGCCTTCATGCCATGTGCTTCCAGCAGGCCGGCGAGCCGTTGGGTGAGCGGCAGCGGCTTGGCTTTCTTTTCCGTGCGCGCCTCAAAATCCGCGATGAGATCCGCCACCAGTTCAAACCAGTCGGACTGATCTTGGTTCATGGCCGCCTCATGCCCCCAGAACGAATGGATGGCAGCCAGTGCCGCAGCATGGTCCGTCTTGTCGCGAATGGGACGAGGAAGCCACACGGAACGGCAGAGCTCTCCATAGTCGGCGGGCAGGGCCTTGAAGCTCCTGGCAGATGAAGCGGTGCGAGTTTTCATAGCGTGGTTTTCCAATGATTTTTGGAGTATTCAGCGTGCGTCATGAAGGCCAGGGCATAGACCAGGCCGGTGTTGAAATGGAGGGCGGCAATCAGCCGAAAGGAATTCCCAGAGATGTTGAAGACAAAGACACGCCTGCCGCTGGCAACCTTCACCGGATCGCTGGTCGGGAATGTTCTTCGCAATTCCGTCAGGTTCCTCCAGGTGCCGTGCTGCATGGCTTCTAGCCACCACTCCAGCCCAGGCCTCGCGGTTGGATGCTTCCGCATCCATCCACGTACCGTGACCGGCTTGATGACTCGCATGCGGCAAAATGGCCTGAACTGGACAATTTGTCCAGCCAGGATCTGCAGCCTGTGCAGTCATGGGCTGAAAGCCGGCCTCCCGGCAGGCAACCCGGGTTGAACCTGTGGCGGGCACCATCGGGTTCCCGCAGCCTGGCCTGGGCCTCCAACCTTCTGCAACATTCCTGATCGTAGAGCCTCGGCAGCTGCAATTTGCATCTTGAAGCGCGTCCATTTTCGACGAGCCTCAGGGCCGCCCGAAAGGCACCCGTAGCTCAGTGGATAGAGCAGTGGATTTCTAATCCTCTGGTCGCAGGTTCGATCCCTGCCGGGTGCGCTCCCTGGAGTTTGTTGATTGACAATGTTTCAAGGGAGATGGGTGAGAGAGAACAGCGTCGGCAAAAAAGGGATTCCAGCCACTTTTTGGACACTCCCAATCGCCAGAAGTCACCTCTAACGTTGAGTGGGATGCTAGTCAGGCGGACGTTCGTTCATCACGTCATGGAACCGTCTGTTTCCGAAACGTAGGGTCATCATCCACACTTGTTGAGAATATGAGGGTGCGCCCCGAGCGACTATGCGATTGCCTTTACAGGCCACTTGCTTCAAACCCTCCGGATATGAGTTTGCAAGTCTGTGCCTCTCCGAGCTATCTGCAGGTGAAAGCGACATGCAGAAACCGGTCGTTTGGTTCCTCTTCCGCTCGTTAGGTGTATCATGAAGGATACCGAAAATCTTGTTATCTACTGCGTGCCCAGTCTCGTGGCCACGCTGCTTAACCGTGAGCGAGCAAAGGGAAGTCCACTTACAGAAAAAGAGGTCCTTCAGATTCGAGACGCCTGTCCCGCTATCGCAGTTCGACCCGAGACCGCAAAAGAGATGGACGAGAAGCGCGGATACAAAGACATCAATCCCGATTACTGCTGGGAGCAGTGGCTAAAAGCAAGGAAAGAACTAATGTTATGACTAAACCGTCGCTTAACAATGAAGCGATGCGATGCATTGCTGTGAGCAAAAAATGCCGTTGGCGAACAGGACTCACTTCGAGCCAGCGACGACACCCATGTTTGAAGTAGCCAGGCTTTGTGGGCTCTTGAACCATGGCGCATGTGGTTGGTGGTCTCTTAGGTTGTGGAGGGGCGACTGCAGCCTGATCTCCCAGCTGCCCAATGGCTGAGGTTGGCCTGATGTGGAAGCCTCGTGTGCTCAACGAGTGATGCGGCACCGCAGGGTTTGGATCAATGCAGAGATGAGCCTGGGAGGGTTTTTTGTGTGATTATCTCCTCTGCGGCTGTGCACTTGGCTGACGGCATTCTGTGCCAGTTTGGTCAATCTTGCACTGGCAGATTTGCTCTTGCTGATGCACCCACAAATTCGTAAAACCCACGTCATGCCCTTTCCTGCAATTCTTGAGGCTTCGCTTGCCCAAGTCGCGCTCACATCAGCACGCCAGGCAACAGCCAATTTCGAGCATCTGCTATAGCAAACTGTTCATGGCTGCGGTCACTTGCCCAAAATGGACTCTTACCTCGCCTAAAGAAGTCGCTGAACTTGGGATCTTCCGGCAAAAACCTGAAACGGCGATCATGACAGAATGAACTCTACCAACATAAGCTTCGCTCAGATTGGACTTCATGATGCTCGGATTTCACAGGTCGTGCTGGGGCCAGATTCTGTGCATATTTATCTCAGGGAGGCATTCATTTCGCCAGAGCACCCTTCGAACAACATCGGTGGGTGGGCCTGTGTGGAGCCTGCAGAACTCTGCTTCGTTTCCGTCTCTCGTCAGGCTGCCCGCATTTGGAACGATGCAACTTCAGCCTGGGGGCCCTGGGCCGTTCCTGCCACATCGCCTATTGAGTCCGAGATTATGGAGGCTTTGGAGACATCGGACGAATCGCAACGCGTGTTTACACTTGCTGGATTCGGAGAGTCGGGCTGGACCGAGTGGAAGATATCGGCAGATAGGTTTACACTGAAATGGTCAAGCATGCGAACAGCCACCGAACTACTCGGGTCCAACACATGGTTAAGAGGCATTCACATCCCATGGGGCCCATAATTCATTGATCAAGACATCAACCAAATAACACCAAGAAGTAGTCGAGCTAGATGTCAGAGCCAACGCCCCGTTTTTCACGGTCCGTGCTTTCAAACGACTCGCGTCAGCAACAGCCGTAGTGCATCTTTGATGTTAAGTGCCATGGAAGACGCATCCGATGAAATCGATTGAAATAAGAATTAACGATCTCCGGCGCAACGCAGTTTTGTTGCAGGAAGCGTGTCAGCGATTTTTCTCCGAACACCGCCATGATGAAGTCCTCAATATTGGCGTTCGACTTCGCGTCCTTGTCGGGTCAGGCAAGGGCAGTGGTTTGCTATTGGAACTGGCCCAAGAAAAAGGTGAGAAACTAAGCGTTTTGACCCTCAATGCTTATGGCGTTCTGAAGCTTGCTGAAGTTGAAAACGAAACAGGACGAATCATTCAAGAGGTGGAAAAGAAGGCCATCTTCACTCAAATGCCAGGAAGGTTGCCTATTGTATTTCCAGAGAATGAATACGGCCTGTATGCCCGAAGGGATCTTGCAGCTTGGCTTGAGGAGGGGTTTCTAATCGATTGGGATGTCCCTGATGGCAAAGGTGGCTCGAAAGTCGCCCGGTTTACACCGCAAGCACTTATCAATCGATATGCTGGTCAAGAAGCTGCGCACTCCGATCCCACACATGGAAAATTTGGCTCACCCGTTGAGTCCGTAACGATGCATTACAATATAGAGGGCAAGCAGATCGTTGTGCCTGTTGTTTACGAATACTTAGCCCAAATTGGAGTTGTAGTTGCACATGTCGCTACAGAATTCGCAAATAAGCATCTGTCTCCACAGGACTGACTGGCTGGGGCTTGAACTCAAACATTGATCCAAAATGAAGTGCTGCATCGGTATAGCAGCCTGTCTGCTGCTCATCGGCGAGATTGGGTTTTTTGTGTGGCGTGTGGGATTTGAGTCCCATTTCAAGAATACATCCAGCAAGCAGGCTTTCGCTAGGCTCCATGAAGAGCTCCGATTGGGAGACTCACAAGCAAGGGTCATCGAGCTTTACAATCAGTTCCAGACCGGTCGAACGAAACTTCGCCAAGAAGTTTTTCCTCATGTCTGGACAATCGAAATGCCGTGGGAGTTTGGAGCTAGCGACTGGGTTATCTACCTCGAGTTTGACGATGCTGAAAGACTCTCGGCGGCTGTGGTGCGAACTTCAGACGGCATCTTTCGAAGACCGCGTAATTCTCCCGAAGACAAGGGCCTGTTCGCTCTCGCAGCCAAAAATGCAAAACGCAGCTAACAAGGCGTCAATCTCGACATCTTTGAATTGGCTCACGTCACAGACAGTCAAAAGAAGGCTCAGATCCCCAGCCCTTCGGGCCAGTCGATTTCGGTTTCGCCGTGCATGACGTCGGCGAGGACGGGCACGTCGAGGAAGTTTTCCAGGACGCGGCGGTTGGAGATGCTGGCGGCGTCGCGTTCGTCGTGGGCGTGGTTGAGGATGACGCCGGCGCATTTTAAGCCGCGCTGCTGTATGCTGCGTACGGTGAGCAGGGTGTGATTGAGACAGCCGAGCTTGTTGTTGACCACGACGATGACTGGCAGGCCGAGCGCGACGGCGAAGTCGGCCAGGGTGTCTTTTCCGGCGAGCGGCACCTCCCAGCCGCCGGCTCCTTCGACCAGGACGTGGGCATGCCTGGCGGCGAGGGTGTAGAAGCCGTTGCGGCCTGCCTCGACATCGACGCTGCGGTTTTCCAGCAAGGCGGCGGCATAGGGGGAAGCGGGCACCTTCAGGAACACCGGGTTGATCTCCTCGACGGCGAGAACGCCGCCGCTGGCCTGCTGGAGGGCGAGCGGATCGCGCCGGTCGCCGCAGGCGAAGGGCTTGTAGCCGACGGCGTCATGACCAGCCCGGCGCAACGCCTCGATGAGCAGGCAGGTGATGTAGGTCTTGCCCGCGTCGGTGTCGGTGCCGGTGATGAAGTAGTGCATGAGGGGAAGGGGGCCGTGGTGAACCACGACGCGTCTAGGCGGTCAAGCGGAAGCGGTTGGCCCAGGCCGGGGGTGCCGCATCCAAGTGAGAAAGGGATTGTTGCGACAGGATTGATGAGATGGGCAGGATGAACAGGTCTGAAAAATCCTGTGGATCCTGCGAATCCTGTAAATCCTGTGACTGCGGCCGTGAGGTACGACCATGGGCCCATGGGATGCGAAAGCCCTGGATCAGGCCCAGCCCATCCACTGCTTGAGCACGGCGAAGTCACGGACATGGGCCTCGCGGAACTGCTTGAGCACGGCGGGATCCTTGGCGTCGCCCTTCAGGTATTCGACATGCAGGGAGATGGGGCCGGTGTAGCCGCGTTTGAGCAGCAGCTTGGCGAAGTCGGGGCTGACCTGGCCCTGGCCGAGGGGGCAGCCTTCGGCCTTGCGGCCGTTCCATTGGAAGTCTTTGAAGTAGATCGCGCCCCAGTGGTCTGCGGTGAGCGCGGCGCTGAGCGGCCACTGCATGCCGCCTTCGACAGTGGCGTGGTAGATGTCGTAGCAGAAGGAGAACTGCTGCGCCGGGTACTCCTGCATGAGGCTGTAGATGTCCCAGATGGGAGCGCCGAAGTAATCCTTGCCGCTGTGGTTCTGGAACAGCGGCTGGATGCCGATTTCCTGGCAGAGCTGGATCAGGTCCTTGAGGCGGGGTTTGACCTCCTGGAGCTGGGCCCAGATGGGCTTGTCGAGGTCGTACTTGTAATACAGCATGCGGAAGCGCTTCACGCCGAGCTTCGCGGCGGTGCGCAGGACGGACTCGGTGCGCTGCTCCTGGCTGACTTCGTTGATGCCGGAGGTGAGAATCGTCATCTCGAGGTTCTGCTTTTTCAGCGCCTCGATGAACCGGGGCAGCTCGTCCTCGACCTTCTCGGGCTCGATGTGGCCCTTGGGGCGGATGGGGGATTCAACGCCATCGACGCCCATCTCGGCGGCGAGGCCGGCGATGTCGTCGAAGCTGAGGCCCTGGAGGTGCTTGGTGAAGAAGCAGAGTTTGTTCGGCCGTGCGTTCGCGGCCGGGGCGGCGGAGGCCTGGCTCGTGCTGAGGCCGGAGGCGGCAAGGGAGCCGGCGAGAAGGGAGGTGCTCTGAAGGAAGCTGCGGCGTGTGGTCATGGGGTCTGCTTTTTGATCGAACGGATGCGGTCGGTGTAGAACGTCATCTGCATGCTGAGGTTTTCCTTTCCACCGACGGGAACGGCCACCAGGGGCAGGGGCACCTTGAACTTGAAGTCCGGGTGCGGGATGAATTCGCGGTCGAGGGCGAGCATGGGGCCGCGGAAGACGAGGTCGGGCCATTCGCGGTAGGGGCCGTCGAAGACCTCATGCAGGTGGTTGACCCGGGCGCTGAGGGGCGTGACGACGATGCCGGCGACGCGGCCGCCCCGGGCTTCCACCTGGGTGGTCATGGCGCTGAAATCACTGCGTTTGACCGGCAGCCAGATCGTGGGCACATCGGCATACCAGGCGACGAACCAGGGGGCGTCGGAAAACACCACCTCGTCGGCATCGACCAAACGACGCACGAAGGTGACGCGGTCGGGCACGTAGGGCGGCCACTGGGGGTGGATGCGCCCGCGCAGGACGAGGCCCATCTTGACGGTGGAGGGCAGTTCGGCGGCCATGGGCAGGGCCGAGGAGGCCACGGCGAGCACCCCGAAGCCGAGGCGCGCCCAGAAGCTGGTGTCCATGCTGCCGCGAAACCTCGACCAGAGGATGGCGAGCATGCCGCAGCCGAAGACGGTCATGGCGGGGGCGAGCACGATGTAGAGAGCGTTGTCGTCCTCGGTTTTTTCCGGCAGGCCGAGCATGCCGAGGCCGATGGCGAGCATGCCGAAGACCAGGGCCAGGGCGTGGGCCGTGCGGGTGATCTCCTGCCGCCGGAAGCGGTGCATCAGGGCGATGAAAAAGACCGTGGCGGGCACCAGGCAGGCCAGATGAGCGAAGCCCTGGGAGAGCTGGTTGCGCCAGTTGACCATCATCTTGCGCAGCAGGTCGTCGAAGTAAACCGGTTGGGTGATGAGTGAAAACTCGCGGTCAATCAGGGAGGGATGGGTGGTGAGCAGATGCGCCTGGAACAGCGGCTTGGCGCCGCCGAGGGGATCGCCGCAGGTCTGGGTGAGCCAGAGTCCCCAGGCCGCCAGGGCCACGAGGGGCAGGACGGCGATGATGATGACCGCCGCCTTGTTTTCCCGCATCGTCAGGGCGCAGGCCAGGATGAGCCCGGCCACCAGCCAGAGGGCCATCCAGTGGGTGAGCAGCATGAGGGCGGCGAGCAGGCCGATGCCGACGGCGGGCAGCAGCACGCTTTCGCCTTCCTGGAGGCGGACCTGGGCCGAGGCGAGCAGGCGGAAGCAGAGGGCGAAGAGCATCGTCAGCAGCGCCAGAGGGCTGCCGCTGACGGCGAGCTGCCAGAGGGGTTCGCAGACCAGCAGACAGAGCAGCGCCACACCGGCCACGGTTTCATCGAACAAGCGGCGCGCCGCCCCGTGGGTCCACCAGAGGGTCAGCAGAAAGCCGAGCACGCCCAGGCAGGCCACGGCACGGTCGAGCAGGTAGATCGAGCCGCCCTTGACGGGGTCAAAGGGCTGATGGCGTTCGAGCAGCTTGAAGACAGGTGCCCAGACCAGGGCCTGAAGAGGCGGCTGGGTGATCTCCGGCATGGCGGCCGGGGAGGCCTGCTGGTGATGGCTTTCCAGGCGCGCCCAGGCGTGGGGCCGGATGACCTTGGTCTGAAAGCCGCGGCCACGGGCGATTTCGCGGGCGAGCTGCGCCTGCTCCATGCCGGAGTCGCTGCTGAGGCCGCGGAAGGTGACGAACACGTGCAGCAGGGCCAGCACCACCGCCGCGCCGTAAACCACCACGCGTAGCATCGGGTGGCTGGAGCTGCTGGCGGCGGACGGAAGGGACATGCGGCGCGCCATTGTGCCGTGTTTTCATGGCTTGAAAAGCACGGCGTCAAATCTCTGCGCCGCGCTTCAATAATCCCTGGCCAGGAGGTAGTCGGCCAGCTCGTGAAGGCGGCCGCCTGCCGAACCAAAAATGCTCAGCACATCATGGGCGTGCTGGGTCAGGCGCTGGGCCTCGGCCCGGGAGGCGTCGAGGCCGATAAGGGCCGGGTAGGTGCTCTTTTCGGAGGCGAGGTCCTTGCCGGCGCTCTTGCCCAGCTTTTCGCTGGTCTGGGTCACGTCGAGGATGTCGTCGATGATCTGGAAGGCGAGGCCGGTGGCCATGCCGAACTCGCGCAGGGCCTGCATCTGCTCCGGGGTGGCGTCGGCGCTCATGCCGCCGAGCCGGAGGCTGGTGGTGAGCAGGGCGGCGGTCTTGTTTTCGTGAATGAAGCGCAGGGCCTCCAGGGGCAGCTTCCTGCCTTCGCCCTCGAGGTCGGCGACCTGGCCGCCGACGAGATGCAGGCTGCCGGCGGTGACGGCCAGCTCGCGGACGAGGTCGCCGGCGCTGTGGCGGCTGACGGCGGGGGTCTTGACCACAAGCTCAAAGGCCAGGGCCTGCAGGGCGTCCCCGGCCAGCACGGCGATGCCGTCGCCATAGACCTTGTGGCAGGTGGGCACGCCGCGGCGGAAGTCGTCGTTGTCCATGCTGGGGA
>Ga0315900_10007253_pt1 | contig 14592 bp, 17 predicted proteins | sample LakEriMetagenome_FD_203521 | JGI IMG/M metagenome (GOLD analysis project Ga0315900, IMG submission 203521) | Freshwater fungal communities from buoy surface, Lake Erie, Ohio, United States - Buoy 12 MA114 | ecosystem: Environmental > Aquatic > Freshwater > Lake > Lake biofilm | place: USA: Lake...
TATCCTTATCCTCCTCTTCTTTTTCAATTTTTTTTTTCTACACCTATTTTTACCCTTAACTAAAAATTTGTTCTCTCTTTACCACACCTACTTGCTTCACGGGATGGGACACCCTTGCTTCACGGGACACCCCCTGTGGATCAACATCTGTGGGGATGGGGAAGTGTGGGATGGGGGACCCCTTTGTGGGATTGAACATCTGTGGGGGATGGGGGTATTTTTAGTTCCTTACTTTTTCACCCTTTTTACAAAAAAATTGAATTCCTTTTTCCATCTTTGTTAGTTAGCATCTTTATATACCTACAACAAGTTTTTAAAACAATGAGCGAACCAATTAAAAGATTGAGAGAGTGGATTCATCCTGATAAACTTAAATGGTATTGGTTATCACAAAATCCAGAAGCAATTCATCTTATTGAACAAAATCTAGACAAAATTTATTGGCCTTGTTTATCACAAAATCCAGCAGCCATTCATTTACTTGAACAAAATATAGACAAAATTGATTGGATTTGGTTATCATTAAATCCAGCAGCCATTCATTTACTCGAACAAAATCAAGACAAAATTGATTGGTATAATTTATCAAGCAATCCAGCAGCCATTCATTTAATAAGCGAAGCGTTGGAACAAAAGCCTGACAAAATTGATTGGTCTCAGTTATCACGAAATCCAGCAGCCATTCACATTTTGGAGCAAAACTTAGACAAAATTAATTGGTTTATGTTATCTAAAAATCCAGCAGCCATTTACATTTTGGAGCAAAATCTAGACAAAATTTATTGGCCTTGTTTATCAGGCAATCCAGCAGCCATTTATCTAATAAGTAAAGCGTTGGAACAAAAACTATACAAAATTGATTGGCCTCAGTTATCAGGCAATCCAGCAGCCATTCACATTCTGGAACAAAATCAAGACAAAATTAATTACGATTGTTTATCAGCCAATCCAGCAATCTTTGAATAATTGTCATTTATTAATTAACTTATTATAGTACTAAAAATATTCATAAATTTGTGGAACAATGTGTTTTGATAGAGTGCTTAGATTTACATATTTAATTTCTTAGTGTGTATGTGCGTGTGTAATATTTTAACTTAAATCCTTTTTCTATGATAAAAAATTGAATTCCTTTATCTATCTTTGTTAGTTTATATCTTTATATACAACAACAAGTTTTTAAAACTATGAGCGAACCAATTAAAAGATTGAGAGAATGGGTTCATCCTGATAAACTTAATTGGTCTTGGTTGTCAGCCAATCCAGAAGCAATTCATCTCCTTGAACAAAACCTAGACAAAATTGATTGGTCTCGGTTATCATTGAACCCTAAAGCAATTCATATTTTAGAAAAAAATTTAGACAAAATTGATTGGGTTATGTTATCAGTAAATCCAGAAGCCATTCATTTAATAAGCAAAGCGTTAGAACAAAATCCAGACAAAATTGATTGGTATTGGTTATCTAGAAATCCGGCAGCCATTCATCTTTTGGAACAAAATCTAGACAAAATTGATTGGTGGCCATTATCAAGAAATCCGGCAATCTTCACTTATGATTATGACAAAATAAAAGAACATATGGATTTCACTGGAATTAAAGATGAATTGATTGCGTATTATTATCGTCCTGAAAATATTCATAAATTCGTGGAACGAGGTGATTTGTTGGAGGATTTTAATAGTAGATGGAATTAGTTAGTATGTGCGTGTGTAACTTTTTAATTTATTTATTTTTCTCTATAGGCTTGAACATCTGTGGTGGATGGGGCATTTTTAGTCCCTCACTTTTCACTTTACAAAAAAATTGAATTACTTTTAACCATCTTTGTTAGTTAGTATCTTTACCTATATCATCAAGTTTTTAAAACAATGAGCGAACCTTTTAAACGATTGAGACCTTGGATTCCTGTTGAGAAACTTAATTGGAGCAATCTTTCTTTGAACCCCAATGCCATTCATTTGTTGGAGAAATATCTGAAAAATATAGATTGGGAGTTGCTGTCTTTCAACCCCAATGCGATTGAACTTTTAAAAAAAAATATAAATAAAATTTATTGGCCCCATTTATCAGAAAACCCCAAGGCAATTCACGCATTTGAACTTGAATTAGAGAAAAATGAAAATAAAATTAATTGGTTTTATTTATCCTCCAATCCTAGCGCGATTCGTTTATTGGAACAAAATATGGATAAAATCTATGTCCCTAATTTATGTTCCAATCCCAACGCAATTCATCTTATAAAAAAAGCGATGATAGATTGTCCAGAAGAAATTAATTGGTTCAGAATAGCAGGAAACCCCGCGGCGATTCCCATTTTGAAACGAAATCCAGACAGAATTATTTGGGATTTATTATGTAGTAACCCCAATGCAATTGATTTAATAAGTGAAGCATTGAAGAAACAGCCTCACAAACTTTGCTGGTATCATCTTTCAAGCAATCTCAGTGCAATTCAATTAATAAGCGAAGCGTTGGAACAAAAACCAGATAACATTCATTGGAGTGGCTTATCAGAAAATCCTGCAGCCATTCATTTACTTGAACAATATCAAGATAAGGTTGATTGGGATGCGTTATCCAAAAATCCTGCTATATTTGTGTATGATTATGAAGCAATCCGAAACCATTTTAGACCCATATTACAAGGGGTTATTCAAAACCGTTTCCATCCAAAAAATATAAAATACTTTGCTGGATGGGGGCATATAGACCTTGATGATGATTTTGAATAACAATAAATATTTACGGGAACCCCCCCTGTGTATGAGTACGTGTGTGTAATATTTTAATTTAAATCTTTTTTTCTGTGAGAATGAGATGGGGAATATCTGTGGGGATGAGGAAGTGGGGAAACACCTGTGGAACAACATCTGTGGTGGATGATGAAGTAGGAAGTATTTTTAGTTTCTTACTTTTTCACTTTACAAAAAAATTGAATTGCTTTTACCATCTTTGTTAGTAGCATTTTTACATACAAGAAGTGTTTAAAACCATGTTTAATACTATGTTTAATACTATGAAATCATACATTCGTTTTGGTGTATCTCTTGGTTGTTATTTTGGAATTAATTATAAACTAGGAAAATATCTAGTTAATAAATTTGGATATGATTTTATTATGGGTGGGGATGTGCCTGTAATGTCTTTAATAATGACAATTACATTATTTATGTATATCCCGGTGTACGATTGCATTCATTTGTGCGGGAACCCACATGTCCAGAACAATAATACTCTAGGCGATAATTCACATAAAATTGATTGGGATTATTTGTCACGCAATTCTAATATTGTTGTATAATTTGTTGGATGATTTTATTTATAGATATGCTTAGATTTACATATTTGATTTATAAGTATGCATGTACGTGTGTGTAATATTTTAATTTAAATATTTTTTTTCTGTGAGAATGAGATGAGGAACATCTGTGGAGGATGGGGAAGTGTGGGACTTTTCCTTTAAAAAAAATTGAATTCCTTTTTCCACCTTTGTTAGTTAGTATCTTTACCTACATAATCAAGTTTTTAATACTATGAGCGAACCAATTAAAAGATTGAGAGAGTGGGTTCATCCTGAGAAACTTGATTGGGATTTGTTATCAAGAAATCCAGAAGCCATTCACATTTTGGAAAAAAATCTAGACAAAATTAATTGGTCTGAGTTATCCATAAATCCAGAAGCAATTCATATTTTGGAACAAAACCTAGATAAAATTAATTGGTATCGGTTATCAGAAAATCCTAAAGCAATTCATATTTTGGAACAAAACCTAGATAAAATTAATTGGTATCGGTTATCAGAAAATCCTAAAGCAATTCACATTTTGGAACAAAATCCATACAAAATTTCTTGGCATTGTTTATCATTTAATCCTAAAGCAATTCATATTTTAGAAAAAAATTTAGACAAAATTAATTGGGATTGGTTATCAAAAAATCCAGCAGCTATTCATCTTTTGGAACAAAATCCAGACAAAATTAATTGGCGTGAGTTATCAAACAATCCGGCAGCCATTCATATTTTGGAACAAAATCCAGACAAAATTGATTGGCTTATGTTATCCAAAAATCCAGCAGCCATTCATTTAATAAGCAAAATGTTGAAACAAAAGCCATACAAAATTGATTGGAAAATGTTATCACTAAATCCAGCAGCGATTCATTTACTCGAAAAAAACCCAGACAAAATTTGTTGGTATTGGTTATGCTTTAATCCTAAAGCAATTCATATTTTAGAAAAAAATCTAGACAAAATTAATTGGACCGTATTATCAATGAACCCAGCAGCCATTCATCTACTTGAACAAAATTTAGACAAAATTGATTGGGTTGGGTTATCCAAAAATCCAGCCATATTTGATTATGATTATGATAAAATTCGAGAACATATGGAATCCACTGGAATTAAAGATGAATTAATTGCTTATTATTATCGTCCTGAAAATATATATAAATTTGTTGAACGAGGTGATTTGTTGGAGGATTTTAATTCTAGATGGAGTTAAAGTGTGTAATATTTTAATTTAAATCTTTTTTTCTGTGGGATTGAACATCTGTGGTGGATGGGACATTTTTAGTTCCTTACGTTTTTACCCTCTTTACTAAAAAATTGAATTCATTTTTTTGTTGTTAGTTATTACATCTCTTAAATAACTATTAATATTTAAAATGGCTACTGAATTTCAACACATTGATAATGAGATTGATATTGATGATGTTTTGGATTGTTTAGGAACTAATTGGGTTTTTGAAGTGAATCAATATGGCTATCCTGAATTTCGTTATACTTTGATGCAAGTGCCTCTTGTAGATAGAGGTAAATTTGAAAAACAATTTAAGGGATACACATTTGATTTGTATAAAGTTGGTGGAATAGGTTTTGTCATTAGAATACATGTTTTAAGTGCATATAGACTCCAATTTAGGGGAATGTCATTACGTTTAAAGTCAATTGATAGTTTAAATTAATTTCTTCGGGCGTACGTGTGTAATGTTTTTAGGGAATACCCCTTAAACGTCCCAATTTAGTAAAAATTGTGTATGCGTGTGTGTGTAATATTTTAATTTAAATCTTTTTTTTCTTGAAGAGATATGGTTGAACATCTGTGGAGGACTAGGAAGGATGAATTTTTTCCTTTAAAAAAATTGAATTCTCTTTTACCATCTTTGTTAGTTAGCATCTTTACCTACATAATCAAGTTTTTAAAACTATGAGCGAACCATTTAAACGATTGAGACCTTGGATTCCTGTTGAGAAACTTGATGGGGCTACTTTATCAGAAAACCCAGCAGCCATTCATATTTTGGAACAAAATCCAGACAAAATTCATTGGCAACATTTATCAGAAAATCCAGCAGCCATTCATATTTTGGAAAAAAACCTAGACAAAATTGATTGGTTTATGTTATCACTAAATCCAACAGCTATTCATCTATTAGAACAAAATCCAGACAAAATTGATTGGTATTGGTTATCATTTAATACAGCAGCAATTCATCTATTAGAACAAAATCCAGACAAAATTGATTGGCAACATTTATCAGTAAATCCAGCAGCAATTCATATTTTGGAACAACACCCAGACAAAATTGATTGGACTTGGTTATCAGGAAATCCAGAAGCTATTCATCTATTAGAACAAAATCGAGACAAAATTGATTGGTATTGGTTATCATTTAATACAGCAGCAATTCATCTACTAGAACAAAATCCAGACAAAATTGATTGGATATGTTTATCAGCAAATCCTAAAGCAATTCATTTATTAGAACAAAATCCAGACAAAATTTGTTGGAATGAGTTATCAAGTAATCCTAAAGCAATTCATATATTAGAACAGAACCTAGACAAAATTCATTGGTGGATGTTATCAAGAAATCCAGCAGCCATTCATTTGTTGGAACGAAACCCAGACAAAATTAATTGGGATGAGTTGTCAAGTAATCAATCAATCTTTACTTATGATTATGACAAAATAAAAGAGCATATGGAAACTACTGGAATTAAAGATGAATTGATTGCTTACTATTATCGCCCTGAAAATATTCATAAATTTGTGGAACGAGGTGATTTGTTGGAGGATTTTAATTCAAGATGGACTTAAAGTGTGTAATTTTTAATCAAACTTTAACTTTTTTCTGTAATGACATTTCGCAAAGGTTGATTCAACCTTTGAAAAAAAAATTGAATTGCTTTTTTCCATCTTTGTTAGTAGTATCTTTATTTATAAACTCATCAAAATGAATTCCACCAATAATCTTATGTTATATATTAAAAGAGCTGAGCAACACCACACCAAAGATTTTATTGTTGAGGCATTTGCTTCAAATAATATAGGTAAAGTGCGCGATGTGAGATTTATAAAAAAAATGGATATGAATGGACGAGAATATAACGGAGCAGTAGTAATATTTGAACATTGGAATATGAATACACTTGTTAAGCAATTGTTAGACCAAATGTCTGTCTCTAAAGATGGCACAACAAAATTCGTGTTCGATCAATACAGAGGAAGATATTGGTTTATTAATATTTATAAAACACAATTTCCAGAATACGAAGAAATTACAACCATAGACACTGGATTACCTGACAAAGAAAGAATCACTGAGTTGGAAAATTTGGTCAAATCAATGTCGGCCCAAATGCATTATATGCGAACAAGTCAAGAAAAATTAGAACGCCAATTAATGGAAGCAGAGCATACTAACACACAACACCATTTATTCAATATTGAATTAAAAATCCAAGTCGATGAAGCAAAAAGAGAGAAAAAATGGGCTGAAGATAAACTAAATGAAAAAATCAATATAATTGAACAAGAATGCGAATTACTGCAAAAATCCAATATAGAATTGGAAGAACTCTTAAACATAAAAGCAGAACGTTGTGATGAACTTAATCAAGAATTATACGATAATAAATGCATTATAGAATTTGTTCAGTCCCAATCAAATGAAATGTATATAATGTTAAATAGTAAAAAGATGACGATTGATGAACTAGTTTAATTAAATATAGCGATTAAAAATAAAAAAAATAGAAATTTGTAATTCTTAATAAAATATTTTTTTCATTAAGAATTGATTATTACACATTAAATTCTGGAATACTATAAACATCTCCAACTTTAACATATTTAGCAATCACCTTTGGATTCACTGTACCACTCATAATATCTTCAGGTTGATACACATTAAAGGATTTATCAATATAATAAACGATGCCCTGAATATCTTGAAGCCAGACCTCAATTTTATGTCCTTTAGGTTTAGTATCTTCCTCAACATCACAAACTCCGTGTGGAGTGCCTTTTAAATGTGTCCCGCAATATTCAGTAGTTGTATCTTTTCGTCTTCTAGTACATTGTTCTCCACTTGCTCGTTTAGCGCAACATCTGTCTGATAAATGAACGACATTTTTTACTCGTTTGCGTTTTATAAAATCATCTTTGGTTAATACCAATCGGTCATAATCATAAATATATTGAACTAATTGACTTAAACTATTATCCGTTGTTAAACCAAGTTCACTGGCCTTTTGTTTAACGTTATCTTTAAATTCAGAAATATAATCTTCAATCTTTTTATTAATTCTGCGTTCCATATTGGTTTCTTTATATATATTTTAATATGAAATTATCTTTATTTCAATTTTTTTTATATATTGCAAAACAACTTAAAGGCGCTTTAAGATACTTTTTATAATATATTGCAAAACAACTTAAAGGCGCTTTAAGATACTTTTTATAATATATTGCAAAACAACTTAAAGGCGCTTTAAGATACTTTTTATAATATATTGCAAAACAACTTAAAGGCGCATTTTCAAAACGTGTATATATTTATGAAGTCGTCATTTTTAATTTGGGATAATTTCTTGGCAACACAAAAGATGTTATTAAAATAAATAAATAAAATGCAATATACGACCCATATATATTTATTCCTATACCATAAAATTCTAATATTCTTGTAATTCCATAAACTAATAATAATGATATTCCTAATGTAGTTATTATTGTACTGGCTGACATTATATAATTATTTAAGAAATTAATAATTATATATTTATTGTATTTATAGTATCATATATTTATCATTTTTTGTTTCTATATATTTATCATCTAATAATACTTTATTTAATGTGTGAAAAGATAATGATACAAAATATTCATACTTTTTTACTAAAATATCTGGTCTTATTTCGTGAATTCCTGAATAACATATTGTTATAGTAGGTTCAGGATATTTTAATTCTATTGAATTATCATCTAATGCAAATATTGAACTTGTTTCTATATACATATTACCTTGTATAAATAAGGCATATCTATTTATACCTCCATTTATATAACGTCCATATTCATTTTCGGTAACCAATCTTCCACCAGAATTATGTGTATGTGTCTTATTTTCCATATCTATTTTGTTAGTTCCTCCATATTTAGACCACCCTCCATATCTAACTGCGTCTTTAAATGACTTGAAAAAATAGTAATATTCACCAGATAAATCATACTCTTTTGATTTACCCTTTCCAAAAACAGAATTAAATTCTACTTGTTTCATTTCTCCTCCTGAATATACCGCATCTGGCAATATATATGTTTCTAATGTTCCAGGATTCGTTAATATTCCTAAATTTGGGGCATTTATAAATAATTCCGTAACCTCTTCTGCTACATCAATATTACAAATACTTTTTATATTTATAATTTCACTTGGTAATGCAAACCAATGTGATGAATTTCTCCATAAGTTTAACCCCTCAATATCCATCCCAGTAATATTTACCAAAGCATATGGTTTACGTTCATTATCTAAAATAACGCCTTTATATATATCATCGCCTATTATTGGATTTTCACAACCAATACTTTTTAACGATTCTCTAACTTTATTTAACACTATATTTTCAAGATTTGTATGATTATCAAATAAAACAAAAGGTAATGTAAATTGTTCTTTTATGAAATTATTACAAAATGGTATTTTTTCAAGCATAATTTGTAAAAAAGGATATTTTATTGTGTTAGTTACGTGATAACATAATATATATAAAAAATTATATGTTTGTTTAGAACTAAATATTTCATTGGATAATATATTTTTTTTTGCGTGAGTTTCAGGGGAATATATATAATCCATATTCTTATTTATATCATTTTATTTATATCATTTTTATTATATCATTTTATTTTTCAGTTTTTTTTTATTTTTATTTCATCTTTTAACACCTTTTCTCTATTATCTAATACTTTTTTTGTGATTTCTTTTGCTAATTCAGGTTGTTCTTTATAATATTCTTCTAATTGGGATAATAAAAATTTACAAGAAATTGGTTTGTTCGTTTTCTTTTGTTTATACACCAATTCCCCTCCTTTAATATCAAAAGAATCAATCGAATTAGTTTTCATTACATTTGCAAGTGATTTTGTTAACACTTCTTGTTTATGTTTCTTGTCTCTTAATTCAGCCTTTAATTTGGTTATATCATTATCCATTTTAATCCAATCTTTAATAATTATAATTAATTCGTCTTTTGTATTTATCTTTGGTTTTGATTTTATAAGTTCTTCTTTATCCTTTTCTTTTTCTTCTTCTTCTTTTATTTCCATTATTATATACATTTACCATTATTTTAAGTAAGTTTTTTTTATAAATCATTTTCATTTTCACCATTTTTTACAGAGTGTCTTTTACATAAGCCATTTTCATTTATAGTTTTACACGAACATTGCTTTCCCTTATTTGGGCCTGATTTTAATATAGACTTACAACCTTGAGTTTGTTTATGTTCCTCTTCTGGGACATAATGTCCAATTTGATTATTTTGTTCGAGAACTTCATTTTCTATTTTCTTTTTAAGTGTAGGCAATCGTTGTAATAATGGCAACCCCTTTGCGGCTCTTTCTATATTTTTTTCTTCAAATAACTTTTTTCTTTGATTTAATATTTCCTCTTTTTTATTCTTTAATTCATCTTTTAATTTAATTTTTTCATCTTGCTTCTGTTTCTTTTTTTCTGCTTTGGTATTTTTTAAAAACATGGTATAATGATATTTACAATAAGATATATTCGATTCTGGTAAAGTTGTCACATATGTTTCAGAACATTGAACATTATACTTAGTTATAAAACAACACGCTCCCTTTTTAAAAGTAGCTCCTAAATAAGTAAAAGTAATATTATTTAATTTGGTTGAATATAAAGACGAATTATTAATATTTGTTAGTTGTTTATCCTCACTATCTACACTATTTATACCATAAATTTTTTCAAGACCTAAATCTTCGTAATAAGGTAACACTTCAAATTGTATATTTCTACAATAAGGGCATCTAATAAAATAATCACATTGCGATTTTTTTATTTTAAATCTTTCTTTCTTGGATAATAAATTATGATAATCATATGTTTTAAAATGAAATTTTTGCGTATATATTTCTTTATACAAAGCGTCATAATTAAACCGATGATTACATTTTAATGTTACTGAATTATTAACTAATGGTAAAGAGGTAATTTGACATATATTTATTTCATCTTCATTTTCACTATCATCTAATGATTTATACAATTCATCGTAAAAATTTAGTCCACCTTCTATTTTATAAATAGCCATTTATATATTATATTTTACCGACTATCTTTAAATTTATTTTGTAATGTTTAGTTATATTATGTCACCGAGTAATTGGGGTCCACCTACTTGGATATTTATGCATAGTTTAGCCGCAAATTTAAAAGAAGATAGTTTTTCTGTTATTGGTCCTAGTTTAATATTATTAATAATCCAAATATCTAATAATTTACCTTGTCCCGAATGTGCCCAACACGCAAAAGAATTTTGGTCAAAAGTAAAAACGGCAAATATCAAGAATAAAACAGATTTAATTAATCTTCTTTTCGTGTTTCATAATATTGTTAATAAACGAAAAGGGTATCCACCGTTTAAATATGATCATTTAGGATATTATAATAACAAAAATATAATTGATACTTATAATATATTTTCTAGAAATTTTAATACTAAAGGAAATATGAATTTAATCAATGAATCATTTCATAGAAATAGATTATTATCATCATTAAGAACATGGATAATGACAAATATAACACATTTTACAAAATAACACGATAATCATATAATTTATTCTTTTTGTTTTTTCTTATTTTTTCTTGTTTTACTCGAATTATATAAAACTCTATTTTGTGTATCCATAAATTTTTTGGTTTTTCCTTTTGTCTTATTCCATAAATTCTTTCTTAAATAACAAACGATTGATAAACGAACCGCATCTTTTGTTTCTAATATTAACGGCAAATTCCCGTGTGGTTGATGTACATCCATAAATAATACATCCCCTGTTCTCACATCCACTCCAATTCCATATTGCGGAAAACAAGTTTCACCACCTTTATATTTTCCGTGCTCTATAACCGATAAATTTCCAAATCCTTCATCATCATCCCCCTTATCAGTATGGACTGCTATTTGAAAATTAACATTTGTTGTAACAGTTGTAAATGATGTGCCTTGTATTTTGTATGGGGTTTGATTTGCTTTTTTCCTTTGAGCTTTATAATAATCTGGAGCATATTTTTCATAATATTCGTCTATTTGTTTAATCAATGGAACGCATTTTTTATACTTTTCAGGATTATCCATATTAAAACGACACTCTCTTGCGTGTGTTTTTACTGTTTTACCTTGTTTCCCTAAAATAAAAAGTTGCCTTGGTGATAATCTGTCAAAATAACCAAATATATTTGACATTATTTGTGGGTTATCTCTAGTATTTTTACTTTTTGAAGCGGCTGCTGTACCTCTATTAGTTGTTTTTCCAACAGCAAATTCAATAATATTATCATAAAATTCGTCAATATTTTTTTTATTTAATTTATCTTTTCTAAATATTAATAATAATTTGCCTTCTTCTGTATAAACATCGGTATCCTCAGTAATAATAGTTTTTATTTGATTTTTTTTAAGTTTTTTACCTATTACATTTGTTAATTTATCGTCATTATAATCCTTTTTTACAATATACACATTTATATTTCCTTTTTTCTTTTTATCAATAATCATTTATATATAATACATATATAAATAATTTATTTTATAAAAAATTGATTTCTCGTTTACTTAATAATAATAGCATTACTATATGATAATATCTTGTAAAAATGGATATCAATGAACAATTATATTTGATTGCAATGAAAAGCAACCAACGAGCAAAATATGCCGCCATAATAATTCATAGAAATAGAGTGGTGGGTATAGGATATAATTACTTAATTTCAAATTCTTCCAACGTTTCACAACAAATTTATGAAACATACAAACATAGTATTCACGCAGAAAAAAACGCAATTATGAATGTAAAAGATAAAACGATTTTGTCATCAAGTAAAATTATAATAATAAGATTGCACGACGGAAATATAGTTCAAGCAAAACCATGTGAAATGTGTAAAAATTTACTAGATAAATATAAATTATGTAAAATTTACACAATTGTTAAAGATAAACTAACAAATTGTAACTGTTACTAATTCAATTACTTATACAATTATTAATTTTATTTTTCATTATATATTACCAATTAGAGTCCCATCTTTGAATACTCTACATTTAAATTGTTGTTTGGAAGGCATTGAACATACTTCTTTGTTAGTATTCACTTCATTAATATATAAATAATTTTTTAATGTTGAACCATACATAATCATAACTACTATTATTCCACATAAAAGACCAGATAACAAATTTCCAATAACAATACTTGAAAAAATTTTTGGAATACATTGTAAAGAATTTTTTATAAATAAATCCAACACTATATAAGAAATAAAGAACGCTAAAACTCCATAATTTAAAGCATTTATATTATTTTGTTTTGAAATTAATAACATTGGCATTATAAAATACGCCATTGTAAATGTTAATATATATGTACTATAAGTATAATCAATTGGTATAAATGTATCACATAAAGGTGGTGCTCCTTGAGTTGGAACCGCTCTATATATAAAAAATCTAATACACGAAATTGTAAAAACCCATAATAAATACCAACCGAATTTGGTTATAGTAGCTGTAAACATTGAAAATATAAAAACAGAAGTTAATATTATTAAAGGTGAATAAAATGATAATGAATTAAATATATTCATAATATTATTTGCGAGAACATTCTGTAACTCTGACATATACTATTTTATTATATTAAAATATAATTATGATGTTCTTATTTTTCTAAAATTAAATCTAATGCTTCTTTAACATTAGAAATAGGATAAAACTTAATACCGTTTATGATTTCGTCATCTTTATATTTTTCTAAAAATTCATTAAAGTCCTTTTCATTTTCTTTGGGAAAAATAAAAGATTTTACATTGGATTTTAAAGATCCTAAAATTTTATAATTCAGTCCTCCTATTGCTGTAACTTCACCAGACATTTGAATTTCTCCAGTTATTCCAAATTCTGGTTTAATTGGTATATTATTTAATAAACTATATAATGCACAAGTTATGGCACATCCCCCACTTGGTCCATCTTTTGCAACCGCATTGTCACCAGTGTGTATATTTATTCCGCATTTATTATTATCTGTATCATAGTTTTTTCTCAATATAATTTGTCTTTCTGAAGAAGTTAAGTTCCATGCTACTGTTAAAGACACATGCATACTTTCTCTCATAACATCTTGTTGTAAACCAGTTAATTTTAAATCTAGAAATTTATCTGATGGAAAATATTTTGCGTGTATTGGTAAAGTTCCTCCTGTTCCAAGACTCGTAGCATACATTCCATTAATAAATCCTATTTCATTTTTATTACTAACTTTTCTTATTAAAGTTTCGTGTTTATCTTTAAAATACTTATTTTTGATATCTTGAACTGTTATGCTAATAGGTATATTGTAATCAGTATCAAAATTATTTAATATTTCTAAATTTATTTCGCCTACTATTTCAAACAATATTTCTTTTAATTTTCTAACACCTGATTCGGCAGTATATTCGTCTATTATAAATTTTAATACATCATTTGAAAATTCTATCATACCTTGTAATCCCATTTTTTCATAAACTTCTGGTAAAATATGTGTATTTGAAATAACCAATTTCTCGTCCAATGTTAAATTTTTAAATTTAACACGATGAACTCTATCTAACATTATTTTATCAATTGCTTCCACATCATTATATGACAAAATAAATAAAGCTTTTGATAAATCCAATTCTATTCCTGAAAAATATTTATCTTGGAAACAATCATTTTGGGCTGGGTCTAATAAATGCGTTAAAATCCCTATGATTTCCTTACCGTGTTCTGTTTTAGATATTTTATCTATTTCATCTATAAAAATAATTGGATTCATACATTTTTTGTCAATAAGGATTTGAACAATTGAGCCCCATGTAGACCCCACATATGTGTAGTTATGCCCGTGTAAACTTGAACCGTTTGCATCACCCCCCATTTGTATCATCGCAAAAGGTCTAGAATTGCCTTGTTCATCTTTTAAACAATTCGCCAGACCTTTTTTTGCTAATGTTGTTTTTCCTACA
>Ga0315900_10007254_pt1 | contig 14585 bp, 12 predicted proteins | sample LakEriMetagenome_FD_203521 | JGI IMG/M metagenome (GOLD analysis project Ga0315900, IMG submission 203521) | Freshwater fungal communities from buoy surface, Lake Erie, Ohio, United States - Buoy 12 MA114 | ecosystem: Environmental > Aquatic > Freshwater > Lake > Lake biofilm | place: USA: Lake...
AACTGCGTACCGATTGGCATATAGGCTGCGTCGCTGTGCAGTACACCCATATTTTTCCAGCGATCGCCTTCTTGAACCTGTAGGACACGCTTATCATAAATGGGACTATCGGGGTTAGATTCTATACCTAGTCTGCATACTGCACCTTCATCCTGTTGCCATTGTTTATCTTTCAGTTCGTTGGTGTCATACTGCAAGCCAATGATTTTGATTTTATCAACCCGTAGTTCTTGCAGTCGCGTGGTCACTACCTCAGTAAACATTTTGCCCGCGATCGCTCGGTTATTGTTGTGCCACAGCGCCGAGGCTCTGCATTCTCGTTCTGGTTCTGGAATCGCATCACGCTGCACTTCTAAATACTTTTCCGCATCGGCAAACTTGTCGTCTATATCATTTCTGGATATTCCTAATTTGAACTCTAGTTTGAGATTAGCGAACATTCTGCCCGTTTCTAGGGTTTTGCCATAGGCTTCAATAGAGGCTGGTGATATCAGTCCGATGTCCACTTTATTTTCTTGGTCAATAATCGCTACAGCTTTGTATGGATATAGCTTTTCAGTTTGCCAATCTTTGTTTTTGGCAACCTGAATATCGACACTATCTCCTGTTCTTGCCATTTCCCAGATTGGTGAGTCACGGTCGGGATCACACGCTTTTAGAAAAAAATAGCGCTCAACACCTAAGCCAAATGTTAAACTGGTAAAACATTCATTATCTTCGTTATTTTACTTACTACCAAAAACTATGGCATTTAAGAAAACATCACAATCTAGCACTTCGGCTGAAAATATCGCAGCCCTTTACCGTGACTACAAAAACCGTAAAATTCCCGGACCACTTTCTCATCAAGTAGATATTTGGCGTAAATATGAGGAAAAAGAGACAATTGATTATCCCAATGTAGCCTTGCAATTACCAACTGGTAGTGGGAAAGGTTTAATAGGTCTTGGGATTGGGGAATGGCGTAGACGTAAAAATAAGGAGAGAGTTATTTATTTATGCCCTACTCGACAATTAGTAAACCAATTAGTAGAGCAGTCCATTAACAAATATGGTATCAAGGTTAATTCTTTTACTGGTACACAAGCAGAGTATTCCGCAAAGATAAAATTAGAGTATATAAGTGCAGAATCTATAGCTGTAACTACTTACAGCAGTTTGTTTAACATAAATTCTTTTTTTAAAGACTTAAATCAGCCTCATATCATTATTTTAGATGATGCTCACTCTGCTGATAACTATATAGCAAAATATTGGTCTCTTCTAATTGACAAAGAAAAACATAAAACTCTTTTTGAGATTTTCGTCATTGCTATTAAGGAAGTTATATCCCCTAATCATTATTCCCGTCTCCTAAACGGCAGATCTTTTATAAATGCAGATTCTCAATGGGTAGAAAAAATACCAACTCCTTCTCTATCTCCTATTCTTTCCGAATTAGTTGCGATACTGGACGAAAATACCAAAGATAATGATTTACGCTATGGTTGGTTGGTCTTAAGAGATCATCTGTTTGCTTGTCATGTTTATCTAAGTTCTACTACTATCTTGATTCGTCCCAACATCCCTCCAACTATGACTCATCGACCATTTGCTAATGCAAAACAGCGTATATATATGTCAGCTACATTGGGTGAAGGTGGGGAGTTAGAAAGATTAACGGGAATAGAAAAAATAAAAAGAATTCATTTAGATGGTTGGGATCAGCAAGGAATTGGAAGACGTTTATTCTTTTTCCCCGAATGTAGTCTCGATCAAAAATCTTCAATTAAGCTTGCAGTTGATATGACTCAGAAAGTTTCACGTTCTTTAGTCTTAGTACCTGACGATAGAGTTATCACACAATTCAAAGCAAATATACCCAAAGAATCTAAATATAAGATTTTTAATGTAGAAGAAATTGAGGCATCCAAGCAACCATTTATCTCTAATGATAAAGCTATAGCAATAGTTGCAAACCGTTATGATGGAATTGACTTGGTAGATGAAGAGTGTCGTCTCTTGATTGTTAATGGTTTACAACGCTCCACAAATCTACAAGAGAGATTTCTTACTGTAAGAATGTCAGCTAATATTATTTTTATAGATAGGATCATAACTAGAATTATTCAAGCTGTTGGACGTTGTACAAGAAATGATACAGACTATGCAGCAGTTGTTATCTTAGGAGATGAATTAAATAATTGGCTGCAAAATCCAGAACGTAGGGCATTATTTCATCCAGAAATCGGAGCAGAAATTGAATATGGTATAGAGCAATCAAAAGATATACCTTACAATGAATTTCTTGAAAATTTAGACTTTTTCCTAGACAATAAAGAGGATTGGAGTGAATTGGATGAGGGAGAAAAAGATATTATTTCGCGTCGAGATTCATTAAATAAAAAGCCTCTAGAGGGTGTCCCTAAATTGAGTGATTCAGTAACTCATGAAATACGCTATCAGTATGCGTTATGGAATGAAGAATTTGATGAAGCCGTTGCAGAAGGACGTACAGTTTCAACTAAGTTAAGTGGTAACGACGTTCAAGGATATAGGGCTTGGTGGTACTATCTAACAGGCAGTGCAGCTTGGTTGGCTTCGACAAAAGGTATGAAGTCAATGGAAAGTATCGCTCGTGATTCCTTTAGTCGGGCGGCTTCTGCTACTAAAGGAATCACTTGGCTAAATGACCTGACTCGCTTAAATTCTCAAGAATTTACAGCCGATCAACTTGATGATTCTAGACTTGCAATACTTATTGAAGGTTTAGAAGCCAAATTAATATCATTTGGCATAGTCAACGATAATAAATTTGAAGAAGAAATAAGAGTGATTACTGAAAAACTCTCTAAAACAGGCGAACAAGAATCTACTATTTTTGAGGATGGTCATAAAAGATTAGGAAGTTTATTGGGATATGAATCTGATAACGTTGAAACTACAGCCGCACCAGATCCTTTTTGGATACTTAATGATAATTTTTGTATAGTCTTTGAAGATCACTCTCCCCAAAACCCTCAAACCTCTTCTATTGGCGCAAATAAGGTTAGACAGGCTGAGTCACATCCTACGTGGATTAAAGAAACTATTTCTTCATTACGAACAAGTGCAGAGATTGTTTCTGTGATGATTTCATCTTGCAAAACGATTGATAATGATGCCAAAACTTTTGCTTTAGAAGCTTACTATTGGAATTTAGAAGAGTTTCAAGATTGGGCTAAGGAAGCTATTTCTGTCATTCGTATCTTAAGACGAAGTTTTAGTGGTGAAGCTGATTTGGGTTGGAGAGAAAGAGCTATGCAAACATATAAGGACAAAGGACTTGATCCATCCTCGTTTGTCAAAATGCTTAAAACTAAGAAACTCCGTGATCTTCCATTACTAAGTAAACAGAATAACGATGATAAGAGGATAACTAAATGACAGTTAGAGAACAACTTAGTAAAGAACTCGAACAAGCCCCAGACTCATTAGTAGAAGAAATACTTGACTTTTGCCTATTTCTCAAACAACGCCAGCAAGCTAAAATTAACCATCAAGTAACTGAAACAAAAACAAACGGAATTCTCGACCTATTAAATCGTGTCAAAGAAATTCAAGCCCAAGTTCCCACCGAAGAATGGGACAAACTCCCTCATGATGGATCGATCAACCACGATCATTATCTCTATGGTTCTCCAAAGGTTGAAGGATGAAAACAGTTTTTGCTGACACTGGATACTGGATCGCCCTACTCGATCCCCAAGACACACTTCACTCCAAAGCCATAAATTTAAGCATCACATTCACTCAAGTGCAAATTGTCACCAGTGAAATGGTGCTTACAGAAATTCTTAATCACTTCTCCAAACGTGGCAACTTTCTGAGATACGCCGCCGCAAACTTCATTGAAAGCCTACAAGAAAATCCCGCAATTACGATCATTCCTCAAACCGATAGTATTTTTCAACAAGCCCTCATTCTCTACAAACAGCGCCCCGATCAAGCATGGAGCCACACCGATTGCTCCTCATTCTGCATCATGCAACAACAAAATATCCTAGAAGCATTGGCATATGACAAACATTTTGAGCAAGCAGGATTTATCGCTTTACTGCGTTATTGAATTATCTACCCGTTAAAGCGTACAAAAGCCTAGATTCAAGACACTATGCCCTTATTTCCTCTCAATAACATCGATTTGTCCGACATTCGCTTAATTGCTTCCGATGTTGATGGCACTCTTACCCAAAATGGGAAATTCTCTTCTGATTTCATCTCGACTCTTATCGATTTACAATCAGCAAGAATTAAAGTTCTATTGGTGACTGGTCGCTCGGCAGGTTGGGTCAGTGCTTTGGTGAATTATTTACCTGTTGCAGGGCGATCGCGGAAAATGGTGGTTTATTTTTGCAGCCAAATGGAACTCAAGATTTGCTCTCTTCGGTTCCCAATTTATCTAGACATCGCATTCTATTAGAAAATACTTTCCATCACATTAAGCAGCTATTTCCAAATCTTCATCCTTCTGCTGATAATCAGTTCCGCATTACTGATTGGACTTTTGATGTCAATGATTTGTCAATCGATGGCATTCAAGCAATTTCTACTCAGTGCGTTCTGATGGGTTGGAGTTTCACTTACAGCAATGTTCAATGTCATATCAAACCAATCCATCAAGATAAGGCTACTGGTTTGCTCTCAGTTCTAAATAGCCATTTCCCTGAACTCAATTTGCAACAAGTGCTAGCTGTTGGCGATAGTCCCAATGATGAGGCAATGTTTAACCCTGATCTATTTCCCATCTCGGTCGGTGTAGCAAATGTTCGCCATTATCAAGACAAAATGCTGCATTTACCCAAATACGTTACTCAGGCTTCTGAGTTTGCTGGGTTTTCTGAGTTGGCAAAATTATTACTGCAAAAATAAAAAGCGGCGCATCGCGCCGCCTCTTATTTTTTGGAAAGGACTGACAATTTAGCGATCGCCTCATATCAATAGCAATTGCTCCAGTTGCAGCGCTGCATAAATTTTCGTCGTCATATTTATACTTGCTCCAGAATTTTAATAGATAAAATTCAGAAAAGAGAGTCGAGGCTTTACACTGTCGCTCTTTTCTGGATTGTTCACATTTTGAGAATGTTGGTGTTGGATATTGGGTAAAAATGATTTCGCGAATGGCAGTTATTGATGTCTAGAAAGTGTTCAAAATGTCTAGAGATAAATTTTTTAAATTTTATGTTTCAGATCTTGAGCGATTGATGTATGCTTAATCTGAGGTTTTTTATCTACAGGAGATCCCCTTACTAATTTTCCCCTTCCACATCAAAAAAGCCAGCGACTGCAATCACTAGCTTCTTGATGACCCGAAGGTACTTAATCGAATAAATGGAAACGGACGAGTTTTGCTTTGACGAGCGAAGAATTTGTTCAATGCTTTCTTATATCTTAACGCAAGATATGAATTTAGCAACACTTTTTGCTGCAAATTTTTTAAATTTGTCAAAAATAATTTTTGAACTGTTCTAAAAAGTCTTTCCGTTTCCTGATTGAAATCGCTACAACCCTTACAATCAGGACAATTTAGATGTTTTTAAATTTGCAAGTCTTGCTTCGGCAGATCTATAAAAAGATCGCCGCTAGCAAGCTCAATGGAGGTGGAAATTAATGAGCCTCCAAAACAATCAGTATTCTAGTGGCAAATTTTCACCAACAAGATCGGATCAGCCTTGTCCAATTTGCGACGATGTTAAAGGTAAATGTCGGATTATCAGTGACGATCTTGTCCTGTGCATGACCTATCCTACTAATGTAGATCTGTCGGGTTGGCACTATCTCGGCGAAACAAAAGGTAGCTACTATGCTGGGAAATATGTTAGAGAACGCCAAGAGTCTGAAACCGAGCGTCAACAAAGACAAGAAACAAACCGCAGACTAAAGGTAGCCCAGCAGAAATCTGAACGTGAACGATTTGCTAAATTACCTGATGCTACTCAGAGAGATCGTCTGTTTAAAGGTTATTTTCAAAAGCTTAATCTCAATGAATCTGACATATCCGATCTTCAACGACGCAGATTGACCGAACCTGAAATTGGTCATTTAGGCGCAAAGTCAATTAAGGCTGGCTATATAGTCCCAATTCGCAACCCTCAAGGTCAAATTTTAGGCGCTCAGATTCGTCTAAGAGATGTTGATTCTGGTCGATATCGCTGGCACAAACTATATGGGATTGATGCTCGACAGCAAAATGGCGAGCTGCCTCTTGCTTTTCATGCTTACTTGCCTAAGATATTAGATCGAGTGGTTTTGGTTGAGGGGACAGGCGTAAAACCTTTTCTTGCGGCTAAGATTCGTAAATGTTCTGCTATCGGTGCTTCTAGCGGTCAGTTTGTATCTTGCAAAGAAACTTTAACTAGCTATTTGCTAGATATTGGTGCTAATCCAACATTAACCAGACTGGAATATGCGATCGATGCCGGTGACGTTATTAACAAACAAGTAATGCTTCGCCATGAAAATAATTTAGATTTTCTAGTTGAGCTTGGCTATAGCATCGACGTATTGTGGTGGGGGCAGTTCACCAAAGATGATGATGACATTGATGAATTGTCCGATCGCGCAAATATCCAGCTTTTAACGATCACACAGTTCTTTGAAATTGCTAAATACAAGCCAACAGCTAAGCTAGCCCCTTTTCAATGGCTGCAAAATAAGTTGTTTCTTAAGCCTAAAGCAAAGGGCTTTGCGCGATCGCATCAAATCACTAGTCCTGCTCTGGAGTACAAATCTGGCACGAGACTGGAAACTTGGCGCAATTCACTGCAATCCCATAAACATGTTTTGGATGCTTCGGCGACGGGTATGGGCAAAAGTCACGATGCCGGTTTATTGCGTCCTGAGTTACTAGATGGTATTGACAAAATTATTTATGTCTCGAATGATTCTCGTAATGTCACTACGGAGACTTTACAAGAATGGCAAATGCTGCCTGCTCGTCATCGTGGCTTGACTGATAAAAACGGTAAGTTACGGCGGGCTAACTATAGTGACGATCTACATACTAAGTCTAATTGCTCTCGCACAGGAGCGATCGCAGCTTTACAGAATAAGGCTATTTTTGATACTCGTATCGTCTGCGAGACTTGCCCTTTAATCAATGCTTGTCGTCATTCTAGTGGTGATGGTTTTGGCTTTAGACATGAACGAGCAATCGCATTTAAGTCAAATATCCTACGTTCGCATCCAGCTAGTTTGCCTAGTCCTGATGATTATGACTATTCCAAGACTCTGATCGTTTGGGAAGAGGTAGGAGAAAGTTTTGTAACTATGCGTCAAATTCAGATTGATCGCGCCGATATTGATGCGGCGATCGCAAAGCTTTCGCGTACTGATATTGACCATAGACAACAAGCGATCGATCTGCTCAATAAGTTGCATCGTTTGTTAGAGAATAAGTCTCGATTTGGTTTGGACTATTACAAGATTAAGGAAGCAATCCCTGAAATAATTGATAGCTCTCTACTAGCAAATGTACTTGAACCAGATTTATCGATTCTTGATACGGTTGATGGGATTGCTGATTCTGAGTTTGATCATGCAAAGGGTAAAGACAAGCGCGAGCTGGCTAGGTTAAATTCTTTACTCAAGAGTGCTACTACACTTCATTCGGTTGAGGTCGAGCAAAGGATCGAGCGTGAGGTATTAAAGCAGTGGCTCTCAGAATTTCTGGATATTTTATCTAGCAAGATTCGATATGGCGATCTACATATTCAGAATGGCAAGCTTACAGTTTCGCTCCTCGATGCTCGTTTGCGTGAAATTGCGAATAAGTCTGCATCAAATCTTTATCTTGATGCCACGATTAACCAATCAGATTTAGAGATGAAGTTGGCATCTCATATTCATGTGGTTAAACAAGCAGATATCTTGCTGATGCCGACTATTTATCAAGTTGCTGATATCGGACGATTGGGAATGCAACGTGGTAATGAACAAACTCGTCAGGCTGAAGCGATCGCCTCTCACTTATGCACTATGGATCAAACCACTAAAATCATTGATTTTAAAAAGTTTGATGCTGATGGTGCTTGGTTTCGAGACTCGCGTGGCTCTAATGATTTTAAAGATGCAAAAACCTTTGTCGTGACTGGCACTCCTTGCCAGAATATCGCCGCACTTAAAGCTGAGTTTGTTATTTTAACTGGGTTTCATCCTGAAGAAGAAGATCAAGCTTTTATGGGCTTTATTGATCGCCATATTTTGGCAAATGTTCGGCAATGTTTTGGGCGCATGCTGGGTAATCGTTTTCAAGAGGGAGATGTGATTTACTTTTTATCTGATTTTGATTTAGGAGATATTCCTCATATCCAGGTTAAAGCTAGTGACATTACGCCTAAGGCTATGAGTAAAAAGGAAATTTTTAGAACCGAAGTTTCACAGCGTTTTTATGAAGCTCTAGATGAAGGGATTGATTTAGTTTCAATGTCTCAAAGGCAAATTGCTGATTGGCTGAACATTTCATGGGGTAAATTTCGGCACCATTTTGACTGGATCGACTCGCTATTAAAGTTCTTATATAGTAACCCGATCCAAAATTTGGACGAAAATCTAGATTTACAATTTATTGATGCTGAGCTTGAGCAAATAAACTTTTGGGCAAGTGTAACTGAAAGATTCTTAAATGATGCTATGCCAATGAAAACTACTCTAGAAGGTATTTTTGAGTTCTTTGCTGAGCATATCCCTCAATATTTGCATCAGTCTGTAGTTACTAAGTTATCTAGCAATAACAGCAATCGTTTATTTTCTGTGCTTGCTGTTATTGCTATGAGGTCGTAGCTGCATTTCACTTAGCAAATGTTAAAGAGATTTTCTCTCTAACATTTGCTTTGCTTTATCGGAGCAATGTTTTTCAAAATGCAATGGGTTCTATTGTCCTTGCTCTAGAACGAACTCGATCTCTTCAAGCTTTTTCTGGAGAATTGCGCGTATATCAATTAGTTGTTGAGGTTCTATATTAGTGAGATTAATTTTAGAAAGTTTTTCTACACTGCGATTTATAGCAATAAACTCCTTTGATGGAAAGTTATTTGCTTCTAAATATTTTGATTTGACTTGAGATATAAGTTCTCTTGTCTTGGCGACTGTCAAATCCTCTTGGATTACCTGTTCTGTTGTGTGAATGCGCTCTTTAGCCGCTTTTGCTTCGGAGATTTTCAATGTTTTGGCTGACAGTACTGAAAGTGCCAGAGCATGTGCGCCTTTAAGTCCTTGTTCTCTGATTGCTTGTTTTATATCGCTGGGCAGTGAAAGCATGGGCATAAGGTTTGCCTTGACTGAAGTAGGGTTTAGAGCCAAATCGAGTAATGCTAAAAGTAGCTTCTCCTCATCGTCACTAACATCTAGATTTTGCAGCCCCGCCTTTTGTTCTTCTTGGGTAACTGTAACTAGATTTGTGAGCTGACTGGCTTGTTTTTGTCTTTCTAAACGCCTTAACACGGTTGAGAGGAGGGTTAATATTTCCTCAGCACTCATACTTGTGATACTAGAGACTTCTTTGAGAATTGCTTCAGCCTTGTCTAGGGGGTTAAGATCTTCGTGATGAATGAAAGTAAGTAACGATCTGCGATGCAGGTCGTTGGGCATGATGGCAATGACCGATCGCAATGTTTCCCAGCCCAATAGTTTCGCGGCTTCCCAACGGCGTTGTCCATCCAATAGTAGATAGTTCTCATCCTGAGGGATAACGATTAATGGGGTAATCTGACCATCTTTTTCCATGCTTCGTGCAATGGTTTGAATGCTTTCATTGGTTATGGTCTGCCGAGGTTGATTGGGATTTGCTTGGATCTTTTTTACTTCAATATCTTTTTCACCTGACTGTTCTTTTAGCTCTATTCTTAGCACTTCGATCTGTTTTTCTAATGCTGGAGACTGCGAAGAGCGGAGCTTCTCAATTTCTGTTTGCAATTCAGCGATGCGCTGGGCTTGGTCAGTTGCTTGAATTGCACCTGTAAATCTTTGTGAAATTGCTGGAATCTTACCCATTAGATTTTTGCTCCTGCCTTAACTAATTTAATGATGTCTTCTGCGATCGCCTGAAAGTCACTGCAGGCAGGATGGTTTGGGCGATATTTTTGTAGTGGTAAACCGTTAGCACTTGAGTTCTTAAACTCCGATGAATCGCGTATATGTGGATATAGCTTGATTCTTAATTGCTCGGTTATTTCTGGCAACTGTTGGAGATATTGACGATGGATTGCCCTACTGCTGTCATAGAGACTTGGGACTAGTCCAAATATCTGGGGGCGCGGATCGAGCTTTAGTTCGTCGCAAATTGCTATCGTCCATTCCACTAAATCGGCGACTCCAGAGATTGATTTCATCTCTAGTTGAATTGGTACGAGTAGTCCTGTACTTGCCGCGATCGCATTTTCACAAATCATCCCCATTGTGGCTGGACAATCTAAGATTACGACATCATGCCTAAGTGGATGGCTCTTTAGGCGATCGGCTAGAGCATATTCCCCTCGGCGACGAATCACTAGATCGTCAGCTAGTTTTGCCATACTTGGATGCCCTTGGCAGACTTCGATATTGGGATGTCCCCATGCGGGAACTAATGCCCAATTGCCTGTGAATTCTTTGGATAGCACTCCAACAATGGAGTGCTCTAAATCGGTGGATGGTAAACCACAGAAAACATCAAGGGCACGTTGGGGATCTAGATCAATTAATCCCACCGAAATTTGATGCTTTGCTAGTTCGTATGCTAAATGTACAGCGAGTGTGGATTTGCCGACTCCACCCGCATTTGCAATGATTCCTATGACTATTTGTTCTTTTGGCATATTAATGTTTTGAAGTCGTATTTTAAAATACGACAGGTTGTTAGGGGGATGATGGAATAGAGCTTTTAGGAGTAGCAGCGATCTCTGTCGTGTTTTATTCTGAGATTTGACTTTGGAGTTGGTTGCTAATTACTAGTTATATGTTTGTCGTATTTTGAAATACGACAGGTGGTTATTAGATTCTGATGCTGCTGATCGGTTGATTTAATACCCGAGATGGCTCTTTTGTGCGAGTGCGTAGCGTGTTCCGTGTGACGATTGATATATTAGCAGAGGTTTAATGTAATTTACTGTCAAGATTTTAGTTGTTCCAAACTATTTCAAAAAAAACTACAATCATTATGTTTTGGGGAAGTGTTGCTTAGCAACACTTCCCCAAAGTTATTTGTGGGGATTTAAGCGCAAAGTTCTGTAAGTTTAGTAGAGATCGCCATAACGGAAGTTATAGTCTTTAAACTAACCAATCCAAATTTTCCTTGAATCATAAAACCATCCTTTTTGCACTAACTTGAAATCACCCAAAAGCAGCCCCAGCCAGATCTCTACTATTGGCAATTGCAAAGCCATTTGTAAATCTTGCAAGCATATTGGAGAAGAATTATTGGCAATACAATGCGCGATCGCTTCAATCCAAGCCGAAACATTCTCAGTGTGGGCAGTACTAATTGCTTGTTCAAACTCCTCCTCCAAGCTAAGCAAACTTTCCTGTTCTAAAGCTTGAATCAAGACCTCCTTATCAATTACGCCAACAATCGAATTACCATTTTTTGCGTATTCTGGAGCCTTTCTAGTTAAACTTTGCAAAGGCTCAATAAACTGGTCAAAATCCACCACCATAGACTGACGCACATAACGATAAAAAGCATCATCAGCCATGATTGGCTCACCATTAGCTGCACGGGAATGTAACTCCTCAAATAAAAAGTTAAAGCGATCGCAAAACAAATCAGCAATCTGACATACCGCCTCTCCTGCTATTCGTAACTGCGATCGGGTATCAAGATCTACCAGAGTCAAATCTAAAAGCTGAAACACCATTGGCAAATTTGCATCTTCAGGAGTCTGTCTTGCAATTGAAATGACTTCCCACAAATCCAACTCAAGCTGTTTAACTTTCATAGTTTCTCCAGAAATTCTGTTGTGAGCGCGAAGCTCTCACAACAGAATTAGGTAGGATGACAAGGACAAGGGCGCAAAGGACAAAGCCAAGGATCGAGGCGTTCTTGACTGGCAAATTTCTTAATCCCATAATTCGACTCTAGTAAAACTAATACTTTCTGGACATAAGTATGCACTTGGGTCGCAACCATCCCCGCACAATGAATCGGTGAAACCGCCGCAAACTTTTCCTGCCCTTTCCAGACTTGAACAGCGATCGCATGAATTGGTGTATCAGTTCCCGACTGTCGATAAACAACTAACACCGCCCAAAAAATCGAGGCGAATTCATCAATATTCACAACTAAATCTTGATCAGTATCAACCCGTTGACGAGAACGAATTAGATTGCGGCGATCGCGATGACGAGCATAGGAACGGCGACTATAGCAAACCGCAGGATTCCAACAGCGATCGCCAATATTGCCATGAAGTGCTTGAGCCTGAGCAGCCGAAAGCATCGCACACTTTTTACATTTATCTGGAATACTTTTAGTCATATTTAGAATAGAAATAACCTAGTTGAAATCGCTAAGGCCTCTTTAGATGTGAGGTTTAAGCTCTGGTATCGTATGGTAGGAAATCAAATGTGTTATTAATACATATCAATCATTAGACATACTGTGCAAATATGGCAATACAAGGAAAACTGGAATTAACCATCTTTATCAACGAACTTCCTGTTGATGTGTCCGTTGATAAAGATGGTTGGAAGTCCTTTGATTTAGATTGTGATGGTAAAATCTTGAGCGTTACGGTGAAGCCCAAAGTGTTTAAGAAGTTGGAAGATGCACAGGCTAATTATCCGCAGTGGGTAGCGGCGATCGCTGGCAAGATGGGTGAAGCTACGGAGACAGGATTTGTTTTGCTTGAGCCAAATATTCAAGTGTTTGAGAAAAAGCCCAAAGAAGCCAAGCCGACAGAATCATAGTCAATTTCTGATTTCTGATTTTTAATGATTAAGCTATGAAGAATAGTTGATATTTTCTTAAATATTGCCTTTTTGCCACAAATTAACTAAAAAAATGTCTGATAAAGTTAATATGTCAATCGATAATTTTTGTTGTAATGAGGTTATAGATTAACTGTGCAAAGTGATGGGGTGTTGGTATGAATGTTTAGATATTGGTGTGATCGCAGGTTAAAGGTGTAATGCCCAAGATGAAATTACACTCGAAACTTTAAGTAAACATAAATGATTCAGTTCTATAGATGTTTCAGGAAGATAAAACATGATAAACGACTCAAAGCTTTTAGGCTTCGTAAACCTCCGAGACTAAACCCGATGCACATCAAGCATTTTAGCTTTTTTAGCTAAACTATCTCCCCGAAACACGTATTGAGCCTAATGGGGTATTACTAGCTGTCGGTTTCAAGATGGCGATCGCCCGCCATCGCCACGAACCAAGGGAATATTTGCCAAATGCAATATGCCATCACAACCAAAGCGGAGATCGCAGGAATGAAAAATAATAGGCGTAGGTATCTGAGCCGAGATTTTGGTTTAGCAGATTTGAGTTCCATGTTTGAATTGTTCTAGTGGAAAGTTGTAATAGATGATGAAATGGACTGCGATCGCTTGACGAGATATTAATTTTGGCATAGAGAACAAGGTGTCAGAAAAAGTGCGGTCAGATAAGTATTTGACTATGTAAAACAAAAGCAACCTTAACAATTCGCTAGTCACTAAAATTGACTAAGAGATAGAGGAATGTATGGCTTCAGACTTGAACTTTGTTGAATATGTCCGCGACCAAATAAACGGAGCAGGGCAAGTTTCTTTCAAAAAAATGTTTGGCGAGTATGCGATTTACTGCAATGAGAAAGTTGTCGCGTTTGTTTGTGATAATCAACTGTTCATAAAGCCGACCGATGCAGGGAGATCCATGATTGGCAATATCCAAGAAGCCCCACCATACACAGGTGCAAAGCCACATTTTCTAATTGGAGAACAGCTTGACGATCGCAATTGGATGACGAATCTCATTCAACTAACTGCCAGTGAACTTCCTACACCGAAACCAAAGAAATCAAAGCCCAAAAAGGCAAAAACATAAAATTTAGCTATAACAATTAAATCGATCGCCACTTCGATCGATGCAACTCTCTCAGCGATCACACCCAGTCTTAACCCTAGCTTGCTAGAATAAGATTTTCGTACAGTAATCAAATATGTTTGCTCTAGTTGACTGTAATTGCTTCTATGTTAGCTGTGAGCGAGTGTTTGACCCATCGCTTGAGGGTAAACCTGTGGTCGTGCTGTCGAACAATGACGGCTGTATCGTAGCGCGATCGCCTGAAGCAAAAGCACTAGGTATTCCGATGGGTGCACCATACCACAAATAGGGGATCATGTAGTAAACGGACAGAAAACAACGCTAAGCCTAAAATTCTTGCCCAGTATGCATCATAGGTAAAATAACCTTTCACAAAAAACGATAAAATTTTGGCTATTCAAAGATACCAACTTTTGATTTTAAGTTGGTATCTTTAGACAAGCATCCCTTGATTCTTAACGTTTCTGGGTATGGCTGAATCGGTAGTCCAAGCATCGAAAGTTGGTAAAGTTAATTTACTTAAGAACAAGTCTTGTAATTATCCAAAAACATGAAAATG
>Ga0315900_10007255_pt1 | contig 14585 bp, 13 predicted proteins | sample LakEriMetagenome_FD_203521 | JGI IMG/M metagenome (GOLD analysis project Ga0315900, IMG submission 203521) | Freshwater fungal communities from buoy surface, Lake Erie, Ohio, United States - Buoy 12 MA114 | ecosystem: Environmental > Aquatic > Freshwater > Lake > Lake biofilm | place: USA: Lake...
AATGTTTTCTAAAATGTTATTCCATTTCGAACCATACCTTATATAATCATTTCTTTCTCCTAAATCATCTATGGATAAGTGTAATCTTACACTTCTAAATTTTTTCCACATGTCAATGAAATCATCAGGAACACTAGTCAAGTTGATACTATAATGTAAATCAATATTTTTAGATCTATCATTATCGATAAGTTTTTTAAGAAAGTACCCGTGTTCTCTAATCAAGGTCGGTTCCCCTCCATTTATCCAAACTTCTTCTAAATTAGTTGCCTTATCATAAAGTTCATCGTAAAATTTTTCATCACGATACCATTCAGTTCTTATATCACACTTGAAATAACTTTTTTCAAATTCAGTTCCTTTAAATGCTTTAACATCTTCGTTCCACCTGTTACTACTAAATGGATTACAAGATACACACTTAAGGTTACATACTGTACCTAACCTCAACTCAATATATCTGTAGTCTAAACTTTTCAGTGATCCATCTTCATTTGTATTTTCAATTGCGCCATCTATTAAATGTTTGAATTTGAGATTACTCTCCATTCTTTTACTGTAAATTTCATTCTTCTCATAGAAATAACAAGTTTTACATTCTGAAGGAAATTCACCATTTAACATTTTTTTTCTTACTCCTTTAAAGTTTTGTGAATTCGCAATGTCCTCTAAACTATCTTTGTTCAGAAATAAATTAAACTCATCCTTTTTTGATGTACTCATATCATTCTCCATATCAGTAATACAACAAGGTGTTACAGTTCCAATTGGATGCGTTGCCAAGTGAATAAAAGGAAGAACACAAAAAGGTTTGCCGTCGAATAATTCTTTACTCATATATTATACTTTAATACTTTTCCACCACTCCAAAAGAGGAGGATAATTTGAAAAAATTTCGTCAATCTTCCCAATATTGTTTCGGTGTTTATCTATCATCATAAGTCTACGTTTTCCTCGGATAATTCCTTCCTCCCAATCCTCATATTGTTCTTGGAATGTTTTTTTACTCTTGATGTCTTCAAAACAAATAACATAATTGTTAATTTTGGGATTGATCTTTGCCTTTTCTTTAGCATACTCGATGATATCATCGAGAATAGGAACCAAAATTTCTCTTGGTATCATCATAGGTGACATAACAATACTACTATCAAATGAGAACGTTGTTTTGATAAGAGTATGTACATCCAATTCCATTGTAACATCAATCATTTCTTTCATTGAAAATAATCCTGGAGATGTGACTGTCAAATCGAAAGCGGTTCCATACTCTCCATATTTCTCATTAAGAAATAATCCTTCTTTGAAATTTTTTATCCATTCTTCCCAAACACATCCATGACGGATGTACTCAACTGTTTCTCCAATACCATCAATACTAGCGCATATTTGAACACTTTTAAAGTGGGGTAGATAATCATAAAGATAATGATCTTTATATCGAACTCTACTAAGATTTGTATTATACCTAACAACTACATTACTAGCTTGTCCAGTATCAACCAAATACTTCATAACATCCCAATGAATCTCCCACATTAGAGGTTCACCACCAACCCAATAAATTTCTTCGATTCTTTGTTCATAAACGGCATCCCATAATTCTTTCTCAGCAACTTCGGTCTGAAACTTCTCTATAACAGGTTTATATTGTTTACTAGCCCACGCATCTCCTCCTCCAGTATATAACCCTAGCTTCCTATTTTCAGCCTCCCAGGATGAAGATAATTGATCCCCACACATTCGACATTTGAAATTACATAGATTAGTGATCCGATAGTCAAATGATATTGGTTTCATTTCAGTAAACCCATCATCTCTTGTTTTTTCAAACACTTCATCAACTTTATGAGGAAACAATGTTTTCGTGAAATAATCTCGGTAAACATGAATATTCAAAATTTTCTGATTACAAACATCACATTGCGAAATTTCCTCACCAGCCATCAATCTCTTTCTAATATCCATCATATATGGACTGTTCCAATGTTCATCTAATGATGTTGGAGTATATTCTGAATTTGTATCCGCCTTTTCCGAATCAATATATTGTGTTGCCCAAGTTGCCTTCTCTCTACTAGCACAACAAAGTCTTCTTTCACTTTGTGGAGAAAGATAAGTATGAGTCCACGGAGCCATACAAAACGTCTGATTACCTTCTGAAGGTTTAATTTTCATTATTTAAAATTTGTTTTAATCTAGGGTAAACCACATTTTCAGCAAAGAAAACTGCAGAATCTTTGGTAGGATGATTTGGGTAAACGTAATCTGAAAATTTTAAATTATTTCTTATTACGAAAGATAAATAACTTTCATCTATGAAATCAATTTTATGTGTAGTCAAAAACTCTTTAAAAGTCCCCATATATTCAGATGGTACTACCTCATCCCATCCAAAAACTACAATCATTTTATTCGTAACTTTTTTAGCTAGTATTATTGTTGATAGTAATGACTGTAATTCATCGTTGTAATCAACGTCAATCTCGTCAAGATTATCTTCAAGCCAAGGACTATTTGACATAAGATCAATGCGAATTTCTCCATCAAAAATATTTTTTGATGTTTTAAAATGAACTCCCTCATGTTTAAATGAATTACGTTGTATTTCTTCAATTACAGGCAAATGATGTTTCATCAATCTTTTAAATCTACGATGTGAAAACGTGACTTGCCAATATATTATATCATCAGAACTAATTTGATTTTCTAATATCAATTGATGAAATCGTTTAACTTGTAGTTGATTAGATCCTGCGGACTGCGCACTGTTGATCAATTCTACATCTAATAGTTCAGACAATCTTTCTTTAATTCCTTCATAATCAGTCATACTACATCCGAAAGTGAATAACTTCATATTTAAATAATATTTTCTTTGTTTAATAATTCAACTAACCATGGATATAAACTTTTCCAATCAGTATTTCTCCTTGTATCAATCTTATCCAAATAATTGGACAATCTTTTCAATCGATCTTTATCTATTTCGTGTGTGGTAACTTGTTTCTCAAATCCATACAAATATTGTTTTCTATGATCATCTTCAGGAATCGTAGATAGTAAATCTTCGAAGAACGGTTTAGCATAATGTCCGATAATTTCTGGATTCATGAATGTTGGACGAGCGACTGTGTTCCATCCAAAATCTATTCGTCTAATCTTTCTCCATTCCATAATTTTTCTATAGAAATCTCCCATCGTAGGTAGAGAAACTGGTGTTATTGTAGAGTGAATCGAAATGTTTACTAACGGTGATTCAATTAGAACATTGAAATTTTCCTCCCATTCTTTCAAATCCATACCATGTCTACTAAATTCAGCCTGTGGACCCCAAGAATCCATACTGCAAACAATTTCAAATGAAAGTAACTTTTTATCTTCGATCAACTTGGATATTCTGTCAATCCTTTTCTTGAAATCTTTCTTCGGGTGCTTAAGATTACTGAAAATTTTCCAGTTTGTTTGTGGATGTTCGTGCCTTTCGAAGAATTCTAAGCACTCTTCGAATTCAGGTTGATACATTGGTTCCCCACCTAAGATTTGAAACTGATATAAATCTCTTGAATTTTTCTCCATCCAAACCCAAAAGTCCGCTTTTAACTTTTCATAATCGTCCCGAGCCTTAAAACCCGCTAAATCATATTCAGTTTCTAATGGACCGAACTTATCGATTTCTCGTTGTATCAATGAACTGAAAAATGGTGAACAATACACACACTTTTGATTACAAACGTTTGTAAAGTATACCTCGAGTATTCTTGGAGTAACCTTTATTTCGTTAGGGTTAGTTCTTAACTCTTTTGGAGACAATGGACTTGAATTTATATACGCGGTTCGTTCACTAATACCTCCCGCATCTTCGATTTTTCTACAATACTCACACCCGTTACCAGGCCAAAGTCCTTGTAACATTTTAGTTCTATCCTCAAGTTTACCAGGGTGATTATGAAAGTCTTGCATGTGTTCAGTAACATCCCAACCCTTACATCTATGACAACTTGATGAGGTTCCGACAGAAAGAAATAAAGTACTCCACGTCCACTTGAACTGACAAGCGGTTGCGGTTTTGATTGGGAACATGTCCAAGTTTTCTTCCATATTATTTTTCGTTGATGAAGTCCATCATTTCATTTTGCATATTATCATTGTCACTAGTTGGTTCCACATAGTCTTGCGCTCCTGGGTTAGCCCACTGTGGATTCAATATCCACCCTTCTTTTTTAGCAGTGTCCATTACTTCGTCAACATATCTATTGGACTTGGCATCATCCCCATCTACAAGTCCTTTCAAAGGAGCAATATTAGTTTCAGGAATGGAATCCCACCATTCTTTTAACATAGGAAAAGCTTCCAAGAAATTTTGATTTCTTCTTTTATCATACTGAGAATAAAAAGATTTGAAATCTCTTTCTCTTGATTCTAAAGAAGATGTAAATGAATGTCCCGTATCAACTTCACGAATGTATTTCACTAACCTTACCATACTATCTTTTTCCCACTGAATAAATCCGTTTTTCTCTTCATCCCAATTATCATTGATCCACTTTTCAATAGCATCTGCTCGTTCTAATCTGATATCTTTTGGAAGTGTTACAATTGACTGAAACGATGGGAATCTCAAAATGTTGAAAGAACAAACTGGAGACTGAGTTTTGTATTTAACTTTCAATTTCAACATCTCATCCATGAATTCAGTTATACTGAACAGACAAAGTGCATTTATTGTCATCATACAATTTGCAGACTGAACGTTACCTTCTCCCAACATTCTATCCATATTTTCCAACCACTTCTCCCACTTCAAACCATCTCTGATATATTCAGCTTGTTTACCAGTAGCCTCACAGCTAGTATATAAGTGAAAACTTTTGATATTGTGAGACGCTTTGAGAAGTTCATTGAATAGTTCGTCTTTTTGTCCCAAATTGGAGTTTACCGCAAACTCAACATTACAATCAGGATTTTGTTCCCACCATTTCATCAACTTCCAAAAATCTTTGGACATTGTAGGTTCTCCACCAGTGACACGTAGTTCTCTCAAGGTATATTGTAACTCACCTTCCCACCATTTCCAAAAGGCTTCAATATATGGATTTCCTTCATTCTTCCTACCATAAGGTAAAGAGTGAGCACCATCGTGTTGGAACGCCGCAGCCCCATCTGAAACAAGATTCTGATACGCTCCATTCTTTTTAATATCGTTTTGCCAAGTTGTTGAAAACGAAGCGTTGCAATAAGAACATCCGAAATTACAGTTAGGATCAAATGCAATTTCTAAAGTTTTTAGATCTACATCTTTATCCCACCCGTATAAAGATTTACACTCAGCCAATTCCTCATCTGAGTATATAACGGACTTATGGACTCGGTCTGATATGTTATCAGGTCCTAAATCTTCAATTTTCCAACAGTATTCACACTCTTTAGGTCTTTCACCTTCGAGCATTTGTTTTCGAATAAGTTTTTTGTAATTGGTGTTGTGAATCGCTTTGTAATTTTGGGCAACCTCTTCCAATGGTATTTTATGTGCTGGTGGGTGGTGACAACTCGCAGTTGTTCCATTACCTAACCAAATAGTTGCGTTATACCACTTAGCCCCACAGAAAGCTGGTGATATTTTATTGACTACTCTTTCTCGATAATCGAGATAAGATTCATCATGTTTTTTTGCGATGATCCCCATTTTAAATTATTTTATGAATAAAATTACAATTTTCACTTAAGTCATAGACTTTGTACTCAGTATGTTTTTCAAAATCATACAATCCTACGATTGTGTTGTCCAACGACCTTTCATTTTTTATTTTTATTATCTCCAATAATTGTTTATATGATTTGGATATCATTAGATAATCAATATCATACGAACAATAATTTAAGTTAAACCCGTTTTTGGGAAAGTTACCCGCCCCAAATATTATGTGTGGTTCAACCCCCGATGTGAGTTCCTCGTCATCTTCAAGTTTGTATTCTATGACTATAATGTCATTGACTAATACTTCTACAATTCTTTTGGAGATGGAATACCTGTAAATTAACCAATTGAATTCAGTATCAATTTCATAATTACAGGAGATATACCGAGATACTTCTTCCTTTGCTTTGATTAACTTTAGAATCAAAAGAGGTGTATTATTTGATTCAACATCAATCCCACAATAGTTAGGTAACTTTGCAAATACAGTCCTTTTAATTGGTTCAATACTAAGAATCTTTAGTCTCATTGCCAAAGTAAAATCAGAAACCCCCTCAAAAACTTCTGATATTTTTCCAGTATTGATTCCGAAAGATGTGGTGTCAGGCCATAATAACCATGGTTCTGTTTCTTTGATTACCATACTTGACTCATAGATTTAAATAACTCAGGAAAAGTTTCTTCAAAATTGGTTCCCCTTCTTTTGTCATGTTCATTTACAAATTTAACAAAATTTTCCCGATCTAAACTCACATCTTCATTTTTTGATGAAACTACCCAATCATGAATTCTTTTTATTTTCCTAACTTCAGTTTCAGTCATCCCCATATGTTGATTATCAAAAACTGTGACACCATAATACAATGCGGTTTTAGCATTATCGAGAATTAAATTTTTTTGTTGATCATCCAATAACTTAACACTTTGATGTTTTGGATACCTCAAATAAGATGTATCAAGAATAAGAGGGTGTAACCAAAATCTCTCTCGGTTTGAGTACTCACGTTTTATATCATATACATTTTTAATGAGTTCGTTGTATGAAAACGGACTCATTATATTGTAAGTAGACATTATAGTTATAGTGAGTTTTGGTAAAGCCGCGAGCAATTTGTGTATGTTCGACCAAAACTTATTAAAGTTCAATCCACTTCTAATATATTCAGCCTGTTCTCCCCAAGTATCAACCGAAGTAAATATAATGACCTCTTTAACCCTATTCTCGTCTATCATAATTGATAGTTTTTCGATCAATTTGTCAACTAAACTATCGTCAACTCCCAAGTTAGAGTTGATAGCGAACTTTAATTCCCTGTTTGGATTTTTTTGATCTATAATGTAATCTAAAATTTTCCATGTATCTTTTGACAACAAAGGTTCACCACCTGTTATTCTAAAAGTATGTAAGTCTCTATATAGCTCAGGCCACCATTCCCAAAATGCCTCAACATAAGGGTTGTACTCACTGTGAAGTATTGGTAAGGTATTAGTCAACTCCATATCTTTGTAAGAGTTGAATTCAGGTGTTGTGGGGTACCCTCCTTGTTGTTTAACTTCTTGTAACCACTGTGAGGAATATGACGGACCACAATAAGAACACTTGAAATTACAGATGTTAGAAAAACTAACTTCAACGTATCTTGGATTGAAGTCTTCGTTCCACCTCGAATTTTTTATCTCATCGAAATAAGGCTCAGACCATGGCTCATGGGATTTGTAGATTCTATCAGAATATGATGTTGAATTGTCTTCAATGTTCCAACAATAGTCACACTCCTGAGGTCTTTTCCCTTTCAACATTTCGTTCCTCTTGGCTTTCTTATATCTTGTGTTATGTAAAGCCTTGGGATTAAGTTTGATTTCTTCAAGTGGAATCTTGTGAGCAGTAGGGTGATGGCATGAATGATTAAATCCCGTTTGGAGGTGCATTGTCACTTGGGTCCACTTGGCCAAACAAAATCCACATCCAACGGAATTTAACTTATTTTTGGTTTTCTCGTAATCAATATTACTCATTCCAATGTTTATTCAAAAGAGGATCCAATTCGATTGGTTCTCTTTTCATATGTGACCCTTGATTGAAATACGCACCTCTCTTCAAATATCCACCCAATAAATTTCTTCTCATTCTTTGTGAATTATTTGGTTCAGACCCGTGAACTACGTGAGAGTGTAATAGAACAACTTGACCTTTCTTCAAGTAACCTTCAACTTTTCGGAAGTCATGTCCTTCGGGCATTACACACGGTTTACCTCTTTCATTTCTCCAAAAGGTTGGGTTAGTTTTAGTTCTTTCTTCGTCAACTTCGATTGGTAAAGTTGGTAACTTATGTGACCCTTCGTAATTCCAAACCGCACCATTACCAGGATCATGATTATCAAGAGCTAAAGCCGTATTGATAATTTCATTGTGTTTACATCCTGTATAGAATGCATTTTGATGCATGTCTCTACCTAATTGTCCAGGTGGTTTAAAATATGCCCAAGTTTGCATACCAACAACATCACCTTCCATCAAAAACTTACAAGCCTCGATAATTTTAGGATGACAAAATATTTTTTCAATCATGGGAGATAGTTTATGCGGGTAAGCAAACGGATCCCATTCACCCCACTCTTTACCATCTTCGGTTTTTGTTTCTTTTCTCTCGTGTCTCAACCTGTCGAGTTCATCGTTAATCAGATCACACTCTTCCTCTGTCAACAACTCCAATACGGTGAATCCTCTATACCTCCAATCGAAGGTAATTTGTTGTAACTCTAAATCTGTTAAATGTTTAAACATAACTTTTTTTTTAAAAATATACCAAAATTTTGGTGAAAAACAATTATTACTTCAAGATAGTTTGGTGGTTAGATTATCTACATTGTCTATTAGAAAATTTATGAACAAATCACTGTTGGTGATAAATTCCTCCACATGATTAAAATATTCATCGTGAAGTTCTTCTTTAGTTTTTGTTATCTGATCCCTTACGTGAGCCAACCCCTTTTCAATTTCGGTTGGTGAAGAAATATCATAAAATCCATAAAGTTTACAATTGAATGTTAATCCTATTTGTTCTAAAGTAGATTTCAACTTGGGTGATGCAAAAATTATAAAAGGTTGATACCCAACTATCGGTTTAAGTATTTTCTCCGTACAAGGAGCAAACCTTTGTAATTCTCTCATTTCTACAAAATAAAAAGAATCTGTGAGAATTTCAAAGTAAGTTGAATAATGAGGTAATAACGAAAATCTGAAATTACTTAGTTCGGTATTCAGTTTGGTAAATTTATCGTAAGAATGTGGAATTATCCCTTCGTTTTCCTTCAAAAATTTTGGAAGATCGACTCTATAATTCGAATAGTAAACTTCACTAGTATTGAACGACCAAATGTTGTCTTTTAAATTATCTGTCTCTTTCAACAGATTGAAAATTTTTATTCTTACTAAATTTATATTGTTAGAAAAAAATATAAATTTATGAGGCTTCAAAATATTTTTATAATTCCTCACTGTGTTTTTTAAAAAGTCTTGAGCCTCTAAAAAACCATCCTCAATCAAATATTTCAAATGGACCCACATAGACTCGGGATGAGTTATGTGTCTCTCATTAGAAAAAATGTTGATGTCGAAATTGAAATAATAACATGGTTTACCGATCAAATCCTCCAACTCTTTAATTCCATTTGGATTTACAACTACTTCATTGAAGTCAATAATCAGATTTTTAAAATCTCCGAATAATTCTGAATACTCTATTATTTTAGAATGGATTTTTTCCAAATTTGGAAACTTATCGAATTTAGGGTGAAAGGAATTAACCACTTTTATAATTAAAGTGTGTTGCGGTAAAGTGTCAATGAAAATTGTTCCTATCTTACCTTGTTGAGTAATGTTTATTTCATCTCCATTATTCTTGTATAGAATTATGTTATTGTGTCTCATAAAGTAACATTTATCATTTTACAATTATCGGTATAATCTACGACACTTACCAAGTTATATTTCATGTTGTTGAATCCATCTTTTTTATAATCAATCTTTTTCTGTTGCATTTCAGTAACAAACCTTTTTTCGTTTCTTGCGGTTGTCTCTCCTTTGAACCATTTACCGTTTACAAATCCTTCATCCAAATGAGGTAGACAATAAAAATTCCCATCCCTCCTGAATGGAACAACATTTTCAATTACATCATAGCTTTCGTGAGTAAATGTCATATTTTGTTGTGGTAGAAACTTGTCAGTCAAATCCATTTCCAAAACCAAGTTTTCATTGTCACTATCCATTTCATTTACACTATTAAAAAATTTATTGTAAATTTTAAATTCCGAAATTTTTCCTTTAAAAAAGGTTTTCATGAATGGGCAATACCCTAATAGAAAAGGTCTTTGTGAATCGTGAGTTCTCAACTTTTTATTCAAGTTGAAGGGAAGGTTTTGTTTAATGTCATCAACTTGAGATATCAACTCGTCATTAACATAGAAATATGCTGAATTTTCTTCACTGTTAAATGACAGTGTTACTCGAGTCCAAAGTCCTTCGAATCTTTTCGCCCAATTATAATGGTTTCCTCCATCCCTGTCTATCAGTTGCATAGTGACTGCTCTAGAGTTATTGAACGATAACCCCCAAGTCCAACTTCCATCTTTTCTGAGTAAGGGATATTCTATAAATTTATTATTCTCATCACCAACCAAGTAGATTGGAACCTTATCATTTTGTTGTTCTGCGTTGAAGGTTAAAGTGATAGTATGATCTCGATGTAAACAAGAGCTGATTTCTCGGTCAGTAGGAATACTAATTGCTGAGTCGTTCCCATTAAAGTTTGCAACTATTTTATTTTTTTCACTTCGAATGACGTTACCTGTTGTGAGTCCTTCGAAATAACACCTCCAAAATAAATCATCATCTTCTTGCCCCCAATCCCAGTAATCATTAGAATAACCATTAGTCTTTTCTACATGATCTTTATTAAACAACACTACTCCTCCAAAGTATTGATCATATCCCATTTTATAGGAATATTTCGACAACTTAGTTGCAATGTGAATTGGATTATCTATAGGATAAGAGTAGTCGGCATCTTCATGGGGTAACATGTCCACATCGTGCCAAGCAACATAGTCACAACCGTCCTCGAAAGCATATTTTGCGGCAATGTTTTTCATTACTCCTCGATTGAAAAGTTTGTCATCTACTTGATGTCCAACATAGAAACTATGAGGTATCCCTTGTTTATTGAGATGCTCGGTAAGATGTGGAATCAATTCTTTCAAATGAGATTCCCTATTCCTATATGGAATGCATATTCCTAACTTCGGTATCATATTCCAACTTTTACTCTTGTGGCGCTCCTTGTTTGTCTACGTGTGTGTAATACAAATTGCAAATCAGATAATCCGTCGTCTTTCGTCAAATCCAAGTTAACGTTAACTTCGTTATGAAATCTTAGTTGATTCCATCTAGTTGCTTGATCCTTCCACTTGTTACCCAAAAATCCATTCTCTTCGTGTTTCAAGGATTTGAAAACGGATTTTCTTCTATGTGGTATTTTGACCACCTTGTGTTCTTCAAGATTTATTTTTACGATTTCACAATTAACAATTTTACCATCGTTTTCATTCCCTGAAAGATCAACGAGAGAATAATTTTTAATGTAATTGGAATCGTAATATAACTTCAACTTTGTTGCAGATTTATATTTTTTTCGATTTTGAGTCAAAGAAGTCACCCCATCCTTAGATATTTCCAATATTTCTTCAGGGTTTAATTTTTTACCATAGAACGCTAATCTATGAAAATATCCCTTAAAATAACTTTGAAACTGTTCGTCATCAGTCTTTGAACAACCAACGTAGAAAATTTGTTCTAAAATATGGCTGTAAAATTTGGTGTCTACCGTCAATTCTTTGATTACAACACCATCTTGATACATTGTCACTTTTTTGCTGGTTTTATCAAAGGTAAGACAAATACTTGTCATGTAATTTGGTTTGATTTCAGAATATAAGTTTATGTTATTGAGTTCCTTATCAAAGGTTGAAAAACTATATCTTCTAAACGAGTTATAACTCAATTCCGTATTATATCCTGACCCCAATGAAAAAATTGTGAAGTTGTCGGATTCTTTAGTATGATCCAACCTTAATACTTCAGGGTAAAAAGAAACAAAGATGGTAAAATCTGAATTCAAATTAACAACATTATTAAAGTTTTTACCTTTGATATATGCGTTAACACCATTGAATTGTAATACCTGAGATTTTTTTACGTAATTTTTCTCACGGATTTCATCTAATTCTACATCAGTAGTAGCACATCTAAGTAATAAATCATCATCTTCATATCCCCAACCCCAATATTTGTTAGAATATCCATTTATTTTTTCAAATGTTTCAATTGGAAACATAGTTACTCCACCAAAATACTCATCAAAATTTTCTCGATCTTTTTCACCTTCATCAACAACAAAATTTGTTGCTAAATGTAATGGCACTTCTGAAACCGAATAATCAACATCAACAGGAATCATATCCACGTCATGGAAAACTATGTGGCTACACTTCAATTTTTTTGCATAAACATACCCCACATTCAATAACATTCCTCTATTGAACTGTTTAGCATCGTCCTGCTCGACAATGATAATTTCGTAATGTAGATCCTTGTCCTCTAGATATTCTACAATTTCTTTATAGAAAGTTTGTAGTTGACTGTGTCGATTCCTATAGGGGACTATGATTCCAATTTTATTCTTCATCAATTATTGAATCATTCTTAGTTGTTCTTGTGTGCCACTCAGAAAGGTAGTATTGGATTCTATCACTCCAATCTTGTTTATCTATTTCTTCAATCCAAATAGTCAATGCATCCAATGAGTTTCCAATTTTTTCAAGAGCTTTGACTTTTTTTTGTTCGAGTTTGAAAAGTTCTTCTTCTCGTTCTTCTTTTGTCATATTGATATAATTTTTCTAATAAGTTTATTCCAATTTTTATATTCTTTGTATTTCCCGTCAAATCCACTAAGTTCAATCATATATTCAGGGTTATTTAAATTTATCATAAAATCAGTTTTTTTCAACTCCTCATACATTTTCAAATACTCACTGGAATAGGAATATTCTTTATTGTTGTCAGCAACTTTTTTAACTCTCTCGATCGATGTTCTGTCCCACTTGAAATGGTGTACTTGAACGGAATGTGTTTCGATCGGTGCAATTAGTGGATGGTTCCAACCTTGCCATCTCCAAGTTGTTTGACCTTCGATGTTTGCGTAATGTTGCCCATTTGTCAAAGATATATAACCTTTCATAACACAAACTTTGTTTGGACAAGCCTGGCTCATAGGGTATCTAAAAAACCCCATGACTGGCATTTGTGTCCACAAACTTATACCTTTCCTAATTGCCGGAAAATTACCATCTTCACCAATTCGATCGATAAATCCTCCTCTCACAAGTTCCCACCCATTTTGTTCACAGTCTGAAATTAGTTTCCTCAAATCATCATTAGGGTATGAATGGAATTCATCAATGTCTGAAACTATCCACCAATCATTCGGTTGTGTCAACTTGATGAGGTTGTACATGTTAGTCACCATTTCCCAATCGAAGTTCTGATGATAAATCTCTTTAACAATTTTTACATTATCAAACTCAGATATAACCTTAGCGACTTGGTCGGTAATGTTTGGATGTAAATCAGAATTGTAACACACAATGTTTATTTCATCTACATATGATTTGTAGTGGTTGATAAAATGAGGTAATAAATTTACCCCATGTCCAATGACAGTTACTAATCTTACCATTATTTCCAAAAACTATATAAACCTTTATCTAACTCATACTGATCAAAAGTCTTACTGATTCTATTGGGTTGAGTTTTTACCCAATTCCACATAGTTTTCAAACCATCTTCTAAAGAAGTTTTATCTGCGTATCCTAATAGTTCAACAGACTTTTGATGAGATGGATATGCGTTCTTCACTTCATATCTTTTTTCTTTGTAACTTAATGTTCCTCCACCTATAACACCTCTAAGAATCTCGTTCGCCTCATTCATTGAGTAATGTTTTGTACCTCCTAAATTTATTATTTGTTTGGAACAAATACTTTCTTGAGATGATTTCCACAGTGATTCCAAACAATCATCAATATAACTAAACGCCCTTGTTTGTTCTCCGTCTCCATATATTGTCATAGGTTGTCCATTTATATGTTGGAACATCCAAATCCCCAAAACGTTTCGATATCTGTCCCAAATGTTTTGTTTGACCCCGTAAACATTATGAGGCCTGATAATACACCAATCTAATCCATGGTGTTCTCCTGCAGCTTTGATATCGAGCTCACAAGCATATTTTGCAATTCCGTATGGGTCTATTGGGTTAGGATAATCACTTTCATAGAATGGTGTTGGATTGTCCCCATACACTCCCATGCTTGATGAAAAAATCAGTCTTTTAACATCATTTTTAATGCACTCAGTAACAATCTTGGACGTGACCTCCAAATTATTTCTATAGTTAAATGATCTAAGAAATGGGGATAGCCCTTCAGCCGCAAATGCTGCAAAATGAAAAACATAGTCAGGTCTATAAGTTGAAAACACTTCGGAAATTTTGTCATCCAATATATCAATCTGAAAAAATTCTACATGGTCATGAATATTTTCTTTGTAGCCTCCTGAAAGATTATCGACACCAATAACGTCAACATTCGGAACATTGTCAATAATCCAATCAGCTAACCTCGATCCTAAGAAGCCAGCTACGCCAGTTATCAATACTTTCATTTATTTTCTTTTGATTATTGTAATACCACTCGAAGATGGCTTATCTTTCAATATACCAAAATTATGTAACTTAATCAAATCCCAATCTTGGGTTTTGTCCAATTC
>Ga0315900_10007256_pt1 | contig 14583 bp, 8 predicted proteins | sample LakEriMetagenome_FD_203521 | JGI IMG/M metagenome (GOLD analysis project Ga0315900, IMG submission 203521) | Freshwater fungal communities from buoy surface, Lake Erie, Ohio, United States - Buoy 12 MA114 | ecosystem: Environmental > Aquatic > Freshwater > Lake > Lake biofilm | place: USA: Lake...
ACCAATTGCTTTACCCCCAAGGCGTGTGCAAGGTGCTTAATGAGTGTGGTTTTTCCGGCTCCCATATTGCCCTCAACAAAAAAAACTCTTTTGTCGAAAGCAGTACTTAAAATTTCTTTTGCAATTAAGTCGTAGTCGTTAGTGCTCTGAGCAGTCCAGGATTTGGTCATGATTTACATCTTTGGCTTTAAAACAGCGAAAGGAATAAGCATTTCTTCCATTGAAATACCTCCATGCTGAAATGTGTTTCTGTAGTACGAAACATAATGGTTGTAATTGTTAGGATAGGCAAAAAAAGCATCCTCCCGGGCAAAAATATAACTTGAACTGACATGTTGTTTGGGTAATCTTGCATCGAAAGGATTTTTAACTTCAAAAACATCCTTGCGATTGTAGTCGAGATTACGACCTGTTTTGTACCTCAGGTTGGTATTGGTTTGTCGATCACCAATGACTTTTATGGGCTCTTTTACGCAGATCGTACCATGGTCTGTACTTATCACTATTCTTGCTTTTTTGTTGGCGGCCTGTTTCAGCATCTCAAGAAGGGGAGAATGTTCAAACCAGCTCCGCGTGATGGAACGATAAGCTGATTCGTTATCGGCAAGTTCCCTGATTATTTCCATCTCTGTGCGGGCGTGGGAAAGCATATCCACAAAGTTGTATACAATCACATTCAACCTATTGTCAAACAAGTTCCCAAACTGATCAGACAGTTTTTTTCCCGCCCCGTGGTTGCTTATTTTATGGTATGAGCATTTGATGTTGAGTCCCAGTCGTTTTAACTGGTCAGTTAAAAATGCTTCCTCAAATTGGTTTTTACTCTCCTCGTCTTCTTCATTTTTCCATAGAGTGGGCATTCTTTTCTCGATATCGGAGGGCATCATCCCCGCAAATATGGCATTACGGGCATATTGGGTGGCTGTTGGTAAGATCGAATAATAGATATCTTCCTTTTCGGTATCCAGAAAATCAGCACAAATTTCCTGAATAATCTTCCACTGGTCATACCTAAGATTGTCAATTAGAAAGAAAAAAAGATGGTCCTCGCCCTCAAGCTCCGGCAATACCAAATTTCGGAACAAATTATGGGACAGTACAGGCGCATCAGGTTGGTTTCCCTGAATCCATGAGAGATAGTTCTTTTCCACAAAACGGGCAAACATTCTGCCTGCATCTTTCATCTGGGCCTCAAATATTTCAGTGAGTCCGTTATCCTTGGTGCGTTCCAGTTCAAGATTCCAGTAAACCAGCTTTTTATAGAGATCTGCCCATTCAGCCGCATTCATGTTTTCAGAAATCCTGTTGGCAAGCAAACGGAACTCCTGTTGATAATTGATGGCACTCTTTTCGCTGATCAACCTCTTATTGTCAAGATTCTTTTTGATGGAAGAGAGAATTTGCTTGGGATGAACGGGTTTGATTAGGTAGTCGGAGATCTTAGACCCTATGGCATCTTCCATGATATGTTCCTCCTCACTTTTTGTAATCATCACTACCGGTACCTGTGGATATTTCTCTTTGATCTGAGACAATACTTCAAGCCCAGAATAGCCAGGCATATTTTCATCCAACAGAACCAAATCAACCGTTTCTTTTTTGATGATTTCAAGGGCTTCTGCGCCATTAGAAGCGCTTAGAACCCTGTATCCCTTGTCGCTCAGAAAAATTAGGTGTGCTTTTAACAGGTCAATCTCATCATCGGCCCATAAGATGGTTTGTTTTGTCATGATTTCTATTCTTGATGAGTTGAAACGAAATGAATCAGGATTATTGCATCATTTGTTCTGCAAACCTATGGCATGCCCCCCGCAAATCAAAAATATCTCTGATTATCATGGGCAAAAAAGATGTTAACACACCCCGATTCTACGAAGGCGAAACAGGTAACTTTGTAAGTATGGAAATCCTCAGCGAAAACACTCAGAATAAACGCAGACTCAAGCGCCCCGATAACGATATTACCCTTTCCGAGTATGGCAAAATTCCCCCACAGGCAGTTGATCTTGAAGAGGCAGTGCTGGGCGCAATGATGCTCGAAAAAAATGCCGTTAACGCGGTAATTGATGTCCTTAAGCCTGAAAGTTTCTACAAAGAGGGACACAGAAATATTTATGAAGCCATGTTGCTTCTTTTTCAGAATACCCAGCCAATCGATTTGCTTACTGTTACCGAGCAACTTAAGAAAAACGGTAAACTGGAGATCTCAGGTGGAGCCTATTACCTTACTTCCCTTACCAATCGTGTAGGCTCTGCAGCGAATGTGGAGTATCATGCACGCATAGTCAGTCAGAAATACATCCAGCGCGAACTCATCCGCATCTCTGCCGAAACGCTGAGGGATGCATTTGAAGATACCTCTGATGTGTTTGACCTCTTGGACAATGCCGAGAGTCGCTTGTTTTCCATAGCCGAGAGTAATATCCGAAAGAACTATGACAGAATGAGCACCCTAATCAATGCTGCGATCAAGCAGATTGAGGCAGCCCGCAACCAGCAGGATGGTCTGAGCGGTGTTCCTAGTGGATTTTCAGGTTTGGATCGCCTCACGGGAGGTTGGCAAAAATCGGATTTGGTGGTTGTGGCAGCCCGACCGGGTATGGGTAAGACGGCGTTTGTACTCTCCCTGGCAAGAAATACCGCCGTTGAATTTAAAAAAGCAATCGCCATCTTCTCACTCGAAATGAGTTCGGTGCAGTTGGTAAATAGGCTCATATCATCTGAAACTGAAATTGCTGCTGAAAAACTAAAAAAAGGACAACTCGAAGAGCATGAATGGGCACAACTCAATGCACAGATCAGAAATCTCTCCGAGGCACCAATCTTCATAGATGATACCCCGGCACTGAATATTTTTGAACTGCGTGCCAAATGCCGCAGGCTGAAAGCCCAATATGACATTCAACTGGTGATTATCGATTACCTGCAACTCATGACAGCAGGCGCCGACAAAGGAAACAGGGAACAGGAAATTTCCACGATCTCACGATCTCTCAAGTCCATTGCAAAAGAACTGGACATTCCCATCATTGCACTTTCCCAGTTGAGTCGTGCCGTTGAAACCCGAGGCGGAAATAAAAAGCCCCAGCTTTCAGACCTTCGCGAATCAGGAGCCATTGAGCAGGATGCCGATATGGTACTGTTTATCTATCGCCCGGAATACTATGGTCTCGAGACCGATGAACAGGGTAACAGCACGGCCGGCAAGGCAGAACTCATCATCTCAAAGCACCGGAATGGGGCTCTTGCGGATGTACCCATGCGATTTATCTCTCACCTTGCAAAATTCACCGACCCCGATTTCTACGATTATCAGGCAGCCCCCGCATCCGGTAATATTTCCCCGAATTTTCAGTTCAATGATCCGCCTAATATTACCTTTCAGTCGAAAATCAATGATACCGATACCGAAGAAGAAAACGAACCTTTCTGATTTTAGTTGTACACCCTGAGCACGCTTCCGTCGAATTCGGTTTGGTAGCGTTGTAATGAGAAGGTAGAAGGACCTTTGATCACGGAACCGTCGGTTAGCACAAATTCAGAACCACAGCAGGAATCCGCTGCCACAACCTGTGTGGCGTTTACCATGACCCTGCAATTTTCGTCTACCCTGTAGGGACAATGCCTGTCGAGCGCTATAAACTGCTCTGCTCCTGCACGGTAAATTATGATTCCTTTTGAACCTCCCGTAACATAAACATATCCTCCGGGAGCGTTCAATCGGTTAAACTGAGGATTGGCAAGAACAATACTAAAGTTCACCGGAAAATAGGGTATCTCAACCGTTTGCTGGTCCTTCTTACAAGAAGGAAAAGAAAAGATTAACAGGGAGCTTAACAGAAAAAGTGTTACTTTGAGTTTCATTTTACCAATCAAAAGTAAGACGAAAACAAATTCATGGCAGACAATTTGTTCTCCGGGTTTTCCCAAGCCGAAATTCCTTTTCAGGCGGGTGATGAAATAGGCCTGGATCAATCATCAGCTTCCGGATTTGCCCCTTTTTTTACAAAAGCAAAAGGCCCTTTTTTCGTTGATGACCGAGACAATGTGGTGTTGGATGCTTCGTCTGCCTCATGGTTGTCATTGCTCGGATCTGCTCATCCTGCCATCGTAAGAGCGCTCCTCAACCAGGCGAGAGAAATGACATTTATCTCAGGCAAGGGTGCAACACATCCCCGCATCGAATCACTCGGAAAAACCATTCTCAAGCTGTTCCCTGGAAACCATACCCATTTGTATTTCTGCACAACCGAGAAAAAAGCCATTGCCCAGGCGATGGAATGGGCATTGCAGTTACGAAAAACAGAAGAGCCTCGAAAAAACAAATGCCTTTTACTGAGCGGGCAATCCAAACCTTTTTTCAACAGCATCAGCGAATTAGTCAATGCTCCTTCAAATGAGAAAAACGCCAAGTTGGAATGGATCCATCTTCCAATGCCCAATGGTAAAAATGCCCGGCAGGTGTTTAATACCACAGAAAAATATGTTCGCAGAGGCGATGTGCTCGCTTTCATTTACCAGCCTTTACTCCTGAATGGTGATGTTTGGCGGTTTTATGACCGCAGCTTGCTAGATAAATTACTTTTGATGTGCAGACAACTTGGGGTAATCACCATTGCCGATGAATGCTATACAGGTTTCGGTAGAACAGGTGATTTGTTTGCTTCACAAGGACAGCTTTACCATCCTGATATTGCCTACATGCTGCCGGGTTTTGCCAATCAACTGCCCTTGGCCATGGTTTCATGTATTAAGTCCATTGGTGATTCACTCGGCCTGAATCACTTTTCTGCTGATGTTTATGGTACCCCGGGCCCTCTTGCTTATGCCGTTGCAGAAGCAGGTATTCAGGCATTGCAATCAACAGAAATTAGTCAGGGACTGCAAATTACGGGAGCTATGCAATCACAATTTGCAAAACGCATGTCTTCACACCCCATACTCTCGGGAGTTTACGCATCCGGAACATTGTTGTGGATGGAATGTAAAAATCCGAATCCTGAAACAGCACCTAAACTTACCACCTCGGGCATAAGGGAGCACTTTGCTGAAAGGGGCATCCTCCTGCACACATGGCCCAACGGCATACTTTTGTCACTCCCTTTCAGTACGGGCAGTGCGTGGATAAAAAAAGTACAAAACGAAATAAAAGAATTTTTGGATTTGCACCGCCAAATCAACTTGTTTTAACAGTGCCTACGATTCGGTAGTTTTTATATTCTCCGATTCGCCAGCCGGTTTTTTTTTCAATCCAATGTAAAATCCTGCCTTTTGGCGTGAACTTACTTTTTGAAGAATCAAATGTAAATTCCCAGTGCTGTCTTTTCACAAGAGGTTCCATGAGTAAAGGATGTGCTCCGGTGAAAGGAATTACAAAATCTACCCGATTATAATCAAAATTTGCAGATGAAGGATTGTTTTTGCGGAGCCAATTATCGTCGTGCCAGAAAGAGTTGAAGTAATTGTTTTTTTTCTGCATGGTTGCAGGGTCTCTGGCGTAGCTGTAATGATATACCGAGGCATTTACATACAATACATTTAGCTTTCTTCCGGGATGTCCTTCCAAATAGGCTTTTACTGAAGGGTAATATCGGAATCCCTGAGAGTCTCGGTAAGAACGGATATTGGGGGAATTCTTGATGATGCGTATTTCTTTTCGGTGCCATTTTCTGGTACTACCGGTATAGTGATAACCACCATAAAAATTAAGAAAATTAAAAAGTATACCTTCTGCAAGGGGATGTGTTCTAAGTTGCTGAATGGCCTCTCTGATGCTATCATAGTCATTTTCATGCAAAACTTCGTCTGCCTGCAAATGAAATCCGATGTCTCCGGTTATTGCATCCAATGCAATATTAGCCTGTTGGGCAAAAATTTTACCACCTTCTCTGAGTGTTTCATCCCACAAGGTATCAATGATTATAATTTTATTGGAACCTAAAGCTCTGATGGCATCGCCTGTTCCGTCATGTGATTTACCAACAGCAACAACTAGTTCATCAACTAGAGGAAGCAAAGACTGGATAGATTGAAGAAAGGGATATCCGTATTCAAAACCATTACGGATATAGGTAAATCCGCTTATTTTGTGATTAGGCATGAAGAGAGATGCTTTGCTGCTTGATGCGGTCGGCAACCAATTCCATTAACCACATGGGTGTTGAAGTAGCACCACAGATTCCCACATTTTCAGCTCCCTCCAGTAAAGTAAAATCGAGTTCCTCAGGCGTAGAAATAAAGTGGGTATTATGATTAATTTTATGACAAGCTTCAAACAGAATTTTGGCATTCGAGCTTTTACGGCCACCAACGAAAATAATCACATCGTGCAATGCTGCAAATTTTTCAAGCTGAGGTTCGCGATTTGATACCTGTCTGCATAGGGTATCATTCGCTTCAAATGAGAGCAGTTCATGATTGCCTCTGGCATGTAATCTTTCCTCAATTGCCTTTTTGATAGCAAGAAAACCAGATGTGCTTTTGGTTGTCTGCGTATACAATTTAATAGGTCTGGAAAAATCAATAGCATCCAGGTCTTTCTCATTCATCACTACAACTGCATTCCCCTGAGTCTGCCCTTTGAGCCCGTTTACTTCAGCATGTCCTTCCAGTCCGTAAATAACAATTTGGCCATTGTTCTCTGTGGTTTCCTCGTAACCCTCACGGATACGATTTTGTAACTTTAATACCACCGGACAGCTGGCATCAATTAATTGAATGTTATTGCGAAGTGCGATTTCATAGGTAGAAGGGGGTTCTCCATGTGCACGAATCAAAACCTTGCAATCGCGAAGGTTTTCGAGATCTTGGTGTTGAATAATTACGAGGCCTTTTTTCTGGAGCCTTTCAACCTCCATATTGTTGTGGACGATATCACCAAGGCAGTAAAGCTTTCCATTCTCGTTTAACTCATCCTCGGCCATCTGAATGGCGTAGACCACCCCGAAGCAAAAACCCGACTGATTGTCAATGGTTATATTCATACCCGCAAAAGTAAACATTTTAAAGTGGCAATCATGACTCAGTTGCCCACTGCTGTTTATAGAATGAATGGCTTCCCAGATGATTTCTCTTTTTTCTTGCAAAAAACTGGTTGATTGTCGGGACTCCTTTTAAAAATGGCAAAAATATGCCGCAAATTACGACCATCCCCGCCCCCTGAATTTATCTGCAGGCTAAGGTGAATTCATACATTTGCGTCATATATGATAAAAACAAAATTGATTATTCCTGCTTTGCTACTAATCATGCAGGCATGCGTTCCCGCCCGATTACTTGAGGAAGCCAAATCCGGTCGTCAGTCCTGTGAAGAGGATTTGAAGAAAGCCAGGACCGAGGGCAATGAATTGTTGGAGAAAAACAAGGAACTTGAGGATAGCCAGCGGCTCGCCCAAAAAAAAATAAAAGAACTTGAGCAAGACACTACACTTCAGGGAAAACACATATCCATGATAAACCGAAATTTTGAGAAGCTCAATGAGACTTATAACTTGCTGATAGATAAAAATAACAGGGTGGAAGAGGAGAGTGTTCGTGAGAATAGCCGCTTGAGTGGTGATTTAAAACTTACCCAGGATCGCTTGCAAAAAAAGGAAGACAACCTCAGACAGCTTGAAACCACCCTAAATACTCGAGAATCGGCACTGAGAAAAGCGGAAACTGAACTTAGTGCAAGCCGACTTGAAAGCGAAGAGAGAGCCAAACAGCTCAAAGAGATGAACCGCATACTAACGCAAAAAGATTCTGTTGTAAATAGCGTCAGGAAGAAGGTTAGTGATGCTCTTTTGCAGTTTGAAAACAATGGCCTTACAGTAAGTATCAAAAACGGAAAAGTGTATGTGTCCCTCGAAGAGCGTTTGCTTTTTGCTTCCGGCAGCACGCAGGTTGACAGCAAAGGTGAGGATGCTCTTAAAAAGCTGGCCAATGTGCTTGAGCAAAATACCGACATTAATGTAACTGTAGAGGGCCATACCGATAATGTACCATATAATAGTTCTGGCGGTGCCATCAAGGATAATTGGGATCTGAGCGTGTTGCGGGCAACTGCCATCGTCAGAATATTGCTTAGTAACTCGAAGATAGATGCAAAAAGACTCATGCCTGCAGGACATGGCGAATTTATGCCGGTCGCCAAAGAGGCAACAGCCGAAGCACGGAGAAAAAACCGCCGTACGGAAATAATCCTCACTCCAAAGTTGGACGAATTGTTTAAAATAATTGAGAGCAACTGATGAAAACGATCTTGGTAACAGGTAGCAGTTCAGGGGTAGGTTTTTCTGCTACCACCTTGCTTTTGGATGGCGGTTGGAGAGTCATTGGATTGGCCCGTCGCGCAAAAGAAGTATTTCGGGACAACCCCCGCTATCTTCCTGTTGAGGCAGATTTGGCCGAAAAAGACCTATCTAAAAAATTACAGATTGCCACAGAGGCTTCGGGCATAGATTCTTTAGACGCGGTTTTGCTCAATGGATCCGGCTTTTTAAAGGCCTCATTTATTAACCTAAATGAGGAGGATGTAGAGCAGCTCTATCGAAGGAATGTAATGTCGTGCTTTACGATTCTCAAATGGGCATTTCCTCTGTTAAAAGCGGGAAGATTCCCACAGGTACTGATGATTACATCAGTAGGAGGAGTTCTTGGTACCCAGAAATATCCGGGTTTATCGGCTTATTCTTCGGGTAAGGGTGCCCAAGCAATATTGGCTGAGTGTTTGGCAGAGGAATGGAAGGAAGAAGGGATACAGGTAAATGCATTGGCTTTGGGATCGGTGGATACACCAATGCTGCGTGAGGCATTTCCTGGGTATGCTGCTTCCATGGAGGCAGGTGATGTTGGCAAGTACATATTCAACTGGATGGAGGGTGAAGGCTTGCTTTTTAATGGCAAGGTTTTGCAGGTAAGCAGGGGTACACCATAATTTTTAGTGCTGATAGTTAAAGCGTTAAGAAAATATTAAGATAAACTTGTTGAAAACACTTGCGGGTAAAAAGAACCTGAGTACATTTGCAGCCCCTTTTGAAGGAAGAATCGAGAAGAGAGCGCGAAAAAGAGGAAGAAAAAAATCAAAATTAAAAATTGATTTTTCGAAATCCTGCAGTATCTTCGAGGTCCTAAAAAAGATGAACAAAAAAAAGTTCAAATTTTTTTTTCAAAAGGCTTGCAGAAATAAAAACTCTGCATACATTTGCAGCCCCAAATGAAAAACTGGGGAGGCTTAGCCGGGAGGCCAGCCAAAAGATTGAAAAGAGTTCTTTGATATTTTGAAGTCAGCACAAGCTTGAAGGTATCCATCAATTTCCATTGATGAGTTTTACAGGCCAGGAAAATTTCAAATTTACAATGAAGAGTTTGATCCTGGCTCAGGATGAACGCTAGCGGCAGGCCTAATACATGCAAGTCGAGGGGCAGCACGGGTAGCAATATCTGGTGGCGACCGGCGCACGGGTGCGTAACGCGTATGCAACTTACCTGTAACCGGGAGATAGCCTTCCGAAAGGAAGATTAATATCCCATAGTATTGCGAGGGGGCATCTCCTTGTAATTAAAGTTCCGACGGTTACAGATAGGCATGCGTGACATTAGCTAGTTGGTGAGGTAACGGCTCACCAAGGCTACGATGTCTAGGGGTTCTGAGAGGATTAACCCCCACACTGGTACTGAGACACGGACCAGACTCCTACGGGAGGCAGCAGTAAGGAATATTGGTCAATGGGCGCAAGCCTGAACCAGCCATGCCGCGTGAAGGATGAAGGCCCTATGGGTTGTAAACTTCTTTTGTACGGGAAGAATAAGTTCTACGTGTAGGACGATGACGGTACCGTAAGAATAAGGATCGGCTAACTCCGTGCCAGCAGCCGCGGTAATACGGAGGATCCAAGCGTTATCCGGATTTATTGGGTTTAAAGGGTGCGTAGGCGGAATAGTAAGTCAGTGGTGAAAGCCTGCAGCTTAACTGCAGAACTGCCATTGATACTGCTAATCTTGAGTGTGTTTGAAGTGGGCGGAATGTGCGGTGTAGCGGTGAAATGCTTAGATATCGCACAGAACACCGATTGCGAAGGCAGCTCACTAAACCATAACTGACGCTGAGGCACGAAAGCGTGGGGATCAAACAGGATTAGATACCCTGGTAGTCCACGCTGTAAACGTTGATTACTCGATGTTGGCGATACACAGTCAGCGTCTAAGCGAAAGCGTTAAGTAATCCACCTGGGGAGTACGCCCGCAAGAGTGAAACTCAAAGGAATTGACGGGGGCCCGCACAAGCGGAGGAGCATGTGGTTTAATTCGATGATACGCGAGGAACCTTACCAGGGCTTGAAAGTTAGCGACGGATGCTGAAAGGTGTCTTCCCTTCGGGGCGCGAAACTAGGTGCTGCATGGCTGTCGTCAGCTCGTGCCGTGAGGTGTTGGGTTAAGTCCCGCAACGAGCGCAACCCCTATTCTTAGTTGCCAGCATGTAATGGTGGGGACTCTAAGAAAACTGCCCGCGCAAGCGGTGAGGAAGGTGGGGATGACGTCAAGTCAGCACGGCCCTTACGTCCTGGGCTACACACGTGCTACAATGGCGACTACAGTGGGTTGCTACCTGGCAACAGGATGCTAATCTCTAAAAGTCGTCTCAGTTCGGATTGAGGTCTGCAACTCGACCTCATGAAGCTGGATTCGCTAGTAATCGGAAATCAGCAATGTTCCGGTGAATACGTTCCCGGGCCTTGTACACACCGCCCGTCAAGCCATGGGAGTTGGGAGTACCTAAAGTCGATCACCGCAAGGAGTCGCCTAGGGTAAAACCGATGACTGGGGCTAAGTCGTAACAAGGTAGCCGTACCGGAAGGTGTGGCTGGACCACCTCCTTTTTAGAGAAAGGTCTGTACAACAATGATATCTTCAGCTTGCTGCTTCAAAACACAAATAATTAAGGTATACCCAAGTCGGGCTATCATGTAGTGGCTTGTCCGCTGACGCTTGGATTTATAGTCCCGTAGCTCAGTTTGGTTAGAGCACTACACTGATAATGTAGGGGTCAGCAGTTCAAATCTGCTCGGGACTACAACCGTTTGGGGAATTAGCTCAGCTGGCTAGAGCACCTGCCTTGCACGCAGGGGGTCAACGGTTCGAATCCGTTATTCTCCACTATTAAAGCAGTAATGCTTTTCGTTCTTTACAAACTTCGGGAATTTGACCATAAGGGGTCGATTAATCAGAGATTTTTCTGATATCAACGGTTCAAATCCGTTACATTCCACCAAAGGTATCGTATGCAAATATGGTATGAAGTTCTTTGACATATTGAAAGAAAGTGATTGAATAAACTTGTAAGAAAGTAATTAAGGGCGCATGGAGGATGCCTTGGCTCTTGAAGGCGATGAAGGACGTGATAAGCTGCGATAAGCTGCGGGGATTGGCAAATACAAATTGATCCGCAGATTTCCGAATGGGGAAACCCGTTATACTGAAGGTATAACACCACGTATGTGGAGCAAACCCGGAGAACTGAAACATCTAAGTACCCGGAGGAAAAGAAAACAATTTAGTGATTTCCTAAGTAGTGGCGAGCGAAAGGGAATTAGCCCAAACCCCGGCGGTTACGGCCGACGGGGGGTTGTAGGACCGGTTTTTAAACAGTCAATCGAAGCATAAGAGTACTGGAAAGTGCTACCATAGAGGGTGATAGTCCCGTTTGCGTAAGCTTGATTGTTGTACCGGTATCCTGAGTACTGCGAGGTCGGAGACGCCTTGTAGGAATCTGCCAGCACCATCTGGTAAGGCTAAATACTCTCAAGAGACCGATAGTGAACTAGTACTGTGAAGGAAAGGTGAAAAGAACCGCGAACAGCGGAGTGAAATAGAACCTGAAACCATGCGCTTACAAGCGGTCGGAGCCCTTCGGGGTGACGGCGTGCCTTTTGCATAATGAGCCTACGAGTTACTCTTCACTGGCAAGGTTAATCCCGTTGACGGGAGGAGCCGAAGCGAAAGCGAGTCTGAATAGGGCGCATAGTCAGTGGAGGTAGACGCGAAACCTTGTGATCTACCCTTGGCCAGGTTGAAGTCTCGGTAACACGAGATGGAGGACCGAACTGGTAAACGTTGAAAAGTTTTCGGATGAGCTGAGGGTAGGGGTGAAAGGCTAATCAAACTGGGAAATAGCTCGTACTCCCCGAAATGTTTTTAGGAACAGCCTCGAGGTTGAGTATTACAGAGGTAGAGCTACCGATTGGACTAGGGGGCTTCACCGCCTACCAAATCCTGACGAACTCCGAATACTGTAATATATACTCGGGAGTGAGCCCATGGGTGCTAAGGTCCTTGGGCGAGAGGGAAAGAACCCAGACCAACAGCTAAGGTCCCCAAATGTATGTTAAGTTGATCTAACGTGGTCCGATTGCATTGACAGCTAGGATGTTTGCTTGGAAGCAGCAATTCATTTAAAGAGTGCGTAACAGCTCACTAGTCGAGCGATTGGGCGTGGATAATACTCGGGCATTAAACATACTACCGAAGCTTTGGACATAGTAATATGTGGTAGGGGAGCATTCCAACAACACTGAAGGTATGGCTTGAGCCGTGCTGGAGATGTTGGAAAAGCAAATGTAGGCATAAGTAACGATAATGCAGGCGAGAAACCTGCACACCGAAAACCCAAGGTTTCCTGATCAACGCTAATCGGATCAGGGTTAGTCGGGGCCTAACACGTATCCGAACGGAGAAGTGGATGGACAACAGGTTAATATTCCTGTACCGGTACAGAATGCGATGTAGAGACGAAGTAGTGAAAGATCTGCGCACTGACGGATTAGTGCGTTAAAGGGTGTAGGTATAGATTTGGTAGGTAAATCCGCCAGGTCTGCCGAACCTGACAGTACCGCGAGTCTTCGGACAAGCGGATAATGATCCTAAACAGACTTCCAAGAAAATCTGCTAAGCTTCAGTTTTGTACCGCCCGTACCGTAAACCGACACAGGTGGGTGGGAAGAATATTCTAAGGTGCTCGAGTGAGTCACGGCTAAGGAACTAGGCAAATTAACCCTGTAACTTCGGAAGAAAGGGTACCCGTCGAAAGGCGGGTCGCAGAGAAATGGTCCAGGCAACTGTTTATCAAAAACACATGGCTATGCTAAATCGAAAGATGATGTATATGGCCTGACACCTGCCCGGTGCCGGAAGGTTAAAAGGAGATGTCAGTCGCAAGGCGAAGCATTGAATTGAAGCCCCGGTAAACGGCGGCCGTAACTATAACGGTCCTAAGGTAGCGAAATTCCTTGTCGGGTAAGTTCCGACCTGCACGAATGGTGTAATGATCTGGACACTGTCTCAGCCGTGAGCTCGGTGAAATTGTAGTATCGGTGAAGATGCCGATTACCCGCAACGGGACGGAAAGACCCCATGCACCTTCACTATAGCTTAACATTGACTTTGGATAATTGATGTGTAGGATAGGTGGGAGACTTTGAAGTATCGACGCTAGTCGGTATGGAGTCAACCTTGAAATACCACCCTTTAATTATTTGGAGTCTAACCCCGCAAGGCGGGGAACAGTGTTTGGTGGGTAGTTTGACTGGGGTGGTCGCCTCCAAAAAAGTATCGGAGGCTTTCAAAGGTACCCTCAACACGCTTGGTAACCGTGTGTAGAGTGCAATAGCATAAGGGTGCTTGACTGTGAGACCGACAAGTCGAGCAGGTACGAAAGTAGGATATAGTGATCCGGTGGTTCCGCATGGAAGGGCCATCGCTCATAGGATAAAAGGTACGCTGGGGATAACAGGCTGATCATTCCCAAGAGCTCATATCGACGGAATGGTTTGGCACCTCGATGTCGGCTCGTCACATCCTGGGGCTGGAGAAGGTCCCAAGGGTTAGGCTGTTCGCCTATTAAAGTGGCACGCGAGCTGGGTTCAGAACGTCGTGAGACAGTTCGGTCCCTATCTGTTGTGGGCGCTAGAAATTTGAGAGAACCTGACTTTAGTACGAGAGGACCGAGTTGGACGAACCTCTGGTGTATCTGTTGTGGCGCCAGCTGCAGCGCAGAGTAGCTACGTTCGGTTGAGATAAGCGCTGAAAGCATCTAAGTGCGAAACTCATCTCAAGATTAGATTTCTTTAAAGGATCGTCAAAGACTATGACGTTGATAGGTTGTAGGTGTAAAGACAGTAATGTCAAAGCCGAGCAATACTAATTGTCCGTTAGCTTTCTTGCGAAGCAAGTTTATTCATTCACTTTCTTTCTCTAAATGTCAAATGCAATTTCATGCATACCAAAGACTTTAGGTGACTATTGCGGTGAGGCCCACCTCTTCCCATCCCGAACAGAGAAGTTAAGCTCACCCGCGCAGATGGTACTGGAGTAACATCCGGGAGAGTATGTCGTCGCCACTTTTCAATAAAAACCCCTGTTATCAGGGGTTTTTTGTTTATTATTATCCCCCGCAGATAGCATGCGTTTTATTCCTCTCCTTCTTGTTTTCCTGCTGCACTCCGCAAGCCTGTCCGCACAGACTCGCATGCTACCGCAAACTAATCCCCTTGACTCCTCACTGCTTTCACTTGGAAACTACCATGGGATAAATGACATTTTGTTGCC
>Ga0315900_10007257_pt1 | contig 14583 bp, 13 predicted proteins | sample LakEriMetagenome_FD_203521 | JGI IMG/M metagenome (GOLD analysis project Ga0315900, IMG submission 203521) | Freshwater fungal communities from buoy surface, Lake Erie, Ohio, United States - Buoy 12 MA114 | ecosystem: Environmental > Aquatic > Freshwater > Lake > Lake biofilm | place: USA: Lake...
CCAGGCCGCTCCCATCGCCGACCTGACCGCCGTCCAGCCGGCAGGCACTGACACGCTGGCCGCGCCCGTTGCGGGCGCACCGGTCGAGATGCGCGGCCGCGTCCGTCGCCGGACCCGCCGTGTCGTCCGTCGCAGCCGCCGCCGCGCCCGTCGCGTGGTCCGCCGCGCCCGTCGCCGGTCCTGATCCAGACCAACCCGCCCGGCGACACGACCCCAGCCGCCGGGCGGCGTCGTTCAGAAACAGTGCCGATTCACGATGAACCTCGAAGCGGCTTGACGTCGCGTCACCGCGCGATCCAGACTTTCATGGGGATGCGCAAAGCCACATGCCAGGAGGACTATTCCATGCTTCAGCGTCGTAGTTTCGTCGCAGCGGTGTTCGGCGGCCTTGCCGTCGCCGCCGCCGCCGGTTCGGCCCAGGCCGCCCCTGCGACCGCCACGGCTCCCGTGGCGCCGGCCACGCCGGCGGTCGGCCAGCCCACGGAAATGCAGTACTACATCGTCCGTCGCCGCCGGTACTGGTACCGTCCGCGCCGCCGCGTGTATTTCATCCGCCGCCGCCGCTTCTACCGTCGGCGCTACTACTGGTGACCGGCCGCGGCGCTTGACGCCGCGTGCTGTGATTGCGACACCCTCGCGGAACCTTTCGCGAGGGTGTTTTCATGTCGACCGCTGCCTATGATTCAAACAACGTCTTCGCCAAGATCTTACGTGGGGAGATGCCGGCCCAGAAGGTGTACGAGACCGACAAGGTCCTCGCTTTCATGGACATCATGCCGCGCGCCGACGGCCACGTGCTGGTGATCCCGAAGACCGCCGCCCGCAACATCCTCGATATTCATCCCGACGACCTCGCCGAACTCGCGAGGGCCACGCAGTTCGTCGCCAAGGGCGTCAAACGCGCCATGGCGGCCGACGGCCTGACGATCCAGCAGTTCAACGAAAGCGCCGGGGGCCAGGTCGTGTTCCATATCCATGTCCACGTGCTCCCGCGCTGGACAGGCGTCGCGCTCAGGCCGCACACCGGCGCGATGGAAAACCCCGACGCCCTTGCCAAGCATGCCGCAACCATCCGGGCCGCGCTGGAGGCAATGCAGGCAGGAGGCTGACTATTTCAGGCCCAGCCAGAAGGCTCCGCCGACGATGACCGCCTCGGCCGCAAGCACTCCGAAGAGAACGGACTTCCGCGCGGCCCAATAGACCCCTATCCCCAGCACAAAGGCGGCAGCCCGCCAGCCGAGTGGCATGGTTGCCAGCGCTCCTCCGGGAAAGAAGGCGAGCTTCGCCACCACCGCCGCGAGCGTTGCGGTGGCGACAGCGCGCACCCAGACCAGGATTTCGGAGGATTCGTCGAGGCCGCGCCCGACGACGAGGGCGAGCCAGCGCCAGATTTCGCTCGGCAGGAAGCCGACAAGAATCAGGGCGATGTACGGGGTCAGGTCGGAGCCAATGAAGGTCATGCCGCCCTCCTCGCCCGCGCGAACCGCGCGGCAGCATAGGCGGCCGTCCCGCCGCCGAGCCCGGCATAGAGCAGCTCCAGCCCATCGCCTCCGAGCGCGCCAAGCAGGAGGCCGAAGAAGCCGGCGACGATGGCAAGCCGGTCGGACAGCATGCGTGCCGTGGTGAACAGCGACAGCAGAAAGAAGATCGGCGTCAGGAACAGGAGGCCTGCGGCAAACGCGTGGGGGATGATGCCGGCGAGACCGTAGCCGACCACCGTCGCCGTCGTCGCGGAGGCCAGGAGCCCCGTGCCGAGCCCGAGGAAGAAGGGCACCCGCCCCTCACCGTCGACCCGGGGCAGAAGGCGCAGGCCCTCAACCCAGATGGAGATGGCCACGATGTGCGCACAAAGGATGGCGGTCACCGGGTGGCGGTTCTGCAGCCTGAGATAGGGCAGAAGCGAGACCACCATGGGCAGCAGCCGAACCGACGAAAGACCGACCGTCAGCGCGACCGCCAGCCACGAGGCCCCCGATCCAAGCCCGCCGACGAGGATGAGGTGGGCCGGTCCCGCCCAGATCAGCACAGTGGCCAGCACAGCCCACAGCAGCGGCATGCCGTAGTCGGCACAGACCGACCCGATGCCGATGAAGGTGGCCGCGAGGATGACCGCCGGCAGCGCCACGGCCGCACGAAGCCCGCGCCTGTAGTAGGCTCCCTGGGACAGCGGTCGATCGGGAATGTCGGATGTGTCCATGACGTAAGGATCACTCTGCCACGCCCGTCGCCATGGCAAGGCACGAAGCTGCATGCAGGCCATTCGGCCCACCAAACGACAGAGCCCGGCCGGGTGGCGACACCGGGCCGGGCTTGTTCATTGTCTCCGGAGCGTTCAGTCTGCCTTGAGAGGAACCTTCGGCACCGAGCCTGACGGGCGCCTCGGCTCCACGGGTGCGGAACCGCCTCCGGACCCGCCGGAACCGCCTTTCGGCTTGCGCTTTCCAGGCGAAGACGCAGCCTTCTTGGCCGTAGCGCGCTTGGCGATGCGGCGCACGTCCGGGGCGACCGGTTCCGCCTTCGGCGTGACGGGCCCTGCCGGGTAGTCGAAGCTGAGGATGGGGAAGCCTTCCTCGTCCTTCGACACGATGACCCGGACATGGCCGCCATTCTTCAGGCGCCCGAAGAGAAGGTCCTCGGCGAGCGGCTTCTTCACGTATTCCTGAATGACGCGGGCCATTGGCCTGGCGCCCATCTGCTCGTCGTAGCCGCGCTCGATCAGCCACTCCTTGGCGTCGGGCGAGAGTTCGATGGTCACCTGGCGGTCGGCGAGCTGCGCCTCGAGCTGAAGGATGAACTTCTCGACGACGTTGCCGATCACCTCGGTCGACAGATGGCCGAAGGCAATCACGGCATCGAGGCGGTTGCGGAACTCCGGTGCGAAGAGGCGATTGATCGCCTCCGAATCGTCCCCGGTCCGCTTGTTGCGGGTGAAGCCGATCGCCGGCTTGGCAAGATCGGCGGCGCCCGCGTTGGTCGTCATGATCAGGATGACATTGCGGAAGTCGACCTGCTTGCCGTTGTGGTCGGTCAGCTTTCCATGATCCATGATCTGCAGGAGGATGTTGAACAGATCCGGGTGAGCCTTCTCGATCTCGTCGAGCAGCAGCACGCAATAGGGGTTCTGATCGACGCCATCGGTCAGCAGCCCGCCCTGGTCGAAGCCGACATAGCCAGGCGGCGCACCGATCAGCCGCGAGACCGTGTGGCGCTCCATGTATTCCGACATGTCGAAGCGCAGCAGCTGGACTCCGAGCACCTGCGCGAGCTGCTTGGCGACTTCCGTCTTGCCGACGCCGGTGGGACCGGAGAACAGGTAGTTGCCGATCGGCTTTTCCGGCTCGCGCAGGCCGGCGCGAGCGAGCTTGATGGAGGCGGAAAGGGCCTCGATCGCCTTGTCCTGGCCGTAGACGACACGCTTGAGCGTCGTCTCGATGTTGCGCAGCACCTCGGCGTCGTCCTTGGAGACCGTCTTCGGGGGAATGCGCGCCATGGTGGCGATCGTCGCTTCGATCTCCTTGATACCGATGGTCTTCTTGCGCTTGCCCTCGGGCACCAGCATCTGCGCCGCGCCACTCTCGTCGATGACGTCGATGGCCTTGTCGGGCAGCTTGCGGTCATGGATGTAGCGGGCCGACAGTTCCACGGCCGCCTTGATGGCCTCGTTGGTGTAGCGCAGCTTGTGGTAGGTCTCGAAGGCGGTCTTGAGGCCCTTCAGGATCTCGATGGAATCCTCCACCGTCGGCTCGGTTACGTCGATCTTCTGAAAACGGCGTACCAGGGCGCGGTCCTTCTCGAAATACTGGCGGTATTCCTTGTAGGTGGTCGAGCCGATGCAGCGCAGCGTGCCCTGGGCGAGCGCCGGCTTCAGCAAGTTCGAGGCGTCCATGGCGCCGCCCGAGGTGGCACCCGCACCGATCACCGTATGGATCTCGTCGATGAACATGATGGCGTTGGGGTGGGCCTCCACCTCCTTGATCACCTGCTTCAGACGCTCCTCGAAATCTCCCCGGTAACGCGTACCGGCGAGGAGCGTGCCCATGTCGAGCGAGAAGACGGTGGCGTCCCTGAGGACCTCCGGCACGTCGTTCTCGACGATCCGTTTGGCGAGGCCCTCGGCGATCGCTGTCTTGCCGACGCCGGGATCGCCGACCAGCAGCGGATTGTTCTTCTGGCGGCGGCACAGCACCTGGATCGTCCGGCTGATCTCGCTGTCGCGGCCGATCAGCGGGTCGATGCGGCCCTCGCGCGCCTTCTTGTTCAGGTTGACGCAGTAGGTGTCGAGAGCGTCGCCCTTCTTCTTCTCGCCGTCGGAGACCTTCTCCTTGGCCTCCTCCGGCTCATCCGCGCCCTTGGGCGGACGGCTCTCGGAGAGCCCTGCCCGCTTGGCGATGCCGTGGGAGATGTAGTTGACCGCGTCGTAGCGGGTCATGTCCTGCTCCTGCAGGAAGTAGGCGGCATGGCTCTCGCGCTCGGCGAAGATCGCGACGAGGACGTTGGCCCCCGTGACCTCTTCCCGACCGGACGACTGGACGTGGATCACGGCACGCTGGATGACGCGCTGGAAGCCGGCCGTCGGCTTGGAGTCCTCCGACCCATCGGTAATCAGGTTCTCGAGCTCAGTGTCGACGTAGCCGACAAGGCTCTTCTTCAGGCGTTCCAGGTCGACGCTGCACGCTTTCATCACCGCGGCAGCGTCCTGATCGTCCACCAGGGCGAGCAGCAGGTGCTCCAGCGTCGCATATTCGTGCCGCCGCTCGTTGGCGAGTGCGAGGGCCCGATGGAGCGACTGTTCTAGGCTGCGGGAGAATGCGGGCAAGGGAACCTCGTCAACGATCGATGCGCACCGGAGCGCGAAGAGTATCGAGCAGTTTCACTTTTTTTCCATCACGCACTGCAACGGATGCTGGTTCTTGCGGGCGAAATCCATGACCTGGGTCACCTTGGTTTCCGCGACTTCGTACGTGTAGACGCCGCACTCACCAACGCCGTGCTGGTGGACATGGAGCATGATGCGCGTGGCGTCGTCGGTGCTCTTGTTGAAGAACTTCTGCAGAATATGCACGACGAACTCCATGGGCGTGTAGTCGTCATTCAGCAGCAGCACGCGATAGAGGCTTGGCCGCTTGGTCTGCGGGCGCGTCTTGGCGATGACCGAGGTGCCCGGGCCGCCCGGATCCTGGTCGCGTTCGTCGCGTTTTCCTGCCATGGCCCGGAGCGCGGTTGCTGTGCTCCGGAGATGGTCGAAAGGCGTGGAATCCTGCGTCATTGTCCAGTTTCGTGCCGGCGGATCGGCACGCCCGATGTGTCCGATCAATCGATGACGGTTCCGGGGGCAAGCCCCGGGACCGAAGAATGCGAGAATCAGGCCGCGGCGGGCAAGACCACTCTAATCGTAATAGTGGGGTTCGGTGAACGCCCTCGCCAGTCCCCCACCGTTACGCAGCGGCGGGAAGGCTGGATCGGTTGACCCCGCTCCTATCGCCGGAAAGGCTCAGGCGGCCTTCTTCGTCTCGGCGATCTTGACGAGATTACGCAGGATCACCGCGGTACCCTTGAGACGATCATCGGCCTTTGGCCAGTCGCGGATGAACACGATCTTCTGATCGGGACGCACCTTCGCCAGCGATCCCTGTTCGCCGATGTAGCGCACGAGACCCGCCGGATTGGCGAACGTCTGCCCACGGAAGGTCAGCACCATCCCGCGCGGGCCGGTGTCGACCTTCTCGACATTGGCCCTGCGGCAATAGGCCTTGATCACCGCCACCTTCACCAGGTGCTGGACCTCTTCGGGCAACGGCCCGAACCGGTCGATCATCTCGGCCGCGAAGGCGTCGATTGCCTCGTCGGTCTCGAGGTCGCCCAGACGCCGGTAGAGCGAGAGGCGCAGGTTGAGGTCCTCGACATAGGCCTCTGGAATGAGGATCGGCGTGCCGACCGTGATCTGCGGCGACCACTTGTCTTCCACCGTCTCATCGACGAGGCCTGCCTTCATCATGGAGACGGCCTCCTCCAGCATCTGCTGGTAGAGCTCGTAGCCGACCTCCTTGATATGACCCGACTGCTCGTCGCCGAGCAGGTTGCCGGCGCCGCGGATGTCGAGGTCGTGTGAGGCGAGCTGGAAGCCGGCGCCAAGCGTATCGAGCGACTGCAGCACCTTCAGCCGCCGCTCGGCCTGCGGCGTCACCGGCTTGTTGTCGGGAATGGTGAACAGCGCATAGGCGCGGGTCTTCGCCCGGCCGACGCGGCCGCGCAGCTGGTAAAGCTGGGCAAGGCCGAACATGTCGGCGCGCCAGACGATGAGCGTGTTGGCGCGCGGGATGTCGAGTCCGGACTCGACGATGGTGGTGGACAGGAGAATGTCGACCTTGCCGTCGTAGAAGGCGCCGATCCGGTCCTCGAGTTCGCCGGCCGCCATCTGGCCGTGGGCGACGATGAACTTGGCCTCCGGCACGTGCTCGCGCAGGAAGGCCTCGGCCTCGCCGAGGTCTTCGATCCGCGGGCAGACGAAGAAGGCCTGACCGCCGCGGTAGCGCTCGCGCAGCAGCGCCTCGCGGATGACCAGTGGATCGAAGGGCGTGACGAAGGAGCGCACGGCGAGGCGGTCCACCGGGGGCGTGGCGATGATCGACAGGTCCCGGACGCCCGTCATGGCGAGCTGGAGCGTGCGTGGGATCGGCGTCGCGGAGAGCGTCAGCACGTGCACCTCGGCGCGCAGCTCCTTGAGCCGTTCCTTGTGGGCGACGCCGAAGTGCTGCTCCTCGTCGACGATGACCAGGCCGAGATCCTTGAAAGAAATGGCCTTGCCGAGCAGGGCGTGGGTCCCGACGACAATATCGACCGTGCCGTCGGTGAGCCCCTTCTTGGTGGCTGCGAGATCAGCGGCACCGACCATGCGAGAGGCCTGCGCCACATGGATCGGCAGGCCCTTGAAACGCTCGGAGAAGGTCTTGAAGTGCTGACGGGCAAGCAGCGTGGTCGGCACGACCACGGCGACCTGCTTGCCACTCATCACAGCCGCAAAGGCCGCGCGCAGCGCCACCTCCGTCTTGCCGAATCCGACATCGCCGCAGACGAGGCGGTCCATGGGACGGCCGGCGCCGAGATCTTCCAGCACGGCATCAATGGCACCGGCCTGATCCTCGGTCTCCTCATAGGGGAATTTCGCGGCGAATTCGTCATAGGCGCCATCCGGCGGCACCAGCTTCGGCGCCTCGCGCAGCGCGCGCGCGGCGGCGATCTTGATGAGGCCGGCCGCCATCTCGAGGATGCGCTTCTTCATGCGCGCCTTGCGCGCCTGCCAGGCCCCGCCGCCGAGACGGTCGAGTTGCGCCTCGGCGTCCTCCGAACCGTAGCGGGAAAGGAGTTCGATGTTCTCCACCGGCAGGTAGAGCTTGTCGCCGCCGGCATAGTGGATGAGGGCGCAATCGTGCGGCGCACCGGCGGCCGTCACCGTCTCCAGGCCGATGAAGCGGCCGATGCCGTGGTCGACATGGACGACGAGATCGCCTGCCGACAGGCTGGTCGCCTCCGTGATGAAGTCCTGGGCCCGCTTCTTGCGCTTCTGGGCGCGGACCAGCCTGTCGCCGAGGATGTCCTGTTCGCCGATCACGGCGAAGTCCGGCGTCTCGAAGCCTTCCTCCACACCGAGGACGGCGAGCGCGATCTCGTCGCCGCGCAGGGCCTGGGCCGACGACCAGCTCGCCACAGGCCGCAGCGCCTTCAGCCCGTGGTCTTCGAGGATCGGCTGCAGGCGCTCGCGCGATCCCTCGGACCAGGCAGCGATCAGCACCCGCTTCTTGTCCTTTCGCAGCGCGGCCACATGGGCAGCGACGGCGTCGAAGACATTGGCGTTCTCGTCGGCCCGCTCGGCGGCGAAGGAGCGACCGCGGCGACCGTCGAGGTCGATGAGCGCGCCGTCCGACGCGCCCGCCAGCGCGAAGGGGGACAGCCGTGCCACGGCTTCGCCGCCTCGCCTGCGATCCCAGTCCTCCGAGGTCAGATAGAGCGCATCGGGTGGGAGCGGCTTGTAGGCGGCGACGCCCGCATCGTGCTCCATCGCGGTCTTGCGGGCATCGTAGTAGTCCGCGACGGTAGTGAGGCGCTCCTTCGCAGCTTCCTCGACCTGGGCGTCGAGCACGATGCCGGCGTCCGGCATGTAGTCGAACAACGTGTCCAGCCGGTCGTGAAACAGCGGCATCCAGTGCTCGACACCGGGATAGCGACGGCCTTCGGAGACGGTCTCGTAAAGCGTGTCGCCCTTGGTCGATCCGCCGAAGGCCCTCACGTAGGACAGGCGGAACTTCACCATCGTCTCGGTGGTGATCTGCACCTCGGAGGTCGGGACGAGGTCGAGACGCTTCAGGTTGCCTGTCGTGCGCTGGGTTTCCGGATCGAAGGAGCGGATGGATTCCAGCGTGTCGCCGAAGAAGTCGAGGCGGATCGGCGCATCCATGCCGGGCGCATAGAGGTCGAGAATGCCGCCACGCACGGCGTATTCGCCGACCTCCCGGACGGTGGAGGTGCGCAGGTAACCGTTGGTCTCCAGCCAGGCCTGCAAGGCGGTCATGGCGATGACGTTGCCGGCCGCAGCCGACAGCGACTGCTTCGCCAGCAGGGCGCGCGCGGGCACCCGCTGTAGCGCCGCGTTGACGGTGGTCAGAACGATGGCGGGGCTGGCCCGGCCGGTCGTGCGGGCGAGCCGCGACAGGGTAAGCATCCGCCGTGCCATGAGGGCGCCGTTCGGCGAGGCGCGGTCATAGGGCTGGCAGTCCCACGCCGGCATGGGAAGGATCTCGATACCCGGCGCAAAGAATCCGAGAGCAGTCTCCAGCGCCTGCATGCGTGGCCCGTCGCGGCAGATCACCAGGAGTTCGGGCGAGGCCTGGTTGCCCTTGGCATGGAGCTGGCGGGCAAGGTCCGCAATGACGAGCGCATCATAGCCCTGCGGCACGCCTGCCAGAGTCAGGCGTCCGCGCGAGGCGACGACGTCGGCGGGGGAACGCTTGGCCATCAGCCGTTCCACGCGCCCTTGCCCGCGGCATGGAAGGCCTTCAGCGACCTGAAGACTGTCGTGTCATAATTGCCCGGCGTCTCCGCCTTGCCGGTGACCCATGAGAAGAGATCGCGGTCAGGCACCTCGATCAGCCGCTCGAAATCGTCAAGCTCGACCTCGGTGAAGTCGCCGATGTGGACATCTGCGAAGCGGCCCATGATCAGGTCCATCTCGCGCGTGCCGCGATGCCAGGAGCGGAACAGGATCTTCCGGCGGCGCGGGTCGAGGTCGGCGGAGGAACGGGTGGTCCCGGTCATGGGGCGGCTCCGGTGCAGAACGGCAAAAGCCGGGGACGTCCATTCTGACGTCGCCCGATGGTGGGCGTGTCACTATCAAACGTTAAGACCCATGTCAGCGGTTCAATCAGGCAGTACATTGGCGCCATGCGTCCCGCGCGACTCGATCCCCTCTTCGCCCCCCTCACGACCCTCAGGGGCGTCGGTGCCAAGCTGGAAGCCCTCTATGCGCGCCTCCTCGGCACCGAGGGTCCGCCGCGCGTTGTCGATCTCCTGTTCCACCTGCCGTCGGGGCTCATCGACCGCCGGGCCCGCCCGACGCTGTCGGACGCCGAACCGGGCGCCATCGTCACGGTGGAGGTGCTGGTCGAGAAGCACCGCCCTTCGCCGCCGGGCAAGTCGCGTGCACCCTACAAGGTGCTCGTCTCGGACGAGAGCGCGGATCTGACGCTCGTCTGGTTCAACGCGCATCGCAGCCGCATCGAGCAGATGTGCCCGGTGGGCGAGACGCGCGTCGTCTCGGGCCGCATCGAGCTTTTCGACGGCATCCGGCAGATGGTGCATCCGGATCGGGTGGTGACGATCGAGCAGGCCGCCACCATGCCGCTGATGGAACCGATCTACCCCCTGACCGAGGGGCTCGGATCCGGTCATGTGCGCCGGGCCGCCGAAGCAGCCCTCGCACGCCTGCCTCACCTCGCGGAGTGGATCGACGCGCGTCTCGTCGAACGCGAACGATGGCCGACCTTCGCTGCCGCGCTGCGCAGCGTCCACGCGCCCGATACACCCGAGGCCTTCGCTCCGGCGGGGCGCGCATGGTCCCGCCTTGCCTATGACGAGCTGCTGGCCAACCAGCTTGCCCTCGGCCTCGTGCGCGCCAACCTGAAGCGCCCTGCGGGGCGCCGCAATGTCGGTGACGGCCGCCTGCGCGAGCGGATTGCGACTGCCCTGCCCTTCGCGCTGACAGATTCGCAGACAAGGGCGATCGCCGAGATCGCGGCCGATATGAGGGCGCCGACGCGCATGCTCCGACTGCTGCAGGGCGATGTCGGCTCCGGCAAGACGGTGGTGGCTCTGATGGCCATGGCGGCAGCCGCCGAGGCCGGCCGCCAGTCCGCACTCATGGCTCCGACCGAACTGCTGGCACGGCAGCACGCCCGTACGCTGACCCCGCTCGCCCGCGCGGCCGGCCTGACGGTCGCCATCCTCACTGGCCGCGAGAAGGGCCGTGAGCGCGAGGAGATTCTGGAGGGGCTCCGCTCCGGCGCCATTCACATCGTGGTCGGGACCCATGCGCTGTTTCAGGACCATGTCCGGTTTCGCGACCTCGGCCTCGCCGTCATCGACGAGCAGCACCGTTTCGGCGTGCACCAGCGCCTCGCCCTAGCAGCCAAGGGCGAGGCGGTCGATCTCCTCGTGATGACCGCAACGCCCATTCCGCGTACGCTGGTACTGACCTATTTCGGCGACATGGAGTCCTCCCAGCTCACCGAGAAGCCCGCCGGTCGCAAGCCGGTCGATACCCGCGTCATCGGCATGGAGCGGCTGGGCGAGGTGGTGGACGGGATCGGACGTGCGCTGGAGGCCGGTCGACAGGTCTACTGGGTGTGCCCGCTCGTGGCCGAGGACGTTGAGCCAGACGAGAACACGCCTGACCTTGCCGCAGCCGAGGAGCGCTTCGCCCTTCTGCGGCAGCGCTTCGGCGAACAGGTCGATCTGGTTCACGGGCAAATGAAGGGGACCGACAAGGACGCCGTGATGGACCGGTTCTCGCGTGGCGAGACACGCCTGCTGGTCGCGACCACCGTGATCGAAGTCGGTGTCGATGTTCCCGAGGCTTCCGTTATGGTCATCGACCACGCCGAGCATTTCGGGCTCGCCCAGTTGCACCAGCTGCGCGGGCGCATCGGTCGCGGCAATGCCGCGTCCACCTGCATCCTGCTCTACAAGGGTCCGCTCGGCGAGACGGCGCGCCGCCGCCTCGACATCATGCGCGAGACCGAGGACGGGTTCCGCATCGCAGAGGAGGACCTCAAGCTGCGCGGCGAAGGCGATCTCCTGGGCACCAAGCAGTCGGGCATGCCGGGTTTCCGGCTGGCCCGACTGGAGCATCACGCGCCGCTGCTCGAAACCGCCCGCAACGAGGCGCGCCTCGTCATCGAGACCGATCCGCAGCTCCTGGCGCCCCGTGGCGAAGCGCTGCGCGATCTGCTCTACCTGTTCGGACGCAACGAGGCGATCCGCCTCATCAAGGCCGGCTAGATCATGGTCGCCCGTCCCTTCCGTTTCCTCCTCTTCCTCGCCGGATGCCTGTTCACCGTAATCGGCATCGTCGGCGTGATCCTGCCAGGCCTTCCGGGCACGATCTTCCTGATCCTGGCCGCCTGGTGCTTTGCACGGTCCTCGCCGCGGTTCGAGTGGTGGCTCCTGAACCATCCCCGCCTCGGTCCGCCGGTGAAGCAGTGGCGCGCCCGCGGCGCCATCGCACCGCGTATCAAGACGATCGCCATCGGCTCCATGGCACTGTCCTGGGGTCTTGTCTGGCTGACCGCGCCGCCCATCGCCATCGCCGTCTCGGGCATCACCCTTGTCGCGAGCGCCCTCTATGTCGGCACGAGACCGAACGCATGACTGCATCCGCAAGACGGCGCATCGTCTGTGCCGGCATCACCACGCTCGACATCATCTACGGGCTGGACGCGATCCCCACCGTTCCGCTCAAGTTCCGTTCGTCGCAGATGACGACCTCGGGGGGCGGCCTTGCAGGCAATGCTGCAACCGCCTGCGCCCGGCTCGGTGCGGACGTATCGCTCATCGCGCGGCTCGGCGACGATCCCTTCGCCGATGTCATGATCGCGGAATTGGAGCGGGATGGCGTCGACTGCAGATGGGTCCGCCGCTGCCCGGGATACCGCTCACCCGTCTCGGCCGTCATCGTGGACCGCCGTGGCGAACGCATGGTCGTCAGCTATTCCGATCCGGATATCCCCTCAGATACCAACTGGCTGCCGGCCGGCATCCTGGACGATGCCGCCGCCTTCTACGCCGAAACCCGCTGGATCGAGGCAGCGCTGGCCCTGTTACCGGAGGCTCGACGACTGGGCCTGCCGTCGGTCCTCGATGCGGACCGACGGCCGACGCATGCCGAGGTGCTGACGCTGGCAAGCCATGTCGGCTTCTCCGCCCCCGCCCTGCGCGAGTGGTCGGGAATCGACGACCTGCCGACGGCCCTGGCGGAGGCCGCGATCAACGCCTCGAACGTGCTTCTCGTCACCGACGGCGCGGCCGGAGCCTGGTACATGGAGGACGGTGCGGTCCAACACGTTCCCGCCTTCCCGATCCAGGCGGTCGATACGCTGGGGGCGGGCGATACCTGGCACGGCGCCCTGGCCGTCGCCCTGGCGGAAGCCCAGCCGCTGGCCCGGGCGGTCCGCTTCGCCAATGCTGCCGCTGCCTTGAAATGCACCGAATTCGGGGGCCGTAAGGGAATGCCGTCCCGCGACCGCGTCGACGCCATGCTGGCGGGAGGTTGACGGTGGGCAGGATGATCGATGTCGTGAATTGGGATAGGCTGCCACGCGTGACGACACTGCTGCGCTCTCTCCTCCTTCCGGCTCTGGTCGGGCTTCTCCTTCTGGCGGGCGGCGATCCGGGCCGTGCCCGGACGACCCATGCCTTCCTGCACGGCCTGACAGAAGCGCAGTTTCTCTATCGGGCGACGACGATGAGCCTGCGGAACGGGCGTTTGGACGCTGCCGAGGCCTCGCTCAAGGCGCTCATTTCACTGTGGGACGAAACCACTGCGGTCAGCATCGCCGACCCACCACCGCTTGCGGCGCGCATCAACCTTTTCGCCGAGATGATGGAGGGCGGCCGGGCCCGTCTGCGTCGCGCTGCCGACGCTCTGGCACAGGGACGGCAGGACACCGCACTCGAGGAACTCGCGCCGCTCAAGCGTGAATGGATCGGCATGCGCCGCAGCGTCGGCCTCTACGGCCTGGTCGAATGCCTCGAGGAATCCACCGAGGCCCTTCAGGCGCTGGCGGCGCTCCGGCAACCCTCGACGGACATGGCCCGCGGCGAGAGCCGCGCCGAGATCATCGCGCGCTCCGCCGTCTATCGCTTCGCGCTGAAACGGTGCGAGACTTTTGCCGCTCTCGACCCGGCGGGCAACGGCGAGTTCCGGCGCGGTTCCGAAGCCATTGCAGCGGCCATCGACGTCATCGATTCCGCCCTGCGCCTGCGCGATCTGGCTCTGCTCGACCGGGTCCTGGGCGATCTCAGGACCTTTGACACGCAACTCTCCCAGCGTTTCGGAGGATAGCTCCACGCTGGACAGCCCCGCGCCGTGCGTGTCACCACTTCAATCGATTGAGCCGCAGAGAACGGCGAAGCTGGGAGAGACGAATGGCCAAGAGACTGGCAGGCAAGGTGGCGGTCGTGACGGCCGCCGGACATGGGATCGGGCGGGCGATCGCCGAGGCCTTCGTGGCCGAAGGTGCCAAGGTGATAGCCACGGACATCGACAAGGCGAAGCTCGAGGGCATCGCCCGCGCGAAGAAGCTCAGGCTGGACGTCACCTCGACGCGCGCCGTGGAGGCGCTGGCCGCCAGGACCGGACCTATCGACATTCTGGTCAATGCGGCCGGCTGGGTGCATCACGGAACGGTTCTGGACACCAGCGAGGCCGACTGGGACCGCTCCTTCGACCTGAACGTCAAGTCGATGCACCGGACCATCAAGGCCTTCCTGCCGGGCATGCTGGAGAAGGGCGCCGGCTCCATCGTCAACATCGCTTCCGGCGCCTCGTCGGTGCGCGGGGTGCTGAACCGCTACGCCTATGGCGCGTCCAAGGCGGCGGTGATCGGCCTGACCAAGTCGGTGGCCATCGACTACATCCGAAAGGGAATTCGCTCCAACGCCATCTGCCCGGGGACAATCCAGTCCCCCTCCCTCGACGAGCGCATCAAGGCCCTGGCCGTCTCGACCGGCCAGACCGAAGCTGCCGCCCGCAAGGCCTTCATCGACCGGCAGCCGATCGGCCGGCTTGGTACCGCTGAGGAGGTTGCGATGCTGGCGGTCTATCTGGCATCCGACGAGGCGGCCTACACCACCGGCGCCATTCATATCGTCGACGGCGGCTTCTCGCTCTAGGCCGACATGGCCGCAAGGCCGGCAGGACCGGGAATATGGATGGTGAGCGGGGAGGGGATCGAACCCTCGACCACATGATTAAAAGTCACGTGCTCTACCGCTGAGCTACCCGCCCATCCGGCGGCGGGTTTGGCGGATTGG
>Ga0315900_10007258_pt1 | contig 14582 bp, 10 predicted proteins | sample LakEriMetagenome_FD_203521 | JGI IMG/M metagenome (GOLD analysis project Ga0315900, IMG submission 203521) | Freshwater fungal communities from buoy surface, Lake Erie, Ohio, United States - Buoy 12 MA114 | ecosystem: Environmental > Aquatic > Freshwater > Lake > Lake biofilm | place: USA: Lake...
TGCTGCTCGCCGCCTGCCTGCCCCTCGCGGGCTGCGGGACGATGTTCGCGACCAAGTGCGCCAAGCCCGAGGACTTCGCCTCGGCCGTGGACAACCCGCCGCTCAAGGTCCCCGAGGGCAAGGACGCACCCGACACCCGCGGCGCCCTCAAGATCCCGGCGCTCGAGGGCACCGAGGCCGCACGCCCGGCCGACCAGCCCTGCATCGACACCCCGCCCAAGTTCACCCCGGCGGCGCCGAAGGCACCCCCGCCCAAGCCTGCTGCGAATTGATATCATCCGCGCGCCGGAGAGATGGCCGAGCGGTCGAAGGCGCTTGATTGGAAGTCAAGTAACATCGCAAGGTGTTCGTGGGTTCGAATCCCACTCTCTCCGCCACTGAAAACGAAGATGAACGGGGCCTAGCGCCCCGTTTTTCGTTTCAGCGACTGGAGCGGGGTGTGTGGCCGAACCCACCGTCAACGATCCGGCAGGACTGCCGGATCGGACGCGCGCAGCGCGCCCCGAGCGACGGCGAGGGGCGAGGGCTAGGGCTAGGGATGGCCCGAGTCCATCCCACTCTCTCCGCCATTCACTTACCCACTCAAACCAATATCGGCGCTCGGTTTGGGACGATAGAAGTACGCCGAACCGACGGTTTCTCCGCGCGGCATCGATCGCGGCAACCACTACGTACTCTCGCGATAGTGCTTGCGCTACCTACTCCCGAAGCGTCTCTTCTCCCCGCTTAACGGTGAAGACCTGCTGCGCGGCGTTGTTGAACAACTACGGGTTGGCTTACGCCGCCGCTTCGATTTTCAGCGTGCGCAGATCGTGCTGGCGCACTCGCGCAGCATCGAACCCTCCAACTCGTGGGCGAGATAGGCCCGCGCGTCGCAAAAATTAAAGATGCCATACACCTGCGCCCAATATCTTGCGTCTTGACCGCGGAGCTGGATAACACGCGCAAGATTAGGGGCTCCGCTCCCGCGATTGCTTGAACTCCGTGAAGAGATGCAATCAGACGGGGTGACGCTCAGCTAGGGGCCGAGATAGGGCAGGTGAACAGAAGCGCATCGAGATAAAGTCCGCCGCGCGGAGACGCACCGATTTGTTCTATCGTGCACCTCTCGCATAAGCCTCTACGGCTCGCCGGTGGATAGCGCGTTGATATGTTCCGAAAAAGTCGAGTAGTAGGTCCACGTTGCCTCCCTCCGAACTTTCTCCGGAATCAAGCTGCGATATTTTGATAGCGCCACAGCGTCTGGATCGACGATCGTGATCTTCTTGAGTCGCTTGGCGGAAAAGTGAGTAAACATTGTTCTCGCAAGTGTGTCAGTTGGCGGACAAGAGTAGCCGACGATGACTAGATTTTCGGCTTCGTGGAGATACTCGTAAGCGACTGTCCAAAGATGGCGAAAAACGCTAGCGGCGGTGATGGGTTTGTTCGGAACAGGCGGGATGATAAGCGGCGCCTCCAAATCCTTCGGGTTTGGAAAATCATGGTCGTCTATCCATATTTCTTCTTTCTCGTCAGAGTTGACCTTTCCGGAAATAATCGAATCAAAATACCTCTCGTCACATCTCCAATTCGTGGAGCCATGAAGTTTGACGACTAATGGATGGGGGAATGCATCATCCGAATTTCTTCGTGTGCCGTCTCCTTTTTTTAGTGCAATCCTGTCAAAATAAATCTTCTTTCTCGATAGGCCTCGTTCGATAAGCGGCCTTTCTATGAGGGTATCGTAGTTAAAAGTGATGACTCTGTTTTCGTACTCGGCCGCGTCTTGGCCTTTCGGGAATAGGCGATCAATAAATAGACGTGTATTTCCAGACGAATTGGACTTGCACCTCTTGAGATAGTCGCCGATTAAATGAGATAGGTGATTGATGTATGCAGCGTTAGATGCTTTGCCTCTGGTGATTCTTGGGTGTAGGGATGATAGAAAGTCATACTGACCGGCTCTGCTGATGATTGCCGATTCAAGACCGCTGTCGAGCAGGTCATCCCTGTCCAGCCATTCGGCTTCAAGATATTCTATCGAATCCTTTTGCCACCCCTTTCTTGCTGCACTGTCTTTAAGCCGTTTCAAAAAGTTTTTGTCGAGTGGGGTCTCTGTCGTCGCGAAGTCGTTTTTTCTGACCGCAACGTGAGACAGGTCATGGCTGGCTCCGGCCCCTAAAACATATAGGGTCTTCACTCTCTTTCGATGCTTCTCAATTTTCATTCTCGGGCAGACCTCGTCCTGTTGAAATGCCGGTTGAATTGAAGTGATAGGCCCCCCGTTTTTTTCGTAACGGGGATTGGTTCGTAAATTCCCGGCTGAGGACATGCCGAATGGGTGCGGTTCCTGCATCGCCCGGCACTCCGGGAGCATATCGTGATCTGTAATGAATCCAGGTGAAAGCAAAAAAATCGGAGGGTAGAGAGCTCACTCTCGCGGGGTCGCCTCAGTGATGGCTCGATACAATTCGAATAGTCGTTCAGCAATCTTCACGGCGGTCCGATTCTGGATATGCTGCATTGTGTTTTCGACGCTTCCCACACGCACAGTCCCGTCATCCCTGACGATCGGTCCGCGCCTCGATAGTTGCTCGCTGATCCAGCGCCAGTCTTTCCGCAATTCGTTAGGGAAGTCGCTGTCTCGTAGGGTGTGCATACAAAGGTGTGCTGTGACCAACCGAGAGCGCATGTCACCAGGGCCAAGTGCAAGCGCGCGAGTTGCAGCTGAAAGCTTTTCGATAACGTAGTGTATGGCCATGACTGTCTTCTCAAGCTCCGAGAGGTGCGTGACTGGAATCAAATACTGATCGTGAAGTAATTGGCAACGGATGCTGGTGGATCATCGCCGGGATAGCCAGGAGGCAATCCGTGACGTCCACTGAAAACGGTTAGCATCACATCTGATGCTTTTATCCTTCAAAGCGCCCTGCTGAAACCAACATGCGAAAGCTGCAGGGTTCTTAGCAGGGGATACGTCTCTGGGATGGCGTTCTTTCCTAACGGGCCCGCGGCGACTACGCGTTTCCGAACTTCCGCTACAAACTCATCGATGGAGAGCAGTTCCCCACCACCCAGCCGACTCTTATCCGACGGGTTGCTAGTGACTACGGCGATTTGGCGAAGCGGCGTACTCGGGTCCAGCCAGGGAAACACTTCGGTGAAGAGATGCTTTCTGGCGGAGTCGAACTTCTTTCGAAAGCGCATTTCGCGCTTGTCCCAGCTGTCAGCGTCGAGGGAGGGTTCGTAATGGACGAGATCCTTCGTGGACGGGTGGTAGCCAACCAGATCGATTTCCATCTCCCAGCCGCCGCGTGCCCGCCGCCCGATCCGCAGGTTCCGACGAACGATGTATCCGCGCCATTCGAGGTATTCGTGGATAAGGGATTCAAGGTGGCTGGCCATTGCACGTCCGATGTCGATTGTCTCGCTCTTGAGTGAGCAAGGCCTTGCATCCTACTCAAAAAGTGTAGGTGCTACGTGTGGCTCCTCGGCAGGCTCATAATTTGAGCCCGCGACAGGGTAGGTATGTGTGAGATCTCAACCAGCCGGTCAACTCACTTGGGCGCACCCCCTAGTTGGGGTCGAAACGTCACCGTCTAGCCGCCGTCGGCACCGCGGTCCTATCCCTGCAACCGCGTTACAATCGGGCAGTTTCTGAGATTCAGCCTGGGGCAGCGTAGATGAGTAGCCTGTTTTTCGAAAAGCCGATACTAAACAGCCCCTATGAGATTCCGGCGCAGCATTGGGAGCTCGACGAGTCGGGGCAGCCTACCCAACAGATAAAGCCCAGTCGGCGACCTGCGGAGTTCATCACCCCGATTCCCAAGCCCAGAAAGCAAAAAGGCGGGAAGAAGCAGGAGTCCCTGCTGTTCGATGAGGGGGAGGGGCTCACCACCGAGAAGCAGCGTTATGACCACACTGCGGTCATCAACGGGGTACGCGAGGAGGTCAATAAGTGGCGTCAGCTGCCCGACCCGTCGTCGTGGCGGGTGACGCCAGAGACGGCGCGGCTCCTTCAGCATTGGCGGCACCACAACTTCAGCGGAGTACGCCCGTTTTTCTGCCAGGTCGAGGCCGTAGAGACGGTCATCTGGTTGACCGAAGTTGCGCCGCAGATGGGGAAAGCTGGAACACGCTTTCTGGAGCACCTCACCAACGCCAACCTCGACGCCAACCCGGAACTCGCCAGGCTCGCGTTGAAGCTGGCGACAGGCGCTGGCAAGACGACGGTTATGGCCATGCTCATCGCATGGCAGACGGTCAACGCGGCTCGTCGTCCGACCAGCAAGAAGTTTACGCACGGATTCTTGGTCGTCACGCCCGGGCTGACCATCCGTGACCGTCTACGAGTATTGCAGCCGAATGACCCCGATAGTTATTACGCCAGCCGCGAGCTCGTTCCGAACGACATGCTGTCGGATCTCGCGCGGGCAAAGATCGTCATCACCAATTACCACGCATTCAAGTTGAGGGAGCGGATCGAGATATCGAAAGGCGGGCGCCAACTCCTTGAAGGTCGGACCGGTGATGCCCTAAGCACTCAGGAAACCGAGGGGCAGATGATTCAGCGGGTGATGCCCGACCTGATGGGGCTCTCGAACATCATGGTCATGAATGATGAGGCGCATCACTGTTACCGAGAGAAGCCGAGCGATGCTGACGACGAGCTGACGGGCGAGGAAAAAAAAGAGGCGGAAGAGAACAACGAAGCGGCCCGGATGTGGATTTCCGGGCTGGAAGCCGTCAACCGCAAGCTGAAGGTGGCGCGTGTGGTGGATCTGTCCGCTACGCCGTTCTTCCTGCGGGGCTCCGGCTACGCCGAGGGAACATTGTTTCCTTGGACTATGAGCGACTTCTCCCTGATGGACGCCATCGAGTGCGGCATCGTCAAACTCCCGCGGGTTCCCGTGGCGGACAACATCTCCAGCAACGAGATGCCCATGTTCCGCAATCTCTGGGACCATATCGGCAAGAAGATGCCCAAGAAGGGCCGCGGTAAGGGCGATGCGTTGGATCCGATGGATCTCCCGGTGCAATTGCAGACCGCGTTGCAGGCCCTTTACGGACATTACGAGAAGACCTTCGAGCTTTGGGAGAAGGCGGGAATCAAGGTACCGCCATGTTTCATCGTGGTGTGCAACAACACCTCATCATCCAAGCTTGTCTACGACTATATCTCGGGATTTGCGCGAGATAACCCCGACGGAAGTAAGACGCCGGTTGCGGGTCGATTGCCGCTGTTCCGCAACCAGGACGAGCACGGCAACGAGCTCGGTCGTCCGCGGACCCTATTGATCGATAGCGAGCAGCTCGAGTCCGGCGAGGCGCTCGACGAGAAATTTCGGGCAATGGCCGGGCCCGAGATCGAGCGGTTCCGGCGGGAGCTGGTGGAGCGGACTCGTGACGCACAGGCAGGTCAGAACATCAGCGACCAAGAGCTTTTGCGCGAGGTCATGAACACCGTCGGGAAGGCAGGCCGTCTTGGCGACTCAATCCGATGTGTGGTCTCGGTCTCCATGCTGACAGAGGGCTGGGACACCAACACCGTCACGCATGTGTTGGGTGTGCGGGCCTTCGGTACGCAGCTGTTGTGCGAGCAGGTGATCGGCAGAGCCTTGCGTCGGCAGTCATACGACCTGAACGAAGAAGGCCTGTTCAACGTCGAGTACGCCGATGTACTTGGCATCCCGTTCGACTTTGCATCCAAGCCTGTTGTCGCGCCGCCCCAGCCCCCGCGCGAGACGATCCAGGTCAAGGCCGTGCGGCCTGACCGGGATGCACTGGAGATCCGATTCCCTCGCGTGCTCGGATACCGCGCCGAGCTCCCAGAAGAGCGGTTGACTGCCGAGTTCGGCGACGACTCCTACATGGAGCTCACCCCCGAACTTGTCGGGGCGACGATTACGAACAATGCCGGCATCATCGGAGCGGGCGTAAACCTTACGCTCAAGCACACTGAGGACGTCCGTCCGTCGCAGGTCGTCTACGAGCTCACCTCCCATCTGGTCAACAGCAAGTGGCGAGACGGGAATGGCGATCCCCAGTTGCACCTCTTCGGCCAGCTGAAGCGCATTGCGCGTCAGTGGATCGACACCTATCTGGTCTGTAAGGGCGGCACCTACCCAGCGCAGCTGGTCTACAAGACCCTGGCCGACATGGCCTGCGAAAAGATCACGGCAGGCATCACTCGTTCGCTGGTGGGTCGCAACCCGATCAAGGCGGTCCTGGACCCGTACAACCCCACCGGAAGCACGGCGCACGTCAACTTCAACACCTCGAAGACCGACCGTTGGGAGACCGATGGTCAGCGATGCCATGTGAACTGGGTCATCCTCGACAGCGACTGGGAGAGCGAGTTTTGCAGGGTGGCTGAGAGCCACCCCAAGGTTCTGGCCTATGTGAAGAACCACAACCTCGGTATGGAAGTGCCCTATCGGTTCGTCGCGGAGATGCGCAAGTATCGGCCGGACTTCATCGTGCTGGTCGATGACGGGAAGGGTAAGGAAGACCCGCTGAACCTCGTTGTCGAAATCAAGGGTTTCCGGGGCGAAGACGCCCGGGTCAAGAAGGAGACGATGGACGTCTACTGGGTCCCCGGTGTGAACAATCTTGGGACCCATGGGCGTTGGGCTTTCGCGGAGTTCCGAGATGTCTGGCAGATGGAGTCTGACTTCGCGATCAAGGTTGAGACGGAGTTCAACAAGATGATTAACCGTGCTGTAGAAGAGCCCGGCAAGGGGAGCAAGTAACTATGGCGAGCAAGAAAAAGACTGTCGAGGCATTCAAGCACGACGACGCCAAGCGAAAGAACATTCCATCGGTCGAGCAGCAGTCATTCGTTCAGCAAGATACGCAGGGCCCGAAGAAGGTGCGCTACCCGCGCAACACGGACCTCGATCCCCAGTTGGTTTGGCGCGGTAAAGACGAGCAGGATTGGAGCGACCTTGTGGTGAACGCTCCGCCTCTTTACATCCAGGAAAAGGTTCACCCGAAGGCATTGGTGGATGATCTGCTTCGACAGTCGCGGGAGAGCGAGCACCAGGCGGGAATGCTCACGCCGGACCTATTCTCGGATTTCAATGGGATTCCGAAGGGCGCCGACAAGACAGAGTTCTACACCCACGATCAGAACTGGACAAACCGGATGATCTTGGGAGATTCACTGCAGGTTATGGCTAGTTTGGCTGAGCGGGAAGGCCTCCGCGGCACTGTGCAGTGCATCTATTTCGATCCGCCTTACGGGATCAAATTTAACAGCAATTTTCAATGGTCTACGACAAGTCGAGACGTCAAAGATGGAGACCGCGACCACATTACTCGCGAACCCGAGATGGTAAAGGCATTTCGGGACACGTGGCGAGACGGGATACATAGCTACCTTACCTACCTTCGGGATCGATTGACAGTTGCCAGGGACTTACTCTCCGATTCGGGGTCGCTCTTTTTGCAAATAGGCGACGAAAACATCCATCGAGTGCGCAGTCTTGCAGACGAGATCTTCGGAGAAGATAACTTTGTCTCACAAATTGCGTTCAAGAAAAGCGGAACGCAGTCGTCGGACTTGCTCCCTTCAAATTTCGATTTTATTGCATGGTATGCGAAAAACAGAAAACGAGTGAAGTACCGAAAGCTCGGGGTGCCTAAGGCCGAAACGGGCGCATTAATTGGTCAGGACGTATGGCAAGAAGGTCCTGATGGCGTCGCCAGTAGGTGCGTGGATCCAAGCGTGCGCAATGACGGACGTAAGTTTTTTACTCACCGCCAAGTTTCTTCACCTGGAGCATCAACCAAAGGAGAGCCGCCATTCATTTTTCAGGGGGTTAAGTTATATCCGCCGGCTGGACGCCATTGGTCTATTTCTCCAGACTCTCTTGAAAGGGTTGCGAAAACTAACAGGTTTTTCATGATTGGGAAAAGCCTTAGGGCCAAAGATTATATTGAACCAAATTCTGTCTCTCCGTTAGGAAATATTTGGACGGATACTTCAAGAAGCGGTTTTGGGGAGCCGCTTAGGTACGTTGTTGAGACCGCAACAAAGGTAGTTGAGCGGTGCCTATTGATGGCAACGGATCCTGGTGATTTGGTGCTAGATCCAACTTGTGGATCTGGCACAACGGCAACAGTATCAGAGCATTTGGGGCGGCGATGGATAACCATCGATACATCTCGTGTTGCACTGGCTCTTGCACGTTGTCGATTGATGGGTGCGAAGTATCCGTACTTCTATCTATTGGACTCTCCGGAGGGAAAGGCGAAAGATGCCGAGATACTTCGAGTTGCACCGAGTACGACGCCTTCATACTCCAACATTCGGCATGGATTCGTATATGAGCGGGTCCCGCGTACTACTTTAAAGTCGATTGCAAATAACGTTGAAATCGACGTCATTTGGGACCTATGGAAAGATCGCCTTGCTCCGCTGTTGGAGCGGATCAACGCAATTCTTCACCAGTCGTGGAAGGAATGGGAGGTGCCACGAAATACCGGCGAGGGGTGGCCGGATAACGCAAAGGTGCTTCATGCCGCTTGGTGGGATGCGCGCATCAAGCGTCAGGCGGAGATCGATGCTTCAGTCGCCTCAAGGGCGGAGTTCGAATATCTTTACGATAAGCCCTACGAAGATAAGAAGCGAGTCCGAGTCGCTGGGCCGTTCACGGTCGAAAGCCTCAGCCCGCACCGCACGCTGGGTGTAGACGAAAATGATGAGTTGATTGTTAAGGTTGGCGACAACCAGGGTGAATACGGAGCAAAGCAGACCTTCGAGCAGATGATTCTTGAAAACCTTAAGTCGGCGGGTGTTCAACAGGCACACAAGGAAGATCGAATCAAGTTTACATCTTTGACCCCCTGGCCCGGTACCTTGGTTTGTGCTGAAGGGCGGTTCTTTGAGGGTTTGGAGGAGGCAGGTCAGGAGCGCCGCGCTGCGATCTTCATTGGTCCCGAGTTCGGGACGGTGCAGCGAGCAGACCTGGTGGCAGCCACCCGAGAGGCCGGGGACGCGGGCTTCGATGCGCTCATTGCTTGTGCCTTCAACTATGAGGCGCATGCGACCGAGTTCAGCAAGCTCGGACGTATCCCGGTGCTCAAGGCTCGGATGAACGCCGACCTTCACATGGCGGAAGACCTTAAAAATACCGGCAAGGGCAACCTCTTCGTTATCTTCGGTGAGCCGGACATCACGATCCTGCCCGAGGACGACGGGCGTATCCGCGTCAAGGTCAACGGTGTCGACGTCTTCAAGCCTCAGACCGGAGAGGTGGTCAGCGACGGGGCGGACGGGATTGCCTGCTGGTTCATCGACACGGACTACAACGAGGAGAGCTTCTTCGTCCGGCACGCCTACTTTCTGGGTGCCAATGACCCCTACAGTTCTCTGAAGACGACGCTGAAAGCCGAGATCAATGCCGACGCGTGGTCGACCCTGAACAGCGACACATCGCGTCCCTTCGAGAAGCCCAAGAGTGGGCGCTTTGCGGTCAAGGTCATCAATCACCTCGGGGATGAGGTGATGAAGGTGTTCAAGGTCTGATGAACTATCCCGCCATCGATCGATTTCTTGACCAGATCTGGTCCGAGGGGCGATCAAGTCCCGCGGGTCAGCTTTGGCAGCGGTTCTGGAACTGGCTCGTTGATCACGCACCAGCTGGCGCAGGAAGGCCTCCTGCTCCGTTGATCCTGGCGGCTGCCGGAGAGTCAGACGCGGTCAAGCATGACCGTCTCCGAGCACAACTGATCTTTGCGCATGAACATGGGTGTGCAGAGAAGGCCATCGATTGGCTGACGGCACTTGCCCCCGATCATTGGAATCGTGGTTCAGCGGCTACTTGGCACCGCTCGAATCACGCCTGGGACTGAGGCATGCCCATGGAATTCCGGATCGCCGACACATTCACGGACAGCCTTGCGCGCCTCACTGGCGATGAACAGAAGGCGGCAAAGACGACGGCCTTCGACTTACAACTTAACCCGGTTAGTCCTGGTCTCAGCCTTCACAAATTGGACAAGGCCAAGGACAAGAACTTCTGGTCTGTTCGGGTCAGCGGTGATCTCCGCGTAATTGTCCATAAGACGTCGGGCAGTCTATTGCTCTGCTATGTGGACCATCACGATAAGGCGTATCGGTGGGCCGAACGCCGGAAGTTGGAGACCCACCCGAGGACCGGTGCAGCACAGTTCGTCGAGGTACGCGAGCGCGTCGAGGAGATCAAGCTGCGGACCCCGCCGTCCGCGCCTCTGCCGTCGGAGAAGTCGACGCCGAGGCAGGCAGTGGAGCCCAAGTCAAAGCCTCTGCTTTTCGCGGGACGGTCCGAGGATGAGCTTCTGAGTTACGGTGTGCCACCAGAGTGGTTGCCAGACGTCATGCTTGCCGATGAGGACTCGGTGTTGGTGCTGGCCGGCCACCTGCCTGCTGAGGCGGCGGAGGCCCTGCTCGAGTTAGCGGTCGGCGGGACTCCGGTACGCCCGCAAGTGGCGTTCAGTGGCGCGGACCCCTTCAGTCACCCGGACGCACAGCGTCGGTTCCGCGTCATGAACGACGTCGAGGAACTGGAGCGTGCGCTCTCGTTTCCCTGGGACAAGTGGACAACATTTCTTCACCCTGCCCAGCGGCAGTGGGTCGAACGCGAGTACTCAGGTCCTGCGAGGGTGTCGGGCTCAGCCGGGACGGGAAAGACTGTCGTTGCGCTGCATCGTGCAGTGCATCTGGCACGACGACACCCGGATGCGCGGGTGCTGCTCACGACATTTTCGGACACCTTGGCCAACGCCTTACGGCACAAGCTCCATCGGCTAATCGGCGATGAGCCGCGGTTAGCAGAGCGCCTCGAAGTTAAGGCGATGAATGCTATGGGCGCGAGGCTTTACGAAGCGCAGCTCGGCAAGTTCAAGACATTAAACCGGACCCAACTTCAGGACTTTCTGCGCGAGGAACCGTCGAAGGTTGACGGCTGGAAATTCTCACCGTCGTTCGTCTTGAGCGAATGGGACGAACTCGTCGATGCGTGGCAGCTTCAATCGTGGGAGGAGTACCGCGATGTCAGGCGACTCGGGCGTAAGACTCGCCTCAGCGAGGCGCAGCGGGCAATGCTCTGGAACGTGTTCGCCGCACTCCAGCAACGGATAGCCGCCGCTGCACTTTTAACGCCGGCTAGTATGTTCACGAAGCTCGCCAGCGCGATGGAAAAGCGGGCTTCGCCGGTCTTTGATTTCGTGGTGATCGACGAGGCGCAGGACGTCAGCGTCTCTCAGTTGCGTTTCCTGTCAGCTGTAGCGGGACAGAGACCGAACGGGCTGTTCTTCGCAGGAGACCTCGGGCAGCGCATCTTCCAGACGCCGTTCTCGTGGAAGTCGGTCGGCGTTGATGTTCGAGGGCGTTCCCGCAGTCTGAACATCAACTACCGTACGTCGCATCAGATCCGCATGCAGGCCGACCGGCTGCTCGGACCAGAGGTTTCCGACGTCGATGGGAATATCGAGACGCGGAAGGGAACGATCTCGGTCTTCAACGGGCCCACGCCTGTGGTCAAGGCCTTCAAGTCTGAGGCGGCGGAGGCCGCTGCGGTGGGAGACTGGCTTAAAGAATGTCTAGGACGTGGGGTCCCGCCCCAGGAGATAGCCGTCTTCGTCCGATCTGACGCGCAAATCCACCGAGCACGCGAAGCGGCAGAGCACGCCGGTATCCCTTACGTGGTGTTGGATGAGAAGGTGGAGAGCTCGCAGGCCGCAGCATCAATTTCCGTCATGCACCTTGCCAAGGGGTTGGAGTTCCGCGTCGTAGCGGTCATGGCCTGCGATGACGAGGTGATCCCGCTACAGGACCGGATTGAATCCGTTTCAGACAGTTCAGACCTCGAAGAGGTCTACAACACGGAGCGGCATCTGCTCTACGTCGCCTGCACGAGAGCGCGCGACCAACTCTTTGTGTCCGGGATAGAGCCGACGTCAGAGTTTTTGCTGGACTTCAAGGGTTAAGGGAAGAGGTCACGGAGCGGGTGCGGCAATGCGCCGGGCCTTGGAAGCTGCTGGGACTGTCGTTGCATGCAGCAGGGCGTGCGGATGTCTCTTTGTGGCATACCCAAATAGTCTCAGGTTTCAGCAGGAATCGCGATTCGAACGCCTAGTTTCCTCATCCGCGATAACAGCGCCTCGGCGATATCAATTGCGCATAAATTGCTAACAAATTTATGATTCCTCGTACAAGGTAGCGGCCGTAAAGACTAACTGGTTTGCACGCCGCACGGATTTCGGCCTGTATTCACTGTGGATTAAAACCAAGACATGCTTACGAACCGGCTTGTAACGCGCGGATTCCTCCCAAAGGAGCTTCCGCCACTGTTCAGTTCGGCGACACTCGGACGCGTTGTTGGGCGTCCCAATCTTCCTCCATTTTTCACAAAAGAAAAAGCGGAGGGGACGTCGCCTGTGCAGCATGACCTCGCACGTCCGGGCGGCTTGCGTCGAAGGCTTCATATCCCGAATCCGATCAGCTTTTTCCGGCTTGCATCTGTATTCGATGATAACCAAAGGGTATTGGCGGCAGAATGGAGCAAGTCGCCGTTTTCGAGAACAACTCCAGTGCTAGGGTTAGGGAGTGGTCGCGGGATGGTCGTAGATGTCCGTGATCGGGCAACTCCGCGCGCGTTCGCTCGAGTCGGGGCGCGATATGTTCTTCATACGGACATTGCGCAGTTTTATCCCTCTGTCTATACGCACTCGGTTCCGTGGGTGCTCCATACCAAAGAGGTGGCAAAAGCAAGGAAAAACGACATGAAACTGGTGGGCAATGTATTGGACCAAGAGCTCCGGGCGTGCCAGGACGGACAAACAAAGGGAATAGCGATTGGTCCTGACACGTCCCTTGGTGTTGCCGAGTTACTTCTTTCACAGTTTGATGCGAAAGTTAAAGACAAGTGCAATGTAGTTGGAGGGTGTCGGTTCATTGATGATATCGAGTTGACTTTTAAACGGTATTCGGATGCAGAAGAAGCGTTGACTGTAATTGAGACGCTCTTACATGACTTGGAGTTGCAGCCAAATGCTCTCAAGACCGAGATAAGGGATTTGCCAGTTGGTATTGAGTCGAGGTTTGCTTCCTACTTGCGAAGCAACTTGCCAATACGCGCGGATGCGCCGAAAAGTCAGTGGATTGACTACTTTAATTGTGCGTTTGAATTCGCCAGAGCAGACCGTGCAGCCGGCTCCCTCCGGTATGCTGTGGCGGCGCTTTCTGGGGTTCGTCCCTCCGATGGGTGTTGGGACCTTGCTCAACGATTGGTGTGGCAGTGCGTCTCCGTAGATCCGGGATGCATTAGGTATGCGGTAGATTTTATTGCTGCGAATCGTCTCCTTGAGGGCAAGTTGCCAGACCCTGCCATCGCAGCTGCCGCGGTCGATTCTGGGATTCAATCAAGTGCGGCCGTAGGAAACGCAAACGAAGTTGTTTGGGCTATCTGGGCTGCCATGTATGTTGGGTTTCCAATTGGGCAGAAGTCGCAGGATGCAATCGCTGAAATGGATGACGATCTGGTCGCGTCGATTGCAATGTTCGCCGGAGAGATGAGAGTAGTTTTTTCTCAGCCGTTTGTTTCGCGCCGTTGGCGGTCGTGGCTACAGCAGGATTGTTTTTTTAGCGAGCACTGGCTGTTCGCTTACGAGGCCTACAGGCGGGATTGGTTTCCGGTGGAAGTGTCGGCGTCTCAAATTGCGAAAGATCGCCACGCGGAGTTTCTAAGGAGCATTGATGTGACTTTCCTCGTTGAGAATGCCTGCACTGAATATGTGCCGAAGGCGGCGAGTATTGGAGGGGGTGGTTTTTCCGGAGGCTTTTATTAGTCGGACGCTTCCCTGAGATGTCGTTGTATCTGACGTCGTCCCCGAATTCCGGACAGTTTGGAGTCGGACTAATCGGGCTCTGTAATTACTCCATCTATTCTCAGTACTCTTGTTCCCGCTCCCCCTCCCCATACCACCCATCAATCTTCGCGCGTGTCCCCGCCTCGAACTCCGGATAGACCTCCGATGATGGCCGCGTGAAGTCCTGCGCCCCGTCCCGATCGAGCGAGTTCCCCTCGAGCACCTCCTGCAGCGACCACGCCCCGAGGACGAACCTGATCCGCCCGCCGAGCGACAGCAGCCGCGTCGACCTGCGTGTGCGCTTCGCCGTGAGCGTGTCGCCGCCGTGCCCGTCGACGACCCGGTAGAGGGTCCGGGTCTGTCCCGCCGGTCCGGGAGGTATTCCCCGCCCATGAACGAGGGGTGCAGACGCCCGAGCGCGCTGCGGGAGATCATCGCCCGTCACGGCGTCACGCGGCCGCGCGTGTCCGGCGGAGCGGCGCAGCGAAGCCGTTCCCGTATGAGGACGAGGGGGAGGGACGCCCGGGTGTGAACGGGGGGGCGAGGGCGAATCCGGGCGATTTGCCCCGTTTTGCGCGAAGGCAGCGGCGCCGTCGGCAGGTATCGTAGGACCCTGCTTCCAGAGGTGTTTTTATGTCGTTTAGAGTTGCGTTTGCGTCGAGTGGTGGGCAGACTGCCGACATGGAGACATTCACCGCGGACGCGACGACCCCGCCGCTGGAGGACCAGATCCGCCGGATGACCCCGGT